>Ga0058702_10000009_pt1 | contig 341678 bp, 273 predicted proteins | sample AgamicOrSfe_FD_83781 | JGI IMG/M metagenome (GOLD analysis project Ga0058702, IMG submission 83781) | Agave microbial communities from Guanajuato, Mexico - Or.Sf.e | ecosystem: Host-associated > Plants > Phyllosphere > Phylloplane/Leaf | place: Guanajuato, Mexico | collected 2012-05-30
AACCCCAACCCCAACCCCAACCCTAACCCTAATCGATCATACGAAGGCCCGCCAAGGTGGAGGCATTGTTCTTTTATAGTCAAGGTCGAGTGTTTACTAATGAAACCATCATAAGAATTCCCAGTCTTAGTTAGGCTAATAATCGCAGACTTCATACAATGATGAAGAGCGCACAGCCATTATTTGGAACACGGGCCAGAAATTGGAGTGAAGAATACAATGACAAAAGGTACAGGGGGTTTTCACAGCTTATAATGCACCTTCATCAAATCGAGAAGAAGAAGATGGTTATCATTTTCAAAGGTGATGAAACGCTAGAATTCTCAGGACTTGATTGACATAGGCGGAGAATGGATATCTGCAGACAAGGCTATATGGGTCCTTACCCAGGCTGCTCACTTTGATAGAACGAATTTGCGGAACGTTTCGCGAGCGGAGTAAGACTCAACGGATCGTGGTCATTTTTCTACGAGGACGGTGGAGCATGGTCTATCGCTAGCTAGGTCGCTGGCTACAGATGTGCACAGATTAATGAGAATACAATTTCACGCGCGGTAGACAATAATGATGTAAAATTATCAATGCATTGATTTGATAGCAGTTCGTAAACTAAACCATGTATCGGTAGCCCTTGGCCACTTCCCTTGCGACACTGACAGGCACACCCTCAATCTCAGCAGTCTTCTTCAACTTCCTCAGATCGCGCTCAGTCAGCTCCGCATCCGCAGTCTCCATCCTCTCGAGCTGCCTGTTCTGGTATTCAAGGTAGAACTTGAGTCCCAACGCGCAGATAAAGGCCATCATCTGAAGAGCGATACATGTTCCAAAGGCTGGTCGGTAGTATGGCGCATCGTAGGCGTAGGTGTAAGGGGTCCAGATACTGGCAGCGTTACCGACAGAGTTGATGAAAGCAAGCGCAGCAGCACGCTTGGCTGGTGGTCGTGGGATGGCGTTCGAGATCCAGGCGTAGATGGTTCCGTTCATGGCGAAGACGAAAATCATGAGGAAGAGGGAAAAGTATCGAGGTCCGAAACTATCGCAGGTCATGAAGATGACGAAACCGACAAGGGTGATTGGAATTGGGTAGACGAAGAACCAGAAACGCTTGCCCATGCGATCGGCCATCAAACTGTGACCGAAAGAGTAGAATACCATGAAAAGGTATGGTGGGGCGCAAAGAAGCAGAGAGATGGTCTTGCTGTAACCAAGAGTGGCGGTCAAGGTCGGGAAGTAGTTTTGGATACCGGCTGCACCAGTCTGGCCATGGTAGGCGAGGGCGAGGAGATAAGTCTTTGGGTCGGTGAAAGCGAGTTTCATGCCGCGAATCTGCGACATACCACCAGCCTCGTCGACATCAGCTTCAGCAGCATCAATGGCAAGACGACGCATAGCGACATGCTTCTCCACAGGAGTGAGCCTCTTCCAGGTGGTTGGGAAATCTGGGAGCACGAATACGATAACAATACCGATCTGTTTAATCGTCAGTTACCAGCAATTCGGACGATGACCTTTAAACTTACAGCAACGGTGATCGAACCCTCGACGATGTAAAGCCATTGCCAAGCGGACATGCCTCTCTTGTGGTTGAGCCCCTTCAGAATTCCGGCAGCGATGAGGTTACCGAAAGCGCCACTGAGCAGGGAACCAGAGTAGAACATGCTCATGCGGAGGTTGAGTTCGGACTTCGTGTACCATCGGGACAGGTAGAAGAGAACTCCGGCAAAGAAAGGGGCCTCTGTGAGAGTGGTCAGATCATGAATGGCAAGACACAGGCTCATTCAAAACGTACCAACAAAACCCAAGATGAATCGACAAGCGATAAGTCCACCAGCGGATTTGACCTGACTGGTACAAGCGGAAACCAGACCCCATGCAATGACGAAAAACCCAATGTACCAACTTGGTCGACCAGCATAGTTGAGCATCAAGTTGGAGGGCACCTGCATAAGGACATATCCGACGAAGAGGATAGAAAGACCCAGGTTGTATTCGGTTGGGGTGAGCTTGAGATCTTGGGTAAGACCTTGAAGTTTGGCAGCAGCGTAGTTGTTACTAAATACATGTCAGTTGGTTGCAAACGATGGTGTGCCACGACACATACCGATCAATGTAGTTCATGAGGTAGACGAGAACGACCAAAGGCATGACCAAACTGTCAATCTTCTTTCGAAGTTTCAGCGAGAGAACTTGCTCTTCCTCGGTCAAAGAGGCCATCTGGGTGGCCTCTTCTTTTGACACATCATTGTCGACAATGTCCGAGTCCCGGGTGTATTCTGCGTGAAAGACCTCAGGCTTGCCGGAAGCTCCCATCTTGTAGTCAGCCATGGTGCGGTCGTAGAAAAGGCCGGTGGGTATGATTCAATGTTTGCGCGACACCTGGAGGGAAAAGATCGTGGAGACGTGGGAAAGAGCAAACTTATAAAGATCGACCTACTAACACGGCCACCCGTCGGCCTTTGCCTCCCTTGGGGTCAATTCCGAACCATGGAGTGAGTGGAGATTCGAGCCGCTGGGGGACGGGGGAAAAACTGGAGGCGTTTGGGGTAGGACCACACAGTAGCGCAACGTTGCTGAGGATTAGCGTGTCTCGATGATCCACCTGTGGAGTGATGCTGAGAACGTAAAGATGGGGAAATCTGGAGAGAAAGAGTTACACCGCGTAGACTCCGGATCCAATGGCCGATGATCGTACAAATGCCCCTGATCATTTGGTACCGTCGCCAGACACGAACCAATCATTGTCCTCTGTGGATTACCGTGGCGTAAGATCAACGGAAAACGACCGAGGAAACGTGCGGCTGCCATGCACGTCCCATGTATCGCTGTACAGCACGAGGGTGTCGTGAATCGAACATGATTGGCAAATATGGTAAACTCTTATCTGGACTTCTGCCTGAATAGGGCATCCGTCTGATTGTCCGAAAGCATGGCGCATGTCATACGTTCGTGTGGCCGTGTACTGGACCGAGTCTGGATCGTGCCATGAAAAGATACAACGGTATGGTATGCCACGGCTCTTCCTTCAGTACATGTGCCGAGACGTGATGTCGTTCTGGTCAAGCTTACTCGGTATCTCAAGGGGGTTGAAAAGCTTGCTACGCTCAAGACCGCGATTGTCAAGTCAAGGTGACCGAGAGACTGTTGAGGCGCAGGGGATGTTGGATGCCGCATTTGGAGACTGTGTGCGTCGTCGGAAAATGGTATCGCAAGTAGTTTCGAAGTCGGTCTTCCAGATCACGCCCGAGCTCGCGAAGAATACTGCTGTCAGATTCGAGATCTTCATCGCTTGACTGTGATGCTTTCGATGGTCAAATGCTGGTTAAGTCATGCTCGGAAATGTTTGTGACTTGGAGAACGGCTGGGGAAAGTCGAGTCCACATCTCCAACGACGCGAGTCCTGGCCAGCAAGTCTTGGCGCGCGGCTGCGACTTTCCAACATCGCCGACCGCAGTCAGGTGCCCATCGTGATGTTTCAATACAAACTGGCGACTCTGATTCCGTCGTGCTCCCTATAACTTAGGCAGTCCAACACCATGCCCAGAATATGGAGGCAGCTCCCCCGTCCTACGAAAAGGCCACCTTAGTCAACGCTTGGGACCTGATCGCAACATACATACCCTCGAGTGACCTTTCCTCCGCGGCGTTGGTAAGTGGGGCATGGCATGCGATATTCGTCCCTCATCTTTGGGGTAATCCGGCCGCTCATTTCGGTCAAGAAAACGATCGTGTATATGGTAAGACCTGAGACCATACCGACCTGTCCTGGCTAACACCAAACGGTCGCCTTGACCAGGTTCAAACGAACGCTGCCCTGGGCGCGCCTCTACGTCCGATCATTCACCCATACCTCGCATCTACCTCCTGCTCATGCCGAACTCTACAATGGTCCTCACGCCGACTGGCTACGCGAAGTACTTGACCGATTGCCAAATCTCCAATCTCTCGTCGTCAGAGGTTTGCCCTTTTTCGATCATGCCGCATTGATAGCCTTGCGATACAGACCTCCTGAAAACCAGAAAGAGCCCGTAATACATATTTCTCGCAATGATGTCGCACGTAGTGCTGTGGAGCTACCTGCTCCGGTCTCTTCGCTATCATTCCAGCCTCCAGATCAACTGATCGGCTCGTTCCCAACTTTTGGCCTACGGTTACTCGATGCTTCAAGATGTACAAATACTACGGCCACTGGTCTCTGCGAAGCTCTGAAGAGGCTGGATCAGCTGCTCTATCTTGATCTGTCGTACACATATGCTGCCCGCGATCGAGGTGTCTTGAACACGCTAAGAGCATACTCGGGTTTGCAAGTATTGAAGCTTCGAGGCATTAATCTCAGGGACGAAGATCTTGGAATACTAGCTCCAGCCATAGGAACACGCGTGCGAAGTCTTGACCTGCGCAACAATCTTCTCACAGATTTGAGTGCTCGGCTACTTTTGGAGGACTGCTTCGTGAAAGGCACAGGTCATGCCCACAACCAGGCTGAACCTCCTGCGCAATCTCGCACCCCGCCTTTGATTCACTATCTCGGTCCGGAAATGCTTGCAACATATCAGGGTGACAACTTTGAAGCCTATCTGAGAAATGCTTTTACCACCCATTTCGTCGGTAGACTGGCCTTTGAGGACGCTCCAGAAGGTGGCATCACACACCTCTACATCTCTGACAACCGACTCAGTGTCGAAGGCATCTCAGGTCTGATCCGTTCTGGTAGATTGCACGTTCTGGATGCAAAGATTGACAACCCAGCTGGGTCATCTTCGAGACGTCAACCTTCCGACTTACCTTGGCCAGGCGCTGAAAAACTGGGGTATCTATTTGCGGGCTCGGCCGCGGACAGCATCCGTTACCTGAAGATGAGTCACGAGATGGTGACCAAAAGGTTGCCTAGGGCGGATTCCGTGATTGGAACGAGTGTTGTCGGCGGCCTGGTCGAATTAAGTGATCAAGTGGAAAGTATCTCAATGCCCGATCGCGCCGAGCTCCCAGATTCGTCCGCGGTATTTGAACTGTCCGCGGATAGCGAGAACCCTCGCGAGCTTCTGGGTGATATGCCATCAATGGTCGTCACTCCAGCAAGGCGAGCTATTCAACCCACACCCGATGAGCTGGCAGCGTTTGACCAGGCAAGACGTGGTAGTGCCGTGGCTCCAGAAGCGGTTTCTGGAATAGTCGAAACGTGCAGATCACTACTGTGTCCTCCCGGTGCTGCCGATTCATCGAGCCCTTCTCCAATCCTGTCACCAATCTCTAACGGAATCTTCCAGGGCCCGCCCCTGTCCCCCAGTCCAGATCTAGCAGCTTCGGACTTGCTCCTACGTACAGCATCTACGAAGGCTTCAACAATAGGCCGACCTAGGACTCTGTCAAATGTTCGGTCACAGCGCGAAGCCCGCTTCAACTATCTTCGCACACGTGACGGGTTCCACCCCGGAATAGTGCCGCATCTAAAGACTCTGGTACTAACAGACGTACCCATTCGGTCCGAAGACAGTACCGTATCGGATCATCTTGTGGCATTCCTGCGAGAATGCGCCGAGGAATGCTCACTTGCTCGGAAACAAGCCGTATGCGATTACACACTGCCGCCGGGTCGAAGGCAGGCGTCAAATGCGCTGAAAGACATCGCAAGAAGTTTCTTTGCTCTAGAGACTGTCATACTGGAGATGGCACCAGTCAAGCCGCATGTTCAAAATCAAGGAGGTCAATGGAGGCATGCAAGTAGCGCTTCTTTAACCAATGATCGAGATAGCCAGGCGTTGTGGAAGGAATCAGAGTCGGACTTTTCTTTTTTCGGTGAGACGGAAGAAGTCACGTTCCCAAGCCTCGAGCCACCGGGCAAGAGTATGTTCATGCAAGCGATGGCAGGCAAAGAGTCATGTACAGACATGTCTCGCGTGTCAATGCCTGTAGCCAAGCCACCACAGTCGGACCCAGAGATGGATTTGGTAGATAACATCGCTCGGATCTCGGCTTTCAGAAAGTCCAAGAAAGCAGAGTATCAGAAGTGCCTAGCTCATGGCTACCAGGATCCAGAGGTAGAAGGATATTGGCCTGGTGTCGTGCAAGTCGTGCGGACTGCTGGAAATGCGGACCCTTTCGCCGAGGGAGACGAGGCTTTGGACTACTTTGGCAACAGTTTTAGTAAAGGATATCTATATAAGTGATCTATTGGAACAGACTCTCCCTCAAATCCATGAAAGTAACATTACCGCTTCATCTTAAGCCTCCAATACATGTCCTGCCTACATGTAACACACAGGCATTGATCAGCTGTGACGTCAATCTCTCGAGCTTCAGGAAGTCCGAGCCTTTGGGGTTGCGGACTTCTGATGATGTTGACTCATAGTCGACTTCGAACCGACACTAAACTGAACGACAATCATCATCATGTCGTCTTCACGTCAAGCAGTCTACGCAGACAAAGCACCAAAGCCAAATGGCAATTACTCGCACGTGATCCGCCAAGGGAACATTCTCCATGTCGCCGGATGGATGGGCGATGATCCAGAGACAGGAAAGATAGTAGCTGGCGGCATCGAGGCGCAAACGGTACAATCCTCTCCGCGTCGCCAGATGTTCGAGATCTGATAGAACTGACATGATGTAAAGGAACGCTCGATTCAAAACATCAAAGCTTGTCTCGAGGCCGCCGGCAGTAGTCTCGACAAAGTGGTTCGCAGACGGATTTACATTATCGATATCAAACAGTTCAGACAGGTTGACGAGATATGGGGGAAATGGTTCGATGAGCCATATCCCGTTAGCACTTGTGTCCAGGTATGCTTGATTCTTGTTGCAAATTACATCTCGGCGTGGCACACGGAAGCCGGAAAGGATAGTTGTATCAGGGACATGACATTGCATGGACACAGTATCGAAGTATGACTAATCTGTATTCTAGGTCGGTGCGTTGGCGAAAGAAGGCGCGCTTGTCGAATTGGAAGTCGTTGCTGAGGCTTAGCGGACGGAGCATTGCAGAGCGACATCGGTGTCATGATCAGATGATGTAGAACCGTTCGGCGGTCGTAGACTCAGCAGTCATCGCTACCTATTCACACGGTCGAGACACAAATGATTGGAACAATCATGTTATGTCGATACGATTCGCGAACGAGCCCAACCATATCGTAGCTATAGATTACCTGAACGGGTCAGCCGAAGTGAAGCCAAAAATTGGAGAAGCCGGGGAGGGGTCGATAAGGCTTTGGACGTCATTACATAAACAGACAAGAGGAGAGAGATATCTACTGGAATAGCTCTCGTGTCATCTTTGCATTAGTATTCTGCACATAGTGACCAATTTCCCTCATATTGGACTCGAGCCCAAGTCCGTCAATATGCCAAAGAAAGGTACAGACGTCTCTTTCGATTGTCGAGCAATGCTTGGCTGCTACCGAGCCGATTATCTCTTACCAGAGCAATGACTGACTGCTCTACACAGTTCAATGCTGTATCTCTGTTGACATCGATGCCGTAGCCGGCTGGTATGTGCGGATGAACTCTCAATCTCAACCCATCTAAACGTCATAGGCTCGGCTCGTACGGCGGCGAAGACAGCACAAGCGACATCTCCCGTGGTCTCTTCGCGGGCACAATCGGCGTGACACGTCTCCTGAAGATGTTCAAGAAGTACGACATCAAGACTACGTGGTTCATTCCGGGCCACAGTCTCGAGACCTTTCCCGAAGAATGTCAGGCCATTGCGGACGCAGGCCACGAGATCGGCCTGCACGGCTACAGCCACGAGAACCCAATAGCCATGACCATCGAGCAGCAGACCGCCATCATGGACAAGTGCTACCGCCTGATCAAGTCCTTCACGGGCAAGTATCCGCGCGGCATGGTGGCGCCGTGGTGGGAATCGTCCCAAGAAGGCGCCGAGCTCATGCTCAAGTACGGGCTGGACTACGACCACAGCTTCTCGCACCACGACTGTCAGTGTTACTACCTGCGCACTGGCGACAAATGGTACCCAATCGACTACAAGAAGCACCCCGACGACTGGATGAAGCCGCTAGAAAAGGGCCCGATGACCGGTCTGGTAGAGATCCCTGCGAGTTGGTATCTCGATGATCTGCCGCCCATGATGTTCATCAAGAAGGCGCCGAATAGTCACGGTTGGGTCAACCCGCGCGATGTCGAGGAACTGTGGATGGATCAGTTCGAGTTCCACTACAGAGAGGAAGAAGAGGGTTTTGTATTCCCAATCACCGTGCATCCAGATGTCTGCGGGCATCCGCATGGCTTGATGATGTTGGAGAGGTGAGTCAAAGTTTCATACAAACCCTTTGTTGAGCTTGTTTCGTTATCTTTGCTACTTCCCTAGCGTAGGCGATGGGGTATCGGCTAATGGTATCCAGGATCATCGAGAAAATCAACAAATACGAAGGTGTCGAATGGGTAATGATGGAGGAGATCTGCGACACTTTCAAGGCGAAGAACCCGACGCCTCCAAAGGGAGCCATGCTACCTGCCAAACCAGGCGCAATACTCGACAACAAGGAATTGAAGCTCGAAATCCAGCAGTAAAGTCGCAGAGTACTATCTGGGAGAGACAATGTTAAAACGATCAGATCTTCAAGGAAATTAAATCATCGTTCCGTGTATCATAAGTTTTATATCATACAGTTCCAACGCCAGATTAGTCCCGCTCATATATGACACAAGACCTGCTCGTTGCCAGCGTACGTCGTCCCACCCTAGTCCCTATTGATAACCCTCAAACTCCTCCTCGGCGCCAGCATGGTGCCCCAGAAAGTTGGCTCACTGCCGCCAAGAAGGATCTCCGCACTACCACCACTGCTCCTGCGATCGCCCTCGGCACCATCAATAAACGGATTGGCGTTATTTCCATTACCACTACCATGACGAGAAGCGTTACTGCCGTGCCCAGCACTACCACTTCCCTGATTGGAAGAAGCGGCCTCGAGGCGTCGTCGCTCCTGACTGGTTTTGGCGCTGTCAAAGGTGAACGGAGTGGCGCCGACGGGGAAAAACGGCTTCTCCTCGGCAGCGTAGCTTGATTGGCGCGTCATGTCGATGTGGCGCTTGTAGATGTTGATGCGCTTGCGGTATAGCCAGGCGCAGAAGCCGAGGTAGCAGACTATGATGAGTAGGATGGCAGCGATTACGGAAGGCGCGATAATGGCTGCGGCGTTGGTATGGTTTGTGGTTGTGTTGGTGTTTGTGCCCCCGTTACCTGATGGGGTTCCAGTCTCTGTCACAGTGGCACCGTTGGACTGGGTGACGGTGTATGTGATTGGTTTTCCGCTTACTAGAGGTCCGGCGGTGGCGGTTTGGGCAGGAGCTGTGATTGTTGCGCCGCCCTGTGAGTTGCCACCAATGACGGATTGGATCAGACCTGGTACAGAGTAGCCATAGGAGCCTTCCAGTCCACCGGGGGACGAGCCGTTTGCAAGTTGGTTAACTTGCTGGTTGAGGGGATTTGTCTGTTGATTCGAAGTGAAGCTTGACGATTTGGAGCCAGATGCTGGTGAGGAGGCCTGGGCTCCAGAAGAAGATGCTGATCCGGCCGACAACGCCGCAGGTGAGCCTTCTGACGAATCGGAAGACGAACCAGAAGTTGAGGATGATGACGATGAGCCGGATCCAGATGATGCGCCAGCCTTTCCACTGAGGGCGCTATACTTCTGGATCCAATTCAGGTTGCTGAGATCATAGACGTAGACACCTGGACTGTCGCAGCTTAGCTGGGTACCGACGTAACCACCGACGACGACCATCTGTCCGTTCCAGATGTTGCAGGTATGTCCAGCTCTGGCATAAGGAACGGCTTGCGAACCTTGATCAACTTGAATCCAGGTAAAGGATGGAATTGTCAGAATCCACATGTCGTTGTACTGAGTCTGAGCGGCTGCTGGTTGCAGATTCTGGCCGCCGAACATGTAAACGTTGTACGATGAGCCATCAGGAGCAGCGGCAACAACTCCACATGGGTTAACACGAATTTGTGGTGCAGGACCGCTTGTGGCTTGTTTGTACCATTCAGAAGTGGCAATGTCAAAAACGTCGACTTCGTTCATCTGTTGAAAGGTTGTGTTTGTTCCGCCAGCGAGTCCGATCAGAATACCGTCGGCGCCGAATCCGGGAACGTAAAGAAGCAGTCCGTCTGCTCTTTCCGGGAAGCCTGCTGTATTCTGAGTTCCGCCCTCGGTGATGTTACGGTAATTTCCATCAGTGCCGGCAGTCTTTCCATTGGATAGAGTATAGACTTGGTTGTTGGTGAAGGAAGGGAAAGTGAACTCGAGAAGAGACTGCAGGTAAATGCGGTAGATGGATTGTGACCAGCCAGGGGTGGTGTATCCGTCTTGGTGACCGCCAAAGTACCATGCTCTACCGATCGAAGGAACGGAAACTCCTGCACCTTCGGCGGAGCGCTGGACTGTTTGACCATCAGGACCCGAGTTTTGACCAGAAGAGGTTGTAGGGTTGTTGTGCTCAAACCATTGAGACTGTGCAATGTTGTACTCCCAGAGGGCGAAGGGAGCGGGACTGGTGACAGGGTTTGATGAGTATTCTCCACCGTAAACGTACAGAGACTCATGAGAGTTCCAGAGGGCGCCAAGTGCTACTGCGGGAGGGCCTGATGGCTGAGGAAGACCGGTCAGAGAAGGTGTAGAGATCTGCCGGTCGCTGGTAAGGTCCAGAGTCAAAAAGTCATTGTTCCACGTATTGGCTTCTTGACCGGGGCTCGTTGAGGCTTGTCCACCGTAAACGTAGAGTGTACCGTTAACCAGTGCACTCTGGTGAGCCCATCTTGTGCAAACATCTGTCGGACTGTTGCCTCTTTTCACAATCTCTGTTTCGATAATGGGGTTTTGGTCCCTCCTGATTACGCCACCCTGGACACCAACTTTTGGAGCTGAGGCCTCTCTCGTCCAAGGGTATCCGTGTAGCAAAGGTACAAGAATTGCGAGCAGCACGGCTCCAGCACCGAGTCTGTAGAATGTCGAAGTGCGGCGGTCGGCAGCACGTGCAGCCTCTCGTTGAGCCATTTTCTGTTCCTTGTACTGCAGCCTGGCTTGTGTTGGATTCCTTCTTTTGACCGGTATTCTATGCTGTTGATTGTTGTTGTTGTTGTTGTCTTGGTCGCTGTGTTCGCTGTCTGTGTATTCGAAGACGTCGGGTTTGCTACGAAAGCGCAATTGGCGAGGAGGTCGTTCTGTAGTCGTGTTTACGATTGCATGGTCGTTCTCAAGTCCTACCGCATGGAAGATAGAGTTCGTTCGAATAGGTGTGAGTTGATTTGTGTCAGTTGATTCCTGCATCGCAAAGACGAGACTGCGGACTCGATACGAATGAAGGGTGTCTCGAACGCATGGACGCCGGCGCGATAGAGGAATGGTTTCTAATCCATGAAAGGTACGTCACAGGCACGGGGGTGAATGGTGGACAGACGAGATGAGGACCGATAAAAGCAAGCGATTATAGGGCCCGAGCAATAGTAGGGAAGCGAGTCGCATAATAGATTAAATGATAGGCAGAGATGGCGCCAGAATGGGACGAGCTGTGTTCGGGGCGCAAGACTCTGCTCGACTTACCGCGTGTACAGTACTAGCAGTCTAGGATGTACTCAGGAACAAACAAGCCACTTACAGAAGGCTGTCGATCAGCAGCCGCTGTCAAGACTGCTCAATCGATGTATCAGGAGGTGTTCGCGTGGCACGATGGAAGCGAGACAAGACAAGCGTCTGGAGGGAGAATCAAGGAATGAAAATCGGGGCAACTCACCATGTGTTCGTGCGGGATGAGGTCACCGATCGCAGGCTGCCAGCGATCTGTCCAGTCTGCAACGGCATTTTTGCACGAATCATCGACGGCCATCTCTGCTGTCAATCATGCTTGTCTTTTTTCTACCGTTCGTTTGATACACTAGACTCGCATGGCGTTTGCTGGGATACTTTCGAGATCGAAGTATCGTCCAATGATCAGTGGTAGCGATAGCAATCGCAGACGGAGCCCTGTCGAATCGTCCACTCGCACCGGAAAACACCCCATCCGAGTCTTTTGACCGCCAATCATACAACGACAACACCACCTTACACAATCGAAGGATGGAGCGGTCCAGGAACAGGGTACACTAACGACAACCTGGCTGATCGCGAAGATGCATGTCTTCTGGATGTTGAGCCACGATAAATTCGCGATTGGTCAAATGTCGAGAAAAGATTCTGTGATTCTCGAAATTACACACCTCGTTGTACGAACAAGGTATATTCTCTATCTACCCTATCTCTCTCCCTTTCTCCATATCCAACATCAGTAAATGGCAATTTAATGTGGTATCCAGACTAGCATCGTTTACAGCTCACTTCTTCATGTCCTTCGAGTCTGAGCCTGACGATGTGCCGCTGTCGCCCATAACGCTGTCTCTTTGCGTCTCATTCTTTTGTTTGTCGTCGGTTGTCGACCTGTGTAACGCTCTTGAACCAGCAACCGCAGTGGCCGGACTGTCGTCTTCTCCCTCTTCTGTCGGTTGTGGTTGAGCTGGGGCGGGAGTTGTAATATTGACCGGACCCGGATTTGGAGGAACAGGTGCAGGAGCGGGCACAGTTGAAGTCGCAGCCGGAGCCGACACTGAAGCGTCAGCTGCCTTGTCCTTGTCGTCTTTTGGCGCTTCTTTGGGTGCATCTTCGACCTTGGCTTGGTCTACCGGAGGCGGAGGAGCATCATCCTTAGGAGCATCTTTCGGCGCTTCTTGCTCGGCTGCTTTGTTCGGTTGCGTAGCAGGACTGTCATCAGGTGCAGCAGCAACGGCAGGCACGATCGCTGCTGATGGTTCGGCCGGTGCATTTGATCCAGGCTGACCTTGACCAGGTCGAGTCCGAAGCGCAGCGCTGTACGAACCGTCTGGAATCCCGTTGGCATAGTTGTCTGGATCGTTCTTGGTGTTGTCTCGCACTGCTTTGTCATAGTGTCGAGTGAGTCGGGCAACCTCACTTCTAACAGTCACCTCGTCCTGATCAATCGCGTCGTACCCGTGAGCTCCTCTACTAATGCCGAGCCACATGATGGCAGAGTTTTCGATCTCATCCACGACTCTATTAAGATCGTCTCGGAACATGCGAGCGCGCATTGGTTGACCTCTCGACTTGAGCCATGCTATCAGCCCAGCGATGATCGTATTGAGTGCACCAAGGATTGTGATGATAGTGTGACTTGAATTGCTCGCTCCTAGACCCGTCAAAGCTGCTCCAAAAACAACCTGCGATAAAAGCATTCCATTGGTCAAGGTCGCCGTAAAGATATAAGTCCTGCTTTGACTGCTCCTTCTTGACATCGCTCGAGACCACAGTGACTCTGGCGCCGGTGTCCATTTCTGTCCTGGCGGAAGGTTTGCTGGCTTTATGCCAACTAACCTACAAAACTGCGAGTATTCGTCCCCGAGGTCTTCTCGAGCTTGACCGCCGTATTGACCAGGGAATTGAAGCAGCGGCGACCTCTCATCGGGCTTGTATCCAGGCATCGTGATTGTCGCAAAAATGCTATACCATTGCAGTAACTTCAAGGGGCACTCGGAAGTTTAATTAGTACTCATCCGGTGTGGATGACACGTGCGGCCCCCAGAGCGCCACCATCAGCTCGTCGTTTCATTATCACCTTCTAATTATTCCGATAGACATTGTTCGCAGCCTCACCTGTTGATACAGCCTTGGTTCATTGGTCTGACTGTACTCATATCTCTGTTTTGCATTGCAAAAGCGACGATATGTCCATGTCATCTGCGAGATGCGGTGTTTTGATTTTGGACAACCGTAACAAGCAGTGCTTGGAAATGTAGATCTTTCATGGCCCACAGAGCTCCACGCAAAACAAAGTCAAGGAAGTCAACGGAGTAAGGCGACATTGTGAATATTCCAGGCTATACTAACTTACCTCAATTATCCGACTGGCCGTGTTTTGCGGCTTGACACAACGTAACGCAGGTACAGTCAGCATCTTGTTCCTTATCATTTACCACAAACAGCAAGTGATAATTGCCCTGGAGAATCAGTCTCCATAAAGCATCCGACGTCCTTGAGCACTCACTCCTGGCTATTGTCAAATCATCAGCCACCTGTGCGATCACTACAGTCATGGACTCGCTAGAGGAGAACAAGCCATTTGGTAAGAGGCTATTGACCAACTTACTCGACGAACGAGCAAGACGAACTCCTGACCGCATTTTCGCCGAAGTACCAAATGGTCAGACACTAGAACATGGATTCAAGGACTATACATACGCAGAGATGGCCAACGCTGTCAATGTCATGACCCATTGGCTACGAAGCGAACTTGAAAAATATCCAGACTCCGGCTCAGGCCCCATACCTTATATCGGCCCCAACGACCTACGCTACATCTTGATCCTCTTCGCTGCACAAAAGGTCGGACGACCCATGCTTGTCCCCCTCCGATACAACAACCCAGAAGCACAAGTCAGCCTCATTCAACAGAGCAAGAGCAAACACCTATTCTCTTCGGCATGTAGCAAAGCTCTATGGCAGCCAACCTTGACAGCCTTGGCCAATAATGTCGCATATTCCGAGGTGCCGCCTGTCGCTTTCTTCCTCTATCACGACCCGGTCCCTACTATTCCCATGAACCGGTCCTGGGATGAAGCGAAAGACGAATACATGATCATCTTGCAGTCCTCCGGCACCACAGGAGCCCCCAAGATCCTACCCTGGACCTTCAGCACCTGGGCTCGCATGGATGCCTTCAAAGGCTTTGCCGACAAAGTGCTCTTACCGTCCATCTACCACCCCGGTGCGCGCATCATCGCGGCGCTGGACATGTCGTGGGCGGTAGCACTACTCATCGGGGGCGCTTTGCCCATATGGTACGAAATTATTCCGACTCTCCTGCCGCCCGATGCTCCCAGTCCGATGACCGCAGATTACCTGTATCGTGCTCACAAGGTCGCCAAGCCGAGCGTGGCAATGTTCATTCCCACCCTGCTGCGCGACATTGTCCGCGACGAGGAAAGGCGCGACATCTTTCCGTCCCTCGAAGCCATCGTGTATGCCGGCGCGCCACTCGATACGGCGACTGGCGATACCCTGGAGACCATGACCAAGGTGCGTAGCGGCATCGGCTCGACCGAGGTTGGTCTGCATCCTCAACTCTGTCCGCGTGATCCACCACACTGGTCCTATCTTAACTTTGCCACATCGTACGAGGGCTTCGAGTTGCGGCCATTCATTGTCGAGGACCAGATCTATGAGATGGTAGTCGTCAAACACGCCGACGCCCTTCGACCATGTTTCCTCTCGAATCCGGAGACCCAAGTCTACAGCACCCATGAGTTGTGGCAACAACACCCGACTGAAAAGGACTGGTACAAGATGATTGGCCGTACGGATGATTTTGTCAAACTGTCCTCCATGACCAAGTTCAATGCTGCCGAGATCGAGCGTTGGATATGTGAGGATGAACACGTCGAGACTTGTCTCGTTGGTGGTGATGAGAAAAACTCGCCTTTTGCCATTGTACAGCCAAAGGAGGTGCAGGATGGAGAAGAGGGCTTCAACAGGATCTGGAGAACAATGGAGAGGGTCAATGAAAGAATGTACACCGAAGCGAGGATAAGAAGAGAGTTTATTATCATTGCGCGCGAGAAGAAGATCGTCAGGACGGCTAAGGATACAGTGGGTCGGAAAGCGACCTTGAACTTGTTCGAGGATGAGATCGAGCACTTGTACCGGAAGTAATTGATACTGCATCGTTGCTGAAGAGTATGGAAGTTCTATATCTACTGCAGATGAGCTCCACCAAGTACTTTCTCAACCGCACTCGCTATCTTAGTTAGCAACCCTTTTCTTTACTTTTCTTCTCTTTTCTTTCCTTCTCCGTAGACACGATAGCCACGAATCACGATAAGAAATAAACTTACAATCAACACCAGTGTTGTCACTCTCGACATGCGCCTCCTTGACCTTGCCGTTTTCAATGACAAGCGCATACCTCTTGCTCCTCGGCTGGCCGAATATCTTGGTAGCGCCAAAGTCGAGGTCCAGTGCTTTGGTCAAAGCGGCGTGAGGATCCGCAAGGAAGCGGATGCCAGATTTGCCGTCCGGGTCTAGAGACTGTCCCCAAGCTTTCATGCTGTACGGTTGTCAGCTGCTGCACCAGATGGGAGCCATGTCACCCCCTCGTGAGCTCGTAAATCGAAGAAGTTGTAGGACGTACACAAAAGCGTCATTCACAGAGACCACATAGACGTCGCCGGCATCCTTGAGACCCTCGTACTTGATGTAGCCGGGAATATGAGTAGACGAGCAAGCAGGCGAAAAGGCAGCTGGAACACCAATGATGAGACCCTTCGGTTTGCCGGCGAGCTCTTTGGAGAGGTTGACTTTGTTGCCAGGAGACGATTCCATCAATTCGACATCTGTCATTCTGTCAGCGCCAACTACGTTTGCTAGAGCTCCAGAAGCTAAGGTACCTGGAATGGCATCGCCGACCTTGACAAAGGCACGGGACGTGGCGGAGAATTGCCTCGCTGCGTTGATCGCACGTGGTGCACTGACGAAAGCTCTTCGAGTAGCCAACATCGTGAGCGGTTCTGTGACGAGCGTAAGGTAACTTGGTCGTGATACGATAATAGCTGAACAGTGGCCCCGCTGCCTGGACGTCTGCGAACCACATGTCTTGGCAAACTCAATCCAATCCAGCCGACCCGGAGGCTCACCTCTGTTGAGTTGGGCACGGGAAGCTAGATATAGACATTGAACTGTGATTGATCAGAAACCAAACTCAATTCAATAGGCACGAGCGCAAACAGAACGTCGGTAATAGACTCTGAATTACATGTCGCAACGTACTTCAGAGATCGTTTCAATCATCAGTTGACAGCTCCATTCTAAGCACTAGCGTGACCGGCATATCCTCCAATATGGTATTGTTGTCCTCCCTCATCTGTATCCAGCAATCCTTCCAAGTATCCACTTCCGTTGTAATCGAACTTTCCCCTCGCCCATTGCTCGCTTTGCTACTAGCTTTGCTGCTAGCAAAGAAGAGTCGGCGCTGAACGACCCCAAGCATCATCATACTAGTCTCGACCCCTAACGCCCTCTCATTACATGCAAAAGCCAAACTCCGGTGCTATGCATGCTGTTGTCGCAAAAGCCACCTCGGGCGAGTCGACGTACATCCCCATGAAATGCTCATCAGTCCATACCAAGTCGTCCACAGTCGTGCAATATGTACAGTCGGATCGCATTAAACATTTCGCAAAATTGAATCGTGTTAGCAGTCGAATAGCTTTGTTGTTACGAGTTGCTGACAATCGTCATCAAGCCATCGTGTGCTGGGCTTACCGCCTTGGCGGCATGGGGCCTGGCGCTTGCATGTGTAAGCCCATTGGCGGTTGGGCGATCATGTGAGGAGGAGGTGGGGGTCCGCCTGGTACTGGCATGAACATTGGCGGTGGTCGCCGCATGTCCGCGCTGAGTTCTTGACCGCCTGAAATCTCACTGATCTGTCGCTTATGTGCTTGCTGTGCCTGTGCTTGCTGTACTTGCTGACGCATGTTTGGCGGACCAGTCGGCGACGTGGCGAAAGTCATTGCCTGTGGCGACGGTCCAGGGTTCATGCCCGGTGCCATGGCATAGGCTGGACTGCCTGCGATTGGATTTCCAAATTCGTCACTTGCGTTTGTGACTGGAGAAGCGCCAACAACACCGCCCGGTGAGGCCCAGTTTGTGACCGTCGCTGGTGACGTTGCAGGCGACTCCTCGCTCTTCATGGACGCTTTGTTCAGCCCCGGAGGTCCCATGGCCTCGACACCTGCGTGGGACTTTTTCATGTGGCCCAGATGCTTCTCCAGCATGTTGAGAAGACCCTCTTTCGTGAATGGCTTGGGAAGGACGTCGTTCATGCCTGAATTACGTTAGTCACGTCAAAGTGAAATTGTCGAGCAACAATACAACGCACCATGCTGGAAATACATCGAGATATCATCACTCCTAATGTTCGATGTCATGGCGATGATTGGGGTGTCGTCGAATTGTCGGATCAGGTGGGTGGCACTGACACCATCGAGGTTTGGCATGATAATGTCCATCAATACAAGATCGTACTTTGAGCCGGCATTCATCTTGTTCACGGCTTCGAGACCATCCATCTGGAATATATTAGCACAAAACCCCTCTAAGTAAGCTGACGGATCTTGTATAGACTTACAGCGCTGTCAGTAGTACAGTGGAAAGCATACAAGAACTTGCTTCCTATCCTTCTGCAAGTCTGGTCGTCTTCGACAAGCAAGATGTGTGGAGAACGAATCCAGCCTGGATCCATTGTCGTACTCTTCTTGCGAGAGGCTGCACTAGGTCCCGGTGGACCCGGCTGCTCACCGGGTTTCTGAGGCAGAGCGTAGGGGATGTTATTCACATGCTCGCTATACATGGGATCGATGCCGTAGGTCTGTCCGACGGGGTAGACCATGTGGTCAAGCTCCCCATAAGACATAGTCGAGGACGAAGCTGAGTGGGCACCGGGGCGAGCTCCTGCTCTTCCACCGTTGAGACCAGGTGGTGGAGTGGTGAGGGCGGCGTTCATCCTGATGGAAATCTCATTCATGTGTTCGAGATTCCTCGAGTTGAGAAGATGTTCGGCATTGGCCTCACCGAGAAGTTTGGCGGCATTCTGCAATGGAGAGGCAGGGGCCTCATCTTCGGACTGAGGAGGGGCAGGGTGGACAGGTGGCGCGCCGGCCGCATTGGGTGGTCCATTGGCGATTCCGGCGAAAGGGTTGCCGACGCGCGACTCGCGTCTTCGCTGGGCATCGACAGTCTGCAAAAAGTTCATGACATATTGCATGACGTGCTCGTGGTTCACAACGGTCTTTTGTACGCCGATCAACTCTTGCAGCAGCATGGAGTGATGCATGCTCAATTCATTGTACCTTTCCTGGAGTGCTTGCAGTTGCTGCTGGGTTGCGACGAGCTGAGTATTGAAGAGGTCCATCTGCTGGGCGGGCATCAACTCGTCTGCAATGGCGTTTGGCTTCCTCGGCGCCGGGGCTTTCCTTCGGATGTTGTCGAGCGCATCTTTGTTGTTTGCCTTGAAATCAGGATGTCGAAACTCCCAAGCCTGGGAAGAGATCAGCAACAGCGACGGCTATATGGTACATGCGCGATGAGTAGACCTACCCCTGCTCCATACGGACTGGCGTTCGTGTCTTCGTTATTATGCCGTACTTTGTGAAAGTCGTACTTGTTGAGCTGTCTGACGAAGCTGGCAAAGTTGCTATGTTTAAAGTGCTTCGGTAATATATGTTTCGTAAACTTTTCGTTCTGCGCGACAGTGAGAGGGTGTTGTTGGCTGGTGTCGGGTTTCTTGTTCACGAACCTCTAGGACGACGAAGCTGTCGCCTTGATCTCCCCATCTAACCACGCTCTCATCTTGCGGGTTCTCCAACATCCTTTGGCATTGGTTAGTAAATGTGCGACCTTGTGGATGATAGCGACGTACTTGTAGAGCTTGCGCACCTGCGACGGGATATGTTAGCCATGTTGCCGATAAAGATATGTATGAATGCGAAGTGATGAGGTTCGGTGTCTTACAAAGTCGCTGGAGTTGTTAGCACCACCTCCCCCTCCTCCAGCGCTCCCATTACTCTGAGTGTCCATCTTGGGGTAAGGTAGTGGACGTCAGGGCTAAAATCGAGTATGACGCTGTCGAGGTGCGAATGGGCGCGCGCGCACACGCAGGGTTCCAACGCCGCGGTCCAGATCTGGCGTGTCTGGGTACGCAGTAGGCTGGGCCACTATAATGTGTGCGATGTATGTGTAGTGGATGGGCCTGCCGCGACCCGCAGGTATCAAGCTTCTCGAACGTCGGCAAGGGCTGGAAGAAGAATAATATGTAGGTAAGATACAGAGAGTTGGTGGAGGTGGAAGTTCTGGGCCCTTGGGAAGGAAGATCCAAAAGGGCGGTCGGAAGAGGGCAGGAGCAGCTAGAAAGCCGGTACCAAGAGAAGGGGGATCTCACACGGGCTAACTTTGCCATTATTTTCTACTCCACAGCAAGCTTTCAGAGACAAGCTCATCCGAGTGCATCTGCCTATGCAATATGCTCCCTGCTTCAACGGTTTGGTGGCAGCTGCTCCTCTTGTCGACGGACTCGGAAGAAGACCGAAAACAGATAGCAGCGACATTCTAATTGACCTGCAATATGAGATGGTTCATGGTATAACTTACCAACGTCGAGGTGATAGTTCACTGATCGCCAGCCGTCATGTCATTCCGGTGTTCGATATTATCTTGGCTGGCGGAATGAAAAGGTTGCCGCAATCGGATCAGCGCGGGGAGGTCTCAAACTGTGATGATTTGATTGGAACACCCGATCTGTCGATCAGATCCTTGAGGCTCACCCGCTCCGTAACGGGGCCCATAGCTGCAGACCCACGTCGAGCGTGTAAGCGTGAAATGGGTGCGTACTTCATGGGCACTACTTAAGATTGTGCATCGAGGTTGGCGAATCGTCATTGTCAATTGAGAAAGAGTGGTTTTGGGCACAGTGCTTGTTCATCGATAGTGGTGGCTGCGCTTCTTTAGCGAGAGAACATGAAGCCTTCGATGCTGGATAAATGCAATGCAATACATACCTTAGTGAGATCCGCCGCATCCTGCCGAGGTAAGCAGGGTGAGGTACTCTAGGGTGGGTACCATATACTTGTGCAGAGCCGTGCGGAGCACGCCAAAAGCAAAAAACTAGTGGTGATTCGACATTTAAGAAAGTGAACGTTAACAAAAGTGAAATGTAGGTGATGAGAATAACAATAACTATACGCTCAGAGAGCATGTTACCTATTTGTGAACTTCTCTTTCTCATGCAATGCCACGTCGCGGCCTCATGTCCAGCACGCCCATCATCGACGTGTATCCTTTTTTGTAATTCTCGTCATGGTTCTAATAGCGAGAGATTTGGCGTAGGATTGAGGTTGTAGTCATAGACAGTTGTTTCTGTGTTTCTACGCAGAAGCCTGTGACGTTGTTCCATACCACGAAGTCGCAAGAATGGCCAATGAACGAAGGAAGGAACTCGAATGGTCAACGCGGTCCTGCCCTGTCGCTTACAACATATGACTGCTATCTTGTCAGAGCGGGTCTTTTGGATCTTCGCAGCAGATTCATAGACTCGGCCGGTTCTGATTGTCGTCTCAGGAGAGCCCGCGTGATGAGTCGTATGCGCCGTAGACGTTGTGAGAAGTTGATGGGTGGAAATGGTCTGACGCCCGACGTGCCGTAAATAAGTCGATGCATGTCTGAGTGCTTCGAAGTTCTCGTCATTGATTTTGAGGACGAAGAGTGAAAAGGTGTGACATATGAGAGAATTGCCGCTCCTATGTAGAACAGAAAGACAAGGAGCGAAGCAGCATTGCACTGCTGTTGTGAAGTGCAGATTGATGAATATATAAGGTAGGTAGAGACTCGGGAGTGATTTTGCGCTCAAGGCGGCTTTTTCTCGACGCTGAAGTACCATGATGCACAACTCTTCAACCTCACCTCGCCAATTCTCCAGGCATCACCATAACATCACACATACCTTGCCGTTCATCGCTGGATATCGTCGCAATCACTCAAGTCCCGATAAGCTTACAAATTACGACTGGTGACAGGTCTGTGACATATATCCGTTGTTCTAGAGCGAGCGAACAACGCCTCCGAGAAGTCCACGGTCCTACATCTCGAAAGCCACAACAACATCCGCCTCAACATCTCACCACTTATCGAATACTGCATCAGCATACCGACGGCCCGCTAGACCCCGATCTGTCAACATGGCAGACCACGCACCGCAACGGTCGTCTACCACGAACTCGCCCACGGCCCTATCACGCTTCCGCTCGACTTTCCACAAAAACATAACCCTGACCTGGCTCTACCCAATCAAAGGTTTCGTCTACTTCCTCCGTCATCGTCATCTGTGGCCTCTTCTCAGCGCCCGTCTGCTGCCCCTCACTATCCTCTCACTCGGCATCACGACACTGCTATTCCTGACCCTCTACCTCCCACAAGTCGCCGTTCTAGCCATCTTCCATCGCAACGGCTCAGCATGGGTCAACGGAACCTTTCTCGTCCTGGAAGAAGCTACCCTCATCATCGCTGTCTTCTTTGAGGCTTTTCTCATTGACCATACACAAGTAGACATCTTCGATTCTGTCGTCGTCGGCCGGGGTCACGCGGATCTCATCAAGACTGTCAGACCAGTCGACGACGACAGTGCGAACCCGGTCCAAGCTCTAGGTACTCGCGAAAAGGGTGCAGAGTTCTCACCCTTCTCCTTCCGGCAGATCGCAGAGTTTGTCTTGCTGCTTCCGCTGAATTTCATTCCCTATGCGGGCGTGCCCCTCTTTCTACTTCTCACCGGCTACAGAGCTGGCCCATTACTCATGTGGCGATACTTCAAACTCAGAGGCATGGACAAGAGGACCAGGAATGCATTTATCAAGCAAAAGGGCCGCAGATGGGAGTTCATGTGGTTCGGCACTGCCCATTTGATCTTGCAGCTTGTGCCCGTGGCCTCGTTGCTGTTCCTGCTCACCTCGGCGGTGGGCAGTGCCTTGTGGGCTACAGATATGGAGGACAGGGAGAGGAGGCTACGCTCGGACGTTGATACGAATGACGAGGAGCCCCCGCCATATACTGATGAGCCTTGATCGAGCATAACAGGCTGTGTATACTATCAGACGTATATCATAGTGGTATTAGTATGCTTGATTAGGAGCCACGCTATTCCTTGGCCACTTACCTTATGTGCCCATACGTGCTGAGCGACTACAACAATAGCAGGCTGTGTATGCTATCAGCCGTATATCACAGTGGTGTCAGTATGCTTATGAAACAATTGCATTCATCTACTTATGCTCGACCCAGACCTCAGGTATCCGAGAATAATGTATCGCTATTAACGATCAATGTGCTACTATCTATGGTCGGGTCAGACCATTCTCCTCGGGCTTGAACCATTCCCTCACCAAGTCCTCCAAAACGCTGTTGGCAACCGCCTTTGCCCGCTCCGAGCTGTCGCTGCACGCTTCGATGTACAATTTCAACTTTGGCTCGGTGCCCGATCCCCTCGCCGTAAACACAACGTCGTCTTCGAGCCAGCAAGTGATCATCTGTGCCGAAGCGTCCACTGGCAAGTTTGGTACGTTGTCCGGCGTCCCCGTGTCATGACCGACCGTCAGATCTCTCCATCTCTTGATCGATCGAGTACCCACCGCCGACGGCCTTGCAGCTCTGATTTGTGCGAACACCTGCTCCGTAACAGCTGGCGATGGCGTAATCAAGTATGTGTTTGCATCTTCAAAGTAGCCATATGTCTTGTAAAGCGTTTGAAGCATGTCCCACGGAGTGATACCATTATCATCTTGCCACTCGTAGCAAGCCGCGAGGAAAAGCGATGCAGCAGCCACACCATCCTTGTCGTAACCCACGCCTGGAGTCATGTACCCTATCGCTTCTTCATAGGCAAAGAGTGCTTGTCCGCCCGTCTCTTGCTCCCATTCTTGTGCTCGGTTGCCGAGCCACTTAAAACCCGTCAACGTTTCTTCCACCGTGAATTTGCCGTCAGAGCGGGCAGCGTACGCCTCTCCCATCTTGAAAAGCATCCGAGACGACACCGCCGAGACAAACATGGCCGTTTTACCCATCTTGTCGTGGTTCAGCTCCTCGTATTTTTCCCAGACAGCCGAGGCGAGCAGCACACCCAGCTGGTTCCCTGTGAATTGCTTCCAAACACCGTCGACCTTTTGAGCTGCCGCGAAGCGATCTGCATCTGGATCGTTGGCAAGTATGAGCCAATCTCCGTACGCGTCTGCAGTCTTGATTGCCTCTCCCAGGGCACCTTTTTCTTCAGGATTCGGGAATCTGACTGTCGGAAAATCGGCGTTTCTGTGTGCTTGGCTCTTGACAACGTGCATGTCCTTGTCAAGCTTTGCAAACTCCAGGAGACCCCGAAAGTAGTACCAGCCTACACCATGCAGCGGGGTATATGTGAATTTGATAGGGCGATGATAATGTGTCGCTTCGGTTCGTTCGCGCGTGGCTGTCCATAACCACGTTTCATGTTTCACGTCTTGCAGGTATTTGCCACCCATAACTCTGTAGCCATCGATGATTGACGGGTTTTCAAGGTCGATGTGCTCAATGCTCCAGTTCAACGGTTCGAGATTGGCTTCAATATGGTCTGCAATGCCTTTGTCATGTGGTGGGATGATTTGACAGCCGTTTCCCAAATAGACCTTGTAGCCATTGTCCGCAGCTGGATTGTGAGAAGCTGTCACCATTACTCCGGCAGCGGCTCCGTGGTGACGGATGCCGTAGGGCACCAGCGGCGTGTGTACCGTCTTGAGCCAGTAGACCTTGAATCCTTTTGCCACGAAGGTGGCAGCTGTCAGTTTGGCGAACTTTTCCGAATTGTGTCGTCCATCCCTGCCGATCACGATGCCCCTTTCACGATTGCCAGGGTTTTGTGAGATGAGGTATTCTGCAAGGCCTTGCGAGGTTTGGATCACAGTTACAGAGTTCATTCGTGAGAAACCAGCTTCCATACGCGCTCGAAGACCAGCTGTGCCGAAAGTGATCCGACTTCCGAGCCGTTTCTCCAGTTCATGCTGGTTCTGGGTAGAGAGAAGGCGCTCAATTTCCGCACGAGTTTCTGTGTCCTGATCGATTCTCAGCCATTCTCGCGCCCCGTTCAGTAGCCTGTCCGTCATTGTGTAAGAGTACGTGAGGCCTGAAAAGTGAAGAAAAAATGAAGAAGCTCAAGTGAAGCTGAAGTGAAGCCAAAGTCAAAAGCTATCAAGTGAGGCAAGTGCGGCCGAGGCTTTCAACGGACAACGGAAGGTGATGAATAGAAGTAGCGATGAAGCTGCAGCAACGGCAGCGCTTTATACTATGTACAGTAGATAATGTACCTGAGCAGAACACTCACTCTCTTACTCACAATATTGTCTATAACTCGCTCATGATATGCTCAGTGAAAGGCACCTTAATGTCACAGCGGCGACCGAGAGTAAGATGCGGCCCCGCATTCTACATGTACCGTCCAGTAGCCTGTCTGTCATGATCACACGCCGGCTTGTAGGGCTGATATGCTACCCAGACGGTCCAGAAATCAGTATGTTGATATATATATATATTCATCAAATCGGTAAAAGCCTCGATTGATAAAGCCCGAGACGGCTGCAAGCAGTGTCTACCTTACAACCTAGACGGAACGAAGCATTTAATCGAGGCAAGTGCGGGCTAGACTTTCGATGGCAGACGCCGTCGATGTCACTAGGCGGCAGCCAAGGTTCATGTTGATTTATGGCCCCGCATCCTGTGACTTGGCGCGAACTGCTTCAGGGTCTCCGACTCCCGGTCGGCTATCGTCGCTCTGGTGCGTCACGCGCTTCAGTTCACCTCGTGCTCCGAGATCAGCGATACACATCAACACAAACGTCTGATTATTGACGGGAAAGATTGAACAAGACTCTGGGCTTCCGAGATGGTCCCTCGACGACTACGAATCTTCTTCGCACATGCACGACGCACATCACAGTTATTATTGACTCACCGGAGATAAGACGGACAAAATGATGGCCTCGAGGGTACTCTCGCGCTTCCTGCCTGGGGCCGAGGATGGCCGCGATGATCAGACAAGACAAGAGCTGGAATATTCGAGAAGGATGGAGGATGGCAGGGCGGCAGACAATAACATCCACTTTCGAGACGATTCGGACGACCAAGAGCTGGAGAACATGCTTCTAGACACAGCAGCGCAGAGTATAGACCCCAAACGTGGACCGGTCAGTCAAGAAAGTACAAAACTTCAGGCGGGAGCATCGCATGCTCTCGCAGATGCCAGAGTTGTTCAAGGGTCACCTACCGTGCTACCCGCACCACCAGGAGATTCGGCAGACGACGATGAGGTCCCTGAATCTCTCCTCATGGAGGGCGACAGACTTTTAGAAGACACCGTTACCGAGGACACGCACGGTAAATCGAGGAACGGAATGGTTGCTTCGACTCACCCTCGCTGGAAAGCGGCCCAGGGCAGGCAGCGCCCACAGCGACAATCCCCACCCCCGGGCACACGCATCGATCATTCTACCAGACGACCTGTAACGAGTTTCCGTGTTGACCCACGAGAGCAAGCACTTTGGCGATGGGCTAATATCTCAAACGTAGACGGTTTCCTTCTGGAGGTCTATCAGTACTTTGTTGAGCATGGTATCTGGTCAATATGTCTGTCACGTCTGGTCTACGTTCTCACCACGGCATTTCTTTTTGGCATGTACATGTTCATGTCCACTTGCGTCGATTACTCCAAGATCCCTCACAGTCATTCGACTTCGGAAATCCTCATTCCTCAATGCATGAAGAACACCGCCTTTTTCAAGAGTGCAGCACTCTGGCTGTTTGTTTTCTGGTGGCTATGGACCGTGTTTAGGTATATCACGGACATCCCTCGGTTATGGCAACTGCACGACTTTTTCCATCATCTCCTCAAGATCCCAGATTCTGATATCCAAACGATCCCGTGGGAGCGTGTCGTTGAAGGCTTGATGAGCCTACGAGAGGCCAACCCCGAGACAGCGGACAACAACCCGAAATACTTCCATCAGGTGCTCAAGACGACCCAATCGAAGCAGCGCATGGATGCACATGACATTGCAAACAGACTGATGAGACGGGACAACTACTACATTGCGCTACTCAATAAAGAAATCCTTGATTTATCACTACCACTACCTTTCATCGGCAATAGGCAGTACTACTCAAAGTCGTTGGAATGGTGCATTGGCTTTTGCTTCGAAAACTTCATCTTTGATGAGCATGGACACGTACAACCATCATGTCTCAGCACTCGCAACCGACAAAAGCTCATAGAAGCATTACGACGTCGGTTCCGATTCGCCGCGATCATTAGCATCTTCATGGCTCCGTTCAACATCGGCGCTCATTGTGTCTACTACTTCTCGCGGTACTACGCAGAGTTCAGAAACAGTCCAGCACAACTCGGAGCTCGTGCCTTCACTCCTCATGCTGAATGGAAGATGCGCGAATTCAACGAGCTCGAGCACAACTTCCGGCGACGTATGAAGATGGCATATCCATTCGCCGATCGCTACCTCAACCAGTTCCCCAAAGACAAGACAAACCAAGCACTTCAATTCGTAAGTCTTGTGTCTGGTACAATCGCTGCAATCCTAGGTATTGCTACCTTGTTAGACCCGGAACTCTTCCTCGGTTTTGAGATCACCGAGGGACGAACGGCTTTCTTCTACCTTTCCGTTAGCATGGGTATCTTTGCTGCCGCTCGCAACGCGGTCCCGGATGACAACGAAGTCCACGAACCGGTTATGCATCTCTTCGAAGTCATCGACTATACGCACTACTGTCCGACCAGGTGGAAGGGCCAACTACACAGCAACGCCGTCAGGGCCGAGTTTTCGGCACTCTACCAGATGAAAATCCTCATATTCCTTGAAGAAATCCTCTCTTTGGTCGTGGCACCATTCATCCTCTGGCGGAACAGCGGTTCTCAAAGTAAAGACATCATCGACTTCTTCCGCCAATACACTGTCCACGTGGATGGTCTTGGGCCACTCTGTCACCACGCCGTCTTCGAGTTCCGCAAACGCAAGAACGCCGAGGACGACGATGTTACCACCAAGGACAAGGACGCGAAAACCATGCTCCGCGATGAATACTACGGCACCAACGCAGGCGCCACAAATGATAACGACAGAGATGAGAAAATGGCGTTGAGCCAGTACTACTTCATGCAACGACTAGGCCAATACGACCAGCAACAAGCAAACCGCCACTATAATCGTCACTACCAGAACGTGCCCCTTCCGCCGTCTTTTCCGCCTCCGAGCCCGCTTAGAGAAGCAGCAGATGCGCGCAGACGACCCTACACGAACCCGCAAGCCAAGCCCAGCGAGATCAAAAGCAAAGGTAAACACCCCGTCGGTCTTCCGGGCTCGCTAGCATCACCGCACCAATCTCTCCTCTTGGATTTGAACCACGCACGTTCTCTCCGACAAGGACCGGCAGCAACCCATTCGCCTCTGGGTAATCGCGTACCCATGCGCAACGCCTCCCATCCCAGGCCCTTGAGATCACACCAGCCGTCCGCCGTCGCAGAAACGGATGAACTCGACGAACTCGAGCGCGATCTGGAGCGCGACCTCGAACGCGATATCATGGCCGATCTGACAACGAGTAGGCTGATAGAGCAGGATAGAAGTCTAGCTGAGAGTTGGAAGGATGATGATGACGACGGTCAAGGCGATGGCGGTGGGGGTGTTCAGGACAATACCGGAGGAGGAGGAAAGACCGCTGGTGCTGGAGGGGGTGTTTTGGGCATGCTGGTGGAGTACTCCAAGGCTCACGCGGGTGCTGATAGAGGCGGTAGACGGGGGAGTAGGATTGCTTAGCTTTACAGCGGAACGGAGGTCTGGGTTTGGCGTTGTCGGGATTTCTTTTGTCGGCAAGATATCCTAAAGGATGGGACGCAACGGTACGCGATATGGTCTGGGTAGGCATGACGATATGACATTATTATTCGAAGCGAGGATGTTCAACGTAACCTCACTGACTGCTTTTACCCGTCCTCAAACGCCAAACGCCCCGCTCGACTCGTGCCTAGTCCCTTTGATTGTAGTGGTCTACGCCTTATATGAACCAAGAAGTCATTCGTGCTCCAAGGTACCCACCAACTTCTATGCACGATCCTGAATCTTGGCCATCCTTGCGGTCATGAAGCTGAAGAAAGCGAACTGACTAGCGTTGATGCCCTTCTCGTAAATGAATCTGGAGCTCAAATAGCTGCCGAAGATAGCACGGAGGTAGTTCTCCGGCACTCTCTCCAGGATCTTGTCAAGCCCAACCTTGTCGAGCAAAAGTGATGGCAATGCATCGCTGAGTACACTCTTGCGAAGAGCGACGTTGTCCCAGAGCTCAGTGCCTTGCAGCTCCTCGTCCAGACGGGTGATGGCCGTGGACAAGCGGTCTGAGAGCATAGAGCGTGAGACGCCGGTGTCTTCGTGCTCGCGCCAGATGGCTTCAAATTCAAGGCGGGCGTTGTTACGGATCGTGTCTTGGACTTGACGTACGTAGGATTGGTAGAATTCGGGTACGGTTCCATCGTCACCAACACACATGTTCTGCAGGAAACTTGCGTCATCGAAAGAGAGAGATGCCAGAACTTCAAGAGAAGAGGAGGTCACACCACCCTTGTTCGCCGAGGCGTCCTTGTAGATGATGCAGCCAGCTTTCTCGAGTCGGAGCTTGGCATCTTGCGTGACGAAGAGGTTTGCTCCCTCTACAAGGAACTTGACGGTGGACTTGCCGTTGACAATCAGCTTGGCGGCGGTGCTGAGGTCGATCGACTCGGGGCGGCCACCACAAGGGACGAACAGATCATAAGTCTCGCCCTCTCGGAGGTGGAAGGTGTTGCGGAAGGTTGTACCATTGTTAACTGTCTCTCCAGAAGGCAGCTTGATGTTGTTCTCTTCAACAAGGACACGGTACCCTGCTGGAGACAATTTGGTAGTGTCGTACTTGCTGATCATGGAGCGAGATTTGGCGAGCTGGACCAGCTCATCACGGTCAAGTCCGTTTGGATCAACCAGCACACCAGAGCCGTCGACAATGGCAGTGTACGACTCCTTGCCAAGAAGGATCTCGTTGGATCCGAGATCACCATCAGGACCGCCGGTTTGCAGCTTGCGAATCTTGGTTTCGTCCAGTCCCAACTTGCGGTAGATACCAAGAACGTACTCGCGAACAGATAGTGTTGTCATTCCATATCTGTCGTGGGGGATACCACCAAGCTTTGGACTCTTGCCGGTGAAGAAAGACTTCCACCAAGGCGCACCACGAGCTCGAGCATGCTCAGTCGCCCAATCGACGAGATCGGCGGTGTTCTCATCTGGTCCCATGAACAGAATTTCCTGCTTGCCGTGAAGATCAACGATGGGATCTTTGATACCAGGGCTGGTAGGGGGTAAGAGGAGATCCATGATACTGTCAATGTACTTCTCAAAAGCCACTCTGGCCTTGTCCTGGTGATGGACGTCGAGGAGGATGACACCCTTGGAGCCACCTTCCGGAATATCCTTGTTCTTGCGCTGTTGGGTGTTGGCGAGGTTGTAGTTCTCGTCGAAAAGAGACCTGGCATTGATAGCAAAAGCCTCTGAACTTCTTGACTTGACGATACGGATACCACCACGGGCGATGTCCCTGAAACGGAGATGGAACCCACGGAATTCTGAGCTGATGACAAGGAACATGCCGTACAAAGGCTGAGGATACTCTTCAACAGGGAGGAAATCTGGGTTCAGACGGAAGCTGAGAGCAACCTTGGTAGGGGTGTAGAAGTTGGTCTTGAGGACGGCTGAATTGAAGACACGGAATGCCGTCATGACCATATCGTGATGGTCATTAACAACATTCTTGGAAATGAGGTCTTTGATCTCGGAATCAGTCAGAACCTTGTCAACCTTCAGACGGAGATAACTGAGCGTTGGCAGAAAGTCATCCTGCTCTCCACGAGTTTGGACGTAGTGAGCGTTGGCGAAGGACAAGTACAAAGCCTTGACGAGATCGGGGTATTGGTAGATGATTTCCAAGATGTAGTCGGCGGTAAAGGTCTCGGTACGCAGTCTGCGCTTCAGTTTCGAAAGCAGCTCAGCATGCACGCTGTTGTTAGCGTCGAGCAGGGAGGTGAGGGTGGTATATTCAGAGCCAAGCCTGTTAAGAAAGTGCCCGACATAGACCCAAACACAGTGAGCGTAGATGGTTTCTTGTAAGCTGAGACGGCCGGACGCGAACTGCGGCTGAAACTTGTTCTGAGGAACGCAGTAAAGGAGAGACACCTCCTTCATGATTTGATGGATAGATGCTTCGATCGGTGGATGCTTGGCGGCGACGTCGGCGGGCGCAGGCTTGAGGTAGACGGACATGATGGTAAAGCCATTGGAGAACTGCTCAACATACTTTCGAGAAGAGGTCAGACCGTAGTAGTGGTAGAGATCGCTCGAAGCGCTGAAAAAGCCCAGTGCAGAGCCCTGTTTGTAGGCAATGACCAATCTCTTCTCTCTTGTGCCTTCAATGTCGAACATCTCGATGACCGGACCGGTTCGCTGCACGGCTGTGGTAAGAATCTCCTGGTAGATCTCCTTGGTGTTCTTGGTAGCTTTTTGCAGAAAACGGCTCTCTCCCACCACGTCCAGCTTGGTCTCGTTAGGATCTGGGTGTGGGTTGGCAAAATGTGCTTGGTAGACAAAGTAGCATCGCAACTGCTGGTCCGTCTCTCCAGGCAACTTGCTGGACGAGCGGAATGTCTCGACTCTATATGCGACGTTGCGCTTGGAGTTGTTCAGGTACTTCTCGTCAATCCTTTGCTCGTATCTTGGTCCTGATGAAGGGGAGACACCAGGCCTGCTGGTGTCAATGTAAACGGCATGATCCGTCTCTTCCTTGTCCAGGCGGATTTCTAGACGCTTGTCGTCTCTTGCGTAAGCGGCAACTTTAGCAGCGTACAACGAGTGGATGTGGCTGGCGATGCTGTTGCTGGTCAGCATGGACTTCGGACTCTCGGCGAGGGCTGACTTACGCGTCGACTGTCTCGGTTGAAAAGTACATGTCGTCAATACCGAGCTCTTGGTAGAACCAGTGAGTTTCTGATTCTACAAACTCTGGTGGGATGAAACCCTTGTCCTCGACCTTGTCCATGACCCTAGAACATGTGAGCTGGACCCGTAATCACTGACGAGAAGTGGGAAGCCTTACTCCTCCATCTGCTTCTCCTTGCCCTCGAATTTGGGAGCGACATAGCCAGAGCCAGTCTCGTGGAGTATGCGGGGTGTATGCGTGCCCGAACCACCAGGTACACTCAAGTGAGTGGGTTGAGGAGAGGGTTGGCGATCTGGGGTTCTGATGACTGCGTCGAGGTGCTTGTTATGAAGGGTACCATTGCCATTTGGCGCGTGTCCATTGCTCTCTGAAAGTGCCATTGTTGTGATGTGTTTTTGGGAGGTTGCTGTTCGATCTGACAGGGAACAAGCACCTATATCTGTCTTCAGGAGACTGTTGACAGCTGTGGTTATCGTGTGGTCAGTTGATCGGGCAGGTTATTAGACTCCCGTGGGGATGCTGCACTGGTTTGGGGTAAGGTACAGCACTGGAGTCAAAAACGGTGACTATTAGCTAAGATGTCACGAAACCAACAGCGGTGCAAGCAAACGATGGGGTAATGAGAACGAGGACGAGGAAAAGATGTGTAATATATCGGTCAGGAGTTGTAAAGACCCTGCGCGATCGTGTTCCTGCATTAATTATTGTTTAACACTTCGGCCAAACAAGGCCAACCCCGGATCAGCGGTGATGCAACTGCGCAAGATGGGAAGGAACCTGCGCCCCGTTCGGCCTGACCCGAGCGTTGAACTAGCTGTTTATGGGTTGAAGCTGACCCCCGTCGTTCGCTGCTGCCGACACAAAGCGCGTGCTTGTGATCGTGTCCGCTGACTGGATGCGATGCGTGATTTGCTGCCCCTGATGAGGGATAAACAGAGACACGGCTCGCAAGACTCCAGTGCCATGGCTTCGGACCCGTACTCAGCAACGAGCGAGAAGTCTGGCGAGCTCTACCACGAAACTTACAATATAACAAGAAAGGGCCCTTTGTAACAGATACAGTACCAGAAAACACCACACGCCGCGTCTGGGTGACGTATAACGAGTGAACAGAGTTCAGACGCTACCTTAGTCTCCGATACGGTGGAGTCTACCAGTACCTTATGAAAAGCTGGACATCGAGGCAGCAGATATCGCAGTCATATTACTGCTCCTGAACGTGGAGGCACACGGTGCTGCTTAAACATATTTCATATCGGACATCGATCCGCTAATGCTCAAGAAACTACCTACCTAAAATCCCATGCAAGTCCGAATGCCCTAATGTTGCCTCCGTATATGAATAGAAAGCGTTGAAAATGCCTGAAGACGTCGACTTCTGATTTGTACGTCGCGCTTGTAGGCCAATGTAGCGTATTGCCCTTATGAAAGCTCGACATTGAACGTCCACTTGCCCTGCTTGAGATTCTCCGCCGTATCGTCGAGCAAAATCACCCTTCTCTTGTTGCAATACGAAGTCTTGTCCATCATTTCGACCTTGAGACCAGCCAGCTGATCCGTCGACTTCTCAAACATCTCACTGAGATTCTCTACAGCCAGCTCCAGATCCTTCTGGTTGTCCTCGAAGATTTCGGTGAGGTTGTTGCGCGCAAGATAGTATGCAAAAGCGTACGTCCATTTGAGCGTTTGTCGGCAGTCCTGCAGAGTCTGTGATGCTTGGTCCAGGAATTGCACCTCAATCCATGACATTCCTGATGCAGACTGCAGCTGCGTCATCTTCTTCTCCGTCTTCAGGAAGATGTCCTTGTCCAGTTTCGCAGACTGTTCGTGGTTCGCGTATCGATTGTAGTAGTGGAGGTATCTTTCTAATGAAGCGCGGCTCTTAGACTGAGCATCCCGAGCCTCCGATCCACTCTTTTCCTCAAATCGGTTGCAGTTGTACCAACTGTTGCCGTGTTCAGACCACAGACCCATGCACATCCAGCAGAATTCGTGCTTGCATTTTCGACAAGTCATGTGGTTACAACCGCCGTTTTTCTCAATCATCGATCGGCAGCGAGGACATTCTTTGGTGTTTGCCGAGATCCAGTTTGCTGTCTCCGAGTCGTCTTCGCACTTCTTGAGCCACTTCCTGACTAACACGCATGCTGCTGGCTGATGGTCTCTGAGGGTGCATCCGAAGCAAAAGTGATGGCCGCAATCGCAGATTACCGTCGGGACAATCCTATCGAGATCACGCTCTTTCACCGCGCAGTCGACGGCGTAGACGCAGTTGGGAGCAGGACACCATTTGAGATTGTCCTTGTCGTCGACATATGTGCGCGTGAGTAATTCTTGATATCTTTGTAACCGTTAGCGATACTTTGATGCTTGGGCTGGTAGTCAGCTAACTCACCTTTGCTTCAATTCGGGAGGCACCAACTGATCGAGACTCTTCGAATCCACGATCTGGTTGCAGCCTTCGCCAGGACACCTGATCCGTGCAGCCTCGCCCTCGTCCTTGATTTTCTGTACGAGGTACTGTCGGTAGCACTCTACACAGAACCTGTGATCGCAATTCAAAGCAAACGTCTGCATTCCCGGCGTGTCCTCGCAACAAATGTCGCACATGAAACCGTCCACGGCTTGCACCTTTGGCTGCGTACTCTCGTCTTGACTGAGACCTGCCTTTTCTAGTACCTCTTCCTGCTTGTCCATGTATTGCTCAATCAACCGTTCCTTGTTCCATCTCCCCCAGCGCATGAGGATTGCAGTCTGTTGTGGGGGTTGTCCGATGATGTTAGAAACTTCGTCGACTTGCCGGGCTTGATACGACTCGATGTCCTGTGGGCTGTACACTCTGAAATCGACTTGGAAAGCCTTCTTCCGTGGTTTGATATCCTTGTCCTGTGTGTCGAAACCAATATCTCCTTCGTCGTCCAGATCGATGTCATTATCCGAGCCTGAATTGCGTCAGCTTACGGAGAACTATCAACTAAGCTTGTATAAACTCACCTGCATCAAAATCTACGCTGCTGTCCATATCTTCACCGAACCCATCGTCACTTCCTGACATGATACTATTCACCTCTTCATCCGAGTCCATGTTGGGCGACGCCTGTTCGGAAAGGAGGGTCTGAGGGGTAGCAGGAAGAGCGGCCTCAGCCGGAGGCGGTGACACTTTGTGATCCTTCTTGGTCGCTTTGGTCTTGACCGGCGGTGTAGTATTATCCCTAGCTTGGACTTCGACCTCCAGCTTTCTCTTTCGCGTTATTGGAGGCGTGTTGGTTGATGGTGCAGTCTGCGGCGGCTCCGTCCTATGACGAAGCCGACGAGACCCAAATGGCGGGAGTGGAGTTTACGGACAAAGTCGAACTTGCTTACCGAAGCAAGGGAGTTTCTTGGAGTTTCCTTGCACGTCTTTGCAGAGTCTATTGTTGAGGTGAAAAGGTCTTTCGGACAGTCTGCTGTGTAATAAGCATGTGACTGTTTTTCAACGAAGGGTCCGAAAGATAGTTTTAGGGCATGGCAGTTGTTTTGTCTGCCTGCTTCACCGAACAATGATTGATGCATTGGTCGTTCTTTCTTTAAGCGTCAAGAACATCTGACTCGCGGAGGGTTGCAGCGCACGGACTGGGAACGCTTTCACTTCCCTTGCACGTGATAATCCGACAGCATGCATTCCCGTCATACCTCAACATCATTAATGCCAATAAGCAATCACTGGACACAATCACTCCGTGCTCCAGTCTTCATGTTGCTGTATAGCATGTGATCAGCATGTCAACAAATGGTGGCATATGATGAGGCTCTTCTAATCCAACAAGCATAAGCGTTTTCTTCACCTGTGCGTTAAAGCACCTGGTCAGCTCACATGTCAAGCTTCCGAGTACGTGATTTAAGCAAGGTTTCTGCCATACATTCCATTCAATCACTACGCATTTCGGAACTCCGAATTATTTTATGAACAGCAGGTGAGAACTTGAAGCGCTACGCGTACCCACAGCATGCGTCTATCTACCATGCAATCTTTGCAAGGGGTCCTCCAGGAAACGTCCTCACCAGCAGTTTCCTGATCTCATCCATGACCAGGATTCCCAAAGCAAGCGGCACCGGAATAAACCAGAATTCAACCGGCACGCTAGATGTTCCGAACAGGCTCTGAATACCAGGCTCCTCCGTGACGAAGATAGCAATCGCGATGGAAACAATGGCACCAAGTAGAAGCCAAGGATTGCGTCTTTGCACCCTGATTGAAACCGCTTGCAGAATCGAGAGTCTCTTGTTACGGATCGACAGAATGTTGCCGAGTTGGAGAATCACAAGCGTGACAAAGTAGACGGACTGAGCGGTGACATTCAGCGCTGTCAACTCGTCCTCGGTGTAACCATAAAACCCGTCCGAATACTTTTCGAAAGCGAGGAAGAGCGAGCTTGCCGGAATGCGGGCATGCCTCCAGTAGAAGAGGAAGTACATCCCGTGAGCACAGATCGTCTCCATGACACCGATGAAGAGGTATGATTGGGCGTAGATCTTGAGGTTGATAAGATGGTCCTTCTTGACATTTCGCGGTGGCATGCTGAGGAGGTCAAATTCTTCCTTCTCCATAATGAGTGACAACGACAGGAAGAGGTCTGTAAAAACACAGATAATGATCATCAAGAATGAAGAGAGCGGGAGAGGTAGGCCAAAGAAGACGTTCAAAATGACAGGCCAGATCTCGGACCAACTGCCTGCAGGCAGGAGATACCCAATGACCTTCTGCAGATTCTGAAATACCAGGCGGCCCAGACGGATACCGTTAACGATCTTGTCAAAGTTGCCGAGGAGGACCAGGTCAGCCGCTTCGAGAGCAATGTCACTGCCATCGACCATAGCTACACCGACATCTGCTGCCTTGAGAGCTGGAGCATCGTTGACACCATCACCAGTGACGGCGTTAGTGATGCTCCGAGCCTTCAATTCGTTGATGATGCGTAGTTTATGCTCGGGACTGCATCGACCAAATACAATCTCCTGGTAGGCAGTAATAACGTCCCAGTCTTCGCCTTCGAGCTGGCTGATCTGTTTGCCCTCGAGAAGGAGACTTTGGTTGCTGTACTCTGCGCTTGGGAAAGAGGATGAAGATTTGTCGGACGTGTGGCGTGCCTCGGCGTCAGCGACAGAGGACACGGATCTGTCAACTGTGCGGCGTGCATCGACGTCGGCGGAAGAGTACGACGATCTGTCAGACGTGCGGCGTGCCTCAATGTCGGCATATGTGTCAGGCTCTCTTTCACCAGTAAAGAGTCCGATCTGCCGAGCAATGGCGGCTCCGGTAAGCCCAAAATTACCTGTCATCATCCAAAAACGAATACCGGCTTTGCGACAAGTGGCAATGGTCGAAGCCGCTTCAGGTCTTGGTGGATCGAAGATGCCGAGAACGCCAATAATAGTAAGGTCTGACAGGCAGTGTTCGAGGAGTTCTTCTTGGATCTCGTTAAGTACAGTGGCCCCCAGCATATAGTTCCGCTGACAGAGCAAGATACCACGCTCTGCGTTTCGAGAGAGCTTGTTCTGTAGTGAAGAGAACAGCTCTTTTGCACGTGCGTCGAGTGAACAGATGGAGTCGGTTTCGTGCGAATAGTAGCTCGTACACTTTGGAAGGAGGACATCAGGTGCGCCTTTAACCAGTGCCAGGCAAAAACGCTTCTCTATGTCAGTTGTATTGAGTGCATCTTGATGCAAAGTCAGCATGAACTTGTTACCCGAGTTAAAAGGTATTTGGGCGATTTGAGGGTTGGCAGTCCGGATTGGCGCCCCGGCACCAGCAAGTTCAGCAAAGCGCAAGACTGCACCGTCGGTAGGGTTGCCCTGAATAAGTCGCTCTTCAATCGGCTTGCTTATGGAGACCGGATCAAACGCGGCATCGTTGCAAAGGACGGCAGCACGGTGAAGGGTGGACAGGGCGAGCTGATCTGGTTTCGAGGACAGAGGCCATCTGGCTTCGGTAGACGTGAGTAGCCGGTCCAGAAATCCGACGCTTGTGACTGTCATCTGGTTCTTGGTAAGGGTTCCGGTCTAGTCTGAACAAATGACCTCGACACAACCAAGCATTTCGACTGTCGCGAGACTCTTCGGTAGTACATCAGCCTTCTTCATGCGTCGAGCGATCATCATGAGGGTCAAAGCAACACCGACAGGCATACCCTCGGGAATGAAAGCAACCACACAACCCATGACATCGTTGAGCATGGCGACGACGTTCATGAATGCAAAGTGATCGACGCGAAGCCACCCTACCCATGTGAAAAGAATGACAGCTGCAAGAATAGCGGTGAGACCGCAGATAATGTAGACGAAGCGTGTGATTTCCCGTTGGATAGACGTCGGTCGCCCCCTGACGTTGGTAGTAGCCATTGCAATGCCACCCATGGCTGACTTGGAACCCGTAAAGACGACAACACCAGTGGCGCTGCCGTTCTTGACGAGGGTTCCCATCAAGGCAATGTTCTTTGTCTCCAGAAAGTTGTCATCTGTAGCCTTCAAATAGCCATCCACCTCTTCAGCTTCTCCAGTCATTGCGGATCGGTCGAAACGGACGTCACCTGAAGTAGTGAGCAAACGTACATCGGCAGGTACTTTGTCGCCAATGGACATGCGTACAATGTCACCCGGCACCAAACTTGCCGTGTCAACCTTGTTGAAGTTGCCATCACGAAGCACCATGGCATCGTGAGGCAACATATCGAGGATGGAGTTCATGGTCTTTGCGGTAGACCAATCTTGAAACGCCGAGAGACAAGCTTGGAGAATGATGACAATGATGATGAGGATAGCGAGACCGAGGTTGTATGGGGCAGGATCTGGATCACCTAAAGGTCTCCAGCAGATGAAGAAGATGATGACACCGACCCAGAGAACGGAGCAGAAGCCGCCGAACACGTACTTGAGGAGCTTGCGAATGTAGCTGGGACGCTGTGTCGGCAACACATTTCGACCATTCTCTTGTAGCCGTTTAGCAGCGGCGTCCTGGCTCAGTCCTTGTAGAGGAGTGGTTCGCAGGCGTTGGAGGAGAGTTTCGAGCTCGATTACGTGCTCGTCGGCCTTAGTAAAGTCGATAACGAGTTGATCTTGCTTGTTTGGTTGCTTCTTCGACCTGAAACCGTGTGGTTGTTTCTCGAGGTCATCGTGTTTAGCTTGAGATGCCGAAACTTGGAAAGATACGGTGCGGAATTCGATTGGAATACCAGCATTGCTCTGCTGAGTTCTGGTTCGAATGCCGCTGATGGAGTCTCTACGAGCAGAGGAAGAACGTCCTCGACCGGCAGGATTCAAAGAACTGAAACGCCTGCCCTGTCGAGCATCCTGGTCCTCGAAGGCGATCTGCGCAGCTCGTGGTTCTGCAGCATGACTCGAGGGATTTTCAGACTCCTGGAAAGAATTGTCGAGCTCATCGACAATGGTCTTTTCGAAGTTGTTTGTGTTCATGCCAGGCCGTCCCGAAATGCTTGTAGGCCACAAAGAGAAGAGGGTACTGATGTGTTACTGAGTAGTATATCCTTGCTCTCGGAGTGTGTGGGTGTACTTGGAACGAAGAAGAGAATCGAGTGATGAGTATAATCGCCTATGTTCGAAAATGTTAATGAGTGAGCGAGGTCCTTCTATGTTCCAGAAGGAATGTATAATCCAGTCCCTCACGTGGACTTTAAGTTGAGCCAAGTTACATTGCAGAACAGTCCTCTACCAGCCTGATAGTCAGGGAAATTTGAGATTGGTAGATCTGGTAGATCTGGTTGTTATTGTTGTTCGAAAATGCCTCTTGGTATGAAAATCCCTCAAACTGGACAGAGTACATGGTGGCCATGAAACACGTGAACGTATGGATATGGTTGAATAGCCGCCAGAACTAATTGTTCCAGAAATGCACCTACACACCGTCTTATTCGAGCATAGCATTAGATGCTTCCACCTTGTGGATGACGTTCGGAGCCGGTGCGATCTTCTGGAACCCTTCAAGGTCGTTGGGCGTACGACGTATGGGGACCAGGCAGTCTGCAGACAGTTGATCATCGCGTAACATACAGCAACTGTACAAGAAGATCATGGCGGTGCGCGGATGGTTGACCGATGGAGGCAGCTCGCATCTCCATGCCCTGATCTGAATGTGGTAAGATCAAGGCGGTGCGCGGACGGTTGACCGATGGAGGCAGCTCGCATCTTCATGCCCTGATCTGAATGTGGTAAGATCAACTCGTGGTGGAAATAGATCTCTCACCTACTATGTGTTATTTCTAAAGATCTAGAACACGAGTGGGTTACCGTGTGTCAGCAGGCTAAGGTACATGTATGTCCTGTTGAAAGGGGTGTTTGGGGTTTCGACAGAAAATCGCGCATGGCGTCGAGGTAGCGTTGATGAGGGATATATCACCTATAGTGAATAGTTCCCTGGACGTAATAGACACTACGCCCGCTGTGGAAGGGATTGTCCTTCGACAACAGCCAATTTGAATCTGCAAGCACAGAGACATTGTCTTTCTCGCGCAACGCGTGCGGTGAAGTTCTCAGCCGTACATGTACTCGATCTGCTTTTCGATCGCGTCCTCAGTCACATCGAACGATCGGCTGTTTAGGAATTGGAGCACGACAATGCTCGAAACGAGACAGGAAGCGCATTGATGCGGATTGTTGTGAGCTGTGATGTTGACCACACCGTACGAGTTCGCGATGTGCAGTGACGACAAGATTCGGACAAAAAAGCTTCGCGTCGCGTGCCAAGGTTTGTCCAGGGTCGTAGTAGAAACGCACTTGTAGACAGACTGCATCTACAGACTCAGCTGGCTGAGGTGAGCAGCTCGTTATGCCGTCCGTTCGGAGATTCACTATGAGTCACTCTTTATGGTATCAAGACCACATACTGTAATGAAGTCTAGTATTCAAGTAAGCTCCGGCATTACACAAGTGTTCAAACTTCGTCAAGGAGAATGGTAGATCTGAGTGTTGGACGCTTCATATATCGTTGGGTATCATTTGATAATCACTCTTCATCGTCTTCGTCCTCCTCGTCTTCATCTTCATCCTCATCTTCATCGTCGTCCTCGTCACTATCTTCGTCACTACCGATGATAGCGTCCATGAACTGACCCATCAAGCTCCTAACTTTGAGCATATCATCTCCTTCTTTACTCCTCTCATCCTCCCACCATTGCTCAAACCCCTCAGTTTCTATAATATCACCAAGCACAAGCTCGTTACTGGCGTGAAGCATAATCTTCTCTCCATCGACTCTCTTACATAGATCACCTTGCATCAAGAGCAGGAAGTCAACCTGATCGACCTTCTCCTCAGACTCGTCTCCATAGTCGAACATGCAGCGCTTGAGAACGTATGCTTGTGAAGGAATGGTCTTCTTCGCCGCAGTAGCTGCTGTTTCGCCGGCCTCGACCAGTGTAGCCATGCGTTTCATGAACGCAGCAACGATAGCTCGACGGACTTGATGAGGGTTCACATTCGACGTCATGCGTAAGCTGGTGAGCTCCAGTTGCACATTCGAAGCTTCGTCACCCTTCGAAAGAGATTCGTAAATCTGGAGGACAGCCTCGTGGTGGAAGTCTCTGTTGCTGGCACCTTCGTCTGATGTCACGGAACCGAAGCTTGCTGACCTTGCGTCTCTGCCCTCCATTGAGGCTGTAAACTCGTCTTCGGACCGAAGTGTCGATATCGATTCTTGTGAGACGGAGAGATGTTTCATGTTGTACAGGTCAGCGGGACCCAGAGACTGGCTCTCATGGTCATCTTCATCCTCCGAGTCATGATACAGGAATCCATCACCGTTTTGGCCTACGATCTTCGGATCCGTGTCTCCCCTGACTATTTCGTCTTCATCATAGCCCCGTATCTTTTTCATGCGAGTTACACGGCTCTTCTCAGCAATTGTGGTCTCGTCCGAAAGAGCAACTCCGTATGAGATCAACGCTCCTGCATTTACTCTGCATCTCTTGCCGATCGAAGCTTCGTTGGCAACAATGGCTTCTTGAATGATCGTGCCATCGCCAATACTTACGTCATCCCAGATGTAGGCGCCGTCGATCTTGACGTTGCGACCGATGATGCATCTGCGCCCTATCACGCTGTTCGTGACGACGCTGCCGTCTCCAATAGCAGTCGCTCGGCCCACTACCGTCTTACTGCCCAGAATGCAAGATCCGGCAAGCAAGACGCCCTCCTCGCGATATGACAGACCTTTGGTCAGACGATATGTTTGGTCCTTAAGCAGATTGCTGTCTGGACAGAGTGGGTACGACCAGCGACCAATGATATCCTTGCTCACAGCGTCGTAGGCTCGTAGGTTCTTGACTCTTGCTGCATAATGATGATTGATGATGTGAGTGTGAAGCTTCTTCCCGTTGAGTTCATAGTCTTTCAGCACGCTGTGAAGAAAGCCGCGTCTTGGTGCCTCGTAGTCAAAGTTGTCGCTCCACAAAGCCAGCACGTCCGGTGTGCAGATGTCAATTCCACAGTCGATCAAATCTTGCCTGATCTCCAGCTCGTCGTGGAACTCGAGTAGGTCCGCGTCAATGTTAATACGTCGATTGTCGTTCCTCGCTCGTATTTGCTCGTAGTGCAAGCAGCGTTGCTGTGTAGGGTCCACCACAAAAACCGGCGATACGCCGTGTGACTTCGTCCTGTGTTGTGTCCCTGCTTCTCTTAAAACCATTGTCATGATGGAATTCTTGTCCTTCAGTCGCCTCTCGCGGTGCGCGTTAAGCGCAGATTCGAGGGGTACATTGCTGATGATGTCGCCATATACCACTATGAAGTCTCCAGTCATGACCGCGCGGTTATCGAGGTCTCGCATGGCATCTCCAATGGAATGTGACGACGAGCGGAGAATCTCGACCTTGGAGAAGGGCGAGATACTCGAGATCCATTTCGAATTTTGAATGTATTCTTCTAGCTGATCCGTATGTGCTCCGCAATAGACAAAGACATCCTCGACACCGGCGTTGGCAAGAAATTCGAACGTGTATTCAATCAAGGGTGTGTTGGCTAAAGGAAGAAGGCATCTGGGTCTTTCCAGTGTAAATGGGGTCATGCGCGTTTCGAAGGAGTCGGCGAGGATCTGTAGAACATTCATGGTTAGTACAGACCGCAGTAGGCGACCACGCGCTGTTGACGTACGACAGCCTGAAGAGGCTCCTCCATTTCCTCCTCGGCGCCTCTCGCCTTGTCGGCTTGGCCGGCCTTCTTTCCTTTCGGCGGCATTGCACGTGTAGGATATCGAGTTGTAGGACAAGAATGAATATAAAATGGAATCACAAGCAATGGGAGTTGGAGAAATATTGCGGACTTTGAGTCATGCGGAGCAAAGACCGCTGACTCGCAATACAATTCACCTCAATTAGATCCTATTCACTCCCTACAATTGATGTGGTCGACTTCTGATTTATTCTATCCGAGTGCAAGGCACTCCATTTTGAATGTGTTTATCAAGAAAAATGCATACCAAGTGCTTATTATATGGTTACTGAGAAACAGACAGTTGACGAATTAATCCAATCGCAACTCAAAATCAAAAGGGGTATCTAGCGAGCCTTTGCCTCCTACCAAAACGTGGAAAGACATCCAAACAAAACACCAAACTGAACCATCCAGCCCCATGCCGCGTATTATCAGCGCCAGACTTCCGACGGAGGCGCCCACACATTCTATGCCGCAGGCTTGTCGCTGGCCTTGTTAAACCAGCCGTACCAGCTCGCTCTGTTGGCCGCCTTCTTTGCCGCCTCATCTTCGGCTGCGTTTTGTACCAAGCGTAATGGTCGTGGTTTGCTTCCCATCATGACGGAACTGGCCCCCTTTTCGGCGCCACTTATGGTGCTTCGTGGAGGCGATGAAGGGTTGCTGTTGTCGCTTGCCACACTGTTGCGTCTGCTGCTAATCTTGCTGTCACGATTGGCGCGGTGCATGCTCTTCTCATTCTCGCTGATCGTAGGTATACTCGTGACTGAGGGCATCCTGGAGGCCGACGGACGAGTAGAGGGCGCGAGAGAAAAGGATTCTCTTGGTGAAGTCATCCTTGGACTCAACATGTTGTTGACGTTCGCTGTCGAATTCCATTCCGAGGTGGCTCTCTGATGACTTCCACTGATAGATCGTTGAGAATTTCGTGAAGTGATCGGAATCCTCGGAGCTGTACTTGGATCTTCGTGCGCCGTGGGGATCTGCGAGTCGGACTTGGTCATAAATACACTTTGCGGCCTTGGTCTTGACGGTCGTGCTCCAAGTATCGATTTGGTCCGTGTCAGAAAGCCGGGTGCGCCAGTTTCTTCCTTTTCTTGCGGCGCAGGTGCCATGTCTTTAGTGGGCGGTGGAGGCGCACCGCCTGCCATGAATGACGGATTGCTGTGCAATATAGCTTCAAACTCGCTGTGCTGCATTAACCTGGAGATGATGGTATTGATGTAGGCGGTAAGTGCCTTGTTCTGATCCTTCAGGCTGGAGATCTCCGACTGAAACTTCTTATAGTTCTCATCCTCGGACCCCGAAACACCCTCGAGCTCGTCAGCCAGACTTGATTGCGTTTCTGCTCGAGCCTGGACAGGCGAAGTGGAGCGTAGAAAGTCGGCGGGAGCGAGGTCGCCGCTTAGTGCCTTTTCGCTGAGCAGGAGCTGGAAGCTCTCATTATCCTCCATCAGCCTCGCGTTGGTCATCTTAGCCTCCATCAATGTCGCCTCCAACTCTTGCATACGGCCACCTCCCATATTTTCCAATTCCACCATCTTGATCTGAACCTCTGCAAGCTCGAGCCTCAGAGATTCAATCAGCTTGTCCTTTTGCAGGACGAGTCTGGAGGAACTCCGAGAGTCACTTCGCTGGATAGATGACGAAGGTGCAAAATGACCCCCTTCGAGATGAGGAGACGCGCTGCTTCGAAAACTGGCTGTGATTTGTTAGAGGTGAACTTTACCAAGAGGGGTGGGCAGACTTGCCGTTTCGTGATAGACTTGGCCGTCTGTCTTCCTCTTCCAACCCAGCACGTGAGTCCTTTTGCACGACCGAATCCTTGAGCCTTTCTATAGTAGCTCGAAGCTCGTCTTCTCTGAAATGAGACTCCTCTCTAGCCTTGAGGTTCGCTCTTTGATCTGCTTCGTAGATATTCTCGAGTTCTCGTTTCTGCCTCGTTGTCTCCCTATTGTCGTTTCCCAATTCGTCAACCCGCTCATGAACTTCCTGTAATTGTTCTTCAAGTTTGGCGTATTCGTCGAGTCGTTGATCAAGTCGCGTCTGCAGTACGGTGTTTTGCTTGTCAGATTCTTCAGCAGCAAGCTCAGCTTTCCGAAGGCGAGTCTGCAATTCTTCTATAACCAAAGCTGTTTGCGCTCTGTCGTCCTCATCATCGACATTTGCTTCGGCGTCGGCGTCTTGACCGTTTTGGCGTTGGTTGCTTGCGACGACCCAATCATTGGCTTCTTAACGGCCGCTCGACCAGAGACTGGGGTGTTCGTGCCGGTCTTACGAACGCTTTGAGTGCGCGACACGGTTGGTGTTGAGGCAGTGGTGGATTTTGCTGCCATTCTCGAAGGGCTTCTGGAAGGTGTTGTTGTGGTTGATGCGGGATCCATTGAGGGTCGTCGACCAGCAACAGTTGGAGGCATTGAGAGTTTTGTTGGATCTGACATGATGATCAGGTCCGGTGTTGAAGTGAACTGTCACTCTACGACCGTGGAATTCCCCCTCTGGCTAGCCCCCGTATACAGGCTGGAGTGTTATTCATGCGTAATCTGACGTGAGGCCGTACCAAGAATACTTCAAACGCCCGGCTGTGCTCCGCCCGACGTAATTGGATCGCCCGTCTGAGCCAGGAACACAGCGTTTCGGATATCAATTGCTACCAGAGACATAAAGAAGCACACGCTGCCTTTACAGGTGTCTTTACAGAAACACAATCTCGCTTCCCCAGTGTAGTGTGCGTTTTCTTGGTTATACTGAGCAGACGTGGCTTCCCTTGCATTTCTGAGCATCGCTACGGAGACAAGGACCCTGAAGAATCAAAGATACCTTAGGGCTAAAAGACGATAGATAGTCCTCGCGACTATTTCTCTATCAATCTTTAGGTATTATACCTTTCAGCTCAAATCATGCTTAACCCAGACTTGGTACCAACGGTCAAATATGTGCTATCTATTACCAGAGATGACCCGGAAACGCTAATCTGCGGATGTTGTTCTGGTTCCAGAGTTCAAACCACAGCGTCGCCACATGCCGAGATGAACCATGACCTCCGCCAAGACTTGATAACCGACGCGGAGGGCGGCTCTTGCCGCTTGACTGCACAGACCATCCCACGAACGAAATTCCGAACCGCACCACAAATCTTCTTCGACATCAAGCACCGCCGGAGAGCACAATCTTTTCAGGAATACCAACACCAGACACATCTCACGACAGTCTAACATTCCTGACGCTTCAAGATGGCACCAAAGAAGAGCAAGAAGACCGCGGACAGCATCAACTCCCGTCTGGCCCTGGTCATGAAGTCCGGAAAGGTCACTTTGGGTTACAAGTCGACTATCGTGCGTATACTGTACAGCCATCACACAAGATTGGCTCTAATACAATCGACAGAAGTCCATCCGCTCCGGAAAGGCTAAGCTCGTCATCATCTCTGGCAACACTCCTCCTCTTCGCAAGTCTGAGCTCGAGTACTACGCCATGCTTTCCAAGACCGCCGTCCACCACTTCTCTGGCAACGTAAGTTGAACCAACGCACCCAGCGACTGGCATTGAGCTAGTAGGGTCTTGAAAGAGCCCTGCGAAGAAGCCTTGTAGTCCCGGCTTCGGAGGGCAACACGTACTGATATGATTGATAGAACATTGAGTTGGGTACCGCCTGTGGTAAGATGTTCCGTTGCTCCACCATGGCCATCATTGATGCTGGTGACTCCGACATCCTCACCTCCACCGTCGCATAAATGCAAATCGACAATATCAGGAAGGGCGCACGCGCTGCTTGAAGGACGGTCCAAAAGTTTTGAAGATAGCATAGCTTGATACCCGGAATGGCATGATGCGGTGCATCGATACAACATGATCAACCTTTTTTTTTGTGCCGTGTGAGTCGTTGGATCATTGCCCAATGAGTGTGCATTATCGACGTTTATCCATGCCACGCGGTGATTCACCAGCTTGTACTATTCACGGTGTGATTGCTAATGACATACATGGGCCCTAGCTGAAAATGCACGTATCAATGCCTGATATGGCTTACCAATGTCATCTCATATTGTCGTCGCGCTCGTTCTTCGAACATCTAGACAGTCCCACCACTGTAGACTTAAAATATGAGTCAGCCGGAAATAAAGCGTGGCGTCACTCATTCTTCGAGAGAGAGCCGTGGTTTCCTCTCGGTTAATCTCCGGCGGTGTGACTCTACACGCAGAATTTGGATCATTGCCAAGCAAGGCCTCCGGTGCTGACCAATTCACGGCTTTGGCTTCATATTGAACCTCCGCCACGGCCTTTTCACTCATCCATCACACTCGACAGATACCGACAAAATGGCGAGACGTCCAGCAAGGTGCTACCGCTACTGCAAGAAGTGCGTTTTCACGACTCCAGAAATCCGCCCTACGTCGACAAATGCATACTAACAGACCAACAGCAAGCCATACCCAAAGTCCCGCTTCAACCGTGGTGTCCCAGACCCAAAGATTCGTATCTTCGACTTGGGCCGTAAGCGCGCCAACGTCGACGAGTTCCCAACATGTGTCCACTTGGTTTCCAACGAGCTTGAGCAGCTCAGCTCCGAGGCCCTCGAGGCCGCCCGTATCGCCGCCAACAAGTACCTCGTCAAGATTGCCGGAAAGGAAGGATTCCACATGCGCGTCCGCCCACACCCATACCACGTCGTCCGTATCAACAAGATGTTGTCTTGCGCTGGTGCCGATAGACTTCAAACCGGTATGCGTGGTGCTTTCGGAAAGCCAAACGGTCTCGTCGCTCGTGTCAACATTGGCCAGATCATTCTGTCCGTCCGCACTCGTGATTCTTGTAAGTTATCAGAACAGAGAATTGGAATTGGTGGAGTGGTTCGACTGACACTTATCTCACAGACCGCGCCGCTGCCATCGAGGCTCTCCGTCGTTCCCAGTACAAGTTCCCAGGTCGCCAAAAGATCATCGTCTCCAAGAACTGGGGTTTCACTCCTCTCCGCCGTGACGACTACGTCGCCAAGCGCCAGGCCGGCCAGGTCCGCGTCGACGGCGCCTACGTCCAGTTCCTCAGCAACAAGGGTCCGCTCGAGTACAACATGAGGAGGTTCCCAGAGGCTTTCGAGAACGCGGCTTAGATTGTTTCCTGCGGGAAAAACTTGATATCACATGGTGTGGGGGTTTTTCGTTGACAAAATCGAGGGCGCTTTAGATAAGGGTCTTTTGATGGAGTCAAGAATGAGAATATGCATTTTCAAACGCCAGTCCTTTCCCCCTTGCTAATAGACTTCGTGGTGCGGTGTAATACGTGACGGATATCTTCATATCGGATCAGGATGCATGTGACAAAACACATACACCGACCCGCTGCGAATGCGTTCTATGAGCCCAATTGAATCGCACATGAAGTATATCAATTGAACAATTCGTATACCGCATCATGATCATCAAACATCCATCTAACCTAATTGAGTGAAGATACTACATACCGCCCTCCAACAACAAATGCAACTCAAATGACAGGATCCGTCCCATGCAACCAATAAACCAGTGGTCGACCGATGATGGCCAAGGCCCAGCAGAGTGTCCAGCACTCAAACGACATTACTCATACTACTCATACAAGTCTCCTCGAGACCTAGACTTCGCCCCAGCCCACACCTTCAGCGCCCTCACTTCCGAAATCCCAATACCGCCTGCTACTGCCTCCACTGAGCATACTGCTTCGTCTGCTCCTCTTGGTACTCTGACTAGCACAAGAAGAAGTACTCAGTGCCCGCCTTGCCAACGTCTGTGCGAGTAGCGAAGTGCGTCGTTGACTATTACGTTCGGCCGCCCGATGTACAAGCGGGTGGTGCGCTCTTATGATGTCAGCGCGGCGGAGTGAGGCGGGCGATGTGCCTAAAGCTGAGGCTGTGGACCACGAGGCCGGAAGAGGTCCGGCGGCGGTGGGCTGTGGTTGCGACTGAGGATTTGAGCTGCTGAAGCGATCGCGAAGATAGGTAAAAATCATTAGGATTGAAGGGTCTCGGGCCCAGTAGTCTGCGTCGAAGGAGGATGTGGTGGGTTGTGCGATGGGTTCTTCTTCGATGCCCCAGAGAGATGTCTCAGGGTTGGTGACAGTCGGGACGAGAGTAGGCTTGGTAAGGAAGTCGGAAGCGGATTGGTCGGCGTCAATATGTTGTTCGCGTCTCTGGCGTGCCTGCTGTGCTGCCTCTCGCTGGCCCCTGAAGGCGTCAAAGTCGGGCGGCGTGGTGTCTCGGGAGTTGAAAGTTTCAAATGCGCCCTCGACCTCGGCGAGTTGATGAACAAGTACGCCTAGTTCTCGTTGGATGTGATTGAGTAGCCGCCTTTCCCACGTGTGAGCAGAGTTGGTACTAAGAGTAGACTCCTGAGTCATTCTACTAATAGGAGAGCCTTGAGTGGGAGTAGCCGCAACGTCCTCTGTCTGTATCAGATCCTCGCCGAAGATGACGGACAGAGTGGTGTCATCCAGGCCGATCAGATCATGAATGACTTTCTTCGTGATGCGTTCCCAGAAGGATTCCGAAGTGGAACTGGGTTCTGTCCTTGGGACGTCTCGTGTGCCCCGAACCGGAGGTCCGCGTCTGTTCTGTGACGACGGCTCGGTAGACATACGACCCATCCTGCGTTGACGGCGCTTGGTCTCCTTCTCAATCTCTTCTAGCACAGCCTTGCTCTGCTCCATTCGCCATTGCTCGATGCGGAGCGTTCTCTCGTCTTGGAGATTCATGCCTGTTCCTTCCTGTTGTCCATCGATCTCGTCCAATCGTCTCTGCACACTGCTCCGCCGCCGACTGGTCCTCCTTCGCTGAGGGTTATATCTCTCGTACTGCCATAACTGCTCTTGAAGCTCGTCATTGTCTGCGTATTCGTATCGCGAAGGAAAGGTCCCGAGGCCATCGTGTCGTGGTAGTATGGTGCCTCCACTCTGATCTAATCGAGACGATGGCATGGCCTGGAATGCATGCAGGCCATCGTCAAGACTATCAAGCTCTTCTTCCTCATCATCGTCGTCGGACTGAGTCACGCGATCGTGCTCGCCATCTTGTATCTGACCTGATCGCAATCCTGTGCCGAAGGAGCCGAAATCGGACACACGAGAAAGGTTCGTGGTTTGGGGGGTTTGAGAGGTGTCTGCATTGGATTGTGGGGAGAACAGTACCCATTCTTGCGACTCTTCAAGTGTTCTCTTCCGTAGCTGAGGCGATCGCGGTGCGGTATCGATCTGATCCACAGTTTGTGGCCTGGCAATTTGATGCCTTTGTTGAGGTTGCTGGAATGCCATGGTTCAGGTGTTTGAATGTGAGTCTGCCAGGAGGGTGGATGTAGTCATGCGACCGGGAGCTCTACAAGCCAGACTGGTGTGGCAGCACCCCCTTCTGTCCGGCACCCGATGACTTGTTTCGACGAGCTGATGAAAGTCACTGAAAGAATGACTGAGAAGACCAAGAAGGCCCGAAGACGATGGTTACCTCTGCGATACTTAAGGAGGTGAGTTCCAGGAATGGACAGGAGGCCTGAAGTGGGTTGGGTTGGTGGATCTGCACGGCGTCGCGATGGTGAATCCGGGGAAGATAGTCTTATCTAATTATGATGCCATGTCTGCAATGTGAATGTCTGGAGGCCCGGCGACTACGGCGAAGTCGATGTGGTCGTCTGTCTGCCAGGAATAATTGATACCGTAGAAGCAAGATGGAAAGTTCGACCTCCCTGCATCGCCTCCAGGGGCATACTACGGTATTATACGCAAAGGTACGCTGATACCACAGATCAGTTGTCACCTCGTGCTACTTGAGCTAGATTCTGGAGTCCTGGAAATCCCGGGAGAACTGCTCGCAAGAATAGCGTTATTTTGAGTTCGATGGCCGCAACTCTAACTGACCTCACTCGACGCATACATGCTACATGTACAGTATGCTCTCTGATGAAGAGTGAATGAAGATGAGTCGAACGACTGAGAATAGTCTTGACGATATCGTCTGTCCTGCGTGAGCATGAACACAGACGTGCGATATAACGCTTTGTCGCTTTGATCTGGTCAAGCAGGCTTCTGATCGAACAAGAGCATGTTCATTCCCATCATAACCACAGTGTAGCACCGAAGCATGTCCGGTGTAGGCACTCTGATGAGAAAACATAAATCTCAACTGTCGTGGTAACTGAATCTGTTGCTGTTGTTTGGTGACGTGGTCATATGTTGCACAAAGACGTGTGCTTAAAAATGCTTCGTGGAGATAGAATGGGTCGACTTCAATGCATGTCGAAGCTGACAGGTGCAGCAAGTACGACTGGTAGTGTACCTTATGGCTCATTGGAATCAGCACGTGATACTGCGCGGCAGCCGGACAGCGCATCATATGTGTTTTCGTGTGATGAGCTGTAGACTCGGCAGCCTCGCATTTTTCTTGATTGCGGCACAGCGCTTCCTCCGGAAGTGAACAGGCAGCAATACTGCGGCCGAACAATCTGCAGTCGGGCAACGGTACTCGTGTGTATACCCTATTGGTCTGCATATATTGCTGGGCTGCACGTTCCCTAAGCCATCAACTTAGTACCGTGGATGCCTGCCACATATTGTTCAAGATGTTCCCATTTCCGGTATCTCGACGAAGTCTCGGCTCGAGGACAGAAGCAGCTGAGCGAATCGCTTAGACGCTCATGCAGTCTCGGTATGCTCATCACATCTGCGACCAATGCGGCGTTGAGAAGATATCAGCCACAATCAATAGCTTTCCACATCAGTGTTGTTTTGTATCGTGGAAAAGCATTCTGTGTCACTATGAGACTGTGATGGACTGCATGCATGATGTATACCATGCTACTCTATAGGGTCTCATGCACCAGGCAACGACAGTCGATGATCCCCAATGATACTCGAAACTACTTAAAGGACGAGATGTTTTCTGACCATGCTCATTGTCTTCCATCATCGGCATAGATTGGATCCCAAAAGACACAGATATCCACCAAAAAGTAAGCCTTGTACTGCACCCAGTCTTCTATCTATCATCACTAATTTAAGACAGTGCCAAACGAAGCCAATACCGGCTCTAAGCGGATGGACAAAGCAACAATGGAGCAGTTGTTGAGCTCAGGGTACGAAGCGCAAACGGCACGAGGAGTTCCGAACAAACGAAATTCCCGACAGACAACCCAGAGTGCGAATCAGAGTTCGACCACTACCAATAGAAACGGCCAAAACACCAGCGCGATTGGTACTTCGACCAGCTCCAAGAAATAAGCACTCCTGTCGCTCATTCCGTGACCGACTCGACGCTGTCCTTCTCTTCAACACCATCCTTCCCTTCGGCACTGTCCTTCTCTTCGACACTATCCTTCCCTTCGACACTATCCTTCCCTTCGGCGCCGTCCTTCTCTTCGACACTATCCTTCCCTTCGACACTATCCTTCCCTTTGACGCTGTCCTTCCCTTCGACGTGGTCCTGCTCCTCGATGCTGTCTTTCTCTTCGACGCTGTTCCTTTCTTCGACTCTGTTCTTGTCTTCGACGCTATCCTTCTCTTCGCTTTTGTTCTCCTCTTCTTCAGCGGCTCGCTCGATCTCTTGCTTCTTGAGCTCGTCTCCAAAGAACTCTCGAAGACGGTTCTGATAATTCAGTCTTTCAGCGGCCTTGGCAGTGATGAAAGGGGCCGAGTCTGGGGCCCAGTACGCAGAGACACCTCTTGAAGCATCTTGACCCACATCATACCCGTCGGTAACAAATCGGGGCTGAATATGACCCGTGAACAAATTGCACATTCCGACGAAAGAAGTTAGAGCGTGAAAGTACCAGAAATTCCCAATCCTCCATCCGTTGTTCATGGTCTGGGTGCGTGACACTCCAGAGGTGTAATTCAGAGCTAGTTCCTCCCGTTCGAACACCGCCATAAACTCTTGGCGTAGCTGGTCGTAGGCTACTAGGTTTTCGTCGAGCAAATCGTCCACGGGTTTGTTCGTCAACCAGTACGGCGGCCGCAACATCTCTAGCGGCCGAACGCATGCCCACTCCAAGTCGATCAACGAGGTAATGTTCCAGTCTTCATCAACGAAGATGTTGCTCCCATGCGTATCAGTAAGCATAAGAACGAATGGTCCGGTGCGGAGTTCGCGATTGGTGAAGTGATGAGAAACGGCCCGCATCAGAGCGAGGACGCCTAGCTGGAGCTGACCGTCTTCGACATCGTTGACCGAGTTCGCTACATGACGAATGCGCTGGTCATGACAGTTCAGGAGGTCAGAGTAGTATGTATCAGCTGTGTGGTAGGTGAGATCTCTTGGAATTTGAGATGGCGCTCCATCGTTCTCCATCTGATGTATGTCGCAACCCAGTGGTCTGTTCGAGAGACTTATGACACCATGATGATCAATTGTCAGAGACCCGATGCGCGGGAAAGTGTGCTTCGATACTGAAAGTATGATCCGGGAGAGTCCAGTGAAGAAATTCGACCTGCGTGACTGATCGTTGCACTGTTCCTTCCATGTCCAAGACAGCATCTGGCCGTTTTCCACCTCGTCCAAGATCATGTATGGCATGTCGGTTAGTCGTGGGAGTCTTCGAGTTGAGTAATGGCAAGGCACTGGCCGTCCCAGAAGCCACATCAGTGTTCGGCGGCACGATGTGTGAATGCGCTCGATGAGGGTGCTATCCTCAGGAGACACAAACTAGAAATGAGGAAAATGTCAGCCCACAATCCAGTAAGGTTCGAAAAAGACAGGGGGAGACGTACGCTTGAACCCCCAAAACCGAAACCCCTAAGTCGTGCAATGGGCACTTCAGGACAGTTTTCCTGTAACCAGATGTAGGTCGCGGTCTCACATCGAAGTTTCTCCTCGGAATTTCCAGGGCAGACTGTCTCTCCTACCTTGTACGGGAGAGGGAACCTAAGAAAGACCGTCTTCGTTTCGGCTCCAGATGTGGTGATGGTGATCGGTATACAATAATTGAAGCTTCCGTGAATCCATTGCTCGCCAACGTTGTCCATGTCATCGCCGAGGCTGCATGAGCTTTTGGGTAATCCCAGATGAAGTGCTACAAGACTTTCGAGGTCTCGTCGATTGTCCCAAAGTGGCAAGAGGAATTCACGTTTCTGCTTCGGATACGTCAGTTCTTGCAAGATATTTCTCTCATTGTTGAGCGCCGCCGACAAGGTTGTTCTGCCCTCCCTGATGAGTGGCAGTGTTTTTGACATTATGTGCAGCGATTGTTTGGGGTAGTAAAAATCATCGAATATTGAAAGACGAGGACCAGATGGAACCGAACGCTGTTGAGATCAGGTAAGGTACTTGTAATAAATCAAGCTGTTTGACTGAATGAATGAACGACAACTTGCCATGTGCAAACGGGATAAGTTACAAGCCATTGCTTCGGTGGCCCAAGGGCCGTGGCCTCGCATCACGCACTAGCATTTCATTGGAGGATGAGGTCGGCTCATCACACGGGGCCAAGCTCTCGTGTCACACTGACATTGACGACTAGACGCCGAGAGTGCCTTTCGCAGTCTGCCGTTCCCACTTGAGCAGCATTTTGCTCAGGTCGAGGTCCATCAAACTAAGCTGTATTCAATGTGCGCGAGGCTTTCACAGAATGTGCGAAATTCGGCGCAGGTACCTAGATCTGTGAAGACGGAGTCGAGTCAGCGGGACACAAGTGTACATGTACCCAGATAACGGTAGCCCTGCGCAGCCACATGCATGTACTTATTTGATAACGACTGATGAATGCGATTGATTATGTACTACAGTACAGTATGTATACACCTGTCTCTAGCCCAGAAAAGTCGGACAGTGCCGGAAGTGCTTGTTTCATTAGCTGCATTGCCAAGTACGCTAAAGAGACTAGGTGCATATACTGTATGTGCCTGTCATGTCTGTCTGCCTGTCAAATGGCAACTATTGCATCTAGTACCAGGAATGCTGGTATTAGATGCCTTCTTGGTCCCGACCTATCTGCAGCCAGTTGTTGTGATCTTAAAGACAAAGCGAACTCCACTTATAGCGTTCAAGACGTATCACATAGCCGGTTCGCTGTATACCCTGACGAGCCGTTGCAGCTGGCCAACTATCCATTGACGCTGCCCATCCCTCAAAGGAGTCTGCAGCTTCAGGATCTTACTGAGCTGCGCAGCGAGCGACCACCCTCCCATAGCAGCAGCTCCGACAATGTGTTCGTCATCGGCCCTCGATTGCCCCTGCGGATGCGGGTACTCCACAGTCTTGTCATCGATACGTGCGAAGCGTACTCTGTCTCCAAGATGATACGGCACACTTGCACACATGTCGTCGGCCATTAGTTGGATTGTTGCGTGTGCGGCTCGTGTTGCGGTGTTCGTGGCACTGTCGCCCAGGTATGTGAGACAGATCAGAATGGCTTCTTGCAGCTTAATGCGCGACACTCGATAAGTATTGAATGTGTGGGCGACGAAGATGCTTTGATATACGTGGCAGTGATCCTGGTACAAGCCGCTGCGCTGCACGCTCGGAGGTATACATTCGAGGCCGGAGACCCGAACAATCCAATCACTTGGCACCGCATCGGCCCATAGTCGGTATCGCTGATCCAGTTTGTAAGCCTTGCTTAGTACTTCCCGGGCGTGCTCCTGATCCTCGTCGACTTTACCGACCCGCGAGGCAGCTGCACAAATGTTGGCCAGTGCAATGTCGAGCTCATCTAGCTGCAGTGCCTTGGTCCGAGACACATCTCCGGTCAAATCTTCACATTCAAGCATGCTTTCAGGCATAGGTTCGTTAGCGTGCAAAGCTCTGTGTATAACATGATGACGAGCTCCAAGCAATAGCCGGTTCGATGCGGCGCTCACACGCGAGCATTGTCTCCGCTGCTCGATCATGGCAACGACACCGTTCATGTGCGCAAACTCAAGATTCGGCTTTTTCCACAGGAAAGCCCGTACGCCTTCATACATATCGAGCAAGAGCGCCGCACCGAGGACATCGTCATCGACCGTCTTGGTGTTTTGGAGGCTCTTTCTTAGACTTGCCATGGCCTTGAGGTACTGTGTCCAGCTGAAGGATGATGCGTCTGGTTGTACGAGCGACCAAGCTTCGAGGAGAAGCGCGCCCACAGCGGTCAGAGCTGATGTCAACGGGGAACCCGGTTTGCTTTCCAGATAGATCGGATAGAGAAAGTCGGTAAAGCTTCGACGACTCTCCTGACTCCTAGGCAAGAGTATGTATGAAGAAAGAAAGAATTGAACAGCATAAGAAGCAAAGTCTTGCGACACACGTCTTGAGGTCGTGAGTTCCGTGCTGATAGTCCTATGGAAGGCGCCGGAGCCCCTCTCAGTGTGCTTGTCGACAATGTTCTTTTGACGTCGTACCCGGTTCTCTGCTACCTTGTTTTGGTCTCGCCACGCAACCTCAAACAGTGTCTTGTAGCCTGGACAAATGACTCCCTTTCGGAGGCAGTAAGAGCAGGCGGGCTGGACTTCATCACACTGAGCAACAGTCAGAAGCACTTTTGTCAAGCTGTAGTGCCGTGTGACCTACCTTGATCTTTCGCTTACGACATGTCGCACATCCTCTGCTTGGCCCCTTGTGAACCATCACGTCTGGGTGATAGTGTTGAGTATGTCATGAGATTATACGAGCGTGCCGTTGTTGGGACGTAGGATGACGACCACGGGAGGATTCTTCCGTCGCGTATGAGCTGGGTAGACCGAAGAAGTTGATGATTCAGGACCTCACTCCGATACTAAACGGATTGAACTCGCTGCGTCAGCTCATCTTGACTTGGCGAAGTGATGTTTTCCAACATTTCGATCGCCAACAGTTGCGCGGGAAGCGAGTGAGCACTACCACTAATGCAGCTTCGACCAATCACAGACCGGCGCAATTTCAACCCGAACGGGTTAGCGTGCCTACTCACTGTATATTGATATCGTACTTGTACTCCAAGTCCTCCAAGACTCCAAGTCGCCAATCTGGACGCGCAATTTTCAATCATCATTTCTGTTCCAGGTTTGGCATCAATAACCCATGCAGATGTCTTGTGTCCACAGCGCAAACACAGCTCGATTGAGTATAGCCTCTCGAATATGCAGCAAGTGTTCGATTGCATCTAGGATGAACCGCCGACCGGAGTAACAGTCACACCGTCGACTTGTACTCAGCATCGCGAAAGCCAAGGTAAGAATGTTGCCAAAGGTATACGACACTGTTCAGTTCTTGCATGTCACTCTATCCAACTCCAACAACCTTCTATCAGTCTGCTTCTCTCTTTACAAGCTCGCCAAAGAAGTCCCCAGACGATTCACTATGGTTCAAGACTTGTGGTCCGTAACCTGCAATTGATCAGTCACACCCTCACAATCAATCAACCTAACCGACTTCTCCACAATGCATCCAGACACGACCGGTCCGGTAGAGACATACTCGAGCTCCGTAGGCGATGAAGTGTCGTCTGACGAGAGACGCCCATCAACCTGGCGCAGAACTTATGGCTTTTTCGGCTTTTCCAGGGGTTACAACTTTCCTCTCTGTAAGTAAGCAGTGCTCGTTGTCGAGTCACGCACCTTGCTCATTGCATCAGGGATAATTTTTGCCGGAGCAATGTTAGGCTTTAGTCTAGCTCGTCTCTCCTACCTCAACATCGGTGGTTCAGCATCTAGCAGTTTCGACAACGGCGCCGCACCTGGAGAGTGGTACTGGTACAGAAGTGATCACTACCGCATCGGGATCACGCTTCACCTCAGCACCATTCTCCCCGCTGGCCTGCTGATGGTGTGGCAGTTTGTGCCCGTACTCCGACACAAGTTCCTCCTCTTTCACCGCATCAATGGCTATGCAATTATCGTTCTCGTCCTGCTCTCCAACGTCGGGGCCTTGATGATCTGTCGCCACTCCCTCGGAGGCACAGTCGAGACCCAGGTCGGCGTCGTCACCCTCGCGACGGCCTCAACGGTCAGTCTGGCCATGGCGTATTACAACATTAAGCGTCTACAGACCGACCAGCACCGTCCTCCCTGGATGCTGCGGGCCATGTTCTATCTCTGCACAATCATCACTTTGCGCATTATCATGATCATTTCCACCCAAATCACCTCGCGAATCAACTCGTACCATACCGTCCGTTCCTGCGACGAGATGGCGTTCATCTACGGTTCAGCAGTGTCGGCATGGAAGTTTTATCCGCAATGCAATAGCACAGCTGATCCGAAAACCAATCTCGTCGTAGTGCATGCGATGTGCGAAGGGCTTGCCTGAGCAGATAGGCGCGAGTCTAGGCATGAGTTTCGGCATGGCTTTGTGGTTGGCGTTTGTGCTCCATCTCGTGGGCGTGGAGATCTATCTGTCACTGACGCCACGAGAGAGCAACAGGCTGAGGCAAGTCAGCTACGAGAGGCAGCTAGAGAGGGGTCTACAAAATCCCGGTAGTGCGGGATTGACCGCAGATAGGTGGGGTGATGCTGAAGCTTGGGGACCGGAGAGGCAAGTCAAAGTCGAAGAATAAGAATCGCATTCATTGAATGGATTTTTGCAAAGCGTCATTGTCTCATAAGGAGCGTGTCGTACCCAGGTCTCATCTAGGGGTATACCCAAACTTCATATCTGCCAACTCCGGGACACCAAAAGCATAACCAATAAATCGATTACTGAAATCCCCCCCAGGTCCAATGCTTACTCATGTCTCGACGTCAGCAAAACCGTTCATGTCCACTTCTGTGTCGGCGGCCTCTTGTAGCTGCTCAGGAGATATGTGCTTCTCCATGCCATGCGGCGGCAGCCAGTAGCGGACATCACATTTTCCTCGACCCTGACAGACGTTTGCGCGCCCTAGGTTCTTGAATCGAGCACCGAGAGGACCACTAACGTAGTGGTGCTGGCCTGCAACCGAGTATTGTCGACTGTCTGATGACGGATAGATTTTATCGCCCCAACGACCTCCATAGTAGAACCAGTTTGTAGGTGCCTGTGGGGTGTGATTAGATGCGAGCAGAGCACCATCGCGCAGGTTGTACGTATAGGAATGCAGGTTTAGTGAGGGATCCCAGAGAGGACCACGATCCGTCTGATCGTGCAGTACCCCAAGAGGTAGTACGTATGGGTGCAATCCGGGAGTGGCATACATTGCGTGAGAGCCCGTGGCGCTGAACGTAAGAGGTCGCTTGCCAATCTTCTCCATCGCTGAATATGCATACGCCTCTCCCCAACTGTGCTCCGAAAGCGAAACTTGTACTGGCACGCCGTTTCTGAATCGTACCAGAGTGTGCTCCCAGTCTCCTACGTGGTTGCCGAATCTGACATTGAACACCTTGGGGCCGTAGTTGTAGCTATAGAAGTAGAACCAGAAAGCATCGACTACTCCATCTTCCTTGGGCACCACGACTAGCACAGCCGGTGCGCTACTGCGGCCAACGGAACGTTCTGTACCATTTGTCATGACACTGTCAACACCCTCGGGTATATTCGAGCTTCCACCGAGCCAATCCGGTCTTTCCTCGACATTGTCGTCACTCGTCAGATACACAGATCGACCGCCGACTCTATTCAACTCTTGTAGATTGTCGAGTGTGCGATCTCTTCTCATTTTGTAGATGGGCGTGTAATTAAGCTTGGGCGTTATGTGTGTCAGATGCTCAGCAATGTCGCATGGCCAGAACTCCTCTCCGGAAAAGAGATGCACATAGGGCGCATAGTCCAGAACGTACTGCGGTATCGAGCGCGCGTCTTGCTCTTCAATCGACCACGAACTTGGATCTGAATTCCCACTGGTCCAGTACTCAGCCGAGCTCATGGTCTCGGAAAGGCCGTCGATCTCATCTCCCGGTGTCTGTGCCTGAGTTTTGTATTGCTCGCCCTGCTTCGCTCTTGACCAGGGGGCGCTAGTACTGCTCAAACCCAAACATTCGGCGAGTCGTGAGAGGAATCGAAAGGAACTCGGCCTTGAGACATGGGATGGCTCTGAGGAGCTTGATGGCTGGATCTGCACGACGACATGGTCGGTCTCGGTTCGGTCATTGTTGGTAGGTGTAGATGATGCGTCTGTAGGATGAGGAAAAGGCTGGATATAGGAAGTAGTGAGAGATGTCGGAGCCAAGGATAGAGGGTTTAAGGGCAGCTGCCCATTCATCTGGAAATGCGCCAACTCCGGCATGACTGGTCGACTTGTGTCAGTCAGATAGCTTTGTCTACTTGTCAAATCGCGAAAGACATGGATCTCCACGGAAAGTGCCTTCTCTTTAACCACATCATCAGAGCTCAGTGGGACTTGATATCCAGGAGCGTTGTGACAAGCATGTCACAAACAAGGTCGATCAGACGGGCGTGTCACTCTTGATCGACCACATGAAAGAGCGTGCCCTGACATGAATGCCGTACTGGCCCGGGAAAAGCAACGCAAGCCAGCCAGTTAATATCAGAGGACAAGAAAGGTGGACTGACCTCTGGAAATCGCGATACCAAGCACATGCAAAGCGGGATGGCGCACCAGCCTAGTGACAAGCTACGATCAAGATACACTAAAAATAGCGGTGTACGACTTTGAGCGCTTCCGGTGAGGGTAATGCTTGTTCAACACTGATGAAAGGAAGAATGAAGGTGTAGACTCGCAGCAGTCTCTCGATGGACGTTTGAGACCATGCCGGTTGTCAACGGAAGGTGTCTGCTGCAATCACGAGGCGAGCTTACTGGAACTCTCACGTCTACGGACAAGAGACATCAAGCGCATCCAGACTTCAGGGTCCGTTAAGCCGATCGTCATCCGAAGCCGGACTTAGGACTTAGCACCGGTCGGGATCCTACCTGATGCATACTAGATGCATGATTAGTGCATGGAATAAGCCTCATGAGTCATGGGCATTCCACAAACGAAAAGCTTGTTTTCGCGCGCTGCATCGGCTTGTCCCGCTCTGTACCTGCCCACACTGTATGCTTCATACAATACTGCTACTCGTCTTGGTCGCACCCCCAGTGCGGACGAGTATCATGACCTGACATGGTGAAGCACGATGACGCATGTTCACACACTTGTATAGCCCACCGTACGACACTACCACTGATGTAGGTAATCGGTAAATGCTTTCACAACATCTCACATCCAGCTTGTTAAGAGAAGGTCCAGACATTGCGTTATAGATTATCATGGCCGATACGGCGGACAACAGCTCGGAGTGGGAGTATGAATACGATCCAGAAGAGACGGAGACGTACTATGTTACCCTAGACCTCACTTCACACCTGGTGCCTTCACAGCGCGGCAAGAGGAAGAACACCACCAGCAAATCGGACAAGGAAGTAGCAGACAAAAGGACAGACGAGGTGGCGGAACAGCTGGCCAAGGAAGCGGATACCGCCAACGACGAGACAAATCAGCAACACAAATTTAAGCATCCAATCCAGATAATCGACCTTCAGAGCGACAACCCGTTGATCGCGTACAACAAACAGCTTTACAGCTGCCACTGGGCCACCGATGTAGGCACATCCGTCTTCTTGTCCGCGGCTAGCGAAAATATGGATGTCGAATTAAATCCACTTCGATCATTCAAAACCTTTGACTTGGTTGGAACAACAAGCGCACGTCTCATGGGTGTACCCGTGAGAGTCCAACCACGACTCGTACCTCTCAGCGCCGCACGTCGTAATGACAACTATAATTCCGAAGATGTCTCGACACTAGCCGACGGCGAGATAATCAGGTCTTCGGCTGAGCAAGGGCTGCAGATTGATCTGCCAGACACTGCGTCCGCAGACAAGGTCAGTCAAGCCCGCTTCTTGGAACGGCTTTCTACCCTCAAAAGGCAGCGTGGCGAGATGGATCATGTGCCGGTCAAACCCATCAAACAATACACTCGACCCGAGAACTGGGAGCAGGAAAGAGAAGACTGGCTGGCGCAGGAAAGAGCAGAGAAGGCACAAAAGCAAGCCGAGGCCGGTCCCGTTGACGCGAATGAGCAATCACAAGATACGAGTCTCGAATCGCAGAGTGCACAGCCTGGCGCCGAAACAGAAATGTCCTTGACCGAGCTATTCAAATCGAGAAAAAGGGTGCGACGGTACACTTCGGCTGATCGTGGTAGAGGAAGGGGCAGGAAACCACTCGGTCGACCACCCGGCCGGCCACGGAAGCTGAGGTTAGATCAGGAGAGAACGGTCGAGAGCGGGGCAGGAGACAGTAGAGCTGGATCAGAGATGGCTGCAGGAGCATCGGAAATGGCAGAATCTCCACGACAGAGTGCCACGCCGGCAGCGGAGGATGAAACACAAGATACCCATATTGTAGATTAGCAACAGGAGACGTGATACGAAGCACGTATACCATCTGAATATCGCTATATTTGAGTGTAGCTGTTCTGTATTAAGTGGTCATTTCCCCTTCGCAAACCTCTTCGCTGCCCTATTTCTTGGTCCTTGACGCCAACGCATGATCCCACCCCATCGCAGTCATGGTCCGCTCCTTCTCCAGTACCTCTAAACGGCTCTTGTTCTGGTACGCCCTCGTACGCTCCGCAACAGCCTCATCGGTAGCACCAATGATGCGCACAGCGAGGAGCGCGGCATTGGTGCTGTTGTTCACACCAACCGTGGCTACAGGTACACCCCTCGGCATGTTGAGTATGCTCAGTACGCTGTCAGTACCATCACCGATCGTGGGTTTCACAGGAACTCCGATAACTGGCAGATGCGTGTGACTGGCCGCCATGCCCGGCAAGTGGGCTGCGCCACCCGCTGCGGCGATGATGACCTGGATCGAGGAACTGGGTGCACTTGCAGCGGTCACGAACTCGGTCATCCATTCCGGAGTTCGGTGAGCGGAGGTGATATGGAACTCGTAGCTTATATCAAGCGATTTCAGGATCTGGATACCGGCATCCAGGACTGGCATGTCGGAGTCAGAGCCCATGATGACTGCAACCTGAGCACCGCTGCCAATACGTTGAGCAGCTGCGGTATCTTGAGCATCTGGAGAAGGCAGATTGAGGCGTTCTCGTCGCTGTGTGTCGACTGCGTCTATCAGGGGCTGGAGAAGCTTCTCGCAGGTGGAGATTGTGGGAGCAGTGACAGTGACGTGACCCATCTTACGGCCAGGGCGAGCGGCACCTTTATCATAGAGGTGGATCTGCGTGCGTGGGGTGCTGAGAGCAAGATTGGCGATTTGAAGATGGCTGTCGGGTGTGCTGCCACCGAGGATGTTGAGCATTACCGTTGGCTCGCGAAGGGTCAACGACTCTGGACTGATGGGTAGATCTAAGATGGCGCGGAGGTGTGCTTCGTATTGAGATGTTGGGCAGGCTTCAATGGTGTAGTGGCCCGAGTTGTGTGGACGTGGTGCAATCTCGTTGATCAGAAGACTGTCGTCTGCGTTGAGGAACATCTCGACACCAAAGACACCCTTTCCTTCAAAGCAAGCGACTGCATCACGGGCGAGCTTTTGTGCCTTGTCGAGAAGATGATGAGAGGTGCCTCTTGCTGGTGCATACACAAGCTTGCAGATGCTGTCCTCGTGAACCGTCTCCACCACTGGAAAGGCGAGAACCGAGTCTTTTGTCTTGACAGCCATGACGGCCAATTCTGCTCGGAAGTTTGCCCACTTCTCTGCGTATAGTGGACGGGTTCCGAGCGCTTCTAGTGCAGATGAGATGTCCTCTGCAGTTTTGACAGGGAAGTTTCCTCGTCCATCGTAGGCTTCTGTGCGTGACTTGAGCATGAAAGGGTAGCCTAGTTGTGATCCAATAGATTTGAGCTCGGCTTCGGTATTCTCCTTGAGTGGGATTGACAGGGCTGTCGCGACATTGTGCTTCTGAAGGTACTCTTTTTGCGCATATTTGTCCTGGATGGTGCGAATAGTTTGCCAGTTTGGCTCGACTGGAATCGAAAGACCTTCGAGGACATGTGTGTCAACGTGCTCGATTTCAATTGTGAGAACATCAGAAGTCTTCGCCAGCTTGAGAATTGATTCTCTGTCCTTGAATGAGCCCTCAATGTGGCCGTCGTGATTGCTGATCAGTTTTGATGGCGCATTCGGAGCATTCTCCAGCACATTTACTCGAACATTCAGTCGATTGGCAGCCTCGACGAACATGCGGCCCAGCTGGCCACCACCTAGCACGCCGACGACCTTGTCATTAAACATCGTATACTGCAACCTGTGGTTGGAAGCTGGTGTACTGGGTCGGCGATCGGTATACTAAATTTATAGAGGTGATGTGGTACTGTCAAACTTTGATGTACCCTCGAAAATTCCGACGCGAATTAATAAGTGCATAGAACATGACTCCAAGTGAAACAGCTGTGTGATACTGATTGTTTAATCATGTTTTACAAAGGTACAGAGATAGAGTCACAGGTCAATCATACTGTTGAGGGACACGCCACAATGCAGAAATACAGATATATGTTTCCGTCGCATCACAGGCCTACGTTTGCCTGTCTGGACCGGGAGATGTCCAGGCTCACTGTCGGGTTAAGCAGATCAGGAAACATCAGAGGCGTTTCTCGACAAAGGGTGTGGTGAACGTAAGAGATCCCACCATTTGGCGGCATTGAATGCAAGCACTGTAAGATCGCCTGTTGTTGTTGCAAAATTCGTCAAAGCATTTTGGTTTGCTTATATCTGCCAGCAAAAAGACGCCCAGCAGTTGCTCCATGCATACAACCCGAAAGCATCCATGTTCGCCCATCGACTTGCTCATGCATGACTGCGATCCATATTTTTCTAAACCCCAATCTGCAAAACCTGTCCATGAGTCGTTTAAACCTTGAAACCCTTCGACCTTCTGCGACCACGACCCTTCTCGAACTTCCTGCCCTTGCTCTCGACCTTTGGCTTCTGTGGGAATTGTTAGTATGCGTATGGAATGCTGTTGTAGCAATTGGACGTGCCTTGTGGGAGTGTGGACCGAAACCGAAGTGCTTGACGGCCTCACGGGCATTCTTTGGACCGCGGAGGAGGAGAGTGTTGGCACCAGTTGGGGGAGCGCATGGCGAGCTGGTCGATTGTGAGGCACTCACCACCGGCCTTGGTGATCCTGGCACGGGCGGTAGCGGTGAAGCGAAGAGCGGCGATGGAGAGCTTTGGAACCTCCAAAAGACGGTTGTCGTCGGTGACGGCACCAACAAGGACGATGGTCTTACCCTCGTGGGTCTTGGCCGAGTGTGGGTTGGCGGCGGTGCCAACAATGCGGGAAATGGACATTGGTGGGCGGTTGATCTTGGACATCATCAATCTGCGCAGGATGACCTTGTTGAAGTTGGAGTCGGTACGGCGGGCGAGGAATCGGTAGAGCTTGACGAGGAGCGCAATGTATGGGTTGTCGCTCTTCGCGACCTTGCGGTGGCCGCTCTTGACGTGGTGACGGTCTGCATTGTGTTAGTGGTGTATTTTTTTCATCTCTTGCAGGCATCCATGGCTGGGACTCGTTCGAGCGGGTTGTAGAGGGTGTACAGCGGTCGCTCAATCGATTGCAGGATGGCTGAAGAGGACTCGAGGGCGTTCATACCGAGATCGATACCCATTTTGTCGTTGTCGTGGGTTTGTCGTATGGATTGGGCGTAACAGTATTCGAGCAGTGTTGCGCTTTCAAAATTGACGAATTCGAAGGGTGTGCGAGACGGCCGTGCACGGACTTCCAGCGACCGCCAAGTGCGACTGCCTGATCTTATCTTATCAGCAGCCGAATATGATCGGCAAGCGCGATGCACGTGAGCAATCGGACAGAGGAAAGTCGGCCGAGCTTGGCGGAACTTCGTTCACCACAACTCGATTGCCACGGAAGTGAATGCTTCTTGCAAACATGCAGCGGCACAGCTGTTTCGAAGGCATTACATTATATGGTCATAGTATGCATGAGCGAGAGGCTGACTTAGAAGTACACCACCATCTGCCCAACTTTCAGCGGGATGGCGAATTGCGTCCTCGCATCTTCTGCCCCGAGGGATGCCATACCTACGTACCGAGGCGTGAAATAGGTAGATTCACGAACGGATACACACGAGAGCCGACGACCAGTCTTCCCGGCAGCTGCGATGTTTATATGAACTCTCACTGGCTGACATGTTGAGTACAATGGGTAGCACGAATAGTCATTGCCAACACAGACCGAGTGACACGCATTTTGCAGGATGTCCTTTGCCAGCAAGCAAGCAACACTTGAGCTGTTGAAATGCATCCACCGTGACACGCTGTGAAGGCAGTGTCCAGTGTTTCAATCATACAATTGGACATTCATGCTCCCCGGCTTTCACCATAGGTTGTTTGCTGCATACTCTATGCCTCGAAGTGGTTGTTGCGCCTTTGTGTTACGAAAGACTATGAGCTCAAAGCTTCCACTTGGAGGCCTGCCTGACCGTTCGGATCAAGCCTTTACAACTACGACTCAAGACAGCAATCATATACTAGACCCTGGTACAGCAATAACATAAAGAGCTGTATTGAATGGTCATTGGTTCCATGGGCAATGCTCGGGTGTGTGGTAAATGGTGATCAGTCGTGAAGTGGATACGAAGCTTCCACGTCTGTGGTTTCAGATGCTTTCCCACGGTTCCCACTCCACCACTGAAAATGACATGGAGGAGGGCCTCCGAGCATTACAACCAACAATAGATATTCGCGCCTTGATATGAGCATACTGGCATCTGTCATGAATTCCTTTGATCACATAATCGTTTCGCGAAAGAATGGTCGACAATGGCCTTTCAAAAATTGCGTGAAGTCCACTCACTAAACAACAAAGGATGCAGGAAGGCTTGGCGTTCCCAGATTTGTCGTCGTCGCCCAAACCAGACGTGGAAGAAGCCTTGACTTGGCAGCTTTAACATTGTTTCCATCCCCGGCACATGGGCAAGCCTGATGTTATCCGACTGCCAGTGTGTAGTGGTCGGAGGCTTCCGTACCAAACAGAGAGCTCGTCAAACATTGAGCCAGCATGAGTGTGTCACAGACGCCGCGTCAGAACAACAGCCGAAGAGTCTTGGATACGAACGTTCCCACTCAATAACCAAGGTCACCAGAGGATCTACACCTCGAATGTCGCACCTTCCACGCTGTCGAAGGACCGTTCACTCAAGCGCAAACTCCACCTCGAGACAGCCTCTCACCAGCTCTCGATGAGCCGTGTGTTCCCTCCATCCGTATCGACTCGCGCGGCCGCTAACAGCAAATGACTTCTTCTCGGAGAATATGTGCCTGTGGATCAGGGGCCGCAGGCAGTTGCGGTTACTCAATCGCTCACCTCTTTACCAGGACTCGTCGCAAGCAAGCACCGTCTCTCCCTCCGCAGGTAATCTTAGTCTTAAGTATATATTCACTAATCTCCCCGGCGTATCACTCATGAGATTTCCTCGGGTTCGCATAGACACTTCATGAGTCTGTGAGCGTGTTTGCACTCCCTCTCCTTTCCTTCACTTTTGCTTTCGCTCATACTGTCATTCGAGCAGCAGCATTATAATGCTACCGCGACTGTTACCATTAGTCGCCGGCTTCTTGACGACGCAAGTCATTGCCGGTGGCCTTAACGTGCCATTACCAGAGGGCAATGTCTTTGACTATGTCATCGCCGGCGGTGGTCCAGCCGGTCTTACCGTCGCCAACAGACTCTCAGAGGACCCAAACATCACTGTTCTCGTTCTAGAAGCTGGACCCGCCGATCAGTACGAGGAAAAGATTATGATTCCATACATGCAAGGTTCTGCCGGTCTAGTGAACGGTCAGTGCGGGGGATACAACTGGTGTGACAACACCGTTCCACAAACATACTTGGACGGAGCCACAAGACTCATTCCACAAGGACGTGGTCTTGGTGGAGGTACACTTATTAACGCCATGTTGTGGAACCGTGGTGACCGCGAGGACTACGACACTTGGGCCGCATTGGGTAACGACGGTTGGAATTACGACTCTATGCTTCAGTTTTTCCAGCAGGTATGTATCTCGACTCCTCGATGAACCAGAACTTATATCTGGTCAGAGTGAGACTTTCAACGCAGAAACCAACAGCGACATCTCGAGTTTTTACTCTATCGGCGAAGACGAATCCCAGCATGGCTTCTCGGGACCGCAGAATGTTTCCTTTCCAAACTTTTTTTACGAAGCAAGTTCCCACTTCTTCGCCGCCATGAATCAAATGGGCGTACCAAACGTCACGGACCCTTCCGCGCCCACCACAAAGGGTGCCATGTTCCTGCCTCAGGGCATCTCGCAGTGGAATCAGTCCCGTGCTGACGCCCGCCGTGCACGGTTCGACCCAGTGAGCACTCGTCCTAATCTCTATGTCTCTACGGATCAGCATGTGCATCGTGTGCTCTTCGATGGCGGCTGCTCGACACCAGGCAATGGTAGTTTCCGTGCCGTAGGTGTCGAGAGTTCCAGTGGTCCGAATACGACGGTATGGTCTGCTGTTGCGACTCGCGAAGTCATTCTCGCTGCTGGTGCTCTCCGTACTCCTCAGCTCCTCGAACTTTCCGGGGTTGGCGCCAATGATACTCTGTCATCGAACGGTATCCAGTCTCTCATCAGTTTGCCAGGTGTAGGAAACAACTTGCAGGATCATATGTTACTTCATGCGACACAGGCATTCAACAACGATAGCTACGTCTATTCAAACATCATGAACAATGCTACTGTTCAGGAATGGGCTCGCAACTCTACTTCGCTAACCGCACTGGCCCTTACACATTCGGTCCACCAGACGGAAACGGTTTCTTATCACTTCCACAATTTTCTAACCAGTCTTCGGATATTGCTGCTCAAGCTGCTGCTCAATCCGACGACCAATACCTTGCTCCAGGATTAGACCAGTCCGTAATCCAGGGTTTCGCACGACAGCGTGCTCTTCTCATTCCGGCCTTGAACGATAGTGGGCGCGGTGCCATCGAGTATCTGCAAGACAACGCAGGTAACACTCAGATCTCCAATCAGCGACCACTGACTCGTGGTACGGTACATTTGAACGGCACTAATCCCTTCGCATATCCCGTCTTGGATTTCCGTTATGGCTCCAACCCTGTCGACTACCAGGTCATGCTTGAGGCTCTCCGATTCAACGACGCGCTCTTCCAACAGCCAGCTCTACAGATCTTACAGCCCGTACAGAACGACCCACCACACGCTGCTTCTGACCAGCAATTTGAGTCCTTCCTGAACCGCAGTCTTGGAACTGAGTACCATCCTTGTGGCACCGCTGCGATGCTGCCTCGCGAGGATGGTGGTGTGGTCGACTCCAATCTCGTGGTCTATGGCACACAAAATCTCCGCGTGGTCGACGCTTCGATCTTCCCGATCATCCCAGCCGCCCATCTTGAAGCAGTCATCTACGGTGTATGCGAGAAGGCAGCTAGTTTGATTCGCATGGCAGCCGTACCAGCCGTCACTCCAAGCAGGCCGCTCAATCAGGCACAGTGTACAACTGGTCCCTCGAAGCGGAATTTGCACCTCGTCAAGAACGAGTTCCCCGCAAACAACATTCACAGCAAGCGCCAAAATTATGGCTCAATAACAGGTAGTTGCTATCCTGAAGTCGGCTACCCCAACTACAACCCTGGATCTGCTAGACCGTTCGATCCAAATGACCCTAACAGACCAGCTTCTGTTGGTCTTCCTGTCGGTGCCGCCCTCGAATGGGCCGACAAGGTCATCAGCGGTGTTGTAGACCTCGGTGAAAGTCTTATCGGAGGGCTACTCAATCCTGTTCTTGCTCCTCTTGGTAGTAACAGCAGCTATGGCAGAGCGTAGTTGACCAAGTGACGTTTGACGATTGGGATCTTGCTAGACGATAGAGAACATATAATGACAATACTTTCTGAATGCTTTTCTTTCACCAAATCCTCTATGTTCACCTTGTTTGGGTACGGTCAGCTATTGAATCATTGATTTGACAAGGCACATTCCGCCCTCATGTATCTCTCAAATGGAATTCGGTTCACTAGCCAAACTCAATCGTGTCAACCCCACACGCCTTGCCTGATCAGGCCATTCAATGAGCGTCACTGATCGCGTCACGAATCTATCACGACCAGATCGCGTACGGAGTTCTGCCTACATGTGATCAACATGTACTTGATGACCCGATCAATGACACGATCGATTCCAGATCGTCAGGACAACAACCGCATGTTGGCATTGGCTGATGCAATTGCTCGTTATGCATACAGGGTTCAATTGACATCAGAGATGACTTCATCGTCCAAGCCAACAGGAGTACCTACTAGCCAAGACGTCAGGTAGGTTTCAGTCGAGCGAGCTGGAAAGGCATAAGTATTGCTGCGATTCTCGAAAAGCACAATCCGCTCTTCACCAATCCAATCTACCTTCGAACCTATAATCAAACCGACCCTCACAACTAAGACCAGAGTTATCTTTTAAAATGCAGAACACAGCCGAGGACATCTCCCACGCAGCCACTGGCCACAAGGCCAACCTGTCCAACCCAAGTACGTCTCCATCTCCATTCGAGACTTCCGAGACTTCCGTCCAAATATATTAACCGATGCGCAGACACATCACAAGCCTCCAAGGACAAGTCCGCTCAGGCCCTCAAGGAGCTTGGTGGTGAGGACGCTTTCTACGGCAAGCAGGGCGCCGGTGAAGTCGAGAAGAACCCAGGCAATGTCGCTGGTGGTCTCAAGGCTACTATCAACAACCCGGAGGATGGTGACAGATACGTCAGCGACGAGGCCAAGCAGGACGCCCAGGAGAGATTGAACAAGATGGAGTAGATTTATACCCGTTCACATGTATTATATGAAGGGTAATTGTACGATATGAATCAAAGTAAAGTCACACGATGTTTTTAGGTGTGTTGCATGCTGTGAATGATTCGCTATCCGTGCTTCATGATGCTTACTGCCTTGTATTGTGTCGTTCCATCTGCTCTTCCCGGGGATGATTAGATCGGTGGCTTCCACCGTGAACAATCAGTAGTTGTTATCATATCCATCATCGCGACCAGCGTCGAAAGCGTTGTCTTCGTTCTGGCCAAAGCGGTCAAAGTCGCCGTCAACTCTGCCAGCATCGTAGGCAATGTCCTGGGGAATATCCTCAATCTATACCCGTGTTAGTGTGTCAATAGAGCACCACTACTATGAAGCATACCCTGTCTTCTTGTCGCCTGCCCCAGTCGTCGACGCGGTCCTCATCACGTCTGAAGTCACCCTCGACTCTGCCAGTGTCGTATGCGATATCCTGAGGAACATCCTCGACCTATCACGAATCAGCGAATCGCATGATCACGTCCCTTATGAAGCACCCACGCGGTCCTTGAACCTATCGAAACCCGCGTCGGCCCTGTATTCATCCCTCCTGACATCGTTCCTCATATCATCATATTTGTCCTCAGCGATGTACTCGTCACGCTTCCAGTCATGCTTGACTTCTTCGCCCTCGTGCATGAGAAGTGCACCGCCGACAAGGCCAGCAGCAGCACCCATTGCGCCGTAAGCCATTCCACTGTGTCCCTTCTTCTCTTGCTGGCGGGGGTCAGAGCCATAGCTTTGCTGTCCGTAGCCCTGTTGTCCGTAACCCTGTTGGCCGTAGCCCTGCTGCGGTGCGCCGTAGGAGTGTGGGATTTCAAAAGATCGTTCGCCGTTCTGGCGGTTGATGAAGATCCAGCGGTTGTCGCGGGCGTCCTATGATTGTGTGAGTCGAGAGCTAGGACGTTTTGACGGATAGGCATACCCATTCGGCAACCCATGGTGGTGGAACTTGTGGTGGTGGGCCTGGTGGTCCGCCGTAGCTCTGACCGTAGTTACCCTGAGAAGGTCCGCCGTAGCCACCTTGTCCAGCACCTCCGTAACCACCTTGACCGCCTCCATAACCGCCTTGCTGTCCACCATAACCGCCTTGCTGTCCCCCATAACCGCCTTGCTGTCCACCCTGGCCTTGATGGGTAAATTCGCCGATCATCTTGTTCAAGAAGGACATTGTGTTTGCTGGTGAAGTCGAGCTTCAAAGAAATGTGATGTGGTATGCAGAATGTGTATCTTATTAGGAGTGAAGGAAGATTGAACGGAGAGTAGCTTGCCAGTTATTCAAAAGCCAAGTGGCTGTGCTTAGAAGTATCGACGTTCAGGTTGCTAGGTGGTGTGACACGAACACGACTGGTCTAGAACCACAACACGTGGGGAAAGCTCAAACAATGAAATATCAGGAATATGTCATTGGCCAGTGCACAGTAAAGGGCGCATCGCACGCGAGCTAATGCGTTTCATGTTGTGTTGGCCGCGCTTCCTGACAAGCGTCCACAGGCTTTGAGCAACCTTGACTGAACAGACGTTCGATTGAAAATGGACAGGAATCGACATTGATATCGATACAGGTCACATCATCGTCGAGATGTCCACTTCCCGCGCGGTCTTGGTATGTCTTGGGATGCTTATGTTGTTTTGATTGTGGTCAGCCAAGACACGAGCGCAAAGCCACCTCACATGATCAACCCCGCCATACAGCTTCGCCTCATTGTGGCTTGATCTATTGAAGCCTCGACATGGAGGTGAAGAATTTCGATGGATGCATGTTCCTTTCGAGTATAAGCAAAGGTTGTGGTCGTGAGCGTTAGCGTTCATAGCAATTTCTAGTAATACAGCATCGCCCTTCGTTCTCCAGCCGGAGTGGTATCCATATCCTTCCCTTCGCCTGTTCGCCTCGCACATTGCGGGCACTCATGGTCAATAGTGACCCGTACGCCTCACTTATGAATCAGCTTCCTTGGGTATTTGGGATTCCCCTAGACATCATTCTTTCCCATAACTTTGGCAGCTTGAACGGCATTCATCTTTTGCGTCCATCCTGCGGCTGGCTGGAACTTCCTAACCGTCCGAACCTCGTCTAAGCTGTAACCCGGTACGCGGATGTTGTAGTTTCGCTCCAGGACAACTTGGATATCGCGAATGTCGAGCGTCGAGTCTGGGCGGATCTTCGCAAGTCGACAAGCCGAGGTGATGACGTTGTCGATAAAGTCGTCGGCCAACGCGAGAACGGCCTGGAGATAATTAGTGATCCGTGTATGAAGCGATCAAAGAAATCTTACCTCTTCGACATCTGCAGTCAAACCATCTCCGTCTCCACCGCCGGTGACCTGCCTGACAAGTTCATCCAATTTCTTCTTACTCAACACTCTGTCACCTTCACCCTCAAGAATAAATCCGGGGGCTTTCTGGATAGCTGGTTGACCCATCATACCAGGAGGACCGTTGCCCGGTCCACCAAATGTTGGTCGAGCTGGCGGGACTGTGACTGGAGAGTGTGGATTGATGTTGAGGTTCTTCGTTATTTGCATCTTTGCATTTGCAGTCGCAGTGGTGGTAGTTGTGCTCGCGTTCATACCGGGCGTAAAATTGCCGTGAGGAGTAGCAGGTTGGCTTGGAGTACTGCGCTGCTGATGTTCGGAATAAGTACGTGCTGCTGCGTTCACGGCGGCCTGGTGTGACAATGCTTGAGGTGCACCAGGTTGCTGACCCATTTGTGAGCCTTGTGCCTGCTGATTCGCGAATTGTTGTTGCTGGGGTATTGGTTGCGGTCTGGCCGCCATGTTCTGTGCCTGCTGTTGTGGTTGCTGTTGCTGTTGCTGCGGCATTTGCATTTGACCTTGTTGGGAGCTTGCCGAGTGCATAAGAGTGCCTTGATTCTGGTTTTGGTTTGGAAATGGCATCGAATTTGCGGGGCTCATTTGATTTTGTCCACCTCTGACTTGCGATCCGTCCAGCTGCATGTTACCAGACATTTGGGACGCTTGCGCATTAGGCTGCATTTGCTGCTGAGATTGCGGAGCCATCGGTTGCTGACCGCCCTGGTTCGGAGTTCCCTGTGCGTTCATATTCACATTACCGCTCTGGCCCTGACTCTGACTTTGTCCTCCGTTGGTGATGCTTTGCCAGTGCAAGCGGTTCCTCTCGTTGCTGTTCTTGATGTTATCGAATTCGCTCCTAGCTTTGGCAAGAATCTGTCTTGCCGAGTCTCGATGCTGGATCAGTTCTGCAGACATTCCCTGGCCAGACTTCTCGCGCGCGTCGATTTGCTTGACCTGTGCTGTGTATTTCTCACTGCTCATGAGGCACTGCTGCAAGGTTCCCATGACCTTGTTCCTGTATTCACCAAACTCTTTGCTGTTGGCCGCCATGTTTGGTACCGGATACACCTTGAACGATTGGATGAAGTTCTTAGCCCCAAGTGACATTTGGTGCTGCTGAGACGCTTGTGACTGATTCTGTTGGCCTTGTTGAGCCTGTTGAGGTGGTGCTTGGGGTTGCGCTTGTTGCTGCTGTTGTGGCTGTTGCGTTTGCGAAGACGGACGAGCTGGCTGCTCTGGTTGTGATGACTGCTGCGGTGCTTGGGCAGGCTGTTGAATCGACTGTCCTTGCTGCGCTGGCGGCTGTTGTGTTATCTTTTGCGCTGCTTGTTGTGCGTTCTGCTGGTTCTGCGGTTGCGCCGCAGCGGCTTGTTGCTGTGTCTGTTGCTGAGCCTGCTGCTGAGCCGGCTGCTGTGCGCTCTGGACCTGTGATTGACCTTGAGGCTGAGGTCGTACCGCCTGGGTACCAGCGTTCCTTGAACCTGCTAACCGCCTCATGAGTTCACGTGAGACCTCTTTAATTTTGGCGATAGCCTTGTCATGAAGATCTGAATCTTTCGGATTTGAGTCTGCCGTGTTCCACAACCTTTCTAGACCCGCCTTGAACTTTTGCTTTTCGACATCGGTAAGAAATGGTAGTTTGGGTATTTGTTCCGGCCGAATCATGTCGAATGGACCGGTCGGAGCGGCCTGAGCTGGGGCGCTCATCGTGAAAGAGCGTTGAGTCGATTTCCTCGAGAGAGTTTAGGTGAGTGGTATTGCGAGTGAATCCGGCTGGGTGAGGAAGGATTTCCTGGGTGTCGCGTGAACGAGAGACGTCTAGGTTGTCACTAGTTTTGAAGGATCGCAATAGGTGAAATCGGCAGACGCGTAACTTTAAGTGTCGTAATCAATTATAATGATATGCGTGGATGAGGAGCGAGCAAAAGGATGGGTGATGGGGGGTTGATACACTGATTGAACGTGAAGAAGCGATAGAATGAGGTCGTTTGCGTTGCGCAGATGTCGGTCCGGGAAGTGGTCCGCAGAACGAGGGCAGGCAGCAGCTTCAGGGCATTACTACGGTATAGGAAGGACATTGTATAAGTTAAGGCCTCTACACACGACATACGCAACTCGGTTCTTTCGATAACATTCATTATGTCACTCGGACAATACTCCGTTCCGTTCTTTGAGGTGTTTAGTTGAGTGTAAATCTCCAGTGCAATCCTCGTGTCCAAGGTGGATGTGTGCACTACTTTGCTTTTCCACAAGGAACAACAACTTTATGGTATGAGACCCTCCTTGTACTACTAGAGTATACTCTTGCTGTTGGTAGTAGTTGGTCCTGCGGCCCTGTTGACGATTTCCTACTCTCTAACAATACTACCACGCATACTACCACGCTTCTCTGAAAACTTTCTTGCCCAACTCCGATGAGTACTTGCCCGATTCATCTCCAAAGCCTAATCAGGAAGTGGTGCATTTGCTCTCGACATGTCGCGACGGCAGTCAAAATTGCATCCTGACGGTCTGGATGGAACGCTGCAGATGTTGGTCCAAAGACAAGATTCTTGCCCTTGTTCGTGACGCAGCAACGCCGTGTCTCCCACGGCCAACTCCGGCAAACATAGCCCTTTAGCGGACCGATATCAGGGCCATACTGTCCCCTCGGTCGGCATCAATATCTCGTATTCGACAGTGCTGTGCCGAAAATGATACCATACCCGTCCCCACACCCCACCTTTCCCCGCACTCTACCCCAAGGGCTAGCAGACATCGCCTTACATGTGCCTATCTGATCCAGAGCCATTCCCACCTCGCCAAGGCAAGAGATCCGCCGACTCAGTCATGCCCGTCTTTCGAGTAGCGACAGCGCACACCAGCCCGGCCTTTCTTTCGCCCTCCGAGACGGCAGCTCAGATAAACACCTCTATTCGGCACGCAGCCAGTCAGAAGGCCCAACTCATTACGTTCCCAGAAGCCTATCTACCTGGATTCCCCTATTGGCTTGCTGTCCGCCCGACCTGGTCGAATCACGCCTTATTTCAAGCATACAGTACTGCTTCTGTATGCATCGATGGACCTGAGATTCAGTCAATCAGAACCACTGCCAGGGAAACCGGTGTAGCAGTGAGCCTGGGAATTAGCGAACGAGACCCGAGAGTAGGCGGACGTCTGTGGAATAGTAATGTCTTTATCAACGGAGAAGGAGACATTGTAGTCCATCACCGCAAGTTGATGCCGACATGGTTTGAGAAATTAGTTTGGAGCCCCGGTGACGGAGCCGGATTGAAGGTTGCTAGCATTCCCATTGTCGACGAAGGCCTGACAACAGAAGCTACCGACAGTGAGGAGATCGATGCACAACGAAAGGCAGAAGCGCGTATCAGCACACTCATCTGTGGTGAGAACACAAATCCTTTAGCTCGCTACGCGGTCGCGAGTCAAGGTATCCACCTGCACATCTCAACTTGGCCTGCCATATGGCCGACGAGACTGCCACCACAGACGACGTCGGACACTGCTCCATCATCGTCGGTAAGAGAAGACGGTCGTCCTCCGGCCCAAGGACGAAATTACAACAATCTCCTAGCGAACCGCCTCCGCGCTGCGGCGCAATGTTTCGAAGCAAAGTGCTTCGGTGTGCTCTCCGCATCCGCTCTGTCGTCCGCCACGATCGACGCAATAGCGCAGCACTCACCATCTCCCAATTTGTCCTCGTCGATGGTCGCTTCCGCGCTTGAGCATAGTCCGCGTGCCGCGAGCATGTTCCTCGATCCGACCGGTGAGATAGTCAAGGGATGGATTGTGAATGATAAAAGAGAGAAGGAGGATCGAGAGTACCTACAGATGGAAGAAGGTGTGCTATTCGCAGATCTCGATCTCGAAATGGGAATCGAGGGAAGACAGTATCATGATTTAGGAGGCTCAGGATATCAGAGAGGAGATGTTTTTGAACTCAAGGTTAATCGCCAACGTAAAGGCATCGTTGAGTTCGTGGACTAGCTGCCAACGAGTCAAGCAGAGTACCCTTGCCACCTACATGAATGGAAATAGACAGGCGACTACGATCTCGAGTCTCCGTATCGGTTGCATTTCCATCACAGGGACCGAAGCAAGACACCATGACTGCGGATAGAGTAACAACTATTCCGTGTCATGGTGGGTCAAAACGCCAAGCCAGCATCGCAAACGTTCAATCTCGTACTTCGTATAGAGCTAAATGCTACACGTAAGGTGTCTACGGGCTCGACGTACAACCACAAAGTCGTAGTTTGATGAAGATCTTCGGAGACTTCAGGAACGCGCTCTTGTAACTATGGCTGCCAGCTACTTTTCAGAGCGTCTCAAGTCGCCGACTGACCATGATTCAACCCCATTCTCATCGCCGAGGATCGGCTCGGTCTCTACTCCAGGGGTTCAACGACAAGGTGCGCTTCAGAGTCGGATTGCTAGCGTTCTGTCAGCATCTTACGCCGATCTCGATATTCGAGATACCCTGGAGACTCTTGACGCGCGCCAGTTGCGAAATACACCAGCCACGCGTCGGAATTTGCGACTCGACGTGCAACAGGAGCTAATCGAATGCAACGGAGAGATCGTGAAGGACTTTGGCCATGTTGCCGATCAACTTCGGCGAGTGGGCACTGCCATTGAGCACCTCAATAAGTCATGTGCGGCTATCAGAGCTCATGTCGCTGCCGCGAAACGAGAAACTGCGCCTATCCTGGATGAGAGCTCTGCCTTGACAGTCCAAAAACGCCAGACTGGAACCAAACAGACCCTTTTGGAGGCCTTCAAGAATCACTTTCTGCTCTCTGATGCAGAACTGACTGCATTGACGTCAGCTGCAGCGCCAGTCGACGATGCCTTCTTCGATGCTCTCGCCCGCGCACAAAAAGTCCATACTGATAGTCAGGTACTACTGGAGTCAGAAGATCAACATCTAGGTCTCGAGATCCTGGAGCAAAGCTCAAAGAATGTGAATGCTGGATTCCAGAAGCTCTTCCGCTGGACACAGAAAGAGCTAAAGACGCTCGACCTGGAAAACCCCAATCTCAGTAACATCATTCGGAGAGCTTTGCGAGCACTGGCTGAAAGGCCACAGCTCTTCCAAGGATGCCTAGACTTCTTCGCTGAAAACAGACAACACACCCTATCCGACGCCTTCTATGCTGCTCTCACCGGAAACACCGCAACAGGTAGTGCCGCCGTTTCAGTACCAAGTTCTGCCATCGAGTTGAATGCACACGAGCCTTTACGATACGTAAGCGATATGTTGGCTTGGGTACACGCTGCAACGGTGGGTGAACGCGAGGCTCTTCAGATACTGTTTATATCCGATGCAGACCAGATTTCGAAGAGTCTAAAGGCAGGCCATGAACGCCAGCCCTGGTTACAGCAAGTTGGCGATGGACCCGTGGAAGCCTTTGATGGAAGGAAGTCACTCCATGATCTGGTGGATCGCGACATGTCTGGTGTCATGCGCCAATTGCGTCAACGCACTGAACAGACATTGCAGAGTCACGAAGACGCAACATTGGCCTACCAAATCTCTAACCTGGTGTCCTTCTACTCATCCATCTTCGCTACTCTACTGGGATCAGATTCAGAGATACAGCAAACCTTGAAACCTCTTACTGCCTTGGCCATGGAGCAATTCAGAAACACCACCAGAGACCATATCGCTAACCTGCAGAGCGACATCAGTGCTGCGCCTGTGGATCTTAGTCCTCCTGATTTCCTGGAAGATGCTCTCGAGTCCTTCAGGGGGTTGATGAAGAGCTACGATACCTCGTTTGCCGGCGTGTCGACTGCTGAACAGCGAGCAGAAGGCTTCAAGCCGGTACTGGCCGAAGCTCTCGAACCATATCTGAATGGCTGCGACGGCATATCCAAGCGCATGAATAGCCCAGAAAGCGAGATTTTCGCCATCAACTGCCTGACAGCGACAAGAGCCGTCATCAAGGGACCATCATACACGTATCACCAAGTAGAGGACATCGATGCTACCATTGAAGAACAGCAACGTCATCTCGAACAAGCCGTCTTTGCTTGGTTCGTTGGCGAGTCTGGTATGCGTTATCTGCTGGAGAAGCTGGCTCCATTCATGGATGTCGAGACACCAGAAGACCTAGAAAGACTATCACGACTGAAAGCACTGGATCCAGAAACGTTGGCCGACACCGCCCAACGTCTCGATGCATTCCTGCCATCTGCAATGGAAGAAGCGCGGTCGCTGATAGGCCGTCTCACCGACAAGATACTGATGCGGAGGATTTGTGAAGAGGCCGCGGATCGATTCACGGATGAGTTCGAGATGGTAGAGCGGTTGCTGTCCGTCGTGGACGAAATGCGGTCTCACCAGCAGGACGAAGACACCACCAGCCCACTATTGCTCAGAGATGTGTTTCCACGTACAAGTGATGAGATCAAAGTTCTTCTTAGTTAATGGGTATGTATTCGACATACAACCGCTCATAGGACAGTCGAGACGTGTCTCGTTACCATGTCCAAATTCCTCGCTCTCTCTTGTGTATCGTGTCGTGGAATTAACGCCTTTGCCCAACCACCATATCTATTCTATGCATTCTGACCCTTCTTCTTCTCCCACTCCTCGGGCGTGAAGCACTTTGGCGTCCAGGCATGTATCGCCGCAATCTCCTCCTTGAGCGTGTTGTTCACTAACCGATGGCGCATGAGAGTCGTCTTTTTCGCGAATTGAGGTGATACAATGATTGCTTCGAACATCTGACCGCAACCACCTGCGACAGTCGTCAGCGCTGGTTCGAGACTAGTATTATGGGGTCCACTCACCTGACAGATCCTCAATATCTACATGGGTAGCCTCGAGCTTCTGTGTCAATGTCGCTTTCAGCGTGTTCGGTGTGACGCCGGACGAGGCCTGGTTCTGTGTCGCTTCTGTGTCGGTCCTGGCGCTCATTGTTGCTATATCGTTTTCGGTCTTTGAAGGAATAAGATCTGCAATATACTGATCTCCAAGCCACTCCAATGGTACAAACACTTCTACAGTGGAAGATGGTTGCTCAGCCAGGGAAATTGTTGACAATGACGTCGAAAATCAACCCCACGAGTTGATTGAACTCTTTCGATATTCAGACTCTTGGTTTACTTTGCGCCGTTTGGCCTTGCTCTCCTTATTTATTGTAATTCGCTTCGTCTTTCCTTTCTCTTTGCTGTATGTTTGCTGCCACCGCGAGACGCGCATACAAGATGGCTGCTCCAGTCTCTACGGCGCCTTTTTCCAAGGCCGTCGTCAATGCGATGCGCAGATTGTAAGTCAGGCTATCCGTGGTCAAGAACGAGTACTAATCAGTCAGATATCCTGAATCGCTGGCCGACAAGAGCTTCGATAACACAGGGTGTTCGTATCTTGACCGACTATATATGCAACCTGGACTGATCAAGCCCAGTGCTTCTCGAATCACCATTCGACCCGCTTCGCAGACAGATGAACTCGGTACTTCTCACTGTGGACCTAACCAAGGCCGTCGCCGACGAGGCAATTGCGCGTAACGATTCTATCATCATCGCCTACCGTATGTTCACCGGCTGTCATCATCATGGACACTTCCTGACCGGAGCTCAAGCGTAGATCCCATCATCTTCAGAGGTCTCAAAAGCATCACATTAGCCGATAGTCAGCAACAGACATTATTGAGGTTAGCCGCCGAGGGCATAAGCGTATGAAGTACAAGAGCGTGACATGCGAAAACAAGAGCTGAGTCCTTGCAGGTATACAGCCCCCACACAGCCGTCGATTGCGCGCCAGGAGGACTAGGAGACTGGCTGGCCGACATCGTGACCGGCGAGCCAACCACAGAAGAAGAAGCAGAAGAAGGGCCCGAAGAACCACAGGATGAGCAACCACAGCCGCAGCCAAAAGCGCCCAACGAAGACGACCCGTTCCTGTCCCCTCCCAAACGCCCTTCCTACATGCTGCAACACCACCCCTCGCAGCTCTCAATCCGCGACAAAGCGCTCCACCTCAACAACAGCAAACACACGCGCGTGCCCATCCACGCATGCAAAGTGTCCGGCTACGAAAAGACTGGCGCAGGCATGGGCCGCATCGTGCGCTTCTCGTCGCCGCAACCGCTGCTTTCCATTATCGACCGCATCGGGCTCGGCCTCGGCAACCCGCGAGGCTTTCCGATTGCGATTCCTCAAGGAAAAGAGGCCAGCGACATCAACATCTCCAGCGTGGCGATCTGCGCCGGCAGCGGCGGCAGTCTGTTCAGCGGCCTGCACGATGTTGATCTGCTGTTCACCGGCGAACTCAGCCACCACGAGGCACTGGCTGCGATCGAGAGCGGGAAGTGTGTCATCACGCTCTTCCATTCGAATACGGAGAGGGGGTTTTTGCACAGTGTCCTCAAAACGCAGTTGGAGGAGACGGTGGCGCAGGAGTGGGAGAAGCTGAGGGCGGAGGAAAAGAAGAAGCAGGGCTTGGACGAGGACTATTATGAGGCGCTCGAGGACGATCATGTCGAGATTCAGGTCAGTGAGGTTGATCGCGATCCGTATGGTATCATGATCAATAAGACGGAGCTGCAATGATATATTCGTGGGACATATTCAGGTCATGATGAAGCATGTAAAACTTGTAATATCATTCGATTCTCACTATATCTATCTGGGTATGCCACGAACGCCATTACTCCGTTGTCTGTCCAGTATCATATTTTTTACATCACAGAAATTCCTTTCCTCATCATGCAGATACTCTCACATCTTGACCACCACCATTAGCTCTAGCGCTGCGTGGGTTCTTCACCGCGCCCGGGCGAGCGAGCGTGTACTTCGCAAACGCTCTAGCAAGTGCCTTCTTGCAGCTGACCTTCTGGCTACCAACAAAGCTCTCGATTGCAACGGCGATGGCGCGGTCGATATCGGCGGAACTGCAGTAATCGGACAGACGCATCTTGGCGAACGACTCGGAGATACGAAGAATCGATTCCAGATGACGGACCTATTTGGTGTTAGAATTTTTGGTCGTTCAAGGTTTCAGGGGCTTGACTTACTGTGATAGGATATGCGCCGGTCGCCAGAGATTCACGTCTCATGTCAGCGAACAGACGGGCGATCTTGTCTTGGTTGATCTGGTAGAGCTTCGGCCTGACCCTTTCGCGAGCGTAGAGGATGTATTTTCTGAGCAATTCCTGGCTTATAGCGCCTTTCGAGGCGTTCGGTCGCGCTTGAGACTCGCCATCGACGTCCATCGACGTGGCATCAGCACCATTTGGACCGTTGGAGCCAGCGCCTGAAGATCCTGTTGGATGGGCACGTCCATGGGAGTTGACAACGAATGCTGCGAGACGTTCATCCTCATCCGGATCGACGGTGTCGCGAACGACGCAGAGGATGTCGAAACGAGACAGAATGGGCTCGGTCAGCTCCACGTTCTGACTGAACGGGATGGTGCTGTTGTAGCGTCCTCCGATAGGGTTTGCTGCCGCAATAACAGCGCATCTGGCCTGCAGAGTCGTGACAATACCCGCTTTCGAGATGGATATTGTTTGCTGCTCCATGGCTTCGTGGATGGATGTTCTGTCTTGGTCATTCATCTTGTCAAACTCGTCGATCAAGCAGGTTCCTTTGTCAGCAAGTACCAAGGCACCACCTTCAAGCGTCCACTCTGCAGTCATTGGATCACGTCGCACTGAAGCAGTCAAACCTACAGCCGAAGCACCCTGACCAGTTGCGAATACTGCTCGATGAGCTGTCGATTCGACGTATTTCAAGACTTGGGATTTTGCTGTACCAGGATCTCCGAGAAGCAGCAAGTTGATGTCACCCCTGATGGAATGCTTGCCTTGAGCTTCCTTGCTCACACCTCCAAACAGACTCAATGCAATGGCGGTCTTGATGTCTGTGTGACCGTAAATGCTAGGAGCGATACTGTCAACAATCTTCTCAATAATCTTCGGATCTCGTGAAAGAGTTCGGATGTCGCGCTCGTCTTCCTCGGTCAATCTAAAACCGGCAAGCTGATCATGAGATTTGACGACGTGATTGGCCTCAAGAATCGTGGCGAAGACCGGGAACCCGTTCTTGTTGTTCAATGCCGCATCGTAGTTGTTGCGGTAGATACCAGTGATCTCGACTTCCTCACCTGGCTTGCAAGAATCGATGAGATCCCACAGCAGGATGACTTCTCTGTGGCGAGGCAAACGACCAGCGGGTACAGTACCGGGCGACTCCTGTAAAGTAATCTTCTGGTAGTTCCTATAGATAGTCTTTTCCGAGTTGAGAGTAAAGGGTCCGCGAGATTGGCAGTTCTGGCAAAAGGAGAGCTTGACCTCGGCGTTGGAGTCCTGGGGAAATGGTCCAAGAGTGACGCCACACTTCATGCAGTCGAACTTGATATACTTGAGCTGTGGAAACACACCGGTTCTTCGCGTGACCACACCACCAACTCTGATCAAGCAGTTCAAATGCGTTTGACGGAGCTGGCGAAGAGTATAGATGACTGGAAGACCGTTGATTCGGACGTGGATCTCGGAGTGGATTCTCTCGTAGTCTGGATAGTGGTAGAGGGTGACCTCCATGGCGACTTGATCAAAAATCTTCAGTACCTCGACTGGGGCATTTGCGACAAAGTAAGCGACTGTTGGCTTCATGTTACTGAGGTCGTCCCAATCCACCTCCAGCGACTCGGCGTTGACTTCTCCAAGGGTTCGGATCCTTACACCGTAAACTGACACACCGTGTTGATCGACATATTCGGTGAGGAAGGATTTGAACTCTCGTGCAATCGTGCGATGTACTGCTGGCTGAGCGACCCAATCGGTCAAACTGGCTGCTTTGACGTCGGAAAGAGCTTCGGCGGATAGTTCCTCATTCATGATGTCCTCAGCCATATCCATATCGTCTTGCTCTTCATCATATCGGTGTCGTCGCCTTCGTGGTTGGCGTGTGAGATCTGCAACATCGTCCTCTTCATCAGGAAGAAATGCATTTGGTCTGCCGCGCGCCCTTTCCACCTCGCGATCTCTTCGGTTCAGGCGTGCTTCGAGCTGTCTTCTCTGAGCAAGGTCCATATCGTCGTAATCGTCATCGTCAATGTCGGCGGTCTCGTATACATCGTTCAAGATGTCTTCCTGTCCACGGTAGTCACGTTCGAAGTTGTCGCCGAAAAGGTCGATGCCAGCATCGTCCTCGAGCATCTCCTCTGCGTCGTCAATGTCCTGTATCATGTTCTCTGGGTCCATGTCTTCGTCATCGTCAAGGTCGTCCTGTGGCATCATCGGCGGTGAAGATGCAGGAGGGCTTGATGGAGGCAGTGCGGACGATGATCGCATCTCTTCATCCTCCCTATTCCGTTTGCGCGCTCCTCCTTGGACTAGACGTCCACGATTTGATGAAGACATGATGGTGGAGGCAAGTACTCTGGTGTTGTATGAGAAGCGTACGAGCTGATTGAGATAGGGTGATGGTGATTCAGACGTGTTGCTAGAGTTGTGTTAGCTACGAAGAGGAGCCATTGAAGTCAACACTCGAAGCTAAATTGAATTCGCGCCCAGACTACCCGCGTTTCGCGACGCGCTCGTGTCAAATTGAAATGACGGAGGACCAAAGCGACCAAAGATACCACTTTTGAACTCTCGTGCAGGATCTCTTGTGCGACTTCATGTGGTACTAGGATAATCTGTTGGTAGCTCTGTTCGAGCGTCGAGTCTTGCTTCACTTGTGTGACCCTAAGTATAATTTCATCGCCAATTTTGCGTGGCAGGCGTGACCTTGCTCTTGCCTATTGACGCGTCTCGGCTATAAGCCACTAATCCCCGGATGCCTCTACGCTCGCGTTCTACAGTATTTGACATATCTCGCGCCCAATCTCTAGCAAGCTATCTCACAACAATCTCATCGCCTACGCTTTCCATCACCATGTCTCAGACGACAAACAAGCCAGGTGATACTCGGCCGTCAGTTTCGGAAGCCACTTCCCAGACAGCGCAAGAGTATGAGTGTTCAAGGCCGTCATTTTAGACATGCTGATCAGATTTAGGTACATCAAGAGTCAACTAGATCTCGAAGAGGAAGCCAAGGAAGCTCTGCCATATGTAAGTCGATATGTTTCTCCAAGCATGACCGCGACTAACAGACCATTGCAGCAATTCGACACTTGCACACAACCTCTTGGACCACTCCGTCAAAGCTTATACTCATGTCTGACCTGCAATCCTCCTCCTGAGCCCTCAAACGCGTCCTATACACCAACAGGTGTATGCTATTCATGTAGCATCTCGTGTCATGGCGAACACACCCTCGTCGAGCTGTTCGGGAAACGCGACTTCGAATGCGACTGTGGTACTACTAGGACTCCAGCAGATACTCCTTGCACGCTTCGAACAAACGCCGCGACACAACTGAAGGGGAACGTCATAGGGGAGATACCTCGATCCGATAACAAATACAACCACAACTTTGCTGGTTACTTCTGCGGTTGCGGAGATACCTATGACCCATCAAAAGAGAAGGGTACAATGTTTCAATGTCTCGGTCTAGGCACTGTGGAATCGGGCGGTTGTGGAGAAGACTGGTGGCATCCGGAGTGCTTGCTGGGCTTACCGCGCGAGGAGAAGCAGGCGAATCCTGAGCAAGTTACAACCGAGAATGAGGCTGGCGATGGAGTGGCAGCGATCGCCGAAGAGGCGCAAGATGTAACCGTGGCGGAGCAAGCACATGCGCAGGACGACACGGAACCACCACTGCCGGCGGGATTTCCAGAAGAGGACAGTTTCGACCATTTCATCTGCTACAAATGTGTGGAAAGCAACCCATGGATTAAGCGCTATGCCGGCACCGCTGGGTTCTTGCCCGCGGTCTTCTATCCGCAAGAAACGAACGGCTCGAATGGATATTCTGAGGCCGAACCTGCTCGTGTTGCGGCAGGTGCTAAGCGCAAGGCCGAAGACGACGAGGAGCAAGTGGATGGCATCAAAAGGGCCAAGGTGGAGAACGACGAGGTTGTACCTGTCTCAACTACACCAACCTCAGAACCAGGCCTGCCGAAGCACCACCAGCTTCCCCAGGCCCTGAACAAGCAGATGTCATTGTTCTTGAAAGAAGATTTCCGCGACCACTTCTGCAAATGCCCAGAATGTTTTCCACATCTCAAAGCACATCCCCAATTGCTCGAAGAAGAAGAAACCTACGAACCACCAATGTCAGAAGGTAGTGAAGACGGCGCCAACGGAGGAGGAAGCGTGGGCTCACGTAGCATACTAGAGCGCGGAGAGGCGGCATTGAGCACCATGGACAGAATGCGAGCCATCGAGGGAGTCATGGCATACAACCATCTGCGCGACAAAGTCAAGACGTTCCTACAGCCATTTGCGGAGAGCGGACAGGCTGTGGGTGCTGAGGATGTCAAAGCGTATTTTGCCAAACTCAGAGGTGATGAGGAGGCTATGCGCAGTGCTGCTACTGGTGCTGGTGGTGGTGATGATAATGACACCAATAGGAAAGAGCAGAGTGGATACTAGAAGCAGGCTCTGAAATCGAAGATCACATTTCTGATACGCACATGGATATATAGCTACACAATGACTTGAGTGGTACCGATTTTCCGCTCCTGATTGGTGCTGCGGGTGCAGTCCATCTCTCGAAACGCCGTGCCTTAGATAGGACTTTTAAACTCGTAGATCGATATCATGGCGGAGTCTCCCTTACTTCGCAACCTCTCACTGGTACTTATACCCACAGACACAACTTTCCACTAGCTGTACCCGCAGCGATCCAGTCGTTGGTCGGATGGAATTGAGCCACGGCCGGTACAGCACTGATTCCAGGGCCACCCAGCTGAGCGAGCTGCTGGCCCCTGCCTGTGTAGACATCGACGAAGCGATTCATGTTGCCTATGCAGAATCGCTGAATGCCGTCTTGAGGCTGCATCTGCCATTGCGCGCGGAGACTACGGGGAAGATTAGCAGCAGCTGCGATATCAGGCGACAGAAACTTACATGGTGACCCATCGGCCAGTCTGGTTGTTGTGCGGTATGACCGTAGCAGGTTTCATCTGCTCTTCCGTCAACGTGTGGCCGGCCCTCCAGCTTCCGGCGTCACTGAAGTCGTAGATCTTGATGGTGTCGTCGTAGCTCGCCGTCGCTACTTGGCCAGCCGCGTTGAAAGCTGCATGCGATACACTCAGTTTGCTCTCGTGTTCACCGACTAGTGTTGGCAGTCGATCGTCTCCTTTCCCGGTTATCTTTCGCAAGTCCCAGAGCTTCAGCGTTCTGTCTAGACTTGCCGTGGCAAAGTAGTGAGGGTGTACAGGATGGAGAGTGAAGCCGCCGATCTTCTTCTCCGACAGCTGCATCAGACCCGACCTTCCAGTGTTGTCCGCTGGTCCTCTGATATCGTGCATGCCAAAGGTACCATTCAGAGATGTGAAGTAGAGCATGTTTGGGTCATTCCGCGACATCTCGACCCCGGACAGCGGTTCGTCCATGTCCTTGTCTTCTGGACCCCACATTTCCACTGCGACACCTTTCGCTAGATCGAGCTTACGGACCGAAGAGTCGTAGGAGGCAGTATAGACAGCGTTTTGATCATGCGGCGAGAATTGGAAAGCTGATATCGTACGCGTGTGAATCTTGAAGGTGGACACGACTGGATCGTCTGCATTGATCTCTTCGTCGTCGTCCTCGATCTTGACGTCGGGAATCTCTTGAGAGCCGTCAAAGAGTCCGAGGTTGCCCAGCTTGTCTCCAGCAAAGACCAACGGTTTGTCCGCAGCAGGATGGAAGCCCATCGAGTAGATGCGCTCAGGGGTAATTTTAATTTTAGCAGGCTCGATTCCCCTCCAGAGCTCCAGGTTGTTCATCCTCTCTCTCAGCTCCTTCAACTCTTTATCCGTCGTCTCTTTGACATCCTGTTCCAAGAATGTCTTGACGCCTGGCTGAGCAGGTCCGAACTTGGTCAAGAAGTTTCCGCTCTGATTCCACTGCCCATTGACCACGACGTCTCCAAGATTCAATGCGTCGCTAACGCGCTGTCTCTTGAGTTTCTCCGCCTCCCGCCACTGTTCTCGTTCCTCTTCAGCTTTCTGCTGCGCTACTTCGCTGTCCGCGACAATGCCGCGAATGCGCGAGGAAGTGCGACGTGGTTGAAGTTCTTCCTCCTTGATCTTCTTCTCTTGTCGCTTGCGTTTCTGTCCGGCAGTCTGAGTTGATGGACGAGAAGACTTTTTCGGCGCGACTCCAGACGCAGCAGCGTTCAACTGCAGTTCCTGCAGGAGGGCCTTGTTTTTGGCGATGTTCTCCTGCCGCTGTCTTTCATAGTCGCTGATCTCGATATTGGATTTGCGCGCCATGGTTGGATTCGAAGCTACGGCAGATATTGGATGTTCGTCAGCTCAGTAGCCTAAGCTGCGACTCGTGGTCAAGTCTTTGTGTCGTAACAATACAGAGAAGTGGTTGCGCATGCGACATTCAATCAAGGTCTCTACGATGACGTCTGCGCGTCTCGCGTTTCGCGTTCATCAGATGGTGAGGACGTGCGGCCAGAAGGTCGCATGCGAAGCCTTCGACTTTTGGAAAATAATCATGCCTCCAACGTCACATGTGAGGACGACACGACTATAACCCCCGAATAATAGAAGTAGACTCCCTTTCGACCCAACTCGATGAGAATTCATCTTGCGCGATGCAATACCTCCAGAATAGTTGCCGGACCTATAATTGAAAAATGCCTTTCGCCACGGCTAGACTTTCTATATCAAACTAGGACTTTGCAGAGATGGTATCAGGACCAAGCAGGAACTCCATCTGATTCAGAGCGTCGACTACCATCTCGAAGGTCTGTTGACTCGTTAGTCCAAAGGTCTGTCTTCCAGGGTCGGCGAGCCTCCCGAGACGATGAGCGAGTCCGTGGCGCGGATCAACCATCTTCACCAAGATATCAGCGTAATTTGCCTGCTCCGGCAGCGCGCCGGAGTGGTGTGGGCCTGAGTGGTGCGGATCGCCTGTTCGGGTCAGCGACTGTGCCGAAACCCGGATTCAGGAGGAAGCCTGATGCCACGACGAGTTACAGGAGTCTTGACACTGAGGATATGGATTTCAGGAGGAAGCCTGATGCCACCCCTAATTACAGGAATCGCGACGCTGAGAGTACGGACTTCCTCCCATTCGAGAGTAACAGAAACAAGCTCGATTCGATCGCTTCTGATTCAACATTGCCGAAACCCGGATCCAGGAGGAAGCCTGATGGCACCCCTAGCTACAGGAGTCGCGACACCGAGAATACGGACTTTATCCCATTCGAAATCAACAGAGACGAGCTCGATTCGATCGCTTCTGGTCCGACATTGACTGAAAGCGAGCGAAGGGTATTCGAGCAACTTCGGAGCCTGGACGACAACAACAAAAAACCGAAGGAGGATGGCATTGAAGAAGCCGAGCCACCACCAGTACCGCGGGCGGAACGGAAGACCGCTGCTTCAAGTCTTGATGCTATTCTGGATGCCGCGTTGGATGAAACGCCGTCCGAATTGATAGACGAAGCCGAGCCTCGAGGACGGACGACTACCCAAGAACGACGGAAGACTACTGATGAGGTGGTCGGAGAGCCCACACCCGTCCGATATGTGTCTTCCGAAAAGCGTGCACTTCATGCATCTGTGCCGGTCAGGGAACATGAACGAGAGAGAATCATGACTTTGATCGACGAATGCAGGACTGATCATGCTGTTTGGAAAGTTCTTGAGGATTCGATTCTAGGACCAGTTGCAAGTCTTGGGCTAGATGCGGCCGACCAGTCCACTCGAGGCGTCTCAAGGAGGAGACGACAAAAGTCAAGTACAGTAGCTATCACAGTACCTGTCGAGGCGCAACTCGAGACTATCGGTCCAAATCTCGCTTCCTTGCTTGCCCACACAGCTACAACTTTACGAACAAAGTATCCATCCTCGCCGCTGCTACTCGCCCTTATACCAAGGTTGCGAGAAACAGGTCCTTCGGCATTTGCTTTGGGCTCATCAACAGTGTTATACAACGAGTGCCTGGCTCAAATTGTCGACGAGAGAGGCGACTTCCTTGCAGTAACCGATCTGATCGCCGAGATGGACCGAGAAGTGATATCATCGGACGACACAACCACCATGTTACTGAAGAGGTTGGTGGAGGAGGCTGATCGCATGCGAAGCGGGCGCTACGGCGAAGCGGCGAGAGACTTTATCGCTACGGACCGGATCAGAAAGGCGATCATTGAAGTCATTAAAAACTTGAAAAGGTGGGAGGCTAGCAGGAATACTGCTAAGCGACGTGCGCTCTCACTGGTTGAACCCAGCGGTGATATCTGATGCTTAGACTTGCTTGTCGACCCTCTGGAGTGAGCTTGGACACGAGGCTATATACCAGATAAATATAAATGCACCATCGTTGATAATCATGTGAGGTCAAAGAACGCTTCAGATCGCTATGGGAACACTAGTATGTTACATGTCCTTTGCAACGGCTTCCAAGGACTCCTTGAATATGTTGCACGCCTTGGTCATCTCCTCTTCGCTAATAGTAAGCGGGGGAATGAAGCGAAGGACGTCAAATACAGAAGTGCTGAGAAGAAGCATGTCCCGCTTGACGCATTGTTGGACCACCATCGGTGCGATTTGTGGCTGGGCCTTTCCCTCCCTTGCGGCAGTGTTGGACGAGTCGCCTTGAAGCTCTGGGTTTGCAAACTGTACGCCGATCATCAAACCTCTGCCACGGATGTCTTCAATCAAATTGCCGGCCTTGGTTCCCGAGGACTTCAGGTCGTGAAGGAAGGAGAACATCTGTTTAGAGCGCGCGGCAACATTGTCCAGAATCTTCTCTTCGCGGAATACCTCAATGACTGCTTTGGCTGCAGCGCAGGCCACGGCGTTACCCGCATAGGTACCGCCCATTGACCCAGGCTTCTGAAGATCCATTAGCTCCTTTGAGCTCGCAATTCCAGACAGTGGGAAACCGTTGGCAATGCCCTTTGCAAAGATCAGGATATCCGGTCGTACTCCAGACTCCTCTACGAAGAACATGTGACCTGTGCGACCCATGCCGGACTGGACTTCATCAGCAATGAGAAGAATCTTGTTCTCGTCGCAGATCTTCCTGAGGCCGTGCAAGAACGCGGGAGGCGCAGGCACGTAACCACCTTCGCCAAGAACAGGTTCCAGAATGATAGCAGCGGTATCCGAAGGTGACGATTGTTGTTGTAGTGTGAGCTTCACCTGGAGGAGTGCCTGATTGACAAGCTCCTCATCAGGGGTGTCTGGCTTGAGACCGAACTGGCTGTAGTAAGGGAATGCGGTGGCAAAGACGCCCCCCATCAATGGCCCATGGCCCTCTCCGTAGATGGTCTTGGATCGTGTCATTGAGGATGTTGCATTGGTGCGGCCATGGTAAGATCCTTGCATGACAATGATGTTGGGCTTCTTAGTGACGCCACGAGCCAGCTTGACGGCTGCTTCTACTGCTTCGGCACCAGAATTCCAAAGGAAGACAGTATCGAGAGACTTGTGCGGAAGGATGGGAATCAGCTCTTTGAGGAGGGCAATCTGTGTGGAGCTGAAGCCAATGTTTACTTGGGCGTGTGTGATCTTACTGCACTGTGCGGCGGCAGCAGCGCTGACCTTAGGATGGCAGTGGCCAAGGTTCACAACACCAATGCCAGAAGTCAAATCGAGCAGTTTGACACCCTTGTCGGTGGTGATGTACGTGCCCTTGCCTTCGTCAAAGACATGCTTCGTGAGACGGCCAATGCCTCTTGCGATATGTTGCTCTCCGAAAGCTGCGGCATCGAGGTCAGCCGAGGCTGGTTGTGTCGAGGTCTCAGCTGGAGCGACTGCTGCTGCAGTCGATGCGTTTCGGAATCGTGTGGTGGAAAAGGACCGCAAGGGAACCTGGGCGGTGGAGCGAGTGACAGCAGGCGCACCGGCGCGCAAAGCAGAGGACGAGCTTCTCTGGAACATTGCGACGTTTGTAATTGCGACTGTCGAGGATTCGATGCGAACGTACTTCAGAGGAGGTAAAGGTGCCTTATGCAGCGGTGACGAGGTACAGGTACGAGGCCGGATTACAGGTATGACGTAATAGCTGGTATGACTGGAGCTGCTCGATAAGGCAGTGTTATGTTGTTGATTTGAGGTGTTTCTATCTATCTGGAAACTGCTACCTGATTATTCGCAAGGAATAAATAGCTGGTGTTCTGAGATATACACCATTGCCAGTACTAACAATCCACGCTCCTTCGACCTTTCGACGATAGGTAAGGTCCTTCCATAATTGCTGCTCTGCACGTGCTGCGACCCACACAGCACTTTGGCTTCATACATGTATGTCAAGGTCATTCCTTTTTCTATACAATCATCTCTACAGAATTCGGCTCCAAACAGTGTAGCATAATAAGTTATAAGTTACGCCCATGTTTGATCCTCTGATCGGCTTCTGCTTGGCCCCCATGAATTGGGGAAGCTGTCAAATGAGTACCCGGTTGGAGTCGGCCTTTCAGGCTAAATGGAGGCGTACAGAACAACCTGCCCGCAGTAAGCCATTGATATAAGATGAGAAAGCCGCCAGGTATAGGAGATAAGTACATTCGTAGTCCAATCGAAACAAGAACAATCAGAGCAAAATGGCGCCCCTAAACGTCGGTCTCATCGGATACGGATTCTCAACCAAGAGCTTCCATCTCCCCTTCATCACTCCAAACCCAGATCTCAAAGTTTATGCCTTTTTCCAACGTTCAGAAGCACCAAAAGATCCAAAGAGTGCAAAAGCTGGCGCGCATTGCACAGTGGACTGGCCAGATGCGAAGTTCTATCAAAATGCACACGACTTCTTTGGAGATGACAAGATCGACCTTGTCATTGTGTGCAGCCAGCACGATACCCATGCTGAATATGCCGAGAAGGCGATGCGATCTGGAAAACATGGTATGTATCATCGCGGTAGGAGCTGGATCTCAGTACTGATTGATCCCGCAGTCGTTGTCGAGAAGCCTTTCACAGTCAACACCGCCGATGCCGACCACCTGATCAAGGTGCAAAAAGAGACAGGCAAGACCTTGACCGTCTTCCAGAGTACGTTGAAACCATCAAATGTTCCAGTTTTATATATGTGAGCTCAAAGCTAACACTTTGTCAGACCGCCGCTACGATTCCGACTTCCTCACCCTGAAGCAGCTCTACGACCAAAAAGTCTTCGGAGAAGTGACCGAATGCGAGATCCACTACGACGTCGACTTCCCCTCATGGATGCGCGGCTGGGACTCGCCCGACTACTCTCCCGGTCAAGGAATGATGTTCGGACTCGGATCGCACACGATCGACCAAGCGCTCGAGCTGTTCGGCACGCCCAGCAACGTAACAGGCTTCTACCGCTCGCTACGCGGCGTCGAGAGCAAGACCGACGACACATTCACCATCATCCTGCAGTACAAGCAGCGCAACCTCCTCGTGACGGTCAAGACCACCGTCGTCAGTCCCATGCAGCAGCCGCTGAAGTACCTGATCCGCGGCTACGACGGTAGCTTCGTAAAGTACGGCGAGGACATGCAGGAGTCCCAGCACGCGGGTGGGCTGACTGATGCTACTGACCCGAAGTTCGGCGTTGAGAGCGAGGAGACGTATGGTCTGCTTGTCACGAAGAAGAAGGTCCATGATGGACAAACCAAGGACGAGGCCAGTGGGAGGTATATTGGAAAATACCCCAGTGCTAGGGGTGATTATGTTGGTTTCTACAAGGACCTCGTCGCTGCTATTCACGGCAAGGGCGAGTTGAAGGTTAAGCCTGAGCAGTCGAGGGATGGCATTCGGGTCATCGAGCTGGCGAGAGAGTCCGCTGAAAAGGGCGCTACTGTGCCTTTTAGCTAGATTGGATTCAATGCAGAATCTATAAGTCTGAATGACAAGTGTTTGAGCAAAAGCCAGCTTGACATTGTACAAGAAGCATGTGGACGAATCAACGCTCAGCAAAGACATGCGTAGAACAAAAGATTGACCATGTATTATCATTAGGTATGCAGCGACATCAATCGTAATCGACCAATCTATCGATCTAGTGCGGCGCCATGTGAACTTGCCAACACTTGCGATACTCCTCCGGCATTTTCTCCTTCAACTCTGTACTCCTCTCATCATCCTGATATTGGGGATGCGTAATCGGCAACTTGAGCAACCCAGTCTTCTCACCCGTCCTCTGGAAACGCAGGAACTGCTCCGAGACCTTGACATACTGCTCGACGCCTTCCCTGACATCGATCTTCGCACCCGTCGTCCAGCTCAGCAACATGGGCTCGATGAGAGGAGCGTCCGTGACCGAGGGATGGGTGGTGCCGAGCGAGGTGGCGAACCAAGCTGCGTGGCCTCGTTTCAAGACGTTCTGCGCGAGCTCCCGCACGACTTCAAAGTGCGGTTGACCGTAGAAGATGGAGTGCTTTTTCGACCAGGAGTTGGAATGCACGATCAGTATTGGGACCCTCACGTCGTCGTTCAGTGGTCCACTGGACTTGCCGGGATCTAGTATGATGGCGCCCTTGAAGGGCAAGGCAGTGGACGGGCCTCCTCGAAGCGTTTGAAGCGCGCCTGTTGCGCCGTATGAGTGGCCGCCGACTGTCATTTCTTCGACGTTGAGACAGCCTGTCCATTGATCGAGATCTGAACCCTCGGTGCGCGGGTTGTTCTTAAACACCATGTCGCCTGAGCCTGCATTGATCTCTCGGAGTACGCGGACTGTTTCCTCAATCTCAGCTTGGCGAAAGTCCAATTGTGCCTTCTTCAAGGCTGGAGTGTCGAGTTCTTTTGCGCTTTGCAATTCTTTGATATCTCGGTGAAAGACATTACGGTCTGCTTGACCTTTAGCCTGCACAACACTACCTGGTCCGCTGCCGTCTCGGTGCTCGATGGCTGCGACAATGTAGCCTCTGGCTGCGAGCTCGGCGCAGTATTGAGTGTAGTCGGTCCGCGAGCTGGCCATTCCGTGTGAGAAGACGATGACAGGATAGCCCTTGCCGTGCTTGTCATGGTCGTAGGACGACGTCGTCTCTCCGCTTGCGTGCTTCTGTGTGCGAAGAGGCACGTCGACCTTGGCCGGTATCCTGGTCGATCCAGCAAGGCCCCAGAGTGCAAAGGTGAAGATGTGGTTGGTAAAGAAGTTGTTTATATGTGCGAAACGTGCATAGCCTTCTGCGGTCAAAGCCAGTGGAGGCGGTATCCAGTAATGATGTTTTTTCGATGATCGAGCTCCGTCCTCGGTAGGGTAATATAGACTGAACAGGACCGTGTCGAGCTACAACACCGTCAGTGGACGGTCCACATGTCACCTGAGTATCAGCCTACCTCGAAGGCAGATTGACCATCCGCTTTGACTTTGATATCACTGATGATTCTCTTGTCACAAGGGGCCTCGATGTCTATGACTCCGACGGGATATTGCCCTGTGTACGCGGGTAACTTCGATGAGAACAAAGGCATCGCGAATAGCCAGCAGTAAACAACGTAGAGAGCGGCGGCCGAAGAAAGAATATACCTCCAAGTCAATCGTGGTCGCAGGACAGGGGGGAGATGATACGATAGCCGTGTTCTGGCCATGTTCAATAGAAAGAGCGCCTAGAGCGCGTGTGCTTTCTCTTATTGTCACAAGGCACGAAACTTACCGTCGAGGTCGTTGACGCTGTATGATTTACTCAAACTTCATTATTTGTCTCGAGTACGCGTCGATGATGGAAATGACGTCACAGTGCCGGCCTTCCGGTTCGACAATGTCGCGACAGACTTCGAAACGACCCTCTGCCTTTGCGATGCATGGTGAAATGCATGATCTTTGCGATGAATATCAACGACGAGTCTTTCAGACAGCGAAACACTACAACAAATGCTATGTCGGATATCGATGGAAGGCTGAACTGAATCCGAACTGCACCCGGCCATGTACATTTGGCGCGGCTATTTACCGCATGCTATTTTCAGCTCCTCCATGCAGCCTTGAGTCGCTTATTTGACATTCATGCATCCTGTCAAGAAGTGTTCGACCTCCTGCAGCCGACCACCTTCCGTCGTATCTCACGGACAAGGCATCCACTCGGATGCATTCGAACTTTTTCGTCGCGAGCTCAACCGTGTCCAGGCTGCCTTTCCTTTTACCAATACGGTAACACACATTGTCGCTCACGGTAGGTACACGTCTTGGCTGTGCGACCATCAGTTCAGGCGTTCAGGCAGGGGTCTGTCTTATGTCAGAGTCGTAGTATTTGAATGCTGGCACTCGGCGAGTACCTCCAGATGTCGAGGTAAGATCTCTAGAGATATCTAGACTGGCTGTCGCCCATGCTTTTTGCACTTCTGCTTTTGCTTTCGTATCCCTTTCACATCTCGTCAATTATAATCATGGCCGAAACGGTCGATCCCGTACATAATGCTCAAAATGCCGGAGTGCACTGGACAGAGCCGCTGGAGACATTGTTTGCTCAGCTAGACGGACTACTAGCTATATCCATCATATTCCTGATCTCGACGACAGTAGCCAACGGGTTGAGACTCTATACTCGGATCAGAATTCTTCGGTCCGCCGGCCTCGATGACTGGGCCATCTTGATATCACAGGTAGGGTACAGTCTCGTACAAAGCTCTGCATGGTCACTAACCGAGCCAAGACCTTCTTCTGGGCATTTGCGATCTGCCTCTGCGTCGTGGCTGGACGTCTCCGGAATCGAGCGGTCGAGCTCGCGGCAGGCCAACAAGAAACTAACCAATCAACTTTGAACGTATGTCGTGTGGCGCTTAAATTGATGGACAAAGATTGATGGCTGACCGAAACAGCTCTTCCTCGCAGTGAACTGTTTTTACGTGCTGACCATGATCGCTCTTAAGTGCTCGATCGGCTTTCTCCTCCTACGCATCAATACCGTCCACGCAATGTAAAAGCGCATTATCTACGCGACAGTGACCGTGGCCGCTTTTCTTGGGCTGCTGAACATTGGGTACACTCTGGCGCACCCATGCCAATTATGGACACAATTCTTCCCTGGCATTGCAAAGTGTTCGGCCGACTTTGGCCAAGAAGCGCAGTGGTTCGCGACCGAGATCGCCTGGGCAGTTTGGAACGCTTTCAGTGATTTGGTCCTCGCGACTCTATCAGTCATGGCTCGCGACTCTATCAGTCATGGCTATCAAGAGCCTTCAACTGCCGCAACGGACAAAAGTCAGTGCCTGCCTCCTATTGGCATTCGGTACCGTTGGCGGACTCGCCTCGATCATTCGAATAGGAATCATCATTCCTCAAATTCCCGGCACCAGCACTCTCGGAGAATCGATCGACCCTTCGATTTGGACCGTGATTGAACCGGGACTGGGCATCACCGCCGCTTCTCTTGCCACGCTTCGTCCGCTTATGCGCAAGCTGTCTGGCCGGGACTCTACCGCTGATGAACCTTACCCGAGACCGACGGGTAGCAAAGCAACGAGAACGAGAGGCATACTTGCGGTGAAGTCGGTCGAACAGAAGGTATCAATCAAAGGACTCGAAGAGGGCTTGATGTTGGTACAGATCAGCAGCGGACCCGGTCACAAGCATGGTAGAGATCGATTCGGTTCTGCAGATAGCAGTATCTGAGATCACTTTCGCTGTATGCAGGGATTTCCTGAGTCTGATGTGAAGATAGACATTAATGATATTGGTGAAGAAGAGTAATGGTGATTAGTATCAATTCAGAATGCATTCGCCATGGTCGTCCAGGTAGAACATGCCGAGTTCCTTTGCTCCTGCGTCCTTGCTGCCCTCGCTCCTCGTGCTCCAGTTGAAGTGAGCGGCGATGCGAGCTTTACCCATACTGCGTAATTCGGCGAGATTGGTGTGGTATCGGCGTTGCTGGAACTTGAGAAGTTGCCCGTTGACGACCTGCGTCTGATCGAGCAGTCTCACATTCAGATCTGCAGTGTCTTTGTATCGGCCTTGCACCATTTCCGATGTGATACCCCCAGGGAAAGGCTCGACCAGCCGAGCTCGTCCATCATTCAGAATCACATCCATGCCACGCTGATCGTCTTGGAAAAGAAAGTGAGTCCATATTGGTTTCTGCCACCAGCTCGCTTCGAAAACAGCCATCATCTCGGTCCAGATGCTTATTGTCCTTGGACTGCTTTTCATCCAGAAGACTCCGTTGCATACCGGGGGGATATATGGACCACGGCGGTTGAAGTCGCGGAAGGCGTTCTTGGCCTGGTAAAAATCCCTCGCATCCGTGCTGTAAACTACATCAACGAGCGAACGCTCCTCCCACCTGGGTACAATTTCGAGCGGAGATTGATACCAAATGGTGTCAACGTCCAACATCATCATGTCAAGGCCAGTTCGTAGAAGATCGCTGTAGAATTTGGGCCGCTCCTTCATCATGCGGGCGTAGTCTCGCGTGTTGCCGCGTATGTTTTCATCGCGACTGACGGAGAAGAGAGTGGTGTCGCGATACGTCGCGAATCCTCGTTGAGAGAGGTGATCTTGTGCAGATTCGTCCAGACACCAGAAGACAATATTGGATGCGTTGAAGGACGTTTGCTTCAATGAACAGACCAGATTGTCTGCCCAGTGGAGCATGCCTCCATTAACAGGGACGACGACGACGGTGTTATTGACGGCATGAGAGGTGAATGTGTGGAGATCTGACTGCTGGATGTTGGATATTCGTTGTATTGACAGTACCGGATGGTATTCTCGGGGAAAGAGGAGATACAGGCTGCAGAGCACGATGAGAGTAAGCGCGTAGCAGAAGTGGACCCGCAGACCCCTCCGACCTGTCATCATTCTCCATGTCTGCGGTTTCTGTGAGGGCCAGGCAATCATCGCTACATGGACATGTATGGAAGGTTCGAAGGAATAACAACATCGTGTATGTGATAATACAGGTATCCCTTTCTGCTGCGCCACAAACCAAACCTTGCTGATTGCATTGCGCCGCGGTCCAGTCCAGGCCAATCTGCCACTTCATGCAGTAACATCTTGACAGTTTATCACGTGCAAGCCACACGTGCCGTGTGTCGCGTTCTTTCTGAATGCGGCTGAAAGCCTCATTTGCGATCCCCGCCTGCCCGGGTAAGGTACTTCTTCTCATTCCTCGGCTCGATGAAGAGTTCAATGGGTACAAGCTGCCGCCTTTGGATACCCATGTTTGTCGTAAGCCACAGGTATCACTCTCACAAGAGCACATATCCTCAACGACCAGAAAATTCGTAGGAAAAATACAGAAGTTGGCAAGCCCAGGATATCCTAGTGATGCGAGGAACAAATCCGCTTGCACTTGCCGCAGATGGCGTTACGGTAATCCGGTTGCTAATAAGGTATTGTACCTTGCATTCAGTTCATCTTTCCCATCCCATGGTCTTTTTGTATCGACGACTGTAGCATCATATAATGCTACCTCCAATCGCTATCGCGTCGATACAGGCGACAGTAATTGCTGCGCTCTCGAATATAACTGCGCAGTTCGCAACCAATTACACACGACAGGTGGGTCCGATCGCGACATCATCGCAATGCATCGCTACACCATCACCACTCACATGCTAATCTTGTCGCAGGAACCCATCCCTTTCAACTTTGGCGACCTCTGGCGCTTCACTTTGGTCGTCGGCCTGACCGCACCTCCGAACTACCTATGGCAAGTGCTGCTTGAGCGCACATTCCCTGGTCGACCTGCGCCGACCGACTATGAAGAGATTCGAGAGGTCTATGTGGTGGAGGACGGAGGAGTGCCCGGCGAAGGTACAGTCATACAAGAACGTCGACCTTTGAGTTGGAAGAATACGTTTTTGAAATGGTTCCTTGACTGCATCACTTTCGGTGCGCTTTGGAATTGCATTCTGTTCCTCACACTTATGGGTCTGGTGAAGCATAAGAGCCTGGTGGGAATCGCGGACGCAATACGAACGGTGAGTCATCCTCGCAAAAACGAAAATGTTCAGGGCTACAACTTCTGCAGGAAACGATACCCATCATCACTGCTAGCTACAGAATGTGGCCGATCGCGTCAGTGGTGAATTTTACCTTGATACCTGTCGAGAAGAGGCTCCTTTTCCTCAGTCTTGTTGGCTGGCTGTGGGGCATCTATATGAGCTTCGTTGCGGCGAGGCAATAGAATTACTTATCGATGCGGTCCGGAGAGATCGGGTGCGAGTATAGCTGGCTGTACATTATTACTGGAGCAATAACATACCAGAGAATCATCAATGGCACAACTGCACTTCGCACGGCAGCCCAAGACGACTACTGGTATCGACCGGGTTGCCTGCCTGCATTTTCCTTGTCAGCCATCTTATCGATCATCTGTCCTACTTGAAAGACATGGTGCGACAGAAATTCGGATAGCTTGGGAGCTGGATCAGCAGGTCCATAGCTTTTCAGGCATTTCATGTGGTACGGTAACCAATTGAACGAGCTGACACGGGACGGCCTTTGAATTCTTTCCAGCTGCAACGGTATGGTAGCATTCACTGCAACATGATTCGATCAATTCAGCCTGTAGCTCCACCTGATCCACTTTCCTACCCCAGACGCGGGGTTACCCCAGGGCCTCCACACACGTTCGTCCACTCATCGTTCACCAACACTCGTGTCTAACGCTGCACGTCTGCTGACTCTGCATATCAACGAGCAGGCTAGGCTATTTCAATGCTGGAACACACCCTCCGTGCAGCAATGTCGGCTTTTGAGCCCAAAGTATTCAAATATGAGGTCCGCTGCTCTTCCGGTGTTGAGATCAAGCACCCTTACAAGCGCTCTATTCTGGAAAGTCAACAAGCACGATGGGCTTCCTTACCACGTTCGTTCGCAATGATGCGATGAAGACGGATCCGCGCGAGATCTACAACTGGAGAGTCTTTATGCTTGCTTGCGCCGTAAGTCAGCCTCAACAGTCAATGGCTAACGTTACTGACCCTTCAGTCTTGCTTCGGTGGTACCTTGTTTGGTATGGACATCGGTATCATCGGTGGTGTTCTTACTCTGCCTTCTTTCCAAAAGGAGTTTCACATTCCTACCAAGGACAAGCTGGCCCAAGCCAACCTCAGTGCAAACATCGTCTCGGTCATGCAAGCTGGTGCCTTTGCTGGAGCACTCCTCGCCAATCCTATCGCCGACAGATGGGGTCGTAAACCTGGTCTTCTCATAGCGGCCTGTTTCTGTGCTGTTGGCGCTGCCATGCAAGCCGGATCTAGTGGAGCTATCGCGTGCCTTTACGTTGGACGGCAAGTCAGACAGTGGTTGATAGCGTAGGCTGGTCGCTAATTCGTCAATGCAGCTTCGTCGCCGGTCTCGGTCTTGGTGCCGCCACCATGCTCACTCCAACCTATATTTCTGAGAACGCTCCTCGTGCGATTCGAGGTATGCTCGTAGCCTTCTACCAACTCTTCGAGACCATGGGCGCAATGGTTGCATTCTGGATCAATTACGGCGCCCTACTGCATCTGGAGGGCAACACTACCTGGCAGGTACCTCTTGCTATGCAGATGCTTCCGGCATTGCTTCTGTTCTTCGGCATGCTCCTCTGCAATGAAAGCCCCAGGTTTCTGGCAAAGCAGGACAATTGGGAAAAGGCAACAAGCGTCCTGTCACACGTCCGCAATCTTCCTGTCGAACATCCTTACGTCCAGGCCGAACTCCTCGAAATGCAAGCACAGTTGGACGAAGAGAGGGCCAAGGTGCAAGGATCCGGCTTCTTGGCTTTACAGAAGGAAATGTGGACGATACCTGGCAATCGTAAGAGAGCTTTGATCTCCATCGGTCTCATGATCTGTCAGCAAATGACTGGTACCAATGCAATCAACTACTACGCGCCCACCATTTTCACCGATCTTGGTATCACTGGAAATGCCAACTCACTATTTGCCACTGGAGTCTACGGTATCGTTAAGATGGTATCTTGTGGCTTGTTCCTTACTTTCTTGGCCGACACACTCGGAAGAAAGCTGAGTCTAGTCTGGACCGGGTGTGCGATGGGATTCTTCATGTTCTACATCGGCTTCTATGTTCGGTTCGATCCACCTCTTGCAGGCCACGCGGTGCCACCAGCTGGATACGTCGCTTTGGTTGCAGTTTATCTGTTCGCAGCAGCTTTGTAAGTCTATCTCGCCAGGACATATCTCGTGACTGCTCAAGCTAACCTCCAAACAGTCAATTCGGATGGGGACCTGTGTGTTGGATCTACGTCAGTGAGATCCCTACGGCACGGCTTCGTGGTCAGAACGTTGCATTCGCAGCTGCGACTCAGTGGCTGTTCAACCTGGTAGTCGCTCGGTCCACGCCCGTTATGCTCACCACAGTCGGCTCCCACGGCTACGGCACTTACTTCATCTTCGGGTGCTTCTGCTTCGGGATGACCTTGTTCGCCTTCTTCATCCTGCCGGAGACAAAGGGTATCAGTCTCGAGCGTATGGACGAACTGTTTGGCGTCGCAGACTTCAAAGATGTCACAGATGTTGGTGAGGCAGCTATCACGGGTGAGGTTGGCGATAAGAAGGGCACAATCGTTCATCTCGAGAATGTGGGTCCGGTCGATCGTGTTTAGGCTTGTCTTGTATCAGGCTCAACGGTTCCCTTCTTTCATTCTATTCAATGTTCTACTTGGTTGTTTTCAAACATGATATACAAGCTTGATCTGAAAGCTGATGACGATACCGAAATTCGATCTCCCGTGCGTGCGATGTTGAATCGCTTCCTAGACGATGCTGAGGTTTCCATCGGCTTCTTCTTCAGAGGGTCCGTCTCTTACAAGTCACTGCTTCCATAGCCCCACCTGGCACATTCTTGGTTGTTCTGTCCTGATCAGCCATCTGATGCTCTTGTGAAGGCGCATTATCACATACATCAATGGTGTCAACATTAATGGTGTCGACATTGTCGATTGATCTGGTACAATGTGACTAGATTGGTCGGTGCTGGATAACGGCAGAAGACGACTCTTCCTGATTTTGAGGTGAATCCACCACAATAGTGTGGATACTTCGAGTATATGTGACCGCAGACGCTACTATAGAAGTCGTACCAACCACAAGCGCAGTTGCGAGGTTTGTCTGGATGATGTACTGCCCACCCTACTGGGTGGTTTGGTTGTCCTTTTGCGTAGTCATCTATGTCTTCTGGCGGGATTAATGTAGCCATTCTGAGCAAAAGTAGAGGTTCGAGACTTCCTCAGATGGTAGATTTGTGTATAGGCGGACAGGGAATAGAACGAATCTAATCTGGCGATGGGGCTGGAGAGGAGTCTAGCAGAGACTCTAGTAGAGAGTCTGGCAGACAGTCTAGCGGAGAGTCTAACAAGGAGTCTGGCGATGGGTCTGGCAATAGGTCTAGCGACAGGCCCGGCGACGGGTCTAGCGATAGAGAGCCTGGTAAAGGAAATATGGGAAGCATCTATCAAGTACCTTTTGAAAGGATATGGCTTTGACTAGTATATATTTGCAAGGTAGGATTATCATTCTTCACATATGATACCTTAAAATAGTTGCGGCGCATCAAGTTTGTTCCTGGGTGGGTGGCGTGTGATTAGGTAGGCGGACTTTATCTCGAACGCATAGCGACGAATCATGATACGATGAGAGGGGGCGACCATGTTGTAGGAGGTTATTTCGCTGCAATATAACAGTACTTTATTATTGCATGTGCGGCGTAGTACGGCGGTAAGATGAGCGCTTTGATTGGACTACCTTATCTGACGGTACTGCTTGTTGACCCGTGCTGTAGAGAAGCCGCTTATTGTGCTGTAAGGTAGCTGCAATATCTGCCGCACTCTCACTTTGCTGGCGAACACACCCTGCAACGTATACAATGTCTAAGCACACCATCGTGAGATCTCAACACGTCCTCTCGGTTTTTCGCCAGGGCGCTATTTCCATGTCATTCCACCCTAGTCCCCAGGCCACCCATCTGCTGTCGACTTGAGTCACCCTTCTCTACGGGCCCCAAGACATCCGCAATGATTGACGAGAAATATAGATACTTTACCGCCGGTGGAGGTATCACGCCCGGAGGACCAAGCGTATGGCGCGTTCTCGACTGGGAACAACGACGCACTATCTTCGTCACGATGGATGAGGAGCAAGAAGATGATACTACCGCAATTCGGCATCTGAGCAGGCACATCGATACACTAGAGCCAAATGTGCGCCATGTGCAATTTTCTCTAGACGGCGCACTGCTGTCCACTTCTACGGAAATTCCTCCGGACATGGGTGATCACACCGATACATGGTACCCCAGCATCAAGAAAGCCAGCATACCAGAAGGTGTCGAATCAGTACTATGGTCCGACCTGATGGAGCTGGATACATTAGGTCCAGCGGTCGATATGGTGTCCTACAAAGACAAAACTGCTGTGAACGGCACTGACTCCAAGAAGGCCGTATTCAAATACTACTTCCTGGACTACCGATTCATGTATCACCTCTGGGATGAGATGAATATTGTGATGCGCCTGCCACCACATCCAAATATCATGCCTCTCGACAAGCTCGTCCTCGACCGGCCTCAGGGACGTATCGTGGGTTTCACGACACGTTATATTCATGGTGGCACTTTGGACATGGACAACTCTCGCATTTTCAAGCTGCGGTGGCTTCGACAGCTGACTCGGGTAGTGGACTATCTAAACCTGAGATGTGGTATCATGCATCAAGACATAGCCCCAAGAAACCTGCTCGTCAACTCAAACACAGATGATGTGGTGCTGTTCGACTTCAATCTCGCTACTCGTATCGATGTCTCTACAGCCATAAAAAATCAAGACGATGTCAGAGGCGTCATCTTCACACTATACGAAATCATCACTCACGACGAGGACTCTCGGGGAACTCTCTATCAGGAGCGCGACCCGGAAATTGTGCAACGACTGGATGAGTGGGTGAAGCATCCTGACGTACTGCTGGATCATCCCGTCACAGAATTTCGATCTGTATTGAACGACTGGGTGAGTCAAAGACGGCGTGGGAAGCAAATTAGCAAATACACCGAAGCTGCAGAGTACATCGATTGGCCGAACATTGTGCAAAACGTGAGCGGTTTGCAGCCAAACCGGGGCGGTTTCCAAGTCGATCATGCAGACCTCGACTCCGATGACGACGAGCCTGTGACTATCGACTGGAGACGACCGATACACAATAAGTCGATTCCACACGGTCCAACATGCCCCGCAACCAGCAGAGTCCATGAGACTTCTCCTAAGCCCCCGGAAGCGGCAACGAGGCCTGAGTGCACTCCACAGCTAAAGAAGAGGATGAGTACTGAGCAAGAACCACTGTACAACAACCCGGCCTCAACGAGCGTCGACCATATGAATCTCTCGATAGTCACTGCATTAGCGGCAATCACGACACTGACACTGATTACGTGGAAGCTGTGGCAGATGAGGGTACGTTGAGTAGCTCTGGGACGGAGACGAGTAAATGAACAACAACCGGGCATCGAATGCTCAAACACAGTCCAAAGAGATTCGCTCGCAAGGAGGAATTCCAATGTCGGTCGCAACAGCAGATAAGGGGCATCATGGGCCAAAGCCAGGACACTGGACCACTCGACTAGGTTGACTGGTTTCACGAGCCTCCGAAGACAAACGTAGGATACACGTCTGTAGCGAGTGCAACGAACAAAGATGCAATCTCGAAAGGGTAGGGGCCTGTGTCAAGGAAGTACACGGTATGAAAGGGGTCAAGCTTCGTTGAATGACTGTGATTTCGTGTGTAAGACCAAGCGCGAGGTAAAAGAGCACGAGGGGGTGGAGACGGTGCACTGACTTGGAAAAAAGCTTGGTACTGGATATAAAGTCACATTAAGAATGCCATCGCCGCGAAAGACTAACCAAAAAGTAGAGTAGAGGTATCTCAAAGCAATCGACAGTAATCCAAAGAAGCCATCCATACTTCGTATTTGCCGATGGAAAATCAGTCGCTCATATGCGCCATGCTTGCAAAAGAAAAAAACAATGATCCAACTATTCAACTCGTCGCTACCCGCATGCTCGCGTCAAAAAAACAGGTACATGTACGCTTCAATAAGCAAGAACGAACAGAAAACGTAAACCAACATGTTCTCATCAGGGTATCGCGGGGGGTATCTCATTGTGTTTGTTCAAGCAAAGAAAGCGAAATCCACACCAGGCTTCGTGTCGGCTTTCACCATCAGTCGGGGGTAGGAATAAAAGGTGTTTCGTCGTTTCGTGGAGATTGTGCAATGCATTTCTGACAAGGAAATTCGTATCTTCGTCGTGTATAAATATAGACTTCTGCAGTCTTCTTCTCGCAGTCTTGTACTTGGTTTTGTGTGTGTGTACTGTAGTGAACAGTATCAAGTTGTGGTGGATCAGGATCGGCTTTGAGCAGTTTCGGATGTTGCAACAGCGGCGAGTGCATCAAGTCGATTCATATCATTGCCTGGTCTTGTCGCAGGCGGGTAGCTGGAGTAGCTAGAGTGAGGATGAGGTTCGTGACCCGCTTGCAGCATATAGGTTGGCTGCGCCGGGCCAGGAATATGTGCATAAAGGTGAGATCCCGAGTCAGCCCTCATCGGAGGCTCAGGCTTTGCAGCTGCGTGTGCTTGGATTGCCCTGTGTTGCTCCTCACTCAATCTGCTGCCAGGAGGCTGCATCTCAACCATACCGTTGGGATGCAGAATCGCGGGATGCAACTCAGTGCCAAGAGAAGTTCCCGGGGTCGGGACACCATCGCTACTGGCAGACTCTGCTGGCGAAGTTCGCTGTGCGATCATAATCGGCTGACTTCCTGATGGATACTGCATGGGTGCTGGACCGCCGTACCATCCTTGTCTCCGTAGACCGCGGGCGTCTGCCTCAGAAGGACCAGCATTTCGGACTGGTCCATGCGGATGAGAAAAGTTGGGCGGTGGCGGAGGTGGCGCGAACTGTCGGTCTGAAGATGGGCCTGCCGGGGAAGCATGCTCCATATAGCTGACTGAATGCTTGGGTGGAGTATTCGCAATGTCGAGCCTGTTCAGATTTTGATGCAGACCAGCCTCCCATGAGTTGCTGTGTCTGTGGTCAGAAGGCCCTGTTGCAGAGCTCTCGACAGGACCTGGGTAGACGGGTGGCCGAGCCGCACCGTCGACCTGCATTGGACTTGAAGGACGGCGTGCAAGAGGAGCACCAGGACCACCGGGAGGAGGCGGAACATGATCAAAGCTTTCGATGCCGGGGAGTCTTGTGATCTGGCTTGCTGCTGGCTGTGCGGCCATGGTCGGCTTGGTGTCGTCAGGGGTTTGCTGATAGGTCAATCCACTCGTAGCGGGACGCTGAGCGTAGTTCATATATGTGCCAGGATGCCATGTCCTCCTGCGCCAGTCAAGCTCGGCTTCAGACTCTCTTCTACCATGTGAGAAGACAGAACCAGTCGGGCTGGCTACCATACTGCCTGTGTTAGAGTATCCAGGTGGGGGATTGCCTTGAAAGCCAGATGTGTAATACACAGGCGGAGGGTAGTTCGCATGAGGGTGGCCGACCTGATAGACGGGTGCAGAAGGCACAGAAAGGCGCCTGACCGGAGGACGAGTACCGTTGTAGAAGGTATTGCGCGACAGGGCAGTAGGCGACTGCATAGCGAATCGAGGACTTGGCTGTCCGGTGGAGAACGTAGCAGACGTCGGTGTAGTGTAGCCTGTAGGTGACTGTGGTTGATAGTAACCGTATTGCTGCTGATTTTGCGTAGGGCTGGTACCTGGAGCGGCAATAGCCAGTGGAGGAGGTCGTCTTCTGCTGCTGTCGTCCGGCAAGCTGCTCACGTTTGATGTGGTAGATCCAACACTGGACGCGGACAGATTACGACTATGACCACGACCGTGGCTGTGACTGTGACCAAGTCCTGCACCGCCGGTAGCGGTGGAAGCCGCTCTTGAGCGACCAGTCTGCGGTCTGACTCGATCAGTGCGTATCTGACGCTGAAACCTTGTGCCAGTGGCTGCGAGAGAATCACCAGGTATTTCCTCGTTGACATGAACAGTCTGCGCATGTTGGCGGAGGTTATCGAGTCTCGAGAACCTTCTGTTGCAATGGCATTGAAACGGCCTCTCTCCAGTATGCTTCCTGATATGCCTTGCCAGATGTTCGCTGCGGGTGAAACTCAGCCCACATGGCGGAAAGTCTGTGCAATAGAATCGCTGACCCTTTTTCTTTTTCCTTGGTCTCTGAGTATCGCTGGTGGTACTGTCGTTATCCGAGTCGTCCTCGTCGTCGTTGTCATCGCCCATCTCGACATCCTGATCTTCATCTCCTTCAGATAGTTGCGAATGTGCAGATCGGGTCGAGTCACCGCAGTTGATGGGTTGGTTGTCATGCGAAGAGGTGTCACCCATGTCGGCGGGAGAGAAGGGTGTGTTCGGTAAGGCTCGTTGACCAGGTATGCCGCCAAAGTCATGCGTGGTGGGAGTGACGGGATTCAGAGGCTCGGGTGTGTTCGCGGCATGATTGAGTCCAGTGAAGCGACTTGATGGTTTCGGAGTGGTAGGAGTGCTCTCACCGCTTATTTTTGCGTTTGTATTCGACTCGCCCATGGTCGAAGAGGAGTTGACATTGAGCGGGCGGAAACTGGCCGCAGTCGCGGTGGCCATGATGCGTTGCGACGCCGCGGATGGCGAAGCGTCGTAGGCTCTTGAGTGAGACGAGACGAGACGCGGGGCGCTTGTCGGGCGGGCTCGCAGTCGGAGTCGCTTCGCAGGTGCTGAGCGACCTCTAGAGCCGCTTCAGGGCTCCTGTATAGAGAGCCTGCGGAAGTGCAGGGTGGCTGCAGCCTGAAGAGAGGTAAGAATGAAGAAGAGCAGGAGCGAGCGGCACTCGTCGGAGGTCAGTAGAAGAGGGTGAAAGCGTGCCGCCAGTGATGCATGAGATAGGCTTTCGCGGATAACGCACTCTCACGGCAATACGCTATTAACAACCAAGACAGGACAAGGAGACTCGTGAAATAATAAACATCAGACTCGAGACCACAGGTACGTGACTTGGCCTGTCAAGGTTCAAGATCCACAGAAAGGGAAAAATGAGGTTGTAGAGGAAGAGTGTAAAGGCGGATGGTATGTCGGTCGGAGAATGGTGGTGACACGGTGACGGAGCCGGGGCACGACCCATACAAATGTACGGTACTGTACAAATCGGTCGAGGCTGATAAGCGCGTCTTTCTTTGGTGGTGCACTGATCTCAACTGCTCCAGGGCAGTCTGTGCAAACCCGCAACGGAGACAAGACAAGACGGACGGATAGGGTGGCAGAGGGCCCTCTGGGAGGTCAGGGCGGTCAGGGCGGTCTAAGCAAAACAGGCAAGCACGAACTGAACGGCACCGGCCAGGAAAGCACGACCTCGAGTGCCTGAGCTGACTTGACCTGAACGTTGGCCGCGTGCGCTGAGATGCGCTGCAAATCTGGGCGCCAGCAACCTTGAACGACTACGAACGATGGTTACGGTAGAAAGAGGGCTTGTCTAGCGCCAAAAGTCGTCGCTGGTTTGGTACAGAAAGCAACTGCCCCGCCACGCGCCTCGGGATCGAGTTACGTACTGTACATCCATTGATCTATCTCGCACTGTCTCTGCTTGCCCTGGCGTGTGTCTTACCGCGCTTCGTCGAACGGCCGAAGTGCAGGTGCTCAGTCGCACTGCAACGGTTCACGTCAGGCCAGACCGCTCTCAGTCACGACAGGTCGAAGACTCGCGAACAGGACAGTCTCATCCGTTTACCGTTTCGCCAGAAAATCGCGATTCTACCGTACGATACGCAGAGATGCGAGTGCATCTTTCGCAAAACCCATCTCGCTTCCAGATATAACTACAAATGGTTGAGCGTCCGAGTGACACCGTGCATCGGTAGAAGAGGGGCATTTCCACCTGGGAAAAAGATAAAAGATGCTCGTACGTTCGAAGAGACTACTGTACACACACTCGATCAGACTACACCGCATACCAAATACCAAGGTTTGGTCTTACAAAGCTATTAATCGATACAAACCTAAACATTCAGGTCCGGTCTCACATGGCATGGTTCATGGCAGACGCCATGACGATACAGTTCGAGTCTTTACCCAGTACGTTGGTCGATACAGGAACGATGACTCGTCGCTTCACATGCAAATGCTCGCCTTTTGCGACAATGCTTTGTCCCTGGTCGAGATGGATCTGCAAACTAACGGCAGAGCATGTCGATCCGGCACACCCCCATCGCGAATCGGTTCATTGCATCTTTGACAGCACTGCCTGTGCTAACTTCATCATTGACGGGCAAGTATACTATCCTGTGAACGTATACCTTCCTCGCCATCTCCTAGCTATTCTCTACCTACACAACACCACCGCTTCTTCCACGTCACCACTACGGATCAGCCGGTCAGGCGAATGTTGTCTGCGTGATCGCTACACTATGGTACGGCGCGCAGTAGTGCGGCTCGTGTCGACCTATGACATGCGACATGTTCCGCCAAAGGCACACCCGCTCGTTAAACTTTCTTCTTGGCGGCACAATAATGCCCGCGATATTCTTCCTCCATCGCTTGGACGCCGTAAGCCGTACGCCGTGCACGCTTTCTCCTGAATAAATATACAAGGGTATATTCTTGATGGGGCAGACTATTGGATTTCGAGAGGAGGATTTTGCTTCTTTTCTCTTTTCTTGCTCATATCACAGCTCGCCATGTGGACCGTGGCTTGCGAAATATCCGATCTTGACAGCCTCCAATTCTCCTTCATATGTATATATTACCGACTGACGACATATTGGGAAGGCTGAAGCCAGGAACAAGAAAGCACTATAGGCAGCGCACTCACACCACGCCCGTCTCCATATCTTATCGCTTGGCTGCCGACGCTTCCAAATTATCCAACAGTCACAGCATCACATGCCTCATAACAACCACATCCTCCAGCCCTTCCATCGCGACTTGCGGTGAGGCACGACTCTCCTTGCGCGTCATACCAGAGTCTGACCAAGCCGTTGAAGCCGCCACGATCCATTTCGCGCAACTTGCGAGATGCACCCGTTTAGCGTCCCACGCTCGAGCCGCAGCCTAAAAAGCCCGAACAAGCAAGCCCACATCCCGGCCACGTTCACGTCCGAGCTAAAGTCAACCTAACAAACCGTGTTCCTCGTAAGAATGTCCCATCATCGCGATGCGCAGACCATCTGCGGACCAGGTACCAAGATCAGGAACTTTCGCTTTTTTCGCTACTCTGCCTGCTGTGTTTGTTGATTGTCTTTGCTACTTTCCACTGTGTGTCGTGCATCCACCGCTAATGCGGAGCTTGTTCACATCGAGACGGAGGATGATGTAAGGGATTCAGGTACCTGAGTATTATGCCCCTCCCATCCGGATTTAATCGCGGATATGCTGCTCACCGCTTTGTTGCATGTGATATGATCGGTCACGAAGAACAAAAATGCATTTTACATGCTCTATGCTAATTGTCGCAGATGAAACTTCAAGAGGCTCTCCTTGCTCGCATGAATGGGCTGATTGCAGTCACAAACAGCTGATATGTGATAATCGTGCGAGTAAAACCAGTTAGATCGTCTGCATCCTCGCAACAGCCACGAGAGAACAACCACAACACAGAAACATGCCAAGAGGTGAGTGCTACCGGGAGTACCAAGTCCTGGTGGTCTAGAACAAATCATTCCTCGATCGCTGAAGCTCCGTCGAGTCGTGCACCATAATATAACAGAAGCATATCTCAATCCATCTCCATGGCACCACCTTCCGCGTCGCTTTCCGCTACATCATATGCGTCTTCCTCCCCAGTTCTATCCGCAGCATCACCAACACTTCCATCTCGTGATTTAACATCGTTATAATTCCCCCCAATCGAGACCTCTTCCACCCACTCTCCGCTTATCGGCCGTCCAATTCTCCGACGCATCCTCCTCGGCACAGCCTTTCTCCTGAAATTATCCATTGGTGTCGATTGCACATCTTCTTCACCCTCCACGCTCTGACTGAATGTCCGTTTGAACGTGGGCGCGCTGCGCTTTCTCCTGCTCTGAGACCGTAGTGGCTTTGGCGTGTTCTCGTCGCACCGTAGAGCCTGGAAGCGTTGTGTCATTCCTGTTCCCGTCTCGGACATTGTCTCGTCGCTGTCTGACGAGTGGTGGTCACCGTCGACGGAACTGCTGGGAGAGGAGTACGAGGTCGGCTGAATCGTTTCGGTTTCGTCGATCGGCGGGTCGTAGTCTTCCGGAAGCTCTTCTAATGTGATATCGTCCAGGTGAGCTTGGTCATGATCGTTCGAGGATGTTTGCTGCTGTATGTTTTCGGCGTCCATGAAGAGATACCCTTGAGATCATAATACCACAAAGAGTACCTCACAATAGAAATCTCTTGGCGGACCGTACGGATCAACCACCTACCTACTCACCTGTGGTGACGGGTTGTGTAGCTCTGGGCGCCAGAGTTTTCTTGCTGGAGAGACGCAGATAGCCTTGAAGGGCTCAGTCTTGCATCGATTGTCTTTCTCCTACTTATAACGGAATGCTCGCCAGGCTACAAAAGCGGATGTATGACCTGACTCACAACGATATCGTCGCATAAGTGGGAACACAGAGATGCACATGTATGCGCATTCTACAGACCCAGGTGCTTGAGATGAATAGCCTGATGGACTACCCGGATCACCTACATGTACCTATGTAATATCTAGCAAACAATGACGGGAGAAGTGGTAAAGAAAAGACCCTGATATGAGCGGAAGCGGGGAAGAACGTCCTGGCGCTATGGCACGGCCCGCCTCCTGCCTCCTTGGGATGGCCACGTCCGACGGAGCTGCTGTGTTGTCTGGCGTTAAGAAACAGTCTACAACCTCGACGGCAGCAGTTATCAATTCCGCCAATTGTCCATTCGCGCAGCCTTCATTGGTACTTCAATGAGATATACGACTCACGATACGCCCTGCTGAGACACCATTGGACTCATCCTGTCGAAATCATCTGCGCTGCGCACAAGTCCTTGTCCAGTGAAGCTGCGGCTTCCACCAGCTTGCCAAAATGCAGACCTCCCCTACCATGCTCACCAAGGTATGTTGCGCGCTGCCAGGATCAGAACCACAGAATGAAGCTGAGACGATCGCAGTTTGAATCAAAATCCTCGAGAGCCAAGGGTCTTGCCTTTCACCCCAAGCGGTCAGCATCCCCAAGCCCCCTATCGATTGCGAATGTATTGACACGACTCTAGACCATGGATCCTTGTTTCGCTTCACTCCTCGACCATCCAATTGTGGGATTACCGCATGGGAACATTGATTGACAGATTCGAGGAGCACGATGGACCTGTCAGAGGTGTCGACTTCCACAAGACCCAACCCCTGTTCGTATCTGGAGGTGATGACTACAAGATCAAGGTCTGGTCGTATCAAACGAGAAGATGTTTGTTCACACTGAGCGGTCATTTGGACTATGTCAGGACCGTCTTCTTTCACCATGAGCTTCCTTGGATTATCTCGGCCTCGGACGATCAGACAATCAAGATTTGGAACTGGCAGAATAGATCGCTGAGTGAGTACAATGGCTCCGATTGCAGCTGCCACTGCTGACACAAGGACAGTTTGCACCATGACTGGACACAACCACTACGCCATGTGCGCACAATTCCACCCCAAGGAAGACCTTGTTGTGTCTGCCTCTCTTGACCAATCTGTAAGAGTTTGGGATATTTCGGGTTTGCGAAAAAAGCACTCTGCACCAACCAGCATGACATTCGAGGATCAGATGGCTAGGGCGAACGCGAACCAGGCAGATATGTTTGGAAACACAGATGCTGTTGTCAAGTTTGTGCTGGAAGGTCACGATCGCGGTGTGAACTGGGTCTCGTTCCACCCTACTCTTCCGTTGATCGTTTCTGCTGGTGACGACAGACTTATCAAGCTCTGGAGAATGAGCGACACAAAAGCATGGGAGGTTGATACCTGCAGAGGCCACTTCCAAAACGCATCAGCAGCATTATTCCACCCGCATCAAGATCTTATCCTCTCGGTCGGCGAGGACAAGACAGTAAGAGTCTGGGATCTTAACAAGCGCACCTCGGTCCAGTCATTCAAGAGGGAAAACGACCGCTTCTGGACCATTGCGGCACACCCCGAGATCAACTTGTTCGCCGCAGGTCACGACAATGGTGTCATGGTGTTCAAGCTCGAGCGTGAGAGGCCTGCCTCGGCTGTTCACCAGAACCAGCTATTTTACATCACCAAGGAGAAGCACGTTCGTTCATACGACTTTACGAAAAACGCCGAGAGCCCATCGATGTTGTCTCTGAAGAAGCTGGGAAACCCCTGGGTGCCTCCACGATCGCTTTCTTACAACCCGGCGGAGCGCGCAGTCCTTGTTGTGTCGCCCGTTGATAGTGGTGTATACGAGCTGATCAGCTTACCAAAGGACGCCGCGGGTCCAGTAGAGCCTACCAACAGCATGCGGGGCGCTGCTCAATCGGCTGTCTTCGTTGCCCGCAACCGTTTCGCAGTCTTCAACTCGGCTAACCAGCAGATCGACATTAAAGATTTGTCCAACTCGACCACCAAGACTATTAAGCCACCTCCAGGAACCACGGACATCTTCTTCGGTGGCACTGGCTGTCTCCTCCTGGTTACTGCGACTACTGTAGTTCTTTACGACATTCAGCAAAAGAAGCAGCTTGCGGAGCTCGCGCTTACCGGCGTCAAGTACGTAGCCTGGTCTGGCGATGGCCTACACTGTGCTCTGCTCAGTAAGCACAACGTCACAATCGTTACAAAGAACCTGGAACAAGTCAGCACTCTGCATGAGACAATCCGCATCAAGAGCGCAGTCTGGGATGATGCCGGTGTCCTTCTCTACTCCACTCTCAACCACATCAAGTACACTCTCATGAATGGCGACAACGGTATCGTTCGCACCCTTGACCAGACCGTTTACCTGGTTCGCGTCAAGAACCGCAGCGTCTATGCGCTTGACCGTGCCGCGAAGCCAAAGGTCATGACCATCGATCCTACCGAATACCGTTTCAAGCTCGCCCTTGTCCGCCGCCATTACGACGAAATGCTCAACATCATCAAGACGTCAAGTTTGGTCGGACAAAGTATCATTTCTTACCTGCAAAAGAAGGGCTACCCAGAGATTGCACTGCAGTTCGTCCAGGATCCACAGACTCGATTCGAGCTCGCCATCGAATGCGGTAACCTGGATGTAGCAGTCGAGATGGCCAAGGAGCTTGACAGACCCAAGCTCTGGCAGCAACTGAGCATCGAGGCTCTTGCTCACGGTAACCATCAAGTTGTGGAAATGACTTACCAGAAGATGAAGAACTTTGACAAACTCTCCTTCCTCTATCTCACTACTGGTGACCAGAACAAGCTGCAGCGCATGGCCAAGATTGCAGAGCACCGCGGAGATGTCTCTTCGCGCTTCCAGAACTCTCTTTACCTGAACGACGTGCACAGCCGGATTGAGATGTTCAAGGAGATTGACCAATATCCATTAGCATACCTCGCAGCCAAGGCGAACGGATTGGATGAGGAGGCTCAGGCTGTGCTGGATGCCGCTGGTCTTTCCGAGGACGACATCACCCTCCCGCCCATGGGCAAGGCTCTCGAGGCCCCGGCTGTTATCGTTCCATCTTTCAAAGCCAACTGGCCAGCGAAATCTACTGGTGTTTCCGCGTTTGAGAGGGCGCTCGCAAATGGAGATGAGGACGACGTTGCAGCGACGAATGGATTTGCGGCGGAAGAAGACCTGCTTGCCGACGAAGAGGCGCCGGAAGCGAACGGTCACATGGACGACGGTGAAGAGGAGGATGCTGAAGGCTGGGATCTTGGCGAAGATCAAGTTCCAGAAGCCGAAGAGGACTTTGTCGATGTTCAGGCCGAGGAAGTTGGAGCTGGCATAAGTGAAGCAGAGATCTGGACACGAAACTCTCCAGTGGCAGCGGATCACGTCGCTGGTGGATCTTTCGAATCGGCCATGAACCTCCTCAACAGACAAGTCGGTGCAGTCAACTTCAAGCCTTTGGAGCCAAGATTTGAGGAGATCTACCAAGCATCACGGACATTCTTGCCCGCCAACCCTGGGCTCGCACCACTCACCAACTATGTGCGACGAACGTTGAAAGAGACTGAGTCGAGGAAGCTTCTGCCTTTGATTCCTCGTGATATCGAGACCATCTTGACTGTCGACCTCGTGGCTGGTAAGCAGAGGATGCAGAAGAACCAGCTCGAGGAGGGTGTACAAATCTTCAAGAAGATTCTTCACACATTACTTGTTAACGCTGCATCATCATCGGGCCAAGTCGAAGAGGTAAGTCATCATTCAAGCTCCAAAGTATGAACGGTCCATTGACATAATCCAGGCCAAGCAAGCTATCAATACCGCCGCACAATACACACTCGCCATGTCGATCGAATTGACAAGAAGATCCGTGGCTGGTGCGGCGACAGACCTGTCGTCTCTGCCCGAAGTTCAGAGGAAGCGCACTCTGGAGCTCTCAGCATATTTCACAGTGCCCGCGCTGGATCCTAATCACGTCACCTTGGCGCTCTTTTCTGCTATGAACCTCGCGAACCGCAACAAGCAGCTCAGCAGTGCACTTGGGTTCGCCAACACACTGATCGAGAAGGGCACGAATGCCAAGTTCAAGGAAAACGTAAGTGAAGATAAACCGAAAATATTATTGGACACCGCTGACATGTAAATAGGCAAAACGTGTCAAGACAGCTTGCGAAAGGTCACCAGGTGATGCGATCGAGGTTGAATTCGATTCATTCGCCGAGTTTGACATTTGCGGTGCATCTTACACACCGATCTACGCCGGCGAGCAGAGCGTTAGCTGCCCATACGATGGTATCAAATACCAGCCACAGTACAAGGGGACAGTTTGCAAGGTCTGCGAGGTTTGCGCGATCGGAGCGCCGAGCAGCGGCATCAGGTTGAGAGTATAAATGAATGGACGGGGCTGATCGGTGTTCATGGCATGTCTCATACAGTAGGCACAGGTGTTGAAAAGGCTATGGGTACTGTAGTAGATGATCTGAGAATGAAAATGATTCTTTTGACTGCAAGACATTCACGTCATGCACCACTAAATGAGCAAATTGTCGCCTAATCTATAGCAGAGACACAACACGTGTCACAGACGCGATTACGCGACGGGCCGTGAACAGGAGGCCCCTGCATCCTGGACGCGGAGCACTGAAGGTGACGACCCGCGAATTAGAGGTGAAGTGCAATTACCTGCAAATCACCCTGATTCAGATGATTGACTGTTATACATGAGACTGCGCTCTGCTGCCTGAGGACCATTCTATTCGTTCACTCACGAATACCGGTGCAGACGATCAGCTGTCGCAATACCGGACGTCACCATGTTTGCGATCAAATCTTGTAAGCTACTTTCTACGTGTCTCCCCGCCAACTTTTGAGCCCCTCCACCACCCACCTCGGAACGACGATCTACACACCTCCGCCAGGCATAATAGCCAGCTGTCAGCCGGCCATAACCCTCACATCTTCTTCATCTCCCTGCAGACAGTCGACTACACACACAAGCAGCTATTGCATCACGAATACTGACCAGGCTTCACCAGTGAGCAGATATCTCTTCGGCGACGCCTCAAAGGTCTCCATCATCGAGCTTCCCCAGGGCCAATTATACATAGTACGACCTCAATCACCAAGAGGGTTCGCAGACCTCATATTCAAAGACGCAGCCGCCTCCATCCGGCGCACCGCTCAGCCGCATCAATACCAACTCGTGGTCCAGCGCGCCTACGAAGAAGGGGAAGAAGAGGCTAACGACGAGGCCAACGACGAGCACGACGGCTACAACCCCGACAGGGACGAGAAGACCTTTTTGCTTGATCAGGCACTTCACTTTCGCGCCGACTTGCGCGAAGACGGGGAGATTGTCTTTGCCTGGCAGGACCTTAGTGGAGACGACGGTGACTTGTACGAATTCGTCTGCGATCAGTCGGTCAAGCCTGAGACCGCTACGTCATTCAGTCTAGTGGCAGCACAGTGTCAATACGAGCGCAAATACGGCCGACCACATACCGAGGCGACTGAGCAAGACCTAAGAGAGTTTGAATTTGAAGACGAGGAACCGATTCCACAAGCTAGTCCAGCACAATCGCCGCGCATTTCACCTTCACCGCCGCGTCACCGATCCGCAAGTATCGCCAATACATCAGCCAAGAGAGAGCTCACAATGGTTCGCGAGACACCAAAGAAGGGCAAGGCCCCATTGAGGCCGTATGAGGAGAAGCCCACAGAAGCGCCGGTTGATACACGAAAGATGATCACTGAAGGCGAGACACTGGCGAACGAGGAGGCTGAGCTACACCTCTTCGACTTTCAATCCGGCACCTTTGTTCTACAGGATGCAAATATCATTGCGACTGTGATCGAGGCCGGCAAGTGGAAGTACTGGCTCCAGATCAAGGGCAAGTCAAAGCAATGGCTCGGTCAAGAAGTCGGTCCAGACCTGAACCCCGTTTTCAATTTCGAATACCTCTCATTCATCTTCAACCACTACGCCGAAGATGGATCGGCCTACTCGTGGTTGTTGCGATTCAAGGATAGGGAGACCGAAGAGAAGTTTCAAGAAGGGTTGATGCAAGCACTCTGGGAGCATCTCAATGAGACTAAATGGCTGAAAGCGCAAGACAAAGAGCGCGATTACGTTCTCGACGCATTCAACGACCTGGTAATTGAGGAGGACGATAGAGAAAGAGAAGCCAGAGAAGAAGAGGAGGAGGAAGAGGAAGAGTTCCACGACGCCGAAGAAGATGAGGGTCAGAGGAGCGAACACTACGACGAGGACGAGAGTGAGGACGAGGTCGACCTCAAGGATCAGGATGGAAACATCAACTCTCTTCTTGCCGTTGGCGCTAAACACGACCGGTCTTTTGTCATCAGAGGTTCCAAGATTGGTGTTTTCAAGCACACTGATAACAATCAGCTGGAGTTCTCGACCAACATCTCCAAGGTTGCCACGCCAAAGGGGAAGCTTTTCAGCCCAAAGAAGGTCATGCTTCACACTGGCGATCGCAGCATGGTTCTGCAGAACGAAGACAACCCGAACTCGCTGTACCGCATGGATCTCGAGACTGGTACTGTCGTAGACGAATGGAAGGTGCACGATGACATTCCTGTCACGTCGTTTGCACCTACAAATGTGAGTCCGAACATGATGAGAGGATCATTTCAATCCGTACTGACTATTGTTACAGAAATATGCCCAGATGACCGACGAGCAGACGTTCCTGGGTCTGTCAAATAACGCCCTCTACCGCATCGATCCTCGTCTTTCGGGCGACAAGCTAGTCGATTCTGAACTCAAGCAATATGCAACGAAGAACGGATTCACAGCCGCCGCTACAACAGACAAGGGTTACATCGCCGTCGCATCGTCAAAGGGAGACGTTCGAATGTTCGACCGTCTCGGAATCAACGCCAAAACTCACATCCCGGCCCTCGGAGACCCTATCATCGGTATGGACGTGTCCGCCGACGGTCGCTGGGTCCTGGCCACCACCCGCACATACCTCCTCCTCATCGATTCATTGCAAAAAGATGGCAAGAATGCTGGCAAACTCGGCTTCGAAAAGTCCTTCGCCAAAGACGACAAACCGCAACCCCGTCGTCTGGGTCTGACACCAGCCCACGTTGCCCAATTCCAGCACGAGACCAAGGTACCGCTGTCCTTCACAGCGGCGCGCTTCAATACCGGTCCAGATCAGGAAGAAACGACCATCATCACCGCCACCGGCCCCTTCATCATCACCTGGTCCCTGAAAAAGGTCCTGGCCGGCCGCAAGGACCCGTACTCGATCAAGCGCTACGCCGACGAGGTCAAAGCCGACAACTTCCGCTTCGGCAGCGACAAGAACATTGTCGTCGCGCTGCCCAACGAGGTCAACATGGTCGCTAAACGTGCGCTTAAGCGGCCTACGAGGGAGAGCATCATGGCCACGCCCAAGAAGGGGTATAGAGCTAGTTATCTCCGGAAGAGCGATATTGTGAACAGCCCGTACTGAGGTACTGCCTGAACTACTGGGGTAGGCGAACGGCCGGCTCTGAGAGGGACACAGGCTGTATGGATCTGGGCTGGATTGGGTGGACGGAACAAGCGTTTGGCTTTCTTGCTTTGCTAGATAGCGTATGATACCACGAGAAACAATTGGAACATTTGCAACTGCTGAGTCGACTTTCACACGGTTGCTTTGCTCAGGGTTGTGATGCCATGACAGGATCAGGCTATATTGTCGTCGCATCGCTCAAGATGCACGGATGAGTGCAGACGTTATGAGGATAAGTGTGAATACTAATTGTGTACGAGGTCTTTTTGCTCTTGCGATGTGAGGTATCTCGAACATGAATCTGCGGGACTGGGAGAAGTGCACTCCGACTGAGCACCATGGGTGCGTGACTCAACAGAAGCGGTCGCGGAAACAGCTGCTCGATCGTTCCGTTCCTGCGGATGCCAACAAGGAAGAAATTAGCAGCTCGAGAACCAATCACGACAGGGCAGAAGCGTGGATCATTCGCGAAATCGAAAAGCTTTATTCAGCTGTGTAAGCTACCTTAGTATCTTCAGACCTTTTTCCGTATCGTCTCATCTGATCTACTGCAGGACCTTCTCCCTCAACATACCAACCCACTGCGCACCACTGACGCCCTGATCAGCACGGTCCTCGACCAAAAGCGTCTGGGCCCAGAGTCTGAGACTCGGCTCGCCGTCCTCGCGGACGAGGTACAGCGGTGGGTAGATGATGCTCCCGCAGCCTTTACCCTTGTGATCTGCGGATTTCTCGACCACGGCGCGCACGCGCTCGTTCATTTCCGTGTCGAGTACCGGAATGCTGGTCTTGCCTTGCTTGAGCGCGTTCTTGTCGTCGGTGCCGAAGACGTCGTTGATGAGGGCGGGCACGGCGTCGCGGCCCAGCCACAGGAATTGCGTCTGTCCGTCGTCGAGGAGGTAGAGGCCGTAGGGCACGATGTTGGCCGACGTCAGGTTTAGTGCTGGTGGCATGGCTACGTCGCCGGTTGTTGGGTCCGGCAGGCCGGCTGTCTCGGGCATATCGTGCAAGCTGTACATGCGGGGGTAGATGTATTGGATCAGGAGGGGAAGAGGAAGGGTAGAGAGGAGGCAGAGGGCGGCTGATCGAAGGTCGGTAGGGATCTGAGCTGACTTGCGCAGACCGAGCTGGGAAGTGTTAGTTTGGTCAAAGATATAATGGGCGGGATATACTGACGTTCTTCATCAGACCCAAGAACAGCATTGGCAGAGCACGCATGTTAATAGGGAACTGAAGTCCGCCGCCTCCCATGTTACCACCGCCAAGCTCCTTCTTGTACGTCTGCATGAGTTCGATGATCTTTGCTTGGACGGCATCTCTTGCTGCGTCCAGACCGCTGGAAAGAGCACGCTCTACTGCCTTGTGTGCAAAGTAGACAGCAATAGCCTGCTGATCCGCGCTGGCATAGATATCTGCAAGGTTCTGGGTTGTTGGTATTGAGAGAGTCAAGACACGAATTCTGCGCTCGCCGTTGCAAGTAGTGTGAAGGACACCAGCCTGCAGACAGATGAACTGCTTGCTGACAGTCTCGTCGATGGCGATCTCAACGACATAGGCTTGATCGCGGGGGAAAGCAGGGAAAGCACAAAGATCGGAACTTCGGTTGAAGAAGTTGCCGTAGAACGAGCTTGGCCGAAGACCAGTTGTGGTTCTGACACGGAGAACAGCCTCGAGGCCAATTTCTGAAGACAAGTAGTCGCTGAACTCGCGTGCAAATTTGACAGCGTCCTCCTCTCTCGCTGCGTTCCACGCAGGGTAGAAATAGGTTTGACCACCGGTGTATCTTGGCAGGTTGCTGAGCGATGCGACATCCTGGTACTGTGATGAGAACAGGAACATGTCGATGGAAACTTGTGTTTTTGAGCATTCGACGGCAAAACTCTTGTAAAAGGCGTTCGCAGTCTGGAGAAGAGCGCTCTCCTTACTGGTACCCAGAAGCTTCTTGTCTTCTCTCATCTCGAGCTTGCCGTAACCTGCGTTTGGAAGACTTGCTGACAAGACACAGATCTTACCACCAACATGTGAAACAAGCTTGTGACCAGCGCGGAGAGCAGATCCCATGGCGGAAGCGGGATTTTGTGTGTTCTGGAACATGGTTTGGAGCTTGTCAAGGAAAGTCTCAATGTTTGTTCTAGCTTCTGACAGACTGACAAGCAAGTCTTCTGGGGTTGGGAGGAAAGGCTCATCAAGGTCGCTAACAACCAGCATGCTGGCGTCGCTGTGGCCGCTGTCGTCTGATGGAATACGGAAGTAGTGGAGACCAGAGTCGACTGCCATGAATCCGAGTCTTGTCCTGCGGTCTGCATTTGGTATTCTGTCCAGGCTTTCGCGGATGCATCGGGCTGCTGTCGCAAGAAGACCGCTCGAGACGGATGCAATACTGACGTCGAGAATGAAGAGATAGACCAATGGTTGTGGAGCTCTGACCATGTATTCTTGTGGTGCGACGAACTCCATGACCGAGTAGTTCAGCTCAGGTCGCTGCCACCTGTCGATACTCTGTTGCTTCATGTTGTCCCAATCAAACGCTTGTGGTACATCGTTGGTCAGGTTACACATGTTACACCTCCACCTGTGGCTGTTGTCCAAGAATGTCGCAAAAGGGTTGATGTATGTCCTGCACCTCCTGCATCTTGCAATAACCTGGTCGTGCTGGACTTGTACATTGTCCTCAGAGTCGTGCAGGGTCGCATACGGCTGGATGATCAGCGCGAATGGAAGCTTCGACTTTTTCAGGAGGGAGGAAGTGGTTGGAACTGCATTCAGTGTTGAACGAACGTATCGTGGTGGGCAGTTGGCGTCTGGAGATGGGGTCACGCTCGAGTTTGGCGGGAGGATAAGTGGTGGAGGCAGCAGATCGAGATCCGATACGTGAAAGGGTTGACCCTGCATTGTGATATCAACGGGCTGCAGAGGGTTCAGTCTGGCCATGCCCGCGGCCGGAGCTCCAGCCGCCGCAGGCTGTTGCGCAGGTTGTCCCATTGTCATGTTCTGAAACTGTTGTGTCATACCAGCGAAACCACTTTGAGCCGGGGCTTGGTATCCTGCTTGGGGATCGTATTGCTGGGGTTGACCGTATGCTGGCTGTTGTGCAGCTGGTTGTGCGTTCGGGTCACCGTATGGAGCCTGCTGTGGATAGCCTGGCGCCTGATATCCAGCCGGTTGCTGGAAAGCCTGTTGCGGCGGCTGCTGACCAGGAAAGCCGTAGCCTGGCGCAACAGGAGCAGCAGCACCATACGCTGGTGTGCTCGGTGCTTGTGCGGCACCTCCAGTATTTGCTCCAGCGCCGTAATCGAAAGCTTGTCCAGCGTACGCCCTCTTCTTCTTTGCAGCTCCTGGGGCTGGTGCGGCCGCCTGTGTACCATCATATTGTTGTCCATCTCCTTGTGCATACTGCGCTTGGTCTTGGTAACCCTGTTGGGGATATCCCTGTGGGTTGGCCATGATGCCGTAGGCTGAGCGGGGTGGTGGAAAGGAGCTATGCGGTGTTGTGATTACTATCGGTGGATGCGATTGTAGGTCATCCGGGTATCAAGACAGCCTGCAGAGGAATTGGATTGACCAGATGTATATATTGAAAGCTGGAGCCTTGGTCGCGAATGGTAGAAGTAAAGCGTTTTGGAGGAGCGAGTCGAGCCAGACGGAACGCCAGAACAGCTGGCTCTCCAGGGAGCCAATCAGGAGTCGCGCTTCGTTGCTTCACTTTGCGCGTCGAGTCCGCCGCTTCATGCAGAGAGACGGATTTATTGCCCGTACGGAATTGAACATCATCAACAATAGTATAAAGATTGAAAGTGCTTGTGACTTATCAGTAACAGTTCAAACTAAATATTCATCCAAGTATTTCAGTCATATAGGGTATATAACCCGTGCAGTGAAACATACACCAAGAACGCGGTGAATACTTCAACAGCTCATATGCTGTACGTCAATAATTGTGTAAATTCTACCAACACCATGAGAGTAAGATATTGTATACAGGCCGGGACTCGCAACAATCTCTCGTGCCTCTCATATGCCGCTTGAAAACATTCGCTATGCAATACGCAGGACCTCGACCTCAGAAAACGAATCCAGCTAGTCCTTCTCTCATCTTCTCCACGCCTTTTGATCCGACGCCCTTTAATTGACCCAGTTCCGATAGCGTCCTCACCATTTGTCCTTGTCCGTCATCCGTGCCATCATCGAGCTCACAGAGACAATTGACCATCGCCTCGGCCTTTTTCGCTCCTACACCTTTCAAAAGACGAATCTGCGAGACGTCTCTCGTATTGATGATGCGGAGGAGGTTCTTGGTTCGAGGAGTCTGCTGTGCTTTGGCGCTCAGTGTCAGCTCACGCGCGAGCTCGTCGTCTGAATCATCCCTGAACACAGGCAGAGCGCGCTGTCTACGCGGCTTTCGCTTGACGTCGATCGCTTCATCATCTTCCGACTCCGGCTGCTCGACTGCCTCTCTGTACTCGCCATCCTGATCGTCCTCATCCTCGTCCTGCTCTGCGGCTCCCCCCTCTTCAACATACTCTTGCTCTCGCATGGCCAATGACACGCCACCACTGTTTGTACTGTTGCGCTTCTCCTCGGTCTTTCTGCGGATCTTCTCTTGCAGGTGTACCAACTTTCTGCTGAGCTTCTCGTTTCCGGGGAAGAAAGGCAATGCAAGTTGATACATTTTCAATGCGCTAGCATCCTCGCCGCGTACTTGGTGCTGCTTGGCCATGAGTAAATACTGCAGTCCTTCCGAACGCTCATTCTCCTTGGATCCAACGCGCTGTTCCAGGGCATCAAGACGTGCTTGTACTTCTGCGGAGACTTCAACTGAGCCGGGGGTTACTTTTGCGTTCATGGCGGACTCTGCGAGCTTCTCGGCGACTTTACGCTCAATCAATGCCTCGATCGATTCTTCAGTCATGGCGCTGGTAGCCGGACGACTAAAGTTTCTGACTGGGCCGTTCGGACGCATGACTTTCGCGGGTCGGCCGAGAGTAGGCACAGCTTCACTGCTAGTTCTTTTCTGTGCTTCCCGAGCCAGACCAGGTCCAGAAATAATGTTTGGCCGTGGTGCTGCAGGCTTTGGCTTATCCGAGTACACCATGAACGACTTGACCGCCTTATCAGTCTTGGTCGCTGGATCCTTGGGAACGACGTTCGTTGTGAAATTCTTAGGTCGTAACGGCTGTCTTTGCATTACTGGGCCCCCCGTCGAAGAAGCCGTGGCTGGATCCTGCTTGACCGCTCGGAATATGGGCTGGTTCTCAATCTCGTTTGTTTCGATTTTCTTGGTTCGATTGGCAAAGTTGAGCGAGCTGAGGGTGTCAAGGTGGTATGATCGCAGAGGCGACAGATTGAGAATCATAATAGTGATTCCGTTGTTTTGACCCAAGGACAGTATACGTGTCATTCGAGACTCGCGGTAAGGAATGCGCGACTGTTTCTTGCTGATGGCTTCGACACACTGCGCGAGAACGAACAAAGACTTGTTGATGGCCGCAGACTCTACCATTCTCTCCTTGCCGTTTTCCGTCCTTCGGTTGTCTTCAGAGCCGGCCAAATCTATCGCACTGACGGTGCTCGAGCGTTCCTGGTCGCCAGTAATTTGCGTAACTTTGACCGAGAGGATTGCGTGCGAGCGCGAAGAATGGGCATTCAACTTGGTAGCGGAGGTCGATCGGTTGATGTTGGCCTCATCATATAGCTGTTCAAACTCCTTGAGTGAGGTGCACGGGCGTTCTGTCAGACCCACGACAACAGTCTTTCCTCCATTGTCTCGTATAGGCAGTCCAGCTGGTGTTCTCTTTTCAGGAGCCTCGAACAGATCAAAAACGCGATCGCAGTAGATCTCATAGTAGCTCATTGAAACTTCGACGCGTGTCTCTCCATCTGTGTCCTTTTCGAGCTTCTTGCTTCTTCGATAGATATTGCTCAGCAATCTCGGGATTACACCACGTTCTGTCAAGGTCTTTCCTCCTCTCATGGTATGTGTTTTGCCCGTTCCCGTGACACCGTACGCGAAGATTGTGACATCGAGTCCCTTGAATAAGCTCTTCACTGTAGGCGCGACTTCATCTTCGAAGATCTGCTGCTGTGTCGCAGTCTTGTCGTAAACACTGTTGAATTGAAATGTGTAGTTTTCCGATTCGTTCCTGGGATTCGGTATTTTCAGCGTCGACGAGTCGGCCCCTGTTGTTGATGCATTGACTATAACATCCTTGTCCAATTCGTTCTGAAGCAATGGCCGTATCCTCGCGACGACTCGAACACTCATTTCGACGATGCTGCTGGTGGGGTTAGTAATGCGACTGAAGGAAAGAAAGCGTGGAGGGAGTGAGCGGAGTTTCCAGGATCATGTACTGGACATCGACAATGACGTTGGCGTCGGCCAAGATTTGTTTTGCACTTCGGAAATTCGCGTTGCAGCGGGCAACCCATGGCAGGCTCCCGTCGCAAGCTGATCGCGTCTGAACAGTTTGAGGTCAATTATCTTATTACACCTGTCAATCAATTATCAAAGGAACAAACTCGAGATACGACTACAAGTAGTAGTCTATGTCATTTGACAGCTATAGTACTAACTAGGTGTGCGAGTCCCGGTGTGTTTTCCAGTACCTGTAATCAAGAAGTTCTCCTGTATAAGAGTCTACCGCCAACAATCCTGCACAGTAATCTGGAGGTTTGTCCTTTTACCCAAAGTCACAAAAGTCACAAAAGTCACAAAGAATGCAACACCAATCAGCAGTTGTCTTCATTAAATATCGTAAACGTATCTATCCCAAGCCATTTCCTAAAACGCGACATGCTTGGGCCTGTTCGCAGCACTTACACGTCAGAAAAACGATCCTGGTGCTGGGCTGTTGATCTTTGGCAGACCCGGTCCTGGTGGTGGCTTGGCCAGGCCGCCGGTCGCTCTACTCGCAGTTGATCCAAGAGTTGATCCGACAGCTGGGACACCTGAAGACAGGCCGCCGGTCGCTCTACTCGCACTTGATCCGAGAGTGGATCCGACAGCTGGAACACCTGAAGACAGGCCGCCGGCCGCTGTACTCGCAGTTGATCCGAGAGTTGATCCGACAGCTGGAACACCTGAAGACAGGCCGCCGGCCGCTCTACTCGCAGTTGATCCGACAGCTGGGACACCCGAAGACAGGGCGCCGGTCGCTCTATTCGCAGTTGATCCGACAGCTGGGACACCCGCAGGCTTCGGTCTCGACGCTGCCGAGACCTTGACCTTGCCGCCAGCCGCGGGGGCTGACTTGAATGGGTCGACGCTTGGTGTCGCTTTGCTCACAGTCGATCCGACAGCTGGGACACCCGGTAGTGGTGTCTTGGGCAGGGCGGTCGTCGCTTTACTCGCAGTCGATCCGACAGCTGACACACCCGCTGGCTTCGGCCTCGACGCCGCCGAGACTTTGACCTTGCCGCCAGCCGCGGGGGCCGCCTTGAAAGGGTCGACGTATGGTGTCGCGGGCGTCTTTGACAGAGCCTTGGGTGTTGACGCAACCTTTGCCGCGCCGGCTGGTGGGGCTGGGAGGCCTTTTACTTTTGATGACGCCGATGGCAGCGCTGTCTTTGTGTATCCATTCGCTTGCTTGGGGACTGATGAGGGTGCTGGTTTCTTGTCGAGAGCTTTGATGGGTTGCTTTCCGACTGGGCCGTTTTGAGTCGCTGTTGCCCCGACGATGCGGTCGCCGTAGCCATTAACGAGGTTGCCGCCCTTGTTAAAGAAGCCTTCTACCGCTGTGTGGGTGTCAGTGGGTGCAAGGAAGAACTCGAGCGACTTTTCTGAGCAAAATAGTAGAGTCGGTGTAGGACTTACAGTCGCCAATTGACCGCCCGCCCTGCTCGATCATTGTACCAACTCCACCTACGGCATTGCCTGCCATACCGCCAGCGGCTGTGAGACCCGTGGTCAGGTAGCTCATGGCGGTGTTCTGTATGTAATTTGTGATGAACGCCATTATCGCGATGTATTGAGGAACTGACTGAAACGTTCAGGAATACAGTACGGATTGAATTGAGTGATTGAGAGGTTGTGCAGTAGACGAATGTCAGAGGCAGCAATATCTCGGTGTCAAAAGAGTAAGGTACCTAACTTACAGTACATGCAGACCAGGAAACATGTCACGTCAGGGTCTCGATCCTTCCTAATTCATCCTGATCCGGGGTTGGAAGGTACGCAAGGATCATCACAGCCGATGCAGATTGACGTCGGTGCCGCCCCGCTGTGGCATTCTTATGGCGTTTCGTGACATTGTGCGACTTTAATCCCTGCAGGTCTGAGCGTAGATCAGCATGGCCCAGCCACATGACCGAACAAACACGCGAGTTGAGCATGTGCCCAGTTCCAGCCTTCCATGAAAGTTGGCAGAACTCAATTCACAGTCGACGGATATTCGGAAAATGGTGTCGATATCATTATTAATTTGTTCGCTATGCAAACAGATGAAATACGTGGTATAGAATATGAAAAAACGCCGCTGACAATAATCGTACAATTTGCACTCCATTGCTTCCCCACATGTTCCGAGACATTGACGAACTCAAGTGCCGTTTTCCTGCCGCCAAAACGTGGCTACCATGCACGTTGTTTTTTGTACGTGGTTCGCAGATTCGTTCCGACAACCGGACAATCGTGAATGAGACTGGAAGCCAGAGCCGCTTCCCGCAAGAATGGTGCAGAGACCTAAGCTCCTTGACGAGCCTTCTCGGCGCAGATCAAGGCAATAATTCTGCTGAGCTCTGCGCTCTGTGCAGCCTGCTCTCTGATGACCTTCTCGTCGACACCCTCGGTTCTCGACAAGTCTGCGGTAGACTTGAGCATCCTGTTTTGTAGAGCAAGCATCTTTTGAAGTGTGTTGTCGAGGAAGGGAGAGCTAAAGCTGACACTGTCTGGTCCAGAGGTAGGAAGTCTCATCTCGAGCTTGCGAGGCTTCTTCTTGTCGTTTGGGTCTTCTGCCATCTGCTGCATTTGTTGCTGCTGCTGTGGTTGAGGTCTGTCTCGCAGTCAGTATGAGCGCTCAAAGCAGTGCTTTCGTGACGTTACACACCTCTCGACGAAAGTGATGCTCTCAGCCATCTCGGCGACTCTGTTGGCGATACGGTTGGCCATGATGGCATACGCGGACGTGACATTTGCAGGGTTATCGCCAGAAGCCGAGTGTGATTTTTGACCTTGGGCCTTGCGGATTGGCTGGTTGTTTGGAAGCGATGTCCTTCTTGGTGCTGGTCTTCTCTGAGGAATTGGACGGCTCATGCCATTGGACTGGTGACCGTTCATGCCGTTCGCATTGCCGTAGCCATTCTGGACGACACCGTTCTGGCGCGCATACTGGTTTCCTTGAGTTGGCATTGTGATGTTGTTCTTGAGAGTTTGGTAGAAGTCGTCAGTCGTATGAGTATCGTGATAACGTAGAGGAGGTTTGGTATTGACAAGTAAGTAGGATGATAAGTCGAGACCCCGGTAAGTTTATTGTAAAGAGGTGTGGAGTGATGTGACGAAAGGAAGAATGCGACGGAGCCGGAAAGGCTGTAATACTCTACAGTGCGAACTGCGCTAAGCACAAGCGGTTGGTAGTTGGTCGCAAGGATCATGTCGACTGTGCGTCAGCACAACTTGAGTTTTCTGAGTCCTGCACGCCTTTGCGCCCGTGCGACAGACGGTAATGCACCGCGCTCTTCCACTAAAGGGACTGGTACCGTAGGCACTGGTAGGGCGAAAGTGGATGTGAACCTTGCAATTACGCGAGGGTGATGGACCGCTTGCAGCAGATACGTCATCTCGATAAGGAAGTTTGCACAGGGTGCGGAGAAAGAGGCAGGAACGGCGTTGGTTCTGCGCTGATGCCGCCTGCCACTTTCGATCATCGCACAGGATTCGCTGTGATTTCCTGATTCCCAGTGACGATCTGTGGCTGTCGTGGCACCTAGTCAAATGACAGTGGCAAGCAACGAGTACAGTACATGTACCTACACGTGAAAGGGCTAGACTCGTAATGAGTTCACTACGGTAGGCAACAATTCCCGTATACCGTTGGCGAAATTCGGTTTCTCTGAGACTTTTACTCTTGCGTCGAATATTGAATTCATCCTAGTTTCAAATATGCTTGTCTCCAATGTCACCTCCAACGGTTGAAGCACAATGACATGTTAACGTGAACAAATACACCTCACATCAGGTCGCAATAGCACATCACCATGTCGGCCGACAAGAAACCTCACAAGAACAAGACAGACTCCGGTCTCAGCCTCTCAAGGCCGCCAATCGGCGTAGGTGCTCATCCAGGAGGAGAGCTCCAACATGGACCTCTAGGTCAGGCCGAAAGAGCCTTTTCAGCTGCTTCTACTTTCTTATCTGGTGTTCTGGCAATCAGCGCTTCACAATTCATAGGCGCTCCTCTGAAATATGTCGATCCTAAATTCTATGATGGATATATGGCCTGGACGAAGGAATCTTTTGCTGTTTTGGTCACCACCATTACGCAGTACTGGGCACCTACCGTTGTCAGAGTCACAGGTGATGAGAGCATGAAAGGTCAGCTTTTCCAGATGCCCGATGGTAGTCTGAGGTGCAACTTTCCTCATCGCCTCGTCATGATGGCAAACCATCAATTGTACACCGACTGGCTCTACCTCTGGTGGACTGCCTACACCAATAAGATGCATGGTCGCATCTACATCATCCTCAAGGAAGAACTCAAGAAAATCCCCATCTTCGGCTGGGCTGCTCAATTTTACAACTTCATCTTTCTGGCACGAAAATGGGAGACAGACAAACCTCGTTTCAGAAGACATCTCGACAAGCTGGGCAACCCGGACGACCCGATGTGGCTGCTCATCTTCCCGGAGGGAACCAATCTTAGCGCCGTGACTCGCGAGAAAAGCAAAGCATGGGCCGACAAGTCTGGCGTTCCTGATATGAAGCATCAACTATTGCCGCGAAGCACTGGACTCCATTTCTGTCTTGACACTCTCAAGAACTCTACCAATTGGCTATACGATTGTACCATTGCATATGAGGGTGTACCTGCCGGACAGTATGGTCAAGACATCTTCACCCTGCGATCTTCTCTGTTCGAAGGCAGACCGCCAAAGTCTGTGAACATGTACTGGAGACGCTGGAGAATAGCCGACATACCCATTGACAACGAGGAAAAGTTTGCGATGTGGTTGAGAAATCGTTGGACCGAAAAGGATTACCTACTCGAGCACTTTGCCCGTCACAAGACATTCCCAGAAGGTGATCCTGTCAAGGCAATGAAGATGGAAGATCAAGTCCGGAAATTCGCAAAGGAACAGGCCAAGGGCAATCCCACAGCGAATATCAAACCAGTCACAAAATCTGCAAAGTTCATCTCGACCACCATTCAAGCTGGCGGAATTGAAGAGTTCATGGGAATTTTCTCTCCCGTCGCATCAGCCGCGACTGCATTATCAAGCGGACAACTGAACCCAGAAAACATCGACTTTGAAGGCCTCCTAGCCCAAGCGATGCAAAACCAAGACCTGAAATCCCTTGGCCTACCACCAATCGATCCCAAAGAAGCAGCACGACTAGCGAAACAAGCCATCAAGGCACCTCCTCGCAACACCAAAACCATTTCCGGGCCCTCACCCACACAAGGCAAAAGACTCGACCCGGAAGTCGCCAAAGTAATCGACGGCGCCAACGAAGCGGCACGCCGCCGCCTGGCCCAAGCCTCGGGGAAAACAACCGCCGTTCCGCCGAACGTGCGCAAAGCGATCCCCATGACGCCGCCCGAGACGTTCATCACGCGGCCCGTCAGCACGATAGCAATGCAGCGCGCGGCGCAGATGCTGCAGAAAGCGGGCCCGGCGCTCGGCGCGAAGAAGAAGGACATGCTCGACCACGCGGCCAAGTCGGCGCAGACGGCGAGTCGGCAGGCCAAAGATATTCGACAGGGAAGGGCGGGCGCGGCGGCCAGGCCTACTGTCGGCAGACGCGACAGTGTGGCTACTGTGCAGACTATTGATAGTGAGAGTTCGGAGGGCAGCAAGAGGCCGGCGAAGTTGGCCAGTCGACCCAAGAGTGCTGCGACAGGCGCGGCGAATGGTGCTGCGAAGAAGCCGCATCCGCTTGCTGGACGTAAGGTTGGCGGTGGCTGGAAGGGTCAGACGCCGATTGGGCAGAAGAAGGAGGCCAAGTAATGAGCTGCTTTACTACGTAATGGCATATAGCGGGTCGGGTGCAATACAGGCTTGAAAGTGCGTATATCATACGCCCCAAATAATGCCACCATTTATCACATCTTCGAAGCCTCACCGCGCGCTTGATGATCTAGCAAACTCAACTCGAGCGCCTTCCGTAAATCCTCATCATCATCTTCCTCCTCATCCTTCACCGCAGCAGCACGACCCTTGCCCTGCTTTGAATGGTGCACTTCCAACAGGCTCTGCTTCTTGATGTACTCCATCACAATCTCCTCTTCCGTCTTCTCTTGCGCTGTCTTCTCCCTCCGCTGCCCGCGTCGTTGTGCTTCGAAATTAAACTGCGTGGTACCCGCGAGATGGCCTGAATCATAAGAAGGCGGTGTCTGCACATTTCGCGACGCTCCTGATACTGATTCCGCTCGTGCTCGCTCGAACTCCTCGTCTTCCGAGTCATTGAGGCCTAGGCGCGACGACGACCATTCGCTGTCGCTGCTTGATCTCGCTTCTCGCTCCATGTGCATCGTGGGTGCTTGCTTCTGATCGTTCTCATAATGTACTGTTGAGTTTGTGGTTCTATCATGTTGGGCCCGGCGCTGATTCCCGCCGTTCTGTTCTGCATCTCCATATGACCTCTCCTGAACTGCCAGTCCATGGTCTCTTTCTCCTGCCCTCCGTGAGATTTCGTGAATTGTGTCAGTATTGCTAATATGAGAATATGCACTATTCCGGTCAGACATGAGACTTTCTGCATCGAGAGTCTCGAGAGTCGAAGCGTCTGTACTGTCGTTCAGCGGGGTACCTGCCGAGTTCTGGCGATTGTCGGTAACCTCCCCGTTCAGGTTTCGCTGTGCATCAAGGACATGTTGTATAATCTCATCGTTAACACCGCGTTTCTTCTGCAGGTACTTCTGGATTAGCTTCCACCGCACGATGACATCTTGTTTTTCGGCCTCGGAGCTCTGCAACCACTCTTCGTATCCTTGGGCGGTCCTTGACGCGATGATGTAGTTTTGCACATTACTGCCGAATAATTTCTGCACCTCTTTGTGCACCCCTTTCATCGGATGACTCAGGATACCGAGCATCGCAGAGCTTGGCTTGGCGACAAGCCCCCCGATTCCTTTTCCGACGCCTTTGGCGAAACCGCTGATACCTCCTTCCTGAGCACCTTTCCAGGGTTGCGTGATCAAGCCAGTAAAGCCGTCGTACATACCGAAGCCAAACTCTCGTCCCATTGCTTGCATGCCGGACTTCATGCCGCGGACTTGTTCTTGAGGACGAACAGTATCATCACCCCATAGCTTTGGCACATTGTGAAGGCCTTTGGTGAGACTCACAGAAATATCCATGGGTGACTGCGCAAGCGCTTTTACGGAACGACCAATGCCCTGGCTCCCGTGTGCGCCAGTGTGGCGTAGCACGTCACGATTTTTGGCGGAGCTGTATTCAACTCGACTGCGAACTCGACTCCGGCTACTGTCAGCTTGTTGGGAACTCCACTGACGTTGCAATCCGTTGGAGGTAGAGCTTGATCTGGAGTGCTCTAGAGAGGTAGAAGACACATTGGAGAAGTTTGGAGAGCTTTGAGTGTGAGCAAGAGGTTTCCGTTTAATCAATGTTGCTTGACTTTGTCCCGGCGGAGTTGGCAATTTGGATATCGCGTTGGTACTTCCGGCCTCGTTCGTGCTCGCAATTGTCGACACCGATGCTTCAGATTGCGTTCGACTAGACCTAAAGGGTATTTGCACAGCTTTCCAGGTTTCCATGGGAGTCTCAGCTAAACCCAACCCCATGTCGCTAAACGCCCCGAGAGCTGTCATGAAGCCTCCGGATATTGGATCCACTGGACCTTCGTCCGTATAGTGTTCCTGTGGCCTGAAGAGCCTCAAGTCGTGAAAGTCCAGAAGATTTGCGTTCGCCAAGGTACAGGCAGCAAAGGCACTCAGCCTAATTTTGGTACGCCTTATCCGCCATGCGGCCGGACGATGGGGTGCCAATGTACAACGGAGTCGGTCAGCGTCGAGCTGTTGATGAAAGAGTTGAGCACCTGTGTCGGTGCCTCTGTCAGCATCAATCTTGCTTGCGAGCTCTGCCGCGCGTTCCAGGCTCTCAGGCCGCAGACAGAATTCGATGGCGTTGGCTAACTTTTCTGCTGTAAGCTGCTTGATAGGAATTGGATCGGGCCCGGCGCCTGCTCGCGCGACCATGGCGCCCCAGAAAGGCTGGTCTCCAAAGAACGGAACAATCACTGTCGGCCGGCCTGCGGTAATACCTGCTGCCGTAGTCCCTGCGCCGCCATGATGCACGACGCACGAGACATGCTTGAAAAGCCAGTCATGCGGCACATTGCCTAGCATGAAGACGCTGTCCGGGAGATAGTCGGAGCCTATGTCTCCCCAGCCTTCAGAAAGAAGGACCCGTTGCCTAGTCTTCTGCGCGGCTTTCAGGATGAGCACAGTCAATGCAGCCGGATCGTCTACAACGATGCTCCCGAATCCTATGTAGATTGGGGCTGGACCTGACTCAAGGAATGCTTGAAGGTTGGGGGCGGGCGTGTAATCAGACGAGTCGAGGAGGTAGAACCCAGCTACAGATATATGAGAGCCCCAGTCTTTGGGTTTGGGTATCAGGGCCGGAGACCAGCAATAGGTGTGAGGTATCTTGAGACGCTCAAGCATTCCAGGACCCGAGAGTAGCCCTACAGGATCGAGACCGAGACACTTTCTGCGAAACCGATTTATGATATCTCCTAGGCCTTGCCACGAAAGGAGTTCGGTCATGGCATAACTAATCCAGTTGGTGAGTTGAGGGTCCGCATTCGAGGACTGGATATTAGCTAGCGGGTGCGGAAAGGCTTGAGTCGGAGAGTATGGCATGGTAAACATGATATGTAGAGGAATGCCCAGCTTTTCCGCGCAGTGAATATGGGCGAAGCTTGGTGGGTTGGCGATGATGCAGTCAGCGACGAAGGGTCTTGCTGCAGATCTGGCATCAGGATTGTCCTCCGAGGAATCGCAGAGGTTGTTGGAAAGGCTATCCGTAGCATGACCCAATCCGTCGCCAGCTTCGTAACATGATCGCCAGCAGCCTTGAATGTACTCTCCGACGTCTCTTCTTCGCTCACCGACATCTCCGCTTGCTACACTTCGAAAACTTGGCATCAGCCCGGGATTCTTGACCATGAAGGCCATCAACCGGGAGGGGTCACCGCCGATGCTGAAAAATTCCAAGCCGTTCTGCTGCACGAAGTCCTTGAAAATCGGATGTGTCGCCAAACGCACGCGATGACCGTAGACGTCTTTCAATATCTTTCCCAAGGCAAGGAAGGGTTGCACGTCTCCACGCGAACCCACGACCTGAATGACAATGTTCAAGCGCGGAGGTCGGGCATTTCCCTCTGTACCTCCGAAAGAGGGAGGGATGTAAGCAGGAGGCTGATGGCTAGCTTGAACATCCTGAACCTGTTGTCGCAGAGCAGGAGTGAAGATTTGCGACAAACGCCGGTTGAATTGATTTATACGGATGTTCACACGGCCGTCCCCGGTAACATGGGCATTGGTACCCAGGCCGTCCTTTTCATTGCGTATCTGCCCATAGACATCGCCGTAAGCAGGAGGGGGAGCATCGTCCTCGGCCACGTCGTCATTAATAAGATCAGTGGGCTGCAGAGACGCTTCCTGTAGGGCAAGTCCTGGTGATCCGTTCTGGGCGACAGCGGCGGCTCGTGCTTGCTCAACAGGAGATTGCTGCATACTGTTCTCGTAGGACTGATGTAGTGTGTTGGGAATTACCGAGCCGGGTTTCTGATGCGATTGTATCGGAACAATGCCACGAGGAGGTTCTGTTGTCGACCGTCTCAATGCCAGGCATATGAATAGAGACCAAGAGGCTTAGTAAACTTGGGAAGCGGTCCATGGCAGGCAACGAAGATATAGCAATTGTTGATCATGGTATGGTGACTAGGCGGCAGTAATAGAACGAGGTGAGGCAGCAACTTAGATTAGCGTTCACGGCTCTAACCTAAAAGGGTTAAAGCAACGGCATTGAATGTCGTACATAACTTGTTGAATATTACATGTACTTCGTATATATCCTTTTGAGTATTACAGTCCGATCCATGATTTGATATCAGACTACAACTCACACAAGCAAATCTAGATGAGCGGATAAGAGCCATGAGACATACAGTCCACCACCTGCCAATGCCGTTCATCCGCCTCGGACAGATTTCAAGGTATGTAATTCAAAACAATATCACCTCCAGTTCATCAAGACAGACGATGTAAGTCCTTGTTCTGTCTCTAGAGAAGTGGCGAAGCAGGCTGCGTCTGGTTCGGATCCAACAAGTTCTGATATAAATTCGAGGATTCGACTTGATGACTCCACAGACCCCAAGGGCGGTCCGCTGTGCCGACCATTGTAGACCAGGATTGTACAGTTTGCTGAGTTGTCAAATAAGCCAAGCCCTGCTGGTTACTTTCGGGGTACGCATTGTGGATGGTCAGGGCTGTAGTCTGGATGCCTGCATTGGTTTGTGTGTACATTGCTTGCATGACGGCAAGTTCGATGCTCGATGCCACAGTGGTGAAACCGTGGTTCTGCATCAATACTACTGCATAATCGGCTTCAGTTTGAGTTGCATTTGGCAGAGTTCTGTTGGAGGAGAATTGAGCTGCAAGTGCCGCTCCGAGACGCTGTGAGCGGACGAGAAGGTCCTGATTGTCACCCGGCTGGTAGTACTGCGTGATATTGAAGTTTGGAACAACCTCGCCTGGTTATAAATGGTGAGCAGAGCACACCAAGGTTGAGCTTTGTACATACCTAAAAATCCAGCCATGTGAATAGATGGGCGTAGGGGAACACCGCTGAAAGTGTATGGAACGACCTGTGGTGAATGGCTATGAACGACGCTGCTGATGTTGGGGAAACGCTTGTACAATTCGCTGTGGATGTAACGTTCGATGAATCCGCTGGGCGCATTCGGGTCGATTGGAGCAGCATCTTTGACATAGTACTCGACTAGATCACTGCTGTTGGCAACCAGGGCAGGAGCAAGGTCCCGAGACATGAAGAAGTTCGAGCCATTATTCGGATTGCGAACAGACATATGACCATATGCATCTAGGACGCCATTGAAGTGGAGGATATGGAGTCCTGTGATCAGAGTATTGAAGACAGTGGTAAGATTAGCTGCAACCATTTCTGGAGAAGACAAGGATGAAGGTAAGTAAGTGGTTTGTGAGAAGAAGGACCAGCCATGATGGGAGACGTCGAGTTTTCTACTCGTCTGAAAAAACAATATTCGTACGCATGCAAAAAGTCGTAGTTAGGTATGTCAGATATCGCCTTGTCGTTGTTCCATGACGAGGTTGATCGACCAGATGATGCTTTGTTGATGCTTTGTAGGGACGCGGTCGAAATAGGCAATCGCATGTTGCGACTTTGATTTTTTAGAAACGCAGATCGGTACGACTGATGCACGTTCTCCCCAAGAAAAGATTGACCACCCCCCTGTCACGCACGCCCTGGTGCGATGGTAGTGTGGTAGAGTTATAGCCCCAAGCAGTAGTAGTGACTGTAGAACCAGCCGTGTAGGTCAAACAAATTACTATAAGAGGCAGATCCGGGGCTACTAGAACATTGAGATTAAAAGGCACACGCGAAGAAGATCATGCATGATAGACGCTCGAATCAAGGGAGCTACTACAGTACGTGATCAAAAGTCTGCATGCAGCGTCGTGAACTCCGCGACCCCTGCATTTAACTACGTACCTTCACTATTCAATAACTTATCTAATTCTGAGGCTATTGTAATAATTTTGAGTGATAATTATAGCGGAGAAGTAGTAGATTATGCGTATATAATATCAAATTAATCTAATGAAGCATTGACTCAGTATCTTGTATACCATCCGTCAGCCTTAATGATAGCTTTAATTCGAGACCTCATTGAATTGTAGCAATTCATTAGCACCTCTTCTGTAATAGTGCTCCAAGCGTGGCATAGAGCGTCTTCCATACGTTCTATAATCGTCTCGTCGCTTCTAGTCTATAATTCGATGTCTAGATACTGCTCGTATAGCTGCTTTTTGAGCATGCTCTAAAGGTGCTTAATTAGATGAAGATCTAGTGAGTAAGGTGGCCGTTCCTTTAGCAATACAACTCCAAATCGTTCGAAATAACCTATAAATAGCTGTTAGCTGTATATCCCTTTTTGGGAGCAGCTAGATCACTGCAGTACCGAGAGAAACGGCAAGTAGAGGCATCGAGCGACGTGGCTTTCCAGCGTGTCGGAACAATCGAACGTGTAGATGGAAACATTTGACAGTGTAGGTCATCATCTATGCTTCCCTTTTCTAAACCTCATGCTGTCTGCAGAATCAATACCAGTCGCATTCTGCTTCTTCCCGTCGATCACCCAGGTATTGACAATCTCTTTTGCCTCTTTCCTTCGCTGTTCCTCGGTCTTGGCTCCCTTGATTCTGCGGATGTATCCCATGTAGATAGCGACCTCGGCAGCGGCAATCAAGAAACTACAGCCCATGCTCAACGCCAACCTCGCAGGCGTCGGCCACCACCGCGCAGCCATCCATATCGTAACACTACTCGCAATGACGGTGACCAGAACGTTGATAATGAGAGTGATTTGCCGGTTCACGTCCTCGTATGAGACGTCGTCTTCTTCATTGTTGACGGGAGATCTGGTGACGGCCGCTGCACCGTAGGTAGAAGCACCAGGATACTTTTGCGCAAATGTCTCAACAGGCGGTGGAGGGTTGACCATTCGGTCGTAGACTCGTCGTTCTTCCTCCTCTCTAAGCCTTTTCATCAATGCCACATATTGTGGACTCTTGGTCGCCTTCGGAACAGGTGGTGGAACGTAGACTCGGGAGCCTCGGAGGAGATGCTCCAGATCATAGTCATGGCCATGGGGCTCTGTCGAAGCGGCATCGCTCCCGTTCAGGCTCTTCGAGATTGAGATTATTTGGCTGTGCGAGATGGGTGCGCCTACTTCTGGCGACGAGAGGGGCGGCTCATCGTTCGTTATACATGGTGGTGGTTGGGCTAGCAAGCTGCATTTCTCTATTGCAGACTTGATCGCGGGTGTGATTGTCAGCAGTACCATTCCATTAGCTCGATGTGATGGAAGGTCAAGTTGCGACCGAGATGACCAGATCTGGTTCCTGGATAGATCTGGCTGCCTTCGGCTAAGCTGCCGTAAGGTAAGTAGATGCGACGGCGGGCCGAATTGCCCCGGACATTCGTACCTTATATCGGAGAAAAGTTGAGAGCCTCATTGTGAGCTTCTGTGACGCTGTGACTAGCTACTACCTTACGAATTCGATTATCCTCCTCACCCCAGTTCTTCGTTTCCACAAAATCGGTCACAAGATTAGGTGCTGTATGGTCTCTGGGTCGAGCTCACGGTCCTTACCTTCCCAATGTCCTTCTCTCGAGCTCGAGCGTCGTCGCTCGCTACATCCGTAATCGCACATAGACCTCGGATACAGCCAAGGTGTCCAGGATGCTCACAACCTCTCCTACCAGGTGCTCAGCTGTCGTCAAGGATACCAGGTCAGCATGTTTCCAATCTCCGGAGCCAATCATCTGTAGCAGCAGCTGTTCAGGCAGCCAAGACGTTCTTCAACAATGAGAACGCGCCACCACCGCCCATGGGCATAGATCCATTGAAGAGTGTAGCGAAAGAGCTGAGCTTTTTGGCTGGAAACATGAAGGCGTTGCTAGGATCCGGTCATCCTATGCTTGACACAATGGCCAAATACTACACACAGTCCGAGGGCAAATACGTACGGCCAATGTTGGTTCTGCTCATGTCAAGAGCTACAGCGGTCATGCCAAAGTCTACAAGACACACATATGATACCTCAAAAGAGGGCGTCAACACTACATTCTCACCTGCTTCAGTGCTGTCTGACAACAACCCAACCTCTCAACTCACATCTTCCGTTAATGACACAAACTCGGATCCTTCTGTCCTTCCTTCACAACGGCGGCTCGCGGAAATCACAGAGCTCATTCATACCGCTTCCCTCCTCCACGACGATGTGATTGACAACTCGGAGGCACGACGATCAATGCCATCTGCAAACATTGCATTTGGCAACAAGATGGCGGTACTGGCTGGAGACTTTTTGCTTGGACGTGCATCAGTCGCGCTGGCGAGGTTACGCGATCCAGAAGTTACCGAACTTCTTGCGACGGTTATCGCGAACTTGATCGAGGGAGAATTTATGCAATTGCGGAACACCGCGCTGGACGAGAAGAACCCGCAATGGAGTGAAGAGACGGTCACATATTACCTGCAAAAGACATACCTCAAGTCTGCTTCTCTGATCAGCAAGTCTTGTAGAGCAGCGGCCCTGCTCGGTGAACAGACCCCAGAGGTTGTCGAGGCGGCGTATCAGTACGGGAAGAACCTCGGTATGGCATTCCAATTGGTGGATGACATGCTGGATTATACGATTGATGAAGCAGAGTTGGGCAAGCCTGCAGGAGCTGACTTGGAGCTGGGACTTGCGACTGCGCCATTGCTGTTTGCATGGAAGGACAACGCTGAGCTCGGTACATTGGTTGGCAGAAAGTTTGCGGAAGATGGAGATGTGTCGAAGGTGAGATCATTCCGAAACCTGATACATGATCAACTACTTACTGTCCGCAGGCTCGCGAACTCGTTCTTACCAGCGACGGTCTTGCGCAGACCAGAGCTCTCGCTCAAGATTACGTCGACAAGGCGAAATCAGCTATTGCAGCGTTTCCAGACACTGAGGCGAAGCAGGGACTATTAGAGATGTGTACAAAAGTAATGACCAGGAGGAAGTGAAATCGTCTACAGATACCCAGGAAATGTATTCGAAGAGAGCTCAGGCCGCTCACGACAGGCTCTCGTCTTCAACGGAAGAAACATACCTTACGCTTCAGAGATATAGTATTGTCCCAGCTCTCGATGTTGTACGTCCTCAACGAGATATTATCCGGACTCGGGTAGTCATCTTACCCGCCTCACGCGCCGGCACATCTCTTTACCAAGCTTCGCCGAGAGTCTTGATATTTGCTTGACTCGACCGTTGTCGCTATAGAAGCTTTCACCCACTCGCTTTTAAAGTGACATCCGCTGGTGACGCATCAAATCACATCGTTCTGACAACAAATCATCGGAGACGCACTAGGCTTCGAAATAGGACATCTTGATCGCTTACAATGCCCTTCGGCGTTTGGCAGGAAAAAACAATAACCGACATGGCCTCTCCGGCCCGATTGCTGTTCTTGGCCGTGCATCAAGTCTCCGCACCGAGGCGGATCGTCCCCGATCAACCCCAAATGTTTCTCCTTCTGTTTCTCCCCGCCGTACTCCGTTACCCGCCTTTCGTTGAAGGTGGGGAACGTCCATGCATGTCGCACGCTTGAGTGGTTCTCGGAATTCAGCCGACGAGGGATCGCTGGTCTTGTCCTGATGTATATGTAGGTCATCCGTCTTGTCGCGTGTGCTTCTCGCTTTCTTGTCTCTCGTCTCCTTGCTCTTGCTGCGCCCACCCATTTCCATTGTCTACGACAGAATACTGCACGATGGGTCTTTTCGGCAAATCCGAGCCCGCCTCGGAGCCTGCGCCAACAGCCATCGACTTGGCTGCTGTTGACAAGGAGAAGAACGCTGACGGCGCCTACCTCGAGCATGCTGGTACCGCTACAACGGATGCCACTGCTGGTCACTATATTGACCCGGCCATGGAGCGAAAAGTCGTTCGCAAGATTGACATGCGCTTGATCCCTTTGGTCACTGCCATGTACCTTCTGTCCTTCCTCGACCGCTCAAACATTGGCAACGCCAAAATTGCCGGAATGGCGAAAGACCTCAAACTAAAGGGCAACCAGTACGAGAACCTCCTCACTGTGTTTTATGTCAGCTACATCGTCTTTGAGTTTCAGATCATGGGCTGGAAGCGATTCAAGCCGCATTACTTTGGAGCTTACGCCTGTTTCGCATGGGGAGTTATCGCTACATGCCAAGCTGCAACAAACACTTACGGCGGTGAAATCGCACTTCGATTCCTGCTAGGACTATTTGAGGCTGCTTTTGGACCCGGAATGTGAGTATACACTTGTTTGATACCATGACATGAGACTGACGTGTCTGTAGTCCGTACCTTCTGAGTTTCTTCTACCTGAGGCACGAGGTCGGCAAGCGCATGGGTATCTTCCTCTCCGCCGCACCATTGGCAACATGCTTTGCCGGCGCCCTTGCGTACGGTATCACCTCTGGCCACCCTGCCATCGCTAACTGGAGATTGCTCTTCCTCGTCGAAGGTCTGCCCACAGTCTGCATGGCCGCCGTCGTCTTTTTCTACCTTCCAGACTCGCCGCACCAGGCCAAGTTCCTAACCGAGGACGAGGTCCGCATCGCCGTCGCTCGCGGAGTGCGCCAGGTCGGCACCACAGAGCGAGTAGGCCATATCAAGCTCAAGGATGTGCTGGTCACCTTCTTGGATATCAAGCCTTGGTTCACCGCGCTGATGTACTTTTCCTGCAACGTCGCATTCTCCTCCCTACCAGTCTTCCTCCCGACCATCCTGCAAGAGATGGGCTTCAGCAGCGTCGAGGCCCAGGGTCTCTCTGCCCCACCTTATTTCCTTTCCTTCCTCCTCACCATCGCCACATCATTCATTGCAGACAAGACCCAGCAACGTGGTCTCGTCATCATAGCTTGTGCCATCGTCGGAGGAATTGGATACATCATGTTGGCAGTCACTACTGGAATCGGCCCTCGCTATGCTGGTGTCTTCCTCGCAGCCGCTGGTATCTTCCCTGCTATTTCCAACATTCTCCCTTGGGTCACCAACAACCAAGGCAACGACACTCGCCGCGGCGTCGGTATCGTCATGCTCAATGCTATAGGACAGTGCGGTCCTCTGCTCGGAACCAACCTCTACCCAACCTCAGAAGCGCCTTTCTACGTCAAGGGCCAGGCCGTCTGCGCCGGCTTCATGTTCTTGGTCGCGATCCTCGCTTTCTGTCTCAGATGTATCTTGGTCTGGGAAAACAAGAAGCTTGACAGACAGTACGGTACACTCGAGGAACAAAGAGCTCGTCTCGCGTCTGCGGAAGGAACCGAGAAGGACGAGGTCGAAGCGAGTGCCGGAGTCGAAAACTACGGTCCGATGTACAGATACATTCTGTAGAGGCCCGTCAGGATAGGGTACGGGACCGCATACTGAGGGGAATCATCCTTCAATGGTTGTGGATGTTACTCGCTCAACAGAAGCTTCGATCAGGCTACTGTTTATCGGTCTGTGTATCGTACAACTGACAATGAATTTATGACAACTATCTTTCTGCTAATTGCGAGCCGTGCGTGTCTCCCGTCTGCCTAGACACCCGCATTGGCAGATGAGGCCATAATCGTCAACGTTCAGAGGATCAAACCTGAGCTCTCTTCCTCCTAGCCGGCTTCTGATTTGACCAGAAATTATAGTTCAACAATGACAAGAAGTGTCGTGAGTTGTGTGGCAACTTGTATCGTGACTTGTGTGGCAAGGTGTGTCGTGAGTTGTGTCGCAAGTTGTATCGTAAGTCGTGGGGTAAGTTGCGTAAGAGTACGAATGTCCTCCTGGAGCGCGTCGGAAGCTTGGCTGCGCCTTTCGAGGGCGATCAGACCTCTCTTTTCTCAGACACCCGCCTATCTTGATGTTGATGAATCCTGCTGATCTTCAGATGATTCTACTAGCAAGGTACCGGGGATCGTGCTGTTTATAGGTACTAGAGATCGTGCTCATTAAATCTCAATCCTTCTGATGCCATATTGATGTGCTTAATCACTCTCTTATTTGCTCGAAAGGCCATCCTTAAGCACAGTTGAGATAAATTCATGGACTTGAGGGCCAAATGGGTGTGTGCTCATGAGTCTACATGACCATAAAAGTACCCGCATAAGATACTGGTAGGCGCGTGCGCAGACATCCGCAGGCGCACATGTAGCCATGGCGATAAAGAGAGGTTTGAAGTCGCTGAGACAGGAACCAGGATCGGAAGGCTCCCGAAAGTCCGAGTTTCTGGTCCTTACACTTATGCGAACCTTGATCCAGAAGGAAATGCTTGAGCCCCAGAGCATCAAGCTCCCGTGTCGGTCCACGATAAGGTGTAAAACCGCGACCGCCAAAAGATACCAAGCTGCAGTCACAGGAATGAATACGGCGGTGCTCGAGATAAAGTAACATGATTTTTTCCGCGTGCTTTGCGAGCTGTCGAGATTTGTGGCCGAGTTCGGGTGTCAGGCAACAGCTGAAGTAATATTCGGGGCTATGGGGGCTATACCCATATCCGAAGTCTGCTCGACTAGTACCGTTCTTGACACGACCGTTGACACTGTACCAGGCATAGATGGTATATGGCTCTTCTGTGGCTGTGATATTGACTTTATGAAGTTCCTTCCAGATCAAGTCTGTGTAAGGCGGCGGTGGGTCCATTTCGTTGTACGCTGGCGGCAGCTCACCTGTGGTCTGCATGATTTCGTTGCAAACAAAGACAGGTTGTAGATGGCAGAAACGTTGTAGGAAGTCTGGCGAGTCCGGAGATGATTTCTCTTACGGAGCTGAGCTGATAGACATGTCCTTTATGTAGGAAATCGGGAAGTACACCAAGGTGGCTCACAATCGCTCTAGGATGAGCACGATTCCAGTCCGAACCAAGCACCGGATTCTCTTTCGCCAATATTGAATAGAAGACCACGGGGGCCAGGGCGGAGGTAGGTCAGTCGCTTTCATGTTCATTTTGTCCATCTTGTACATCATGTCGACAGTGAGACTCGAGAGTTGGGAACAGTACAGATCTTGGGTTTGGGAAACATTTAAAGGGCGACAAGGAATGTTCATAGACACTGACAGCAGGCGGAAGGTTGACTTACTCGCTCCCACATGCTCAGCTCGGCGACGTGTAAACAAGGGGCCGCACCCTTCCGTTAGACCCCTCGTCTTTTACGAGACCGCACCATAGGTGTCCTACTAATCACTGAAATTATTGGATTGGTTGTATCAACATCGCATAAAAGACAGGACTGACGCTGAAGCGAGGTCAGTGAGCTATGCTCTAGCTGGTCGACAGAAAATTGGATCAGCTTTATATTTATGCTTAATGAACTTCACACCAATCAGAAATCTGATTATTTGATTGGTTCTGTGGTGTAGTTGGTTATCACTTCTGTCTAACACACAGGCGGTCCCCGGTTCGAGCCCGGGCGGAATCATTCCGTCGAAAGATCTCATCTTTTGTTTTCTCAGTGGCTTTACCGCCTCCAGCGGGCAACTGCAAGCGAATTTTTGCTCGAACCTCCCGAACTTTTGCAAACATGGTCTCTCGGCCATCGAAAGCGTGGTACAGAACAAGTGGAGCGCGGCTGTACGCGTTACGGTGTAGGTGAAGTGCCATTCAGACCTGAAGGTCCGACCGTCCCACTCCAAAACATCGTGTCGACACACATTCCATCAATCAACGGAGAAAGAGGAGCGATATCATGACCTCTGAACGTGGGTTATCAGGGACCGCACGAAGGGACTTCCATCACCCTTACACACCATACCCGATTCAATTGACGCTCATGCAAGCCATATACGACTGCATTGACAACAATCAGGTCGGTATCTTCGAATCGCCTACAGGAACTGGCAAGTCTCTTTCTCTTCTTTGCAGCTCTTTGACATGGTTACGTGACCACAAACGACATGTCTTCAACGACCAAACAGGTATCTGGTAGGCCTACTGTTTCAACGCTAGCCTTCGCCCTAATCAGTTGCAAGGTAACGACGGTAGCGAAACCAATGATGAACCGGATTGGATGAGAGAGCATGTTCAGAAAGAACGAAAGCAGCACTTCCTGAAACGAAGACAACAGCTCGAAGAGAAGCTGCAAGCTGTTCGCGACCGCGAACGTAAAATCAGAGAGAGGGCGGAAGGAGAGCCCGATCGAAAACGCCGTAAGCTCGATAAGCATGCCTCCGATCAAGTTGATGATGAGGAGCGTTTTGTACTCGATGATTACGACAGCGATGATGGAGCGAAACCGAAGCGTAAGCAAGATGATAAACTTGGCCTCTCAGCCGAAACGAGAGCGATGATGCAGAAATTGGGCATGGTGCTCGAAGAGAAGACCGAGCAAGGGGAGATTGAGGATGAGCTCAAGATCTTCGTTTGTTCAAGAACGCATTCGCAGCTGTCTCAAATGGTGGGTGAGCTTAGGCGGATCAAGATACCATCTTCGTTTCCACTGGACGATGCGACCGAGGAGACTGGCCAGGATTATCCGATCGAGGAGATTAAGCAACTCTCACTCGGCTCAAGAAGGAACCTCTGCATTCATGAGAAAGTTTCGAAGCTGTCCAGCCAAACAGCGATCAACGAGAAGTGTCTGGAGTTACAAGAATCCAAGACCCCGGCAGACCAGCGATGCCCTCATATACCAAATAAAGAGAATGAAAATCTCGCTCTGGAATTTCAACACTATGCTCTGGCGAAGATACGAGATATCGAGGATCTGGGAATGCTGGGAAAGAAGATCGGTATATGCCCCTACTATGCGGCCAGACCCGCGGTGCAGCCATCCGAGATCGTCACCTTGCCATACCCGCTACTGCTTCAAAAGTCTGCGAGGGAGGCACTGGGTCTGGACCTGAAAGACCAGGTCATCATCATCGACGAAGCGCACAATCTGATGGATGCAATCTTAGGCATCTATACAACCGAGATCTCTCTGGCACACCTGCAGCTTGCGAAAGACCAGCTCATGGCTTATCTGCAGAAGTTTCGAATGCGGTTGAAGGGTAAGAACAGAGTATATGTCACACAGGTTGTTCGATTATTGGATTCACTGATCGGATATCTGTCAAAGGCCCAGAATCAATCGAAGGACGCTGCGGGCACTGTCTCGTCGAACGAGCTTCTGAATGGAAAAGGCGTCGACCAGATCGACCTCTACAAGCTCATGACGTACTTACAGGAGAGTAAGCTAGCGCGAAAGGTGCAGGGCTATGGATCGCATCAGAAGGAGCAGATTGAGAAGCAGCAGGTTGTCGTACCGAGAGGCCAGAAGATGGAGCGGCCAGTCGATACTGTGCCCGTACTCCAACATTTACAAAATTTCATCTTGGCGCTTACGAACCCGGAAGCCGAAGGTCGTTTCTTCTTTACGTCAAGCTCGTCACCGGCGGACACCAAGCTCAGGTATCTCCTCCTGGACCCATCTGAACACTTCCGCGATGTGGTAGAGTCTGCGCGGTCCGTCATTCTGACTGGCGGAACCATGTCACCGATGGACGACTATATACATCAGCTGTTCCCCTATCTTCCATTGGAGAAGCTCACTACACTGTCTTGTGGGCACGTAATCCCATCAAGCAATCTGTTCGTCAGCGCCATCACAACATCTGCTACTGGGGCCGACTTCGACTTTACCTTCAGTTCGCGCAACAACGCCTCGATGATCCGGGACTTAGGCGAGACACTTCTCAGCATGACCAAGTCAATACCTGATGGCGTGGTGATCTTCTTTCCCAGCTACGGCTACCTCGAAGTCGTCGTCACGAATCTCAAACAGTCCTCCCTATGGTCAAAGCTCGAGGCCGTCAAACCAATCTTCCTGGACAGTCAAAGCGCCGACACCGATGCCATACTGACAGCATACACAGCCTCGATCAACGCATCGAGGCACAATAACCAGGGCGCCATTCTCATGTCCGTGATTGGCGGCAAGCTCAGTGAAGGAATCAACTTCTCGGACGCACTCGGACGGTGCGTCATGCTCGTCGGTCTGCCGTACCCGAACCCCAACTCGCCGGAGTGGAAAGCACGGACGGAGTACATCGAATCCAAAGCAGCTTCCGTCGGCGGCCGATCGTACGTGCGGGATCAAGCGAGTCGAGAGTTCGCTGAGAACGTGTGCATGAGAGCTGTGAATCAGGCCATTGGGCGGGCGGTCAGACACAAGGATGATTGGGCGGGTATCGTGTTGTTCGATAAGCGGTATGCTGGTCAGAGGATCAGGGGGAAGCTGCCGGGGTGGATCAAGGAGAGTCTGCGGCCTGTCGGGTCATATGCGAGTACTGAGAAAGATATGATTGGCTTCTACAGACGGAAAGCAGTGTAGCTGGATTCTGAAGCGATGCTGTAGCCCTGTCTCACGACACAGCCCGCTTCAAATTTCCCTACAGTATGTAGATAGGACAGTTCATGATCTTATATCTATATCACCCCCAATCTCACAATTCATCAGGTTGCTAGAGCAGGCAGGGGCCCAGCATCACGAAATATCTTCAGTCAAGCGAGCATTGGACTTCTGACATGTTTCTCGCACACTTTTGATGCGATTCGTCTCGATTGCTTTTGCTTCTGTGAAGATACTAATCTTGTTCAAGTGATTGGAAAGATGGCGAGCATCAACCATCACCTCGCTGTCAGATTGGAGATCTGGCTTGTTTATCTGGTACAAATTCCGGAGAGTGCCCTTTCTTATCCATGAACCTGAGCGCGCTGCATGCCTGTCTCACAAGAGGTATCGTACCAGCCGAGTTCGAGGTTGTCCATGAACCAGATGCGCTGCTCATCGCCAACAAAAGCTCTGATTTGAAGGCCGCTGAGACCTCTCATGACGGGAGGAAACTCGACTTGTTGAAGCTGACAGCCTTGTTGAGACGGACAAGCAGGGACGGTGACGTTCTGCTGGTACGTGAGGACCTGGTCGTCAGTGAAGCCAGTATAGGTGTACCCGGAAAGTTCCATTCTGCAGCCTTGTGGTCCGGCGTTGTCACAACCTAGAAAAGCACTGTACGCATTGAACCAGAATGCTCTGATTGCGATATTGTTTGCTTCGATCTCTCCAGGACGAATGTAGCCAGGCGCAACGCTGTTGCTCGCTCCGGTGCCGTTGGTAATGAAGACAGCAAGATGTGGCTGACTGACGGGAACATATGGCTCATCCGGCTTTGGTGCGTAGACATAGCCTTGAGAAAAGTAGAAGCGGTGGTAGGGACCAAAGATTGGAGGAGCGATGGAGATATCGGTAGAGTTTGTATCGTACGCTGGCTCGTCGTCCCACTAAAAACCGTTAGTTTTCGGACAGAACAAGGAGGTTCGCCTTTTCACCGTCAACAAGACATCACCTTGAACGCCACACTGAGATGCAAAGGATGCTGTGGCCGCAGCGGAAGAAGTTTTGGTAGCAGTCATATTGAAAAAGCCAGAAGCTGCCAGCGGAGACGTAACGTGAAGTGAAGGCGTGGATGTGGCAGTAAAATTGACAATCGAGGTGTGGGGAGAAGTCTCTTTTGGAGTGAGCTGATTGTACACCAAATTTGACGTGCTGGTTCCGCTAGAAGCTGCAGCTGGCAGGATAGAAGGCATGACTGTAGCAGTAGTGTTGTCAAAGCTAGCGACGGGGATCGAAATGTTGGCTGGCGATACGGACACACCCAGGCTGCTGTATGAGGGTCTACCGTCGCCGTAGGGGACTGGGTGGTATTGCGGTAGCATCTGCAATGAGCTGGTGGAAACCGTGCTGGAAGATCCTGCAGTCGTGATCCAGTTGTAATTGCCGTGATTGCCCAAATGAGCAGAAATCTGCACGGCGTCTGCAGTAGAAGCGCTCGAATAGATTGGGATCGTCAAGTTGTATAACGACAGCCTGAACGAGGTCGAGGTTGGCACGAGCGATGCTGTACCGCTGTAGCCTGACAGAGGTACCCAGCCGAAGATGATTCCCGCGGTTGACGAAACAGACGATGATGTGATAGAGCCAGCTGTAGACGAATCAGGCCGAGAGGTGGAGACCGTCATGGTTGCTGCGGAACTCGTGAGCGGAGCCACAGAAGACACACCATAGCTGGAGGGCTGCAAGGGAACAGACGCAGCCGAAACATCGAGAGGCGACGTAAACGAAGAAGCTTGTGATTGTGTTGTAGATGTTGTAGTCAGAATCTTGCTAACTCTGACAGTGGACGTAATGTGAACTGTCAAATTCGAGGTGGAGCCAGACATGCTCACGTACGACAGACTCTCGATAATGGTGACAGCGGGACCAGTCACGGTTGAGATGACGTGCGATGTGCGAGTGCTCTCCAAAGAATTGCTCTCGGTTGGAAATGAGCTCGTTTGCGTGGATGTATCATCAAGGGACACGGTGACGGTGGAGAATGCGAGGCTTGTTAAAGTGACTGTTGGAAGCACAGCGCCACCAGACGAGCTGATGGATTCGAAGGTGCCCGACTCGATACCCGAGCCAGAAGCGTAAACCGGAACCACAGAAGCAGTTTGGTAGACGGTAATGACGGTAGTCTCGATGTGATAAGAAGTGAAAGTAGGAGAAGCGCCGTTGATCCAGGAAGTCGTGCCATTGTCCATTGCAAACGAGTAGATTGAAGCTTGTTTGGGAGAGGCCGCAGGAGTATTGGTCAAGGTCGCATAGACTGTAGTGGTTTCGGTCAAGGCCACAGTGGTAGTAATACCGCAAGCACCGCCATATCTACCGAGCAGTTTAGCGAAGGTCGGAGTTTCTTGACGACCGCTATCCAGCAAAGTGCAGGTCACTTACTCAGAGGGCATGGCCTGGGTGATGTGGCCAGAGATCAAGGCAGCCAGAGCCGCGACAGCAGCGTTAAGCTTCATCTCCTGATGTTTGATGAGTCGTATGCGTAAAGGTCGTTCGTAATGCTACCCAGGACCCTCGGTAGTGGAATATCTGTTCTGTGGATTAGCGCTGAGATGAAAAGAATTGTTTGATGCGGCTTCAAGGACAGAAGCGAGTAGAGAGCGTAGGCGTTGGGTGAGGAGAAGGAGAAAATCTAAAGACGCGTAAGACGCCTCTCTTATATACAGCTAAGGTACTGGATTACCGCCGTCTGCCATCATCGATGCTGTACTTACATGTACCGCATCGTGAGTGTTTCGTGAGGGGCTTACCACAATGGGTTTAGTGCCAAGTGAACGAGGTGAACATGAAGGAAGGCACGACTGGATGCAAGTGCAGATCCATAGTCCATATCAAACGCAAGACAATCCGATGCTCCGGTCTGGCAGCAGCAGCGGCGGCCACGAATGGACAAGCGGAACAAACGAGCAGCAACAAACGAGCTGACTACTCGATCTCTTTACCCAAAGTACCTGACTTCAGTGGAGGAGGCCAAGCACTACGACTTGCGGCACACTTGTTCGTTTTCTCTATGCGTTGTTGGTACCTTGGGAACTCTCAGTTTCGTCCTCGCACATAGGAGAAGGTACGAAAATACCAGAAGCTTCAGCGATCGGGTGCCTGCAGTGAGTGTCTTTTGCACCTTCTCCACCATTACGCTCATTTGTTTCTTTTCTTCTGGTCCTGTCAGTCTTCCATCCTCTGATTCATTCCCATCATCAATGGCTAAACCTTTCATGTCAATGTGGACGCTGGACAGGTGTCATTGTCGTGTATCACGCGTCTGATGGCAGGTGAAGTCCAAGCATCAAGAGCCAGTCAGCAGACCAACCTTTAGTCACTTCTCGAGATATTCATCATGCACGACCTTACGACCGTGATCGTGCAGCGACAGAGCGTAAGACTGACGTTTCTTCCCCATTCGTGCGATGGCCAACCCGTTCGTCACGCCTGACGCCTGTTTGCCTTGCTGAAGCCTAGCCATGCCTTGAAGGCAGCAAGAAAATCGGAGTCACGGCCTTCTTCCGAACCATCACCGACGGGTCAGTGCTACTGTCAGAGTGAGCATATGGTGAAGAGTTCGACAATGGAATCATGACCAAGTGAGACAGGAAGAACAAGAACACGACTACAAACGGGGTCAAGTCAGGACACGCGACATTCCACGTTTGACCGCCAAAGTGGCCCAGGGCCCGGTCAAAGAGCCGCAATCTGCTCCGAATTTACCCCTCAAGGGTCGTGAGCCTCATCCCTCATCTCATGATCCAGGTCCCGTCTTTCTCCACTATTTACCTGCCAAGACTGACGATACGCCCTTATACAGGCGGTCCGACTCCAATATTCGAGGACTCCACTCTCTACGTTGAGTAGCCCTCTTGGCTCTTTATCTCTCTCTCCGAATCACGTATCGCTTGGTCACCCTCTCTCCCTTGTGCTACTCAAGTTCGCCAACGCTTTGGACGTTCCACTGCGTCCTCACTGTTTTCATCCTGAAGTTTCCCCGCAACCCACCTTGAACGGCCTTATCTGCGGAAAACCATGAACGGAAACGGGGTTCCTATGCCAGTCGGTGGCCCTCATAGCCGCTCCGCGAGCGGGCAATACATGCGCGGAGGAGACTATGCTGGTACAGCAAACTCGAACATGAGCGCTTTCGCTGGGGCCAGGAGTCCGCCCAAGGCAAAGAGTAAGGAGTCACACATTGGGTCATGCGGACAGGAGAATCTGACAGAGGTCCAGATACATCACATGTTCCTTGCAAGTTCTTCCCTTATGGCCAATGTCAAGCTGGCGCGGCCTGCCAATTTTCACACGACGTCAATGCTACGACTCAGAACGCGCCTTGCAAGTATTTCTCAAAGGTTTTATTGCACACCTGAGTCGTCATCGAGTCATCTACTGACCAGACCAGGGCAGTTGTAAGTTCGGACAAGGCTGTGCGCTTGCACATGTCCTCCCAGACGGACGAGTCATCAACAGACCACCACGGCCTCAGGCTGGCTTCAATAGACGAGGACATGCAACTTCTATGAACGGGGGGCTTCCAGACTCACTACTCTCGATGCAAGTCAACGACCCAATGACATTCCAACAAGGAGACCCGGCAGCTTTCGCCCAGCAAGAGCAGAATGTTGCTTACAACTACCAACCCGCCTCTCCACCGTTCGGGCCTCAGCAGACCACCGATATTACTTCCCCTTATGGATCGCCCTTTGCGGATGGACGGCTCGCTACATCACCACCCCGATCTGGTTTGACTGCGCTAGATGCACACCTGCCAAAGTCGTTTGACAGTCAGGGCATATCGCATGCAGCACGTCACGGCCCGTTCGCAGCCTCGGTGCCGAATCGTTTCCTTCTCGACCCGCAATCACCGCCAAACAGGGCGCAACTTGGCAATACCGCGTTGAGAGACCCAGCTTATGGTGACACAGCAAACCTCGACGGTGTTCTGCATGGCTTAGGATCTTCGCCACGCGACAACCCGGTTCTGGACTTCTCCAAGCGTCCTCTACATTCTGAGAGGTTCGCTGCGCACCGTTCGCGTCCTATGATGATGTCCTCGTCCTTGGGCGGTCGGCCTGCTACGTTTACCGATACCGACGAGTCAGCCGAAGATGACGAGAGTGATAGTGGTGCTGGAGAAGACCTTTTGCCATCGAGTTTGCATGACTTGATTCCTCATGAGAAGCTTCGTCGGTCATCACGGAATGCTCTGGAGAATGAAAGTAGCGCACTCCCAATGACTTCTGCGCAAAGAAGGGCCATTTCCAACTGCGCTACTCCTTCGGACAGTAAGACTGGCAGTTTGAGCCCTCACTCTGGAAGTCCCTCGAGATACAGTTCCATCTGGGCAGCCAAAGCCAGCACTCAAAAGACGGAAAACGATCCTACTTTCGGTCATGTCGGGTCCCCTCTTCGCCCATCGAATCTCCGATCTTCGTCCATCAGCATGTCTACTTCTCCAAACAATGCGGCTCAAGACTCGATGTCTATCTTGACAAGTCAATTGCGCAACGCTACCGTGGCGGACAACAGCAAATTGAACCAGCCAACGTCACACCCTGGCATGTCTCGAAACCTGTCGAGTAATTCCAATGTCGGACGCCTTGGATTGGGCGATCGGGGTTTCAGCAGTAGCAGTATCGGTCGTGAAAAGATCGACGAAGAGGCCATGTTCTCAATGGAAGAGGAGGATGGTGATGGCTCTCTACCACGTTCGGCGAATGGTAACGGCTCGCTCAGAAAGGGTGCAAACTCTGTATTTAACATGGGCAAAGGTGCGGCCACTCTTAGCCCCCTTGGTGGGCAAAGATCGAAATAATCTGTACGCGGAGACGAAGCGCACTTGCAGCGCATCTATTGAAATTTGAACATCGTGGCATTTAAAAACACTTAGCGGGCGGATCTCAAAAGAACAGCATTTGTTGAAAGGGCATCAGGCGGCATGACATACTGTTAGCGGAGCATTTGAGAAGGCAGGAATCACAAGCATCAAAGGCATAGTCCAGCGAATTCGAGCTTTAGAAATTAAAAACTGCATGATCGCTTTGATGATCAGATACGTAACGTAAGAAGTTTGAGTACATCGTCGTCGTCGTCGAGAAACCTTAACAGCTCTCGCCCTTTCCAACAACACCTCCATGTGCGCTTCCACTCTCCTTGCGGATCCTCTCGAAAATGTCCAAGAAGGCATCCGGCTCCTCCGCACCCTGCACCTCGTACCGCTCATTGACAACAAAATCCGGCACACCACCGACGAACCTCCTCTTCGCCATAGCGACCTCTTGATCGACCTCCTTCCCGCCCTCTCCACTCTCAAGATACGACGTGACCTCGTCCTCCTTCATGCCCGCCTTCGCCGCCCGACGCACCAACACCTCGCGATCACTGATATCCTCATTGACCTCAAAATACGCCTTGAAGAACTCCTCCACAACAGCATTCTGCAGCTCCGGTCCGCCCTGCTTGTGCGCCAGCGCGATCACGCGATGCGAGTCCCTTGTGTTGCCCGTCTTGCCGCCGAAGGCAAAGTTGATGCCCAGCGGCTGCGCGAGGCGCGACAGGTGCATCTGCATCATCTGCGTGCGCTGGGCGCCGAATTTCGCGGCGTAGACTTCTTGCTTGTCGACGCCTGGAGCCGGCGAGTCCGGGTTCAGGTAGAAGGGGTACCATGTCGTAGTGAACTTGTCGGTCGGGTGGCTGGTTAGGTGTGTCGAGATGGCGGATTGTAGGCGGCGCAGACCCACGTAGCACCATGGGCAGACTGTGTCGCTGGTGATTGCGATTGAGTAGTTGGTCATTTTTGCGAGAGTTGGTCGGAAGGCCAGGGTTGCGGTGGGGTCGAGTGCGCGACGGTGCTATTTGTGAGGGAGAGTGAGAATGGTTCGAGTGTTTACCTAGCTGGAGATACTTAGACTGTATTCTATGTGGCCATGTGCCGGTTTACATACATGTCGATGTCTGGCATGAGGCGGGTTTGAAATTGCGGTCGGCATGTGTTGAGCGGCGGGGTTCGGCTCTTTGGATTGTTGATTACTAATGATTCGGATGTCTTCGGCCGACTCCGCCGCCTGTCACAATATCGCCGCGCCATGGGAACAGCACAATTTCAAGTTATATCCGTACGAGTGATCATTCGCGTCCGTGCCTTCATAAATCATGTCGGAGCGCCCCCCGAGTCCACTCATAAAGGCGAGACGGCGGTAACGACATAGCACCACTGCACCGAGTCATTGAGACCAAGAAGCAAGCCCCAGATCGCTCCACAGTATTCGCAGTACCTCCATCAGGGCAAAAGAACGATTCTGCCTTGGAATCTTCCATGTTCCATATCGTCGAGTACACGAGGCAGCTCGTCCATTGGTTTGGTGCTCACCATGGGGTTGATCTTGCACTGCGCGAGCAATTCCAACACTTCCTTAAGCTCCTCTGGCGTTCCGTTATAACTCCCCAGTACCTTGAGAGCTTTCACCACTCCTAGCATAGGCACATACGTTGGGTTCTGACCGATCAGACCGACCATGACCACCGAGCCTCCAATGCATACTGTCTCGTATTAGTCCTGCAGATGAGCAAACACTTGAGAAATACTTGCCTGCCTGCTGCGCGCTGAGAAACGTTTCACCACTACTGACAAAGTCGATCGTGGCATCGACGTAGATGCCATTGGTCGAGACATATTCCTCTACTTTCTTGCCTTCATCAAGGCAGAACGCATCGGACTCGGCGACACCCAGCTTGATCGCTTGATCGACGGCACTCCTCCTCCTATCGACAACCAGAATGCGTTTGGCTCCAAGGTGCATAGCGATTTGCACAGCATTCGAGCCCAAACCACCTAGTCCATAGATGATGACCGTCATGCCAGGGCCGACTCTAGCCTGAGTCTTGACCGCATGGTAAGCAGTCAGTACCGCGTCGGGCGCGATAGCAGCAACAGGCGACGACACAGCTAGCCACATCAGTCCCCATCCTGCACAACAAGGTAATGTTAGTACACAAACTCACCATCAGGCACCGGCACAACAGCCCAGTCCTTGACAACCACATACGGCGCAAAGAACCCCGGCTGCTGAAACCCATAGGAACCCATGCGTTTACACAACCGCTCCAGCCCCTTCCCACACTCCCTACAATCCTTTTGCTTACACCCCGGGGCCGGCACGACAGAGACTCGTTGTCCGACACTGAGTTTCGTCCCGTCTGTACTCGGCTCCAGTGACACAATCTCGCCGCAGCCCTCGTGACCCAGCGTGAATGGCTCGTTGGACGGGAGTCGCACACTGGGTGTCTCGAGGATGTAGCTGTCGCTGTGGCACACGCCGGCGGCGAGGATCTTCAGTAGTATCTCGTTTGCACCTGGCGATGGCACTGGGACCAAGTTGCGAACTGGCTGGGCTGCAGTTTCGACTGGTGGCTTTTGCCAGGCTTGCATGTGTGATGGTAGGGTGGATGAAGACATGGTATGACAATAGAGTACTGTTTCAAAACGAGGACGAGTGTATTGCGGAACAGAGTAAAGCTCTGATTGTAGATTGTGGATTCGCCTCTTTACCCGTAAGGTTGCTTGAGGATTGAACAAACCAAGAGATGTGCTCGTGTTTGATGCTTATGTGTTGAATGCTTTGGAGTACGCCTCGGACCCGCGGCTGACGTGAGGGATCGACGGTCCATCAGCCTCGAGCAGTACAACCAAGGCCATCAACACATGAACATAAGGCGCTATGCAGTTCACCATCTTCTGACTCTGATTGGATTAAATCATCCATATGCACAACTCTAGTTTCTATGGTCAATTATCAAAACGCCGCGCTATGCTTTTCCTGATATCAACCTCAAGCACACGACCTCTTAGTTGTCAATGTTGAACTTCATCTTGACTCCCATAGCCGCCAGCTCGACATCCAGAAATCTCAGCACACCAGGTACAGCAACGACAGTAACATCCTCACCACCGACGAACTTGTCACCTCGTCCATCCTCCCAAGATTGACTCTTCGGATCCAGCGCTCCGGCCTTCTTGGCGCAGCGTCTGCATTTGACTTGTCCAGGTGTTCCTCCTCTCCTCCTGCCGTACTCGTTGACCGTTGGCTGCGTGGCAAGAAAGCTGCCACACGTGCGACAGATCCATGCTTTGGTGTAATCGGAGCAGTTAAGTAATCGATCCTGGAGCAGGAAAGCCGTTCCGTGCGCGAGCAGGGCGTCACGCTCCATCTCTCCGACACGGATACCTCCTCCCTTGGATCTACCCTTGATGGGTTGGCCCGTGAGAGCCGTGACTGGACCGGTAGTTCGTACCTGGTACTTGTCGTTGACCATGTGACGAAGACGCTGGTAGTAGACGACACCGACGTAGATATCGGCGCCGAGTTCCTGACCTGTAATACCGCTGTACATCGGCTCGTTACCGTGGTAGTTGTAGCCTGCTTTCTTGAGCTGTGTGCCAAAGTAGTCGGCTGCGGTCTCGCCCGGGACATCACGGAAGCGGAACGGTGTGCTGTCTTGTGCCAAGCCGTGCAGGGCCCCGGATTTACCAGCAAGAGACTCGATGAACATGCCGATGGTCATACGAGATGGAAAGGCGTGAGGATTGATGATAACGTCGGGTTGCATGCCGGACTCGGTGAACGGCATATCGACAGCGGGCCACTTTTGGGACAAGACACCCTTCTGACCGTGGCGGGAGGAGAACTTGTCACCGATGACTGGCGAACGAGGGATACGGAAACGAATGCTGAGAGCCTGACATGGCTCATCACCACCTGTGTCTGTGCCGAGATATTTGATTTCCTCGACAAAAGCCTCTTCCGAGTCCTTGTATTTGTGAAGATGAGTAATGCCGTCGCGATTGACGTATTCGCCGGTGATTGGATCTTTGGTGACAGTGTGGGAAGCCGCAATAATATCGCCTTCCCTGACCTTGGTACCGACAGCAATGATACCATCGTCTTCAAGAGTGCGGCGCCACTGAGCCTTGATCAGACCATCTGGGGCGAAGCCCCAGAGACGAACAACCTTGGAGGCGCCTCTAGTCTTTCTTCCACCGGTGTCCTCGGCCAAATCAATCTTCTTCGCCTTATAGATCGAACCGTGACCAAAACCACGTTCGTGAGCAGACTTGTTCAAGATCATAGCGTCGTCCATGTCGTAACCAGTGTATGAGATAACAGCGACGACAGCATTTGTTCCGTTGGGGAAATTGTCGAGACCATACTCGTTGTACAAGGGCGGTCGCACCACAGGAGTCTGACCGGTCTGTAACCGATATGACTTGTTGTCTGTGCGGTATTTGAGTGCAGTTCCCGGAGTACCCATGGTTTGTTTACCCATCTGACCTGTAACAGAACCGTTAGTACACGTCTCTCAGATCCGTTGGATACGTCGAAAACTCACATTGATACATGTTTCGCGGCGATTGGTTAAAGTCGGAGAATGGAGTCTGATTGGCAACAATGGACAAAATGTTCGTCGGGTCGTACTCAACGTGAGTAGAATCGCCAGAAACAATCTCGGGCTCTGTGCATGCAATCGACATGAACGGCTGCTCGAAAGACCCAACAAAATCGTTCTTGTCAAGTGGGAGATATTTCACCGGTCTGTACATACGTGCTGCATGCGAGAACATGTATATTCCTGGGTACTGTCCACCATGCGAGCTTGGGATGTAACCAATCTCGAGATCAACAGGCACGTTGTGCGTGCCCTCGACCTTCCAGTAGCGAAGAGTGTCTCCAATAATCTTAGCTTGCTTTGGTGAACAGAAACCAAGAATACGGCCATCGAGCTGGACGGTGACACTGTGCTGTAAGGAGGCGGAGGAGGTTTCTTGAACTCCAAGTTGTGAGATCAGCTGAGGGATGTGGCTGACATCTGACTGCTTGGTAGCAATCTTGCACTTGTGCGCCAGATGGTTTAGTAAACCACAAGGCGATCCATCGGGGGTGTGAACGGGACATAGGAAGCCCCAACTCTCTGGTAGAAGCTTTCGCACAGTCGTAGTCTTCAGTTGTGCGAAGAAGCTACCTCTGTGTACCATGCGGAAATGACTGATGAATCGGTAAAAGTTGATCTTCTCGGCTACAACAGTGAAACCAGACACTTGTTGAAGATCGAGACCAGTCGGACTGACAAGGTTACCAGTTGACATGAAGTACTCCAGCGCCTGCGCCAGGTTCTCGTTCGTTCTGCGAAGGATGCGGGCATTGAAATCTTTATCGAATTCGGTGCTTGTGATAGGAGCCCAGCTGTTGTTGCGTCCCCACTCTCGTAGAGCACCTCCAATCGAGGCGAGCCATTCGTCGATCCTCTCCTTGATGATCATACCGTAGAGTGCACCGGGTAAGAGAATTTCTTGGTTCTGGACCGCATCTGGGTTATCAACAGCACATTCTCCCTCGACCAGCGCATACAACTTCCTGGTCATGAACAGCAACATCTTGAACTTGTCGGCTTCGTTTGACGCATCCGAGTCGGAAGTGCCGAGATGAGGCAGAACGATCTTTTTCAGGAAGATAGCTCCAGCTTCTTCATCCGACATGTCCTCGGGAACGCTGAGGACGATTCTGAACTTGTTTCCAAGGTAGGCTCGAGTCTTCGTCTTTCCATGAACGTTGTATGCCTTGTAGGTACGCAGAAGGAGCTCAACACGATCGGTGACGAACTGCTTCTCTGCGAGCCCCTCACTTCCGGCTGGTCCGACAATGCCTTCGTAGATCTCCCTGTCGTTGGTCTCTTCGAGTGCCTTCAAGACCATCATAACCGGTACCAGAAATTCGTTCTTTCTCCAGGAGAATCTGAATGTAACGTTACCATCGGTGAGGTAATGCAATACGTTCGTTTGTGATGTTTGGTCCGGCCTGACACTCCTAACTTGGATACCGAATTTGGTGTATGTGTGTCCCCTGTTAACGAATGAAGGTCGAATGATAGCCATGGGGTAGTTGCGTCTGTTCACGACCAACATACGAATAAGCTTTTCGATACCGTTGACAACGAAATAACCACCAAGCTCTTCTGTTTCTTCGCGCTTCTCAACGAGCTGCTGCGGTGAGAGGCCTTCGAGATGGCACCTGTTTGACCGAAGCATGATCGGCATGAGACCGAATTCCCGGACTGACTCTTTCCATTCTCCACCATTGATCCGGTATTGAAAGCGACCCCTGAACCGTCCCCTGTACGACACATGCCTCTCTCTGCATTCGACTGGTAGAATCTCTCTCTTTCTGTCAATCTTGTTTGATTGGGGGAGCAAGCTCTTGTCCAAGAAGACTTCCTGCACTCTCACTTCCAAGCGATTGCGCGGGCGGACCATGTCATCATCCGTAGGGTTTGGATTGCCGTCAAAGAATGTCTTTGTTCCAATATCTCGTAAGGCGTGGTATAATTGGCCTTTCTCGGCGAATATGTTGTTGAAGGACTCGACATGGGGGGCAATTGCACCTGCTAGAGTCGGATATGCGGTCTTGTCTGTGGGCGGACTCTTGAACAGCTTATGTCTGCGGATTGTGTCGAAGTCGGTTGTCCACGGTTTTGCTGATGCCGCTGGTTCCTTCGAAGGTGCCATTTTGGCAAGCTGCGTCGCGAAACTGCAGTTTCTGCTGTTGTGCTATCCTAAGCTGACCTCCGTAAGACTTGTAACATCGACTATAGTCCAGTGGCTTTTCCCTGCGACAAATATGCGTATCACGGAGGTGCCGGTCGGCCGCAGATCAAACCTCAAACCTCAAGCTTGCAAAGAAAAGATTCCAGAGATGGTTATCGATAAGGAAGGAACCGCCGACGTCTTCAATCGGCCATGGCAGGTGCAGCCGAGGCAGGCACGAAACAGCGTCATCGCACTAGCAGAACTGAAAGACACCATGCGGAAGGCGCACGTGAGGTATGCGAGACTTGATATCCAGGTTGTTTCTTGTGCTTGATATTCATAAGCTGTAATATTCTGGTACATCCACGACTGATAACGACGATCGTCACGGTTAGCATCCTGGTTGACCTAATTTCGCCTTCAAGATAAACACGCTGGAGTGCGAAGGAATCTCGAACCATCAAGGCAACAACTGCACCCCGCGCCCTACTCAGACTTGATCAACATAGCCAGTTATCGGTCTGCGACCAGAGTCTCGATTGTTCTGTTCCCGTCGTTCGCAAGCAAGTCATCGGCGTACCAGCTCTGCGCAGATAGATACAGGCTCGACCAACCTCACAGTCGCCATACCCGGAGACATAGACGGGCCTGTAAAGCGCGTCCAGCGGAACTTGTGAACATTGTAGCACCAGAAGGGTGTGAAGACCGCAAACATGGCTGGATTGTTCAAAAGATTCTATGATTGGCTACTGAGCCTCTTCTGGTCCACTGAGATGGATGTGACGATATTGGGTTTGCAGAATGCCGGAAAGACGTCTCTACTGAGGGTTTTAGCGGTAAGTCGATGGAATGAACTTCGCCCTCAGGGGTCATCGCTGACAGTGACCAGGGATCCGAGTTTACTATTGAGTACGCAAAGCCGTCGAGACGTTGCACTCGCATACTGACTATTATTTCAGCTCGATACCAACCGTAGGTTTTAACATGAAGCGGGTCAACAAAGGACACGTACAGCTGAGATGGTATGTCTATTCTGTGTACCATGTGGACCTCGAGACTGACAAGCTCTAGCTGGGATCTTGGAGGCCAACCGCGATTTCGGTCTATGTGGGAGCGGTACTGTCGAGGTGTTAACGCCATTGTGTGAGTACTAGTTTCCGGATTGCACTATGACGACTGATCGATGACAGTTTCGTTGTCGACGCTTCGGATCATGATGCGATCCCTGTGGCCAAGGAGGAACTGCATGTCCTTCTCGAGAAGCAATCGGTCGCAGGCATACCGGTACTTATTGTCGGCAATAAGTCGGATCTTCCAAATCGCCTGACCAGCGACGAGCTTATACATCAGTTGGATTTGGAACCTCTCGGGCATCATCGAGAACTGAGCTGCTATGGAATCAGTGCTAAGGAGGAGACCAATCTAGATGCTGTCTTGCAGTGGCTTATCAAGCACAAAGGGCATTGAATATCGAACATGCCATCAGTCAACGAGCAGATGAGCCTCAAGACCATGTCACGACTTAAGGTTGAATTTACCCGATTCTACATACGACGTAGCGCTAATCCTAATCCTCACCTGCGTGAGGAGAGCGAGGCGCAGTATTAATGATTGCGAATCAGCACTGGTAGCATGCTTTTCTTCTATTACATTGTTGCATACAGCGAGGTATATTTGCGAATTACCTATTCAGTGATTGGCCACCTGGTGCAGTAGGGCACAGTCAGGGCCATACAGCGCCGGATCACTGTAGCCGTACAGTGCACGGTGCCTGTTGACGCACGATCAGGTCTCGTCGATCGTTTTCGCTCATTGCGTTTGGGGATGGTTTGGGGATGACGGACGGTGGAGAGACCATCTGTAGAGGAAACAATTGTAAACGGCTGCTGGTAACATTGCCGCGATGTATTGACCTCTCACAAACCACCGAATTGTCAGCACAAGACGCGTCAGCCGGTTCTGGCTTCTTGCGCTCGTCGTAATCGGGCTACCGGTATGAGAGAAGGTTCCCGGCTGACCGGCGAGCCGCGAATGAAGCCCACGGGCCTTGCTTGTCTAAGATATTGAAGTTTGGTAAAGGACAGACGACGTTAAGAAGCAAGCTACTGCAGGTGTTTGCGCACTGCATGGATTCTTCGCAATGGAGTGAATACCCAACCGACATCATTGTAATATCCCGGTGTTAAAGAGATGTACGGTAGGTCTGACACTCAGGCAGATAAATAATGTTTAGTCGCTGGTCACCGGTCACCAGTCAGCCGGCATCTGAGACGTCACGTGAGCGTTGCGCTGCCGTTCTCGACCTCCAATGTCGACGCGCACACCTTGTTTGAGTTTCTTCTTACCACGAACCATAAAGCAAATGCACATACCATTGACACAGGAATGTTTCGGCACGCTCATGCAAGCCGTTTCTCTGCCACTGACGATCTGTTATTGATACTGTTGATCGAGCTCGTCTCACAGCACCACGTTTTCCCTCTGCGAGACCCACGAATGTCACCGCCGAAGCGATCCTAAATTCTTGATCGACTCAGAGTTCGAAGCATGATGAAGCATATGAGCACAAGACCGAAAGTTCCCGGGAGTTGTAGGTATCTGTTGATGTAAGAGCAATACAAGCGTGATTGATGGTCATATATATTGAAAGCAGTCCCTGATCTGCCTAATCTCTTTCTCATCCCTACGCAAACACCTCATTCCTCTCTCTTCTTAACCAGTAACTCTACCTGGTCAAAATGCGTGTGACAAACGCGCTTCTCCTTACCGCTTCGGCCATAGGCCTTGCTGCTGCCCAGGGCAACGCCACGTCGGCCTCATCGTACGCAGCATGCGCTGCAAAGATGGACGGACAGCTGCCACAGCCAACACCTGTCAGTTTCGACTTCAGCGGCAATGTCCGCAGATACTACGTTGCTGCCGAACTGGTCGACTGGAACTACGCCCCGACCGGTTGGGACAACTACATGGGTCTGCCTCTTGACCAGTCGTGGCGGGTCAAGATGGACAACTTTGGCGGCAGATACACATACACCAAGGCTCTGTACAGAGGGTACACCGACAGCAGCTTCACCGAGCTCACCGAACAGCCACCATGGCAGGGCACCTTGGGTCCAACCCTTCGTTCCGAGGTCGGCGACATGATTGAAATTGTAAGTTGGTGTGCACACATTACGCTTGCTTCGTACTGATCCCCGCGTAGATGTTCGTCAACAAAGTTCCGAACAATTACATGTCTATGCACTCCATGGGTCTCGCGTACTTGAAAGACAGCGAGGGCGGTGACTACCCCAACAACACGGCCCCAGGTCAAGCATCTCCGTTTGTTGCAACTGAAGCCGTTGCTCCAGGAGAGTGTGTCGTTTACAAGTGGCTTGTCCAAAACGGTGCTGGCCCTGGTCCAACCGAGGTCACAAAAGCCCACGCTTATCACTCCTATGTCACCTTCCAGAGGGACAGCAACGCCGGTCTGATTGGCCCTTCTTACGTCTATCGCCGTGGTGAGATGGAGCAGATTACTTCGACATACCGCGAGTTCCCAATTCTCTACATGAACGTCAACGAAGACAACTCCTGGCTCTCGGCACTCAACCAAGGCATCGATGTCACAGACCCTGCTCCAACAAACACTGGCGGCAACTACTCGATCTGGCATCCACAAGAGGTCAACATTGCCTCCTCCGGACACGGAGGAAGCACTTTCATGGCCATGAACGGTTACATCCTGTCCAACAACCCCACCTTTGAAATGTGCTATGATGACAAAGTCATCTGGTATGTTTATGCATACGGCAGTGCCTCTCACGTTTTCCACATGCACGGGAACGGATTCTCCTACGGCGGTGTCGGCCGAGCGGTCCTCAGTAAGTGATCATACCTTGGAGATACAGCGAGTGACCTGCCACTAACGAATCTCAGGCATCAACGACGGTGAACAATTCTCTTTGCAAATGAACGCCACCGGTGCAGGTAAATGGCAAGTTATCTGCCACGTCGCGAACCACAACGCCGGCGGTATGGAAGCCAACTACAGGGTCTACGGACCGAACTCGGCGTGTCCTCTTCCTCCGCCTGCCGAGGCGAACATGCCTTCTGGTACAGCAACACCGCTGCCTAGCACCACCCCGGTAGCGACCGCCACGATCGCCGGCGGCAATGCTCAGGTGACAGACCCATACACCGCCCAACAGGCAAACCCATCGACTAGCACCGTCTCTGGAGCGTCGGCTTCAGCAACCGGTAGCAATGGCAGTGGCTACAACAATGGTCAGGGTTCCAACAACGGTTCGGCCCCCAACAATGGTCAGGGCCCCAGCAATGGTCATGGTCCCAGCAATGGTCAGGGTTTCAACAACGGTCCGGCCCCAAACAATGGTCAGGGCCCCAACCAAGGCATGGGTCGCAACAGAAGGCGCGCATACTAGCCGTGTCAAGACTCGGCGATGGGTGGTGGCAGACTGTAAAGCAAGCTGGTGTGCTTCTTCTATGAAGTACACCTCCCGATGACTGGGTCTGTAGAGTAATGTAATCATAATCCAATGAGAACAGATCACGAGATTGAGACTGCCGAAGAGATATTGTGTCCATGCGGTGTGTGACCACGCGGTAAGATTGCCACAGGTCTAAGAACGTGATATAGCCTTCTGAGTAGATCAATCCACCTTGGTACAAACCCCATAAAGAAAGCAGTCGTCGAGTAATAGTAAAGAGTATATCCATTGACTCGAGTCTTTAATCAAGATATAGAAAGTGCTGTCTACGAAGCCTGCATTCAGTGGTCTTTCGTGTGTAGGTACTCGTTACTCCGCGTGATATTCATACCATAGGGTCTGCCTCTATTTGTTTCCCAAATCACAGAAACAGAAGCGGTATCATACGTAAACAAGGTCTTTCATACCAGCATGCTATTAATACAACAATTATTATATGCTACCCTGATTAGCGGCGTCACAGTCTGAGTCAGGACATTCTCGAGGTGCGGGGATCGAAGAGTGCGTTGTGGATCTCGAGTCCACAGAGATATCTCATAAAATGAAACTAGAACAACTTCTCTCGATCAAACGATCCTGTGTACGAAGGCTACTTGTATTTCTTAAGGCGGCAGCGAGATCCGAAGGTAATAAACTGGGCGTTCGCTGGGCATATTCTCGGCGTCTGCTCGGCTGGGGTGCCAATTTGCTTGGAGCGGAGAGAGAGAACGATAGTTTGGCTGGTCAATTGTACACTGCATGCACAGCCATAGCCACATACGGTGTACGAGCGCAGTACATGTGGTTGGTGGACTCAGCCACAATTTGACCTCTGACTTGCAATAAAGCGCAGGAAAAAGAATGTGGGAATGGTAAGATCGTGGCTGCTGCGCCCGGTACGTTTGTGAAGACGTGGTGGCTCTGACTCGCTGTGCACTTTCATCCTCGACTTCGAGGTTGGTTCTCGCGAGTGCTCAGCTAGCAAAGCCTTGAGAGACGGGAGGTGCTTATGACTGGAGTGGTGGCTGTGTCAGGTTGGCTGTCCTGTGACGGAAGGTCTCGTTCCCCGCGGCAAAGACGGGCAAGACGGGCCAAGTGCATGCGAGTCTTTTATTATTATGAGACTGAGACAAGCCGCATCATCGTCATGGTTAAGCACTTGGCTTGTCGATCAGCTCTTAAGAACCGTCCATTATCATCATACTTCTATCCATCGCCTGCCATCACATCTTTCCTGTCAAACTGTTCTTGCACTTTTTCTACTCACTCTACGCCTTCAAGATGCCGGCGCTTTCATTAGACAAGAGATTTATCTACGGCGGCTATGGCGAGTGAGTTGCGCTTCTGTTCCGCCGCACGCGATGCTTTTCTTGCGAACAGCAGCATGACGGCAATCATCGAGCACTCGCTAACATCATCACAGCTGCGCGTACGGTGGCTGCGGAGGCGCCTGGGAAAACTGGGTTCGCTGGCTTGTCCTCGGACTGTAAGTGCATCCGCCATCTGCAGTGGACGACCACTTTACTGACAACGAACAGGATTGTCGGCGCCGCTATCCTCATCTTCTTCCTCTTTTCCTGCCTTTCTGCGCGCAGACGTCGTCGTGCTGGTGCTGAGCCATACCGCGGAACTGGATGGGTGATGGGATTGACTCCACAAGGTCACGGTAGAGCAGAGTACACCAACCAGCAACCACACTACGCGCCACAAACCGAGACTCAGCAACCGTACTACAACAACTCCAACAACCCTCCTCCACCTGCCTATAATGCTGCAACGAATGAGAACCAAGGATACTACGGAGACGGTGGTGTCGCTCCACCAGCCGCTGCCTATGGCTCTGCCTACCACGGTCAATATGAGCCACCAAAGGACCCACCCCCACCACGCGTTTAGAGCGCTGAGTGTAAAACCAATGAGGCGCTTTTGATATGAATGAGCATGGGTTTCTTTGGGTCAATGGATGGGATGGAGTTTTATGAGCATGATACCAACGACTGGGGCTTTTGTATTTTTAGTCATTCGATAGGATACTTCGGTATTCCATCGCATCAATCCACGTTTTCGAAATGCTGTTTGAATATTCAAGTTGTCGTGTAAAGTCGCCCTCCAGGTGAATCCGATTGTAAGCTCTGTCTACACCATGCCTACCTCGTTCACCACATCTCCCACGTCTTTCAGAAGGACGATCGTCAAATTACACCCCAGCGAAACGGACCTCCATAAGCTTACACCGCCGCCTCATCTCTATCAAAAGTACTTACATACACCCTTTCCGGCTGGAGGTCCTGCTCACGGCGGCTATGTTGTCATGTAGTACGACGTCGACCCATGCAGTACCACCACGGGCTCTGGACATGGAAGTAGACATCTCAGTTGGCGGCGCCTACATCAGGTTACTCAAACACAAGGTTCGAAGTTCTCTGTTATATGAGAAGACTTACGCGATTCTCTTTTTTAACATGCTCATTGAGCTGCCCGAAGGTCCTGATCGGCTCCTAACACCCTTATCTTCATCATGGAAAACTCAACAAAACTCTCCGAGAAAACCAAGGAGAGTTTGGACAACGCATTGGACTGGTACCGCGAGACTGTCATTGCTTACAACATCACCCGACTCCGCTGGGAGCTGTACAACATCATATCCGACGAGATCAGGGACGAGATCCAGTATGAGAATATGTATGGCGGCGGTGGGACATACACTGAGTTCGGCTTTGGAGAGGATGGTGACGAGGAAAGCAATGGAATGGAAGCCGATTCAGAGAAGAAGAAAGAGGAGGAGGTGGAAGAGGACGAAGAGATGATGGACGTTACCGAGTTTGAGTTCATGAAGCGGCACTATATGAAAATCATGAGGGGTCATTTGGAGGATTTTGACGATCACTACCACCTTCCCGAAGACGTGTGGTCTGTCAGAGAGTTGCTATGGCCAGACAATCTTCGCCTCGCCGTGCCCGATGGGACTAATCCTATCCCCAACATCGACGGAAAGACACAAGCTGACTGGATTGATCTCGCCGAGCAGAAAGTCAAGAACGAGGCAGTCGAGTCCGAACGAGCTACCGTTGTGTTGCCGGCCGAGTATCGATATTTGATGACCATGACCGACGGCTTCGTAGGTCCAGATCTTCCGTATCAATGGCACCAGAACATCCTCGAGTGTTTTTCCGGGCCGCGCTCCGATAAGGCGCTTTCCGTGGAAGAGCTCAAGTCTTATTTGGAGCTTGATTCTCAACACGCAGACTGGACGGTGTATGCAGGTCTTCTCACCGGTAGAGGATCGCTGTGCACTGCTGCTTGCGCGCTTTTACTCTGCGAGCGGCCCAGCAGAGACAAAGCTTGGAGGATCTTCTATCTGCCAGAAGATGGCGAGTATACAGATCTAAAGGTGTACGATAGCTTCGATTCCTTTCTGTTTTGGTATGGTTCAGACCTACCTTGGGGTGTCTGGCTACCAACCTTGGAAGAAGAGGATATGAACACTGTCATGTTCCGGCGACGGTTCAGTAGAGTATCGATGCGCAACACTCCATAACCTGGAAACAATGAGAACAATTTTTGACCTCCGAAACATTTCACAACAACTGATGCTCCAGCAACGTCTTCGGACATAAGAAGCATCCCACCTCGCAATCTCCTGTAACCATTTGTAAGCGACACATTCCACAGCGGTCTGTTCAGTATCAGGAGAATGCCCCACCTGTGCTCTTCCAGAATCGATGAGTGGAACACGGGAGAAGAAATATATGCCGAGGCAGATCCGAGAAAGGCGATTTCTGGGTCGTTGCGGGGCCCTGAATTGAACGTCATCAAACAGCGGTTCTAAACTGCAGCAGCATCGGCAATCTGTCACAAATGGACCATCTGCGTGCTGCTTAAGGTACCGTTAGGGCAGATGGGCGGTCTGCCAAATGAAAAGTAATGAAAGCTCTGGCCCACCATTGAGGCGACCTCAGCCTGAGTAGACAATAATAAATATGCTGTAGGTCCCTCTTCCGTCCACCTTTGAAGCTCACTCACCTCAATCAATACCCCTCCATCTACCTTATCCGTACCTTAACCATCCACACCACAACCAACACACACCACACATCACAATGGCTCCATCACAAATGCAAGCTATCAAGTCCATCTCCAATGGCAAGGCCGAGATCAAGGAGGTCCCTCTCCCACAAATGAGAGACGACTACATCCTCGTCAAGGTCAACGCCGTCGCCCTTAACCCAACTGACTGGAAGCACATTGACTACCTCGCGTCTGAGAACGCGACCGTCGGCTGCGACTACGCCGGTACCGTCGAAGAGGTCGGTTCCGCTGTCACCAAGAAGTTCTCCAAGGGTGACCGCATCGCTGGTTTCGCTCACGGCACCAGCGCAACCCGCAAAGAGGATGGCTGCTTTTCAGAGTACGCCATGGTCAAGGGTGATATCCAGATCAAGATCCCAGACAACATCTCCGACGAGGAGGCCGCGACTCTCGGTGTCGGTATCTCGACCGTCGGTCAGGGTCTCTACCAGAGCTTGAAGCTGCCATTGCCTTCGAGCCCAGCCAAGGTCCCAATCTACGTCCTTGTTTACGGCGGTAGCACTGCTACTGGATCTCTCGCCATCCAGTTCGCCAAGCTGTAAGTCGGACAACTTCGTCAATAGATCCACGAACGACAGTGACTAACACAACCCAGTTCCGGCTGCAAGGTCGTCACAACCTGCTCCCCACACAACAACTCCTTCGTCGAGTCTCTCGGCGCCGAGAAGGCCTTCGACTACAACTCCCCAACAGTCGGCGCCGACATCCGCGCTTACACCAAGAACGAGCTGACGCACGCCTTCGACTGCATCTCCGAGGGCTCGTCACCCAAGATCTGCGGCGAGGCGCTCTCGGAGAAGGGCGGCAAGATCTCCTTCCTCCTGCCAATCGAGAAGAGCAAGACCGGCCGCGAGGACATCGAGGTCGCCAGCACCCTCGCATACACCGTTGTTGGCAAGGAGCTGACGTTCGCCGGTAACCCCATCCCGGCCCAGCCACAGGACTTTGAGTTCGGTAAGCAGTTCTGGCAAATGTCGGCGGAGTTGCTTGCGGATGGAAAAGTCAAGGTGCACAGGCCTGATGTCAGGCAGGGTGGCCTTAAGGGTGTGTTTGAGGGTCTTGACGAGATGAGGAAGGGTAAGGTCAGTGGTGTCAAGCTTGTCTACAAGTTGTAGATGTAGCCACATGTTCATTGATTGGTCTGTCTATATCGCATAGGTAGATACTTACCAAAGCATAAAAACGTTACATGTTCAACATTGCGCTGTACTCCATCTTGTGGAAGTTGTGCGCTCTCGTCACGTTGGAGTTTCATGTATCATCTAATCATAGGATCCGTACGTGTACAATCTCAAGTACAAGACCAGTGTGTGCTGTGGAAAAATCGATTTAATTGTTACATTTAATCAGAACAATGCCATATGGTGTGTATCCAACGCCATCAATGTGCGCAATCGTAAATTTCGTGTTCGAGTGATGAATCTCCAAATCATCCTCACGGCTCTCCAGGTCCACTGACCTTGATCTGAGGCATCGGCGGTGGCGGACTTCCATGGGTATTATTCCTCGCTCTTCTCCACTTCAACACTGGTATTCTCTTGTCGCCCTGTTTTCACGTCAGTACTCTTGTCATGGGTTCAGGTCGGTCATTGTCGACTTACCTTGATCTCGGTCGGTTCTTCGCTACCCAGCACAAGCACCTGTCCGTCTTCCTCGAATCTCCACGTCCGCACTTGTAGATCGCCTACCCAGCCAGGCAGGTTGCAGACCATGAATGTGTGCCTCAGCACCTCCTCTCGTCCTTCGCCTTCGTTCGAGATGTAATAAGGTCCTGCGTATGAGAAACTCCTCTTGCCGGCTTCGGCGTATTGCGACTCTTCGCCCTCGCCGCGCTTGAAGCTCTGTTGGCCCGGAATCAACATCTGCGCACTCATGTAGCCGTCTGGGGTGTACATGATCAGTCCGGTCACGCCCTTGGTCATCGGGAAAGTCGGCCGTTGGATCTTGGAGGTTGGAAGTGGGTACGCGGTGTATGATTCGAGGCGCCAGGCTCCGATCAGACGGCTCTGAAGTGTAGGAACAGGCTCGGGTGATGGTGACGGGGAGAGCGTATAGAAGTCTTCTGTTAACTCGTCATAGTTTGTGCGGTTCGACACAGAATACCGCCGAGGCGAAGAGATTGTTACAGTCCCGTGTGTCTTTGGGGAAGGCGATCGCGGTGTGTTGGCATATGTGGTGGTTGTGTATGATTGCGTCTTTGCCTGGGTAAAGTACGGCGACGGGGATACTGATGCCACATCGGCCATTCTTGCGTATCGTGGGGGTGAGAGAGATTTTTGTATCGGTGGACAGACAAGATCTGGTCCGTCAACGCTTCGTGGTTTGGATCTCGAAGTCGAACGCGATCTAGAAGTCGACTTTCGTGGTCGATGCGGTAGCAGTTTCGGTACTTCCAGGTACGTGGATGTATAAGTCGGCATTGCTGGTTGTTAGTCAGATCTGGTCCGAGATCCGCAGGCGTCTTGAGTTGGATGGGTAGATGAGAGTGACATTCAACTGGTAGAGGAGAAGGAAGTGAAGGAGAGAACCAGGCCCGAGGTCAATAATCACCTTTCATCATGTCGTGGAATGCAAGACTACCATACCCGGCCGTCAGCGGCATGTGATAGCGCGCCTTGAGGTGGACTATGGCTGATGTGTGGTCTATGATGCGGCAGACGATGACTGGCTTCGGACATTGTACCCATTTCCCGAAGGCTATTATCTCGCCTACCCACAATTCCACCACGTTTTCGTCGCTTTCGGTAGGCAATCTAGCCTGACTCGGTCAATTCCAAGCCATGGAGCCATGGAGAGGCTCAAGATCTCCCGACTGCCGATATGCTTTTAAGTCGTGTGTTGTCTTGTAGAAAACCATGGCCAGAAGAGGTTGGAGAGGAGAAAGCTTCCAAGATTCGACTGGGCGTCGCAGTCAGAAGCCAGTGGTTTCTCCCTGGCTTCACACGACTACTCGGCGCGCAAAGTTGCAGGCCTCTGGTGCTTAGGTCGGTTCGAGATGATTGTCGACGATGACCGCTTCTGTTGATATTGCTGATGCGTGCATGCAAGCTGTAATGTTAATGGCGACAATCTTGTACAAGGATGCAGGGGATAGAGAGTCACATGAGATCCACACCACCGATTTAGCATTATCCGCGCTCATTTTCATGCATAGTCAAGATTCGCTTCCCTATAATCCATGCACTCTGACGGCATAAAGATCGATAGCTTGCTGTCAGTTTGACAAAGTTCACGATCGTTTTGCTTTTGGACAATGCTTAGCAAGGGCACCTTGAGTCTTTTTGTCTCTAAGAGAGTAACCTGTGAAGGATCTGAATTCACCGGGTGCTAACCCCCACGGGCAACCCATTTGACAGTTAACGCAAGCGATGCAACCTACTCCATACGTTCGTCAAGATCGCGGCTCTCACTCCGTCTATACCATCATTTTACCCAGGTAAGGTGCAACATATCCAGAAGATTGCACGGCTTTCTGTCCTGTGTCTTGCCTCCGGCGACAGCTCGGCGTCAGTTTATCCACCAAGACGCAATGCACATCAGTACCTTACCTTACCTATTTCATGCAACAATTGTGGGTTTACCCCTCATTCGTTGGAGCTGCCTTCCCCAACGGAGCTTGCTCCTGCCTAAGAAGAGGTGGCCTCGGTCTCAAATTATGCACGACAGTATCTGGCAGGTACGAGGAAGCTCCAGGTATATCTTCGAGCTCAGCTCCTCCAACTTTCTTTCCTTCTTCTCATCCGTTCCCATTTCGAAAAATCCTTGCCTTACCACAAGTATCCATCCATATACGCCGAGTCTTGGTCTATGGAGCTGACACTAGCAGATCACCTTTCGGTACGACTACTGCAATATGCAGAGAGTCATGACCGTCCTCCAACGTGTTGTCCCTTGAGGATCAATGTCAAGGTAACCTATCTTGAAGCATGAGCCGGTGTTCGACATGGAGCAGACATTTTGTTTATCTTGATAAACCAAATGTCTTCTCCTTGTCGTTCTGAGATTATACGGCCTGAACTTGATCTCTGGATAATACCAGCGGAAGGATTCATGCACTCCCCTCTTCCTCCACCCATTTCGCGTCTAATACAGCTTAGATCCAATTTGATCAGATTCCCAAACAACAACAACAACCGCCGCCAAAATGTCTCCACCAGCTGCCATCTTTGACGAGGCTCCAGTCATGTCCTCCAAGATTGCTTCTCAGCCTCACAAGACCACCATTCCTGTCAAGGGTGCCACCTCCCCACAGACCATTGACGAGATGGCCGGCAAGTGGGAGAACTTCACCTTTGCTCCAATCCGTGAGTCGCAGGTCAGCCGTGCCATGACTCGTCGCTACTTCAAAGACCTTGACGAGTACGCCGAGTCGGATGTTGTCATCATTGGTGCTGGTAGCTGTGGTCTGAGTGCTGCATACTGCCTCGCCAAACAGCGTCCAGACCTCAAGATCGCCATCATCGAGGCCAGTGTCTCCCCTGGTGGTGGTGCTTGGTTGGGTGGCCAGCTCTTCTCCGCCATGATCATGAGAAAGCCTGCCGATGCATTCTTGCGCGAGATTGGTGTTCCATACGAGGAGGATGCCGGCAACGACAGCTATGTCGTCGTCAAGCACGCTGCTCTTTTCACCAGCACCCTTCTGAGCAAGGTCTTGTCCTTCCCAAATGTCAAGCTCTTCAATGCCACTTGTGTTGAGGACCTCATCACTCGCACCGACTCTCAGGGCAAGATCGAGATTGCAGGTGTCGTCACCAACTGGACTCTTGTTGCTATGCACCACGATGACCAGTCTTGCATGGTAAGATAAAATCGTATATCATATCTCTGGTCACCGTTAATGTTCCATCAGGACCCAAACACCATCAATGCCCCTGTCATCATCTCCACCACCGGTCACGACGGTCCAATGGGTGCCTTCAGCGTCAAGCGCTTGGTCTCCATGCAGGCTACTCCTGCTCTTGGTGGCATGCGTGGTCTCGACATGAACACTGCCGAGGACGCCATCGTCAAGGGTACTCGTGAGGTCGTTCCTGGTATGATCGTCGGTGGTATGGAGCTGTCTGAGCTCGACGGTGCCAACCGCATGGGTCCTACCTTCGGTGCCATGGCCGCTTCTGGTATTCACGCTGCAGAGGTCGCCATTGAGGTCTTTGAGCGCCGCCGCAAGGCTGGTGGTATCTAAGCTGTTTCGAACAGGAACGCTTGAAAAGGCTTCACTGAGCAACGCAAACGAACACTGTCACTACCACACATACGCTAGTATGAAATGAAACGACTGTCACTCTTTTAAACTTCATATCATTTGGTGCTCTTGTTCTTCTCCTTTTCAGCCGCAGCTCTTTGATTCTTGCTGCCGCCCATCTTTGGGCCCTTGGACATGTCCGTCGCTTTCGCGCCGCCAACTTGTCTTCTTGCCTTGTTCTCCTCTGCGGTCGCAATGAACTCGCGACGGAACTCATCGGCCATTCGAGCATCTGCGTCTTCATCCTGTCCAGCCTGACCGCTATCGCCGCGCATATCTCCATACGACGACGGGCTGGTATAGACATTCTCGAACCTGTTCTCCGATAATAACCGCTCCACCATTGCATCTCTGGCTACATCATCCGCAGTGCGTTCATACCTCTTCTTCCTGGGTGGAAGCGGCTTCCCGTCTCGACCCAGCCGCACGCGCTCCTTGCGCACTCGCGTGATCTTGCCGTCGTCGTCCGTGACTTGCACTTCCACTTCTTCCACCTCTCCCGATCGCGCATGTGACGAGGTGGTCTGTGACTGTCCTTTGGCCGATTGCTGATGTTCTGGGCTGGTGAGTAAGGTAGCTTCGTTGTGAATGGGAGTTGCGCGCTCAGAGCGCATATTAGCCATCTGGGCGTCTATATATGCCATCCTAGACCGTCAGTCACTGTGTCTTGTGCGTGGTGGAGGATGGCAGTACCCACATGTGTTTGTCTTCCTTCTGCACGGCTTGACCTGTCGGAGCTGTGAACCTTCCGGCTGCTGCTGGCATTGCGTCTTGTACTGGTTCTACTTTCGCGATCGCGGTATGGTCGGTCTGGTCCATGGGTCGCGCACTCGCTGCGCTGCTGAAGTTGACGCCGAATCTACGCGATTTTCCTGGTCGGCGCGACTGTGCTATGTCTCCTGCTCTTTCTTCTCCAGTCGTGGTTGCTGGAAGTGTCGCCTCCTCCATGGTCCCACGAGCATCTTCGCGGTCTGTTGCTGGAGTGTCATCTTCGTCGTCGTCTGCCCGCTTTCGGAATGTCTTGCGTCGTGTCGAGGGTCGGAACAGGGCATTGACTGGCTCTTCGGCCATTTGTGCGGAGGAGCTCTAGAGGCTCGCGCGATAGTAAGGCAGATACCGCGGCCACTTCATGTTACGATCAATACCTCGGCGAAGTGGGGTATCCTTGATCACGGTGACTATCCAGCAATAAATGCATGTGACGATGTCTGTGCGGGCTTGCCCGCGAACTGCCAAAAGCGGAATAGTGCTGTTTATCTGTTGATACTCGGCGTCGATTAGTCGACACCGATTGTTTTCTTTCTCTACATTTCTGCTTTGGCGATCATACGACACTTTCTTTTTTGCTCATTCTGGACGACATGGCGGAAACAGATCTCATCGACTTCAACATTATTGAAGAGCAAAAGGAGAATATCCAGGCATTGCCAAGCGGTAGATCTGCCAAAGCGCTCGCGGCGCTATACTCCCCTCCACTCACTGGAAACGCTGGACCTCTGAACGATGCAAACAACAAGAAGCGCGCCGAATTCGAGCAGGAAGTACAACTAATCGACGAGGCTGATGATCCACTGGACGTCTACGATCGCTACATCAAATGGACACTCGACGCCTACCCTTCAGCACAGTCCACACCACAATCACAATTGCTGCCTCTACTTGAGCGCGCAACAAAACACTTCCTCCAATCACAACACTATAGCAATGACCCGAGATATCTCAAGATCTGGCTGCAGTATATCCATCTGTTCTCAGACGCGCCACGAGAAGCCTTTGTCTTCCTCTCGCGCAACGGGGTCGGCGAAGGCCTTGCGCTCTACTACGAAGAGTTTGCAGCATGGCTGGAGTCAGCAGGCCGTTGGGCACAGGCAGAAGAGGTCTATAAGATTGGTCTGGACAAGGAAGCTCGACCGGTCGAGAGGCTGACGCGCAAATTTGGCGAGTTTGAACAGAGAAAAGCAGCCGTGCCAGATGACGTTCAACAACCAGCGAGTCCAGCTCTTCCTGCTGTTCGTCCAGCATTAGCCGCCAAAGTCGATCCCTTTGCTGGAGTTACTGGCTCCAACGACGGCCAACAACAGAGCAGATCATCGGCTGCCAGCAAGAAAAAGGCCAATAAGATGTCCATTTTCTCAGATGAGAGCGCTGCAGCTCCGAGCGTATTGGGATCAAATGATGGTCAAGGCTGGGAAAGTCTCGGTTCCATGGCAACTCGCAAGAAGGAGAACACAAAAGAGGCTGGTGCATGGACGGGCCAGACATTGAAGACTGGCAAGACCAACGCCGGTATGGGAAAGATGGCGATTTTCAAGGTGAGTTTGACACATCCGTCCCTCTTTATTCACATATTGAAAGACCACAGGACTAATGGGCTGGGTTTTTTTGTATTCCAGTCATCCTCGAATGAATCGAAACAGCGTTCTTATGACCAAAGCAAGCATGCATTACAACGTTCTGTCAACGCAAAGACAGGTAGGCCTGAATGTGTCTTTGTAAACATAGAAGCCGTATACCCAGATCCACATAATCCTAAGCTTGAGTTTTGCTTCGAAGAATTAAGAGCGAGTCATAGAGGATGGGCACAGAAGGACTGGGCGGCAGAAAGAGCAGCGAAGAGATTACAGCCGAAGGAGGAGGCACAGAAGGCATCGCCGAAGAGGTCAAAGAAGCAAGGCGGTTTCGAAATATTCCAGGACGACGCACCGCTTCCGCCACCACAAGCAGAACAGCTACCGGCACTACCGGCACCTGTTGTCGATATCGGAAGCGAGTTAAAGGTGTTGTCTCTGAACGACGAGAACAAGATTCCAGCTGCAAACGAAAACGATGAGAATGCTGTACCCTCAAGTGAGCAAAGACGGCAGGCCGCCCTGGCGAAGCGACTACGCAGAGAGGAACGTGCCAATCGAACTCGCAAGATCAAAGTCATGGAAGTCGAGCATGTCAAGAAAGAAACACAAACCGTACAACTCAATTTGGCTTCCCCTACCGGCCCAAAACTCAGAAAGAAGAAAATCGCTGCTGAACCTACCATGACTATCAACACTCGCGAAGCTATGGAGGAGATTTACGGTATTTTCGAGCAATCAGCCAAGCAGGAAGATGAGAAGTCCGAGGATGAAGACGAAGAGGACAGTGACGACGATGATTACACCAGTGGAGCCGAGAGTACCATGACGGGAAAGATGTCTGCCACAGCCTCCGAGTATGGCGAGGAGACACGAAATGAAATTTTCCAGACGCAAGCCGAACAACAGTCAGCGGAGGAGGAGCCAGCTACGAATGATGTCGATGATGAGGAGGAGCAAGACGACGATGGAAAGACAGAAGTCACCGGGTGGTCAGATTTCACTTCCAGCAAGCACGTACCGGACACGGGTGAGGCCTGCCCTGCTCGCAAGGCTAAACTGCAGGTATTCCAGGACGACGAAGATCATGCTACTCTGGAGACTCCACAACCAGAAGATCTGGATACGCCCACGGAAGACAACCCGCAGGATCGATATGTGCCTCTGCCGCCCGAGGACTACGACCCTGTCACCGCTCAATTCCGTCTTCCAGCGGTCATGGCCAACAATCGACTTCCTTTCATGACGCCCATCGTCGAACACACTGAATCATCGCTCGGTGTTGCGACTGGCAGAACCGAAAAAGACTACTTTACTGCGAAGACTCCAAGTCGACTTACATCAGGATCAATCCCCCCGATCGAGGAAGACGAGGATGATGAGCTCCTGAGTAGTCCTTTCCAAGATCTCTCTTCCGAGGCTGCAAATGACAAGAGGAAACTACTCCAGCCAATTCGTACCAAGACGACTAAGGGCATAGTCTCTCTGGGGGATGTTGAGCAGAAGAAGCCGTTGGCAAAGAGTTCCGCTTCTGCTGAGCCAGTGACCAAGGGGCCGATCATTCTGGATCAGCAGGTCAATCCTGTCGACCCTACGTTGAGGAACAGCATATTAGCCCAATTTCGACCGTCAATCACAACATTTGAGGGTTATCACGATCACAAGGACACAGACTTTGGTCGTGCCAAGGAGATACGCAAGTTTGCGAGCGCCGTGTCGAAAAACAAAGCCTGCTCAAACCCAGACAAGACTCTCTCGACGGTCTCAATTCCCCCAATGCTGGATTTTCCTGATGTCGAGGACGTGTACAAGATTCGTCGCGAGCTCGGTGCGGGTGCTTTTGCCCCTGTCTACCTTGTAGAGCGAAACACCAAAGACTCTACAATCACGCAAGGAAGTGAGGACCAAGAAAACGTACCAGTTGCTCGTATGGGCCAGGGCGCATTCGCCACACACGTCCGCTCAACCACAGAGGCGATGAAGATGGAGGAACCGCCTTCACCCTGGGAATTCTACATGCTGAACCAAACCCACCGCCGTCTCGGTGTCTCTCGCCCAGCAGATTCGATCGTCCACGCCTACGAGTGTCACGTCTACCGCGACACCAGCTTCCTGATCGAACAGTATCGGGACCAAGGCACACTTCTAGACCTCGTGAACCTCACACGCGGCATCGAAGGCTGCAACGGCGGTCCCGGCGCCGGCATGGACGAAGCACTGGCAATGTTCTTCAGCATCGAGCTCTTCCGCACAGTCGAAAGCCTGCACAAGCACGGCCTGATCCACGGCGACCTGAAAGGCGACAACGTGCTCGTACGCTTCGACTCCGGCGCCCCCGAAAACAACGATCTGAGCGCGCGCTACCGGCCCGACGGCGCCAGCAACTGGTCGGCCAAAGGCATCACGCTGATCGACTTCGGGCGCGGCATCGACGTGCGACACTTCGTTCCCAACGTGCAATTCGTCGCCGACTGGGAGACGTCCGAGGCCGACTGCGCCGAGATGCGCGAGCTGCGGCCCTGGACGTACCAGGTCGACTACCACGGGCTGGCGGGCACGATCCACAGTCTGCTGTTCGGCAAGTACATGTCGACGGTGGCCGACAAGGGCGACGTCGGTCTCGGCAAGGGCAACACCAGACGCTACCGGATCAGGGAGGGGCTGAAGAGGTACTGGCAGACGGAGATCTGGGGCGAGGTTTTTGGGTTGTTGCTTAATCCGCTCCTGCATCTGGACGGCGAGGAGGGCGCCAAGATGCCTGTTGTCAGGGGTATGAAGTGTGTCAGAGAGGGGATGGAGAGGTGGCTCGAGGCGAATGCTGAGAAGAAGGATCTCAAGGGTATGATTAGGCGGTTAGAAGAGGAAATCGGTCGCAGGAGGAAGAAGTGAAGTGGTTTACTTTCGCATTGCTGGTGTTACGGGGGTTTAGCATATAGGATCGGGTATTTATTGGGTAGATGCTGTATACGCACTGCAATGTTTCCATCGAAGTTTCCGCTTTGGATGATGATGATGATGATGCTATCTCTTGTCGATTCCACATCGATCTGGTCTCCTTTCCTTGGGCGATTGATGAAACGCCTCGCCATGCTAATGAGATATTCCTAGTTCATACTCCATCGTCGCTCATAAAATTCTTCATCTTCATTCTCATTCAGTGGACAAGTGCTCGCTCAGCCAGCCATAATGTCCTCATCTACATCACCGCCCGGAGGAGCATCCCAGCTCATCTCCATGGGATCCTCAAACGACGCCGCACCACCATCAGTCTTCTTGTTCCGGCGCACGTAGTCCATATACTCTTTCGTCAACGCGAGTCTGCGGTCAGCCTCCTTGACAAACGCAGACAGAGCCTCAATCTTCTTGACCTGCGCCGCCACGGCCTCCTCCGTCGCGTCCGCCACGTGCTTCTGCTGTGCCTGGAACCGCAGAATCGACGCGCCGTCGCTGCTGGAGATACTGGCTTGCACGTGGCCGAGAGTGATCATGTTGTTCAGCAACTGCAGCGTCGCTTGTGGGGATAAGCTGAGATGTGTCGCTACGCGATCGACGGGGAGAGCGGCGTATGTGCTCGCGAGATCGATGACGCGGAACCGTCGTAGTGCTTCTGCTGCTTCGGTCACGATGCCCAGATTGCCGTCTTTCTCCCATACCTTGTCTGCGACGTCGATCTCGGCGTGGAATTTCTGGAGGTCGCGGTTCTTGAATGCTTCGACCAGGGCGTCGTATGGTTTGGAGAGGCTCTGGATGACTTTGGCTGAGGCTTGGTCCATGAGGTGGGAAGATGGGAAAGGGTTGCCTTGGGCGAGGAGACCGAGGATCTGCAGCTTCTTGTAGGCTTCCACCATGTATGGATTTACTGCGCTGTTGGTTGTGGGTACCGAAAGCACCATCTCGAGGAACAGCCTAGCTCTTTCGTAGTTTCGTACACCAATATAGACAAATGCGCCAAGGAGATAGTATTCCTGAATTTCGGCAACAGTGATCTTGTCCGTGATGCCGGATGTTGTGGTGATGTACCCGCAACTCAGCTCGTGGTCTGCGCATAAGAGTCGTTCGTCGATGCCTCTGGTGGGGTCTGCGGGTAGACAGTAGATGTCGTTGTCGAGGAGAGGAAGTGCTTGACGCGGTAGGCTTAGCGCAAGGCAGACGTGCATGAAGAGGAGGTGATTCGAAGTGTATGTGGCGCCTGTAGGATCCATGCGAAGGATAGCAGTACGCATTGCTTGAAGCAGTTGTGCCTGTGGTTGTTAGATTTGATTTGTTTCCTGCAGGCGCGAGTACGTACATCTCCTGTCTTCTGAATGATCTGCGCCGTCCAAAGTATACATGTTCTCCATTCACGGCCTGCGTAACGAGCTTGGACTGGATCATAGGAAGTAAGGAATCCAGCAAGCGCAATGAGTATCTCGTCCGGTACATTGTCTCGGTTCGAATGAGGCAGTAGACCGGCAAGGTAGGCGATGGTATCCTGAGATGGATCTACTGGAAGATCTCTGGTGCCATTTTTCCTGATATGTTGTACATGTTTAGTGAGCGTTTGGTCGTAATCGCTGTCCAGAATACCTGGTGGCCGTGACAAGTCCATGTTCTGCCCAGCCATATTGCCAGAGATGATCGTAATGGTACTGAAGGGTGTATGTCCCTTAAACGGTCGGCAAGTGAAGGCAGCGATTAGAGTCACGAGTGATGCGGTTGCAAACAATGGTGAGTGTGAGTTGGAGATGCAGTTGGAGTTCGACTGCCATACGCCATCATAAGTGTAGGCAGAATCTTGAGGCGGTGAAGCGACATGGTGAATATTCAACGACAACAGACCGCGAACAACACAACGACACCCTCCATTACTGTCAAAGTGCATCATTTATTGTCAAGCCCACAATAGTTACGGGTAATCAAGTCAGATAAATAATAGGTCGATCAATTGAAGCTACAGGCTAGCTATCCTGAGCAGGTTTCCTACTGGATCTGATCTGCAAGCTATCTGAACCGCAGAAGTGTAAGAAGTCAACCCAGAAAACCCCCCCCTGACCGACGACAGATATATCTTATCGTCGCTTGTCCCATCCGTCCTCAATCTCAGTGTACCGAAACGCCATTGCTCGATCAAATGCAGTCTTTCGTTTCTTGGGCGTTATAGCATAAAGTAAAAGTCGAAAATGAATAAAGTGAATAGAAGAGAAAGTAGATACAGTGCTCTCTTGTAACTCGTCTGTACGATGTAGATCTTGCAAGATATAAATCTGCAGTAGTACGCAGAACAGAACGAGCGAAAAGGCAAGAGTTGGTTCCGCCACATGGTAGACCGAAAGAAGTAAAGTAAATTCAGGCTGATGCACGCTCATGTCGTCATGTCGTTATATTCGTTGATGTAGTGTAATGTGTGGATCCGACGAGTGTAGTATCTATCGGCCACCAGGTCCTTTGTTGGCGAGCTGTCGAAAGGTGGCCTCTAGTGAGGTGTTCGGAGTGAAAGATGAGTGTGGCAGTTCCGAGCCGAGAGGGGTAAATCGGCGAGGGAACGTGTTGAATTGGAGAGGCGCAGCCACTGAAGCACCGCCAAAAGGAGATCGGAGGCGTGGTACCGCATCCGTTGTGGGAGGTTGGAGAAGGTTGCTGCCTGGGAGGTCGCTGCTGAGCTCGCCCGCATCTGACATGGGAACGTCAGGGACGCTCGGTCTAAAGAAGGAATTCAGGCTACGAGTTCCATCTTGAACGGCGCCGAGACTGAAAGCACGTTCTCGAGCCGGGCGAGCTGGCGGCTCAAAGTTGGTGTTGTTATTGAAGAGGTTCTCCAAAGCATTGTGAGTGAAGGCGCTGTTGGCGGTCTCATCATCCAGATTGAAGCGGCGCTTGAGAGAGCGGAACGTCGGAACTGGAGCGTGAAGCTCGAGAGGGGAGTTAAGTGCTGCATTGCCGTTGTCAGGTCTGCGAATGAATGAACGGCCGAGAGACTGAGTAGTCGACATGCCGCCGAAAACGTCATCTTGAGCGGATCCACCATCAAAAGGTGACGCCAAAACTGCATGACTGTCGCTCTGAGTGGCGTAGCGGGATCCGATACCGAGTCCGAGTTGAAGGGAGCGACTCTTTTGGTGGGCAGAGGAGCGTCCGATGCGCTGGAACCATCCTGCGGGTCGGTCAAGCTTGACCTCGGCCTTTGGCGCAGCTGGTGCGGACGTTTCGCTTGTGAATGGTGCTGTTGGTGCTTCACTCTCAATCATTGGCGTAGGCGCCGCAGTCGCGGCAGCCAGTGAAGTGTGAAGGCTGCGGCTTGAGAAGGCGGTCGTGTTAGGATCCGAGCTAGAGTGAGGACTTGAGGATTGAAATGGTGAAGGGCTGCGGGTTTTGAGAAGGCGCTGATAATGCGCCGAAAGTGAAGGCTTGCGCTTGCATAATTCGCGCAGACGCTTGCGGGTAGCTCCCTCAGATCGTGACCACTTGACGGGTATCTTATACTGGTCTCGGGCGATCGGGGTACTGCTGCCGTTGCTTTCCATATCATCATCTGGTCGGATGGTGTCCGGGGACTCAGCGCGAGCAATCTGAACGCGGGGATGCTGTGACTGGTCAAGAAGGTTGGCAGCCCTGTACCTTGGCCAAGAGTTCTTTGCTTCGCGCGCAACTCTGTGACAGACGCCCAATGGTGGAGCAGTTCCTGGCAATGTCTTGAAGGGCGTGACCCGTGGGTCCTGGACATAGAACATATACGTGAGCCAGAGGTGGTCGTCCATCTCCGGGGTCCACTGTGTATCACGGCCAGTTTTCGTTCGCTTGAAGGAGGGTGAGGTTTCTGTAGGTGAGAATGCGAGATCTGGCGAGAAAATAAGGTCGGTTGATTTCGGCGCTGCATATGAGAAAGGATCCGCAGCTTCACTCTCCGGGCTAGTACAGCTTCCACCGAAAGAAGGATCTGAGTGATTGCTGCTCCCGTATGAAGACGTGGATGAGCCGGAAATCGATGAACATGCAGAAAGAGGACGCGCAATGTAATGGCGACCCGCAATCAGCGACCATTCGTTTTGTTCCTCCTCAGCGTCAAAAGCGTCTGTTTGCGACACTGGTGTCTTTGGCGGCGAAAGGAGTGGAATTGTCTGCGAGCGCGGCGCAAGGTATCCGGATTCGACTGAAGGTCCGTACTGTGATGTGAGTTCCTCCTCTTCTTCGGCCTCGGTCATCTCGAATGTTGGAAGTGGTTGGCTCTCGTCAGAGGCCATGTCGCGCGGCGTCGCATCGGCGGCCGGTCGACGTCTCTTGACCTTGAACATCTGGCGCGGCGCAGAAGATTCTACGCGGGGGATTTCGCGCAAAGGCAGTGGTGTCTTGGGAAGATCGTCCTCACTGTAGTGGTAGGAGAAGTTTCGAGGAAGAGTGATCGACATGGCGGGCTTGGGTGCCATGATTGTTGTCGCAGAGTGGTTGTAGTTTCGAGAATAATATGTGGTGAATCGCAAGAATGCGACAGGAACAATGGAATAGATTGTATTGTTTATGTCGAGGGGGTTGTTTGCGCGCTCAGTGTTTGACTCCTGCAGCGACGTTTCTCTCAAAACATTGCGACAGCCGCAAGGCGCCTAACTCTGGCTGGGCGGAAGACGGCGCAATCGAGTGCGCAATCGTGATGCAAAGGTGTATTGGCTCTAACGAATGTGGTGGTGTGTGAGGGTGGTCGAAAAGGCGGTCGAAGGGTGAATTAGTGTGAGGTGGTGAAAGAAGAGGTGAGAGATGTTGTCGCAAAGGCGGCGATGCGATGCGGTGCAATGCGGCGGTCTAGGTTAGCAGGTGCGGGAGGAACGAGCAAAAGAAGGTGCGACAGGCGTGCGGGCGAAGCCTAATGCGAAAGTCGCTGCCCGTAAAAGTCGCGCGTGACGCTAACGACAGCGCACGGTCGTACCTCCGCTTTTTGAGTTTAAGCAATTCACCGGTGGGCATCATCAATCAACTTATCGATGATAATTGGAGTGCTATTGTAACTTGGGCCACCATGTAGAAGTGTGATAATAACGACATCATCTCTGGGTTGGAAATTGGCTCAGGTGTTGGCAAAAATGGTCTCATTAGCAGTCTGTGCTATACTAAGGGTCTTCAAGTTTTGCTTTGGGGAATCGTTGGTAAGAACATGTTCGCTTGGCAAGACAATGCAGCGGTAAGGGCTGTTGCTCCGTTCCTACATCGAGTATAGCACCCTGGTCTGGTGATAGACAACAAGGCTCTATGCAGGTCACTGCGGAAGGCGTAGAGCTATAGCGAGCGTGCGGACACATGTATGTGACCCAAGCTCGTGCTTCTGTGAACCTTGAATGAATAGTAGTACGATACACAAGCAGTCGTGTTCAGACCCATTGGACCAGGAATCATCAAACAGCATGCTGCGAGGGACAAAAATGATCGTTCCAAGAAGCTTCTAAGACAGCTGGCACACACTCACAACGACAGGTTGGCACAAACTGGCACAAACTGGCACAACTGTTTCACAAGCCAATTTAAACCACTTTACGCGTCAAGCTCACTAGCGCGTGTTTTTCGCGTCCTGCATACCGACATCCACCCACATCGCCATATTTCATCGCACATCACACACCGCTAGATACCCGTCGCTCATGCAAAGCTCCGTGCACTATAGACTTCCCGTCTGGCTCCTTCGTTGGCGGCATATGTGGCTGCCGTGCGGCTTTGCTTGTGGGCGCTGGGCTAAATTCTTCTCATCGCTGGGAGTTTCTGTCCATGCGTGCAGCCCGCCTCAAGACCCTAGACTCCACTGAGTAGATATGCTCTGCAGCGGCAGTGAGGATCGTGGTCTTCAATGGCTGCTTACCCACATTGTATGACAGGTGGATGCGGGCACGAGCGTTTGGGTCATTCCCGGCATGGTAAGGGGAAACTGGATGAAACCCGTGCCTATTGTTGGGTATCATGACATGTTGTGCAGCATTGTTTTGTGCATAGATAACGGACACATGGTCACAATGATTGAGTACAAGGCTAGACACGAATACTCCGGCGCTACGTTCGATGTTGTGGTTGTTCATCGAGATGAAATTATGACATAGTGTGTACCATTGTTCGTATGTTCATGATCACGATGCGGAAGCTGGTAGTACCCGAGTTCTAATTCTTCTCATTCCTCCAACGAGAAGTCAAAGTCCTTGAATGCAGCCTTGAACGATTCAACATCTGCCGTTTCCTCGACTTCAGTCTGCGCAGAGTCTCTCCAGTCCATCCGGTTTTCCAAACCCAGCAACTTGGCTAATACCCGACGACCGAACTGTAAATCAAATCTAAAGCTCGAGTCGAGATGCAAGACCATGACTTTGTCTTTCTGGCCATCAGCCCATATAGTTGCCTTGAAGTAATCGCCCTCAATCTCCGCTTCTTGATCATTGTCCTTTGCGGTAGTTGTCTGGAATGCAGGATATGTCTCGTTCTCGGCTTCGACCTTGAAAGCAGCTTCCACCAAGCCTCTCGTCACCATGTCTCGAACTACGGGCAGGAACTGCCAGTGCACGTGTATACCTCCCGCTCTGCTGATCTCCCACGTCACTGCGCCCATCTTCTGCTTCTCTGGTGCTTCTTTTGATCGAGCCGCGACCATGGATTGTAATGCTTGACGATATCGATGCATTTCAGAAGCAGTAGCCTGACGTGACTGTTCATCTCTGATCAGACCAATCGTCGGAGAGTGCTCCAATGGTATTATGAGCATGTGACCTGGAAAGCCGAGTGCTGGAAATGTATCGCTGTTAGTTAAAGGTCCTTTTGCTGTCGTGAGGTAGGCACTCTCTCCAATAGACGAGATGAGATGGGTCGCGATATTTGGATTAGATAAGCAGAAGAAGCATTGCTGAGGAGTGGGCGGCGGTTGACGAGATTTCTTGCCTCTGCGAGGTTGACTGTTTCCATTCTCGAACCTCGAGTATGACCTTGGTTCAGGATCTAGCGCCTTTCGCTTCTTGGAGTTGAAGTTCAGTGGTGACGCCGTGACTCCGGCGGGTATAGTAGTGGGCAAATCTGCCTTGGGGTCAAGTGAAAAGGCATAGATCCATTTCTGCTTGGAAGGGTTGCCGTAAGGTGCAAGACTAATGAATCTGGTGACCTTGTACTCTGTTTCGTCCTCTCCTCGAGCGTGAAAGAAAGGCTCTCGTTCGAAGAATGAATTCGATGTGCTGAAATGATATCTTGGCTTCAGGAAGGAACATAGGTCGGCTACGCTTTGTTGTGCACTAGGTACCTCATCCTCAGAGAAAGCCGCTTGAGAACCAGTCCGGATGTCTATCGGCCATTCTGCTGTGATGACAATATCGGCATTGTTCGCGCCCTTCAGTACTTTGACGTCTGGCTCGGTATTGATCGGAGAGTACTCGTTAAGCGACGTCTTTTCTTCCAGCAGTTCGCTCTGGAAGGTCCCACCCAGAGCTACTATCTTCACGCCTTCAGAGGTCTTGGTGGTCGTCCTTCGTCCCAGAAAGAAGAGGTTTGAACATAGCTCTCCAGAGTCTGAGGTCAGTTTCTCCGCCACCTTGTCGGGCAGCATGCGCTTGCCGAGCGCAAAGTACGTCGGTAAAGGAACATGGATTTGTCCATTTAACAGCTTGTCGACCTGGTCGTCTTTGGAGGTTCCATCTGTTGACGAGGAAAACAATTTACCGACAATCAATGCGAAAGAAAAGTTGTTCTTGGCATGCAATGCTCCAAGTTTGCCAAACACCGCTGAGATTTCACCATTGACATCGCCAATGACCGCGCTATTGTATGTCAGCTATGTTGAACCGAGCTGAAAGACTTCACTCACATTTTTGCTGCCATTTTTTGTGTCGCGTGAAGACCGTGCAGCGCTCACGAAGGTTCACTTCCAGTCGAAACGCCAAGATCCCGATCCCACCTGTTCCATCGAGTCGGCCTGAACGGAATCTAGAATTTCTACATTGATTCTTATATATTCTTATATGTGTCGGATAACAACGATCGATACATGAGTCACATAGGATCTTTGTACTGGAAACATGGTAAGATGAGTATCGACGACAAGTAGAAGGTCTTGCTGAGAACCTCTGAGAGATCAATCGGAGACATGCCGTGCGATTCATGCATTTCGTTCATCTCATCGTATCGAAGCTATCGAGTCTGAGTGAAATCACTCTCGCCTTGCTTGACGGAAACCTCCTTGGTGTCGACTCTCTGGACCTTGGCAGCACTTGGTCCCTTATTGAGGTGCTGAACGAACTTGTCGAGCGAGCTCTGATCGCCTTGTGCTTCACCGACTACCTGTTTTTCGTTAGTTGTAGAATAAAGAGATCTTGCGGTAAACGAACTGTTCCATCCGAACTATTCTTCACGAAACCAGTGACACCGAGGGATTGTGCTTGCTCGACTGTAAATGATCTGAAGTTGACACCCTGGACAGAGCCTTCGACGAGGTAGGAGATCTGGAATAGTCAGCTGTTGCTCAGGATCGCTTTGCTGCTACGAGCTGTACTCTTTTAGACATGTTGATTGCAGCGGTGCTGAAAGCTCTCATGGAATTCTTGTTTGGAGTTGTCGCGTGCTCAAAGGAACAGATGTCAATCGCACAGCTGTAAAAGACCCTCTGACTACATGTACTGTACGATTTACTACCTTACCCTGTGGAAACACTGACTTTCATACGAGTGTTGGTTGCATCATCGTCGCAATTGCTCCCCACTCCTCAGCTCTTTCCCCACAGTCACGAATGAAATTATGGGGCCCTTTTGTTTATTTGTCGGTACCAGTCAATGACATCTCGAAGACTCTTACAACCTTCCAGAACTTGCGACGAACAATAGTAAGGGAAGTGTTCACCCCAATATGGACGTGAAGTATAGGCAATCGACGCGTTTTACATCCGCATCTTGCCTTCGTCACGTCACGATTCATGTTCCCCAACCGTGCTCTGGATCAAGGGAAATTAGTAGGTGGAACCTCATGCCATTGGCTACCCCTGGGTTGCTTCATGTTTATTGTCGAGCACTACTTGCTAGAGATGCTGACTAGCAACTTTTTTGACACATTTGAACGCCTATAACACGTTGCAAGTGTTTGATCTCACATTGTGCCTCTTCACGACTCGAAACATGGCAGAAATCGACAACAACTCCTCCCTCCAGTCCGGAAGCATACCGACCTCGCCATACTTGAGGCCTAGCTCACCTTCACCAAGTGTAATACCAAGTTTGGCGTTGGGTGCCTGCCCTCTTCTGGATCGATCTGTTTCAACACCATCAACTGCTTCCTCGCTTTCATCAAGATCAGTTTCCACTGCATCAGATGGCAGCATTAGCGGCTCCCACCGCCGACGTGGCTATATGCGTCCCCAGGGCACCGACTTCGCCGACTCTGCTCGTAATCGGGACAGCGTCATGAGTCTAGGTAGTATTGCTCACATGCAACATTACTTTGCTCGAACTGGGTTGCTGGACGGCAAGGGAGCTCAATTGTCTAGCGGCAGAAAGAAGCTGGGAGATGTGACTGTCACAATCGTCGATCAAGAGAACATGAGTCCAGAGACCGAGAACACATCTTTCTTGCAGAATTGGTCGGCCACCGGAGATGGCATCTTCCTGCCTCCTACTGTCAGTACGTACAAGGAAAAGCCCATCTACGCTCAACCTCCGCCCGATGTCACCGTTCTTCGCCGGGAGCTGAATGAATCGTTGGATGATGCTCGAAAGGTCATGGAAGAGGTGAAGGCCCATTCTACAATGGTTTGTCCTTTACTCGATTTTGTGCGTGATTCAGAGGGCACCTCAGAGACCAAAGCTTCGGAACATCACGAGCATCAAGGGTTCTTCGAGATCCAGGGCTTACACATCCTGGACTTGGTCACGCTGGCTATCCGAGCAGCCAAGAACTACTACACCTGTCACAACAACCCTCAGAAACTCTATTCGATACGATCGGAAAGAGAGATCAGAGCTGATCTCTACCAAGTAATGGACACTCTTAAGCGAATGGCCAACCGTGAGTTCAGAGGCGGTATGCGAGACCAGGAACAACAAAGCATCGTGGACTGGGTACAAAGCATCGAAAGATTGCTGCGAGACGAGCAAGAGTCGGAGAGGAAGGAACAAGAGATGCTTGAGCAATGGACATGGCTACGCGGCGACTGGACAGGGAGGGAACGCGAGCGCGAGCAGCTATTCTTCAACTCATTCGATCCCGACATGCAATCTCTACCCGAATGGACCGCACCGACAGAAGAGCCATCGCCCTTCCCCAAGTCGTTGCAAAGCGGCATTCGCCTCGTCCATCTTCACAACTCTCTCGTGAAACGCTCGAAGAGAAGATTCGGCGACATCACGACCTTCCACGCCGATCTCAACAAACCGTATCGATGTGCCGACAACTTGCGCTACTGGATGAAAGCCGCTGAGCTCCGCTGGGAAGTCAAGCTATCATTAAATGTCTTCGACCTGGTCTACGAGAAGCAGCCCGACGTTTGGCAGATGTTTGATGCGGCCTTGCTGAAGTGGTCCGCTGCCGTCCGCGAGGAGCTGACGAATGAGTTGTTCGCGGAGAAGGAGGCCGGCCATCAGACTCTTCCACAGCTGCAGATCGATGCCGACGACTGATCCCTAGCCCATCTGTTTTTTGGTGTTTCCCACTGCGCAATATACCCCTTATTTTCGAATCGGATTTTTTTCAGCTACTCAATCGTACACCAGTACTCTCTGCATCTATCTCTCCGAGCAAGAACATACCACTCAGTAACCCATCAGTACCCTCTTCGCTTGACTCACACCGGTCGTCTTTCATATTCCCGTCTCATCCGACGATCTCACTTGCCTCCTCACTTGCCTCCTGCTAGTCACACCTTAAGCCGCCTGCTTGCCACCAGGCGGATCACTCGGGACTCGACTCTGCTGCCGAGAACTCCTTTGCGCATCGGAACGACGTCTTCTTTTGATCTCTTGTTGTTCTTCATCGCAGAACTTTGCAACAGTGAATAAGACGTCGAGCCATTCTTTTATCTGCTTCCTGTGTTCTCGCAGGCGTTGCTTCACAGAAGTCCCCCACTTGATTTTCTTAGTATCTGTGCCAGGAGCAGGGATCTCGGTGCTACTGGCGTTGTTTAGCACTATCTGCCGCGCCTGTCTCTGGGCCTTTGTCGATTGTCGTTTTGGCTTTGTGTTGTTGCGGCCCTGCAGCCGGTTAGCGACGTTGTCGTGGCTTAGACCTTGTGAGAGAGAGGTCTGTAGGCGTCGAAGGAGTGATTCGAGTTCGATCATGTGCTCCCCAGCCTTGGTAAAGTGGCTACACGTGAACACTTGGTTCCCAAGAAGCCTTCTTCGGTCTACAGCCTGTGCTTGAATTGAAGAAGAATATCGACCTAATGTATACAAAGTGATTGTCATTGATAATTCGTTTCTTCGTTACTAATGATGGGGCTATGCTACCAATGTCCAAGTCTCCCGAGTGCCCTTATCTCCCACTTTTGGACCTTCTTTTTCAACTCACTGCGTCACCAATCGTATCAGAAAACCGGTAAGAATACCACGAAGCTAGCGACCAGAGCAAGGAAGCTGTCGACCAGGCTCACTATATTCTTCTGCCCATAAGATCTGGCAGCCGCAGCACTTGGAGTAAAGATTGGCGAAGTGCTTGGATCCGAGGCAGGATTCGTGCTTGTATCAGCCTGCACGGCCAACGCAACGTTGCCGCCAGGAGTGCTAGGACTCGCGACTGGAGAGGCTGCAATGTTGTATATTGTGGTACATGCCGGAGCAGCCGTAATCGGGAAGCCCTGACTGTCGAAGCTCTTCGGTCCTATCGGTACGACCATTGTGGTGAGGAAGCCTTGCTGATTGGATGTCGTGATCGTTTCAACCCCAGAATCCGAACACGAGACCTGCTGAGAAGGAGATGGCGACGGCGTAGATGAGGGGAGAGGGGAGAGTGGCTGGAAAAGTTGTTAATAAGAGAAGTTCATGATAGGGCGCTGGCTGGATGATGCGTACTCACTGTAGCCGAGCTCGAATATGGCACGACCTTACCGGAAGGACTGACGGTCCAGCCGCTGGGCAATCCGGGCAAATTGGTATTGACTGACGAAGAAGAGGACATCGTCGATACAGTCCAACCTCCGGCATTTGGTGTCGCGGCTGAAGAAGAACTGCGGTGGGTGCCGTCCCATGGAACTTGTCCGCTTGAAGTCGAGGTCACTTGTGGTGCCGATGTATCGACGTTCGAGGACCCTCCGCTGATGGTACCGCCGTTCGACTTGATCGATTGCCAGGTGCCAGTGGTGCCGCTGTAGCTATACGAGGATCCGGTGGAATAGTCTTGGACGTCGACTGATTGCACAGTCATGGTGAAAGGACCACTGCCATAATTCGTTTGACCGCCGGCCCAGGCGATAGTTCCAGGAGGGTTGGTCGGGTCTCCACCGGCCCAAGCACCGATCTTGAGCTGCATCGGTGTTTGAGGATACAGACCACCGACGCTGCTGGCTTGGATGGCTTCGACAGTCGTGCCGTCAATCTGCCAGACGATTTGAGTCGAAGTCCATTCGAGGGTGTACGTGTGGAACTCTTCCTGCGCTTCACTGACCGGTAAAACAGCTGATTTCCCAGATCCAGCTTGGCCTTTGCTGAAGTAGTTGCTCTGGACCTCGCTGTCTCTTCCGCCCAACCATTCCCAATCAATCTCGTCGAGATCATCCGACTGCAGGATAGCACTGCTGACGATTCCTTGACCAGGCGCAGCCTTCATGGTGATGCTGTATTTGCCGAACATGATGTAGAATTTTGACGTGATGGTGGGCGCATCTCCAGATTTGGCAACAGTGAAGTGGGCGCCAGTCGAGTCGTAGGTGGGACTGCCGCTGGATGTAAAAGAAGACGAAGCTCCAGAGGTGAAATCAATGGTGAGTGCACCACCTAGTGCTGGGTCTGCTGGACATGTCTGACCTGCTGTAGGGTTGCAACTACTCGAAGTTTGTGCCGAAGATGTCGGAAGCAAGCCAGCGATGGTGGCTAATGATGCCAGACGAAGGGCGGTGTCTAGACGTAAGATCTGTGACGGGAATAGCATATCCAATGAACAGTATGTGTGACAAAGTAAGAGGAATAACGAATTAAACTGTTCAACCGGTATCTCGAAACGGTCGGTTTATTTTGAAGGAACAGACGCGGGAAGGTGTTCTGGAAGGAGGAAACGCGTTTCTGCGAGGACTCAAACTCTCTTGTATACTAGGTCACGACTTGCCTGGCCAGCCACTGCCGACGACTCGGCTACGTCAAGCACTGCATTGGTCAACTACAGGCTCTCGTAAGCCAATTATTAGATTGTTGTACGTAGGTTGCTGCGGACGTGCGAAGAAGAGGTTGGTGTGGCTGGACGAAGCCAAGGAAGCTCGATTGGATCCACGTTGCGACGGGAACACGGCAGCGGTCCGTCCGCCGAACTGTGAGGTGATCAAGGCAGAGCCGCCGCAGATCATCAGATCAAATCAGACACGATGAAACACGATGTGGTGTGTATGCGGTTTGATGATACCGGCTACTGTGCCCAATCTTCTTGACGATGACCGTGTAGGGCTGCATCATTACCATTTTCCATGACGCCGACGCTTTCTACCTGATATGCTATCTTACATAATGTCTATGCGCCGCCTCACATACCCTCGAAGCCCTCACCTTCATCGCTGTCAATGTCGCCGTCTTGAATCTCCTTGGCAAGCTCACGCTCCCGTTCTCTGGCGTCTTGAGCATTCTTGAGCTCTTGTCGGTGCTTGTTCATTGGATATCTCATCGCCATGACACACTCGTCGTGAATCTCAAGGCATGCTCGGATACGGTCGTTGAACGCCTCGGCTGGCTCCCTGGTTGCGTATACATCACCAGCCTGCTTCGACTCCATGAAACCGTGCTCGTGGTCGATCGATGCCTCAATAACTCCATCTCGAATGGCTTTGGCCACGATGTATTCAGCCGACTCTTCACTCTCAACTCCCAATCTCAAGCAAATGTCCCTCAGAGAAATTCTGGAGTAGGACAAAGACAACATGCGCACACCAGTCTTGATAACATTTTGTCGCAGCCGGAGAATCAATGTGTATGTGCCATCGACGCGGAATTGAGCCACATGTTCCTCGACCACCTTGTTGAAACCTTGCAAATCGCCGACTCGTACAGCCTGGACCAGACGCAAATATGGGTATAGCGCCTTCTCCAAAGATGGCTGTCTGAACAGTGCTCTGTCCGGAATATCTCCCATCAAGAGCTCAACCACGATGAGTAACTTGGTCGCAGTCTGGTAAAATCCGGCCGCTGTTTGGTGAGCCGGCGACTTGCGAGTGGCGCTTGTGAGGTGGTCGTGAGCCGCAGTGTAGGAAAGCTGAATCGCTCGGATGCGGCCTAGGTAATAGAGGTACCGGCATACTTGGTTGTTCGAGGCGTTAGTTGGGAATTGTGTTTGGGAGACAAGCAAGTCGGCCTGGGTGATATCGGCAGTGGAAAGGTAGTTGCGAAGAAGAAGGACCGTTACAGCGGCTTGAGTGTCGGCGTCCTTGCGAAGGACTGCACTACGAAGTGCGGCCAGAAGCTTCGATCTGGTCTCGATGACGGCTGCTTGACGCGAAGGTGGCTTGGGATCGAGCTGCTCATGGAAGAGGTGATAGTAAAAGTAGGCTTTTGCGGCCAAAGCGTCCAGTGTCCTCCTGTTGTACTCGCGGACTTTGTCAACCAGGATCGAGGAGTACTCCGCGCCCTCAGAGAACTTCTTCTGATCATAGAGATAGACCTGACAGTGTTAGAGATCTGTGCCTGCCATATAATCCGGACCAAACATACCTGAACCAGGATCGCGAGATACACAAAGTGCTCAGCTAGCGGCTCTCCTGCGGTAGGCTTCTGACTCGTGTTGCCATTCGCTCCGTCTCCCTTGCTCTTACCAAGCGCCGTCGTCAAGAAGTGTTTCGATGGTGCGTCGGGATGAGATGCGTAAAGTGTGTCGATGGCGTTTGACAGAGCCTCTGCGAAGTGAGGGCTCCTGCGGGTGCTCGATATCGATCGCAATACGCGAAGAGTGAATCTGGCATCGAACTGTGAAATAGCTTGCTCGAGGAGAGCAAAGTTTGCGGTTATTGCTGAACTCATATCAGTATATTGTGCATGTCACAAGACCTAGTCGCTCATACCGGACGTCAGTTGTTGGCTTGTCTGTCCCTTTGAGACTTCTGGCGCGGTAGCCTCAACTCCTTCCATCTTCTCTGCCATCTTGGAGATCGAATATGAAAGTGAGTTTTGATGTGAGGGTATGGTATGAGTATTCGAAATAGAACGAGGTTTCGTGACGGCGCTGGATGGAGCTTGGTCGATCTGGACGATGATGCCACACCAGCTTCACTGCACTCTGGACTTCGAATACTGACTCAGTCAAGCATTCACTCTCAGGAAACAACGACTCATGTGTCTGTGACGCGCCTTGTCGCGTCGGCGTATGTTTGCGACGACGTCGATCAATGGTCTTGATTGATATATTAGTAGTCGCAAATTGACAACAAAAACATAAGATGACTTCGACACTCTTGACAAATCATCTCGAACAGATCTCATCATGTGCGACCTCAATCGGCGAGCTGGAATTTCCAGGCCCAAAAATGTTTACGAACGCTTTACTGGCTACGCACGACATCACGGCACTCATCAGAGATACAGAATTACATGAACGAGCGCTATTTTCGCTGGCACCACCTCCCATGCCAACAAATTCACAGAGCCAGCTCTATACGGGCTCACTCTTGGGATCAACAAAAGCGGCTTCTCGACAGAGCACCGCAATCAACACTGCGCGACAGCCAAAGAGAAACACCGCGGTCGCCACGGTTCTTGGAGGCGCTCTGTATCGCAAAGTCCAGAGAGCGGAGTCTGGAGCTGCTAATCGACCTTATGGCTCCGGACGATCTGTGGAAAAGGGCGACCTCGATGTAGAGGTTCTTCTCGAGGGTGCCGAGAAGCTGTGTGGCGTCTACCCTACCGCCGGATCTGCCGAAAGGATTGCCAGTCTTCGGGAGAGATACGAGCAGCTCACTGCCAATATCGCTCACTACCAGGACAGAGTTGCAAGGAACGCACAGCAGCTTGACTTGATGTACCAGCGCACAGGACATGATGACGAAGACGTCTGGGACGATGATTTCCCCGACCCTATTACTCCAGCACGTACTGCCGCTCCGACAATGACCCGGGAGGATCTGGAGAGAGAGGAACGGGAAATCAAAGACCTTGAACGGAAGAAGCGAGGCCTCGAAGAACGAGTGACCGGAATGGAGAAGGATCTTGGAGGTCTCATGCGCTGAACAGTTGTTTCGTGTTGATGATGAATTGGCCAAACATCCGTAGACGTGCGAGATGCTTTTGTCAGATCCCTGATAGCATGATCAGATTCTAGGAGCGAATTGCTGAACAGTATGGGTTAAAACTCAATTTCTGACCTCAAATCACCATGATCGAACTCGACTTTGAGTTACGCCGACAGCTCTCTCTTGAGTCTGTCATGAACGGAAAGCGAATCGACCAGTGGGAGACCACATTCAAAGACTACAGCAACATCTCCGTCGACGAGATAAAGATGCTACAGGACACAGAGGAGTTACTCGACTTACTGGATCGTGCAGCTTCCCATCGCGCGCTTGCTGTTTGGGAATTCGAAAACATAGCTGAGGAGGAAAAGCAATCGAAGATCAGCTTCTTGCGCGACGTTCATTGGTGTGCCACGCAGACACTTGGGCACATGCGCTACTGGAGAAACATAAGCAGCGGCCAGATCGAACATTCTGTTGCGCTTGATAGACGACCGAAAGAGATCAACGGACGAGGAAACTATGAGCGTACTCATTATGCATTACGTATTGTCATTATTGTGTTACTGGTGTCTATACTATGACACTGAAAGAGCTTCAACAAGACTGAATCGCCTGCCAAAGTTTTGGAAGCCGTTCCATGATAATCTCTTCGATGCTGATGTGGAGGCGTATTCGATTAAGGATGTGTTCGCAAGTTTGTTGCCATAGTCCACGGGTGAAAAGCTGACTGCTTTGATACGGAGGGACTGTTCAAGACCGAGTCCCTTTAGGGGCTGCACCTCGATCAATGGCCTTGCTGTTGCCACGATCTGCTCATCAGGCTGCGAGCGAGTGATCTCCGGCAAATCAAGCTCGAAAGCGCGCTCGAACGGGTTCGATGTGAAGCGAGGTTCGTGGGGAGTGAGATATCGTCTGGTCTGCAGGGACAAGTCAGCGACCATGATGGCAATTCAAGTCTAAGCACTTACCTTGAACGCAAGGAACCTCTCTAGCATGTCGGCCTCTTGAAAAAGTAATGAAATGGATGTACTCCAGATCAGAACAAAGTGCTCTTTGCGGCAGACGCAATGAGAGACGTTGTCCGGGATCGAAAAGTCCGGCCGGGTAATGTCCTCGATCGAATCAATGACTGCGATCGTAAAGTCTCCGTATACGTTAATTATCTTCTGATCGAATGATAGAGTGTTGAGGAATAGGCTGACGGCATTGGAGGAAAAGGTCAAGGCTACTTGTGGCTGTAGGACGTCGACAGCGTCGTGTATGGTATGGTCTCGTGTTGTGCTCGAGTATGTGCCGTCTGCTCTGCGTACGAATGCTCCGAGACCTGATGTAGGAATGTATATATCGTCGTGGAAGTCTTCTAACCACGATCGCTCGAGTGCTTGCCGATGAATAGACTGTGCAGACTAAGACAGAATTAGGGTAGCCTCGAAGCAAAGGTTGAGGCTTGACTCACCGCGTCACATCTTCGCTGCATGTTCTGTAGCGCTCTCTGAGCAGAACGATCGTCGTGGGACTGTTTCTTGTCGACACTGAAGCAGTTGCTGCCATCCAAAGATATGGCAGAGTCGGAACGTGAACTGACATAGTCGTCCACAGACTCCGTGTGGTCGAATGAAGCCATGGGTGAATGACGCCTCGTGCAGCTTTGGAGAAACAGAAGAATTGCAGACACGCTCGATTGGAGAAGAAGTGTGGTAAATCGTTGGACTGTACGCGAAGGAAAGCTCTATAAGAAAGTACGAAAGGCCTTGCCAAACCTTCTGCTACTTACACTATATATGCACGCCGATGCGTGGTGACATTCTCTATTGACCAAAGTCAGAAGTCTTAGACAATAGTCGACAGCCAGAAGATGAGGAGGTGTGTACAGCCGACCTACCTGTCAAAATGGTTGACTAACAGTGGTAGCTCCCCCATAAAAGTCAGTGACCGTTACAACGGCTGTAGAGATAATGCTTATTATCAAACCTTCCTTCGCTTGTATATCTGAAAAATACAGCGAGGGGACAGTATAACGGCCATATTTTACCGACTCATTTAGAGGTCGTTGGCTTTGTCTCTCGGTGTCGCTACGGGTTGTCAACTTTGTGTCCATTGCCATACGTTGGTCCTAAAACGTTCCAGTCGATACCCAGGGTCTGCGACACCGTCATGATGCATGAGGAGAACAGGAGAAAATGTTGTCTAATTAGGCTGTAAGAAAAAGATAGGCCTGAAAATCATTGTGACGTGTACCTATGTACTGTCACCTGACCTTGGACTCGTCCTCTGATATTGTAGTCCCCTGAATGGGACGAGGCGGGCGGGACTGTAGAGACGGCAATCGATCGCTTCGCTATACGTGTCCAGGCGAGCTCATATCACGCTGCGCTCGTGCTCTTTCTTGTCCGACTGAACACAATTGATACTTCCATTGTGTGAAAAGAGCCTTGCGGAGAGGGGCATGACAGCCGATCGCGGGGGATTCAGCCGAACGGTTCTCGTAAACGGCTCTTGATCATGCCCTACCTGACGATACTATCGAATCAACTGCTGCCTACCACATTCGGTATCAGTTGCGACGTGACATGCATAGTGACATGTAAGAAATCCCAATCGGCTTGCTTCCCCCTTCAGTTTCGAGATTCCACGGAATTTCCGAGCAGGCCACGTCTTCATCGCCGTTATTCGAGTAGTGAACAAGGTGTAGCTGCAGGTGCCGATGCGAGTTTGACACGAGAAGCGTACGCGGCACATGTACCGAGCCGGGTCGAGAGTTGTCACGGTCTGCAAGGCTGTCGAGGTCGCACGGCGAGAGTTACAGTGCTGTCATTATAATGAAACGTCTCATGTACACATGCGAGCTGCTTTTCCTCAAGATCAGATCACGGCTGTCAATTCATAGGGGCAAGGGAGTGATTTGAAGCAACGAAGAGAAAATGGGTGTGGTGGAGAGGTCCAGTGATCTGTCTTATGGTCTGTTTTATTTCTTCAAGTTAAGGCGTCCTCCAAAACAATCTACGTATATTAGATAGCTAAATTCTGCTTTCCATCACGTGATAGTACAATATCACTTGACAGCACTAGTGGTTTAGTGGTAAAATCCATCGTTGCCATGAGTTGATTCAATTCAACTTCAGCGTCGATGGGCCCCGCGTTCGATTCGCGGCTAGTGCAAGTCTTTTGCACTTCTAGATATCTTATATCGTCCTGCCTGGAATGCTGCCTATTGAGTTTTGTGGATAAGGTAGGTAGTAGGCACGTCTTTTGCCTCAATTAAAAGGGACCACAGATGGAAGTCGGGAAGCCTGGGTCAGCAGGCCGACACGAGATTCTTCGGACCGGCTGTTGTTCGTCCATTTTGGCTTTGTGACCTGCAGATTCCGGCTAATTCTCGTGCATCTGGCCGAGACTTCAAGGAGCAGTTCGTCCCTTCTTTTGACTTCATCTGCTTCCTGCTGTGCCAACCACGGCCATTGGGACCAGGAAAGTTGACAATGCCAGTCACTGACACTATAGATTGTCTGTCGAAGTATTGCCATACCGAAATCGTTTCAAACAGGCGATCAATCGCAGAGCATCAAGGTTTGGCCACTAACGATGGTTCCCTCGTGACCGCGATCCTTCAGCGGTTTAAACTCGTCCATTACGGCGTTTCTTTGCCAATGCTCCTGATTCGCCCTTCTGTTTGCGGCGGTACTACCACGCACCAATATCACTCGTCCGCACACTACGGAAAGGTTCGTTCACGTTTGACATTGCACTGAATCATCACTATAAAGATCTTTGCCTGAGGTAGTTCATTTCTTTTGTCCATTTACATTCCTCAAACCTAATAAGCATCACCAAACATCCTACGCCCACTCCACTCACTACTCGTTACGGCACAACAGACAACAATGTATACGACCAAGACCTTTACAACATCCACGACAATCATCTCCAAACAATCTCTTGGCCAAATTGCAAAGGCTGTTGGCTCACAGCACGCGCCCACGATCAAGCCAGCCTGTGCCTTCGTTGTCCACCATCAATCATGGTCACGACCAAGCAGGAACTTTAGCTCGACTTCACTATCACGCAAGCAAGAGTTCTTTGCAGAGACCGAATCGCCTCACATCAAGAAAACACCAGCGGCATGGCCTCATCCAATGTATGTCATCAACCACACCACCACACCGACCAAACGACTAAGACTATTACAGCTATACTGAGGAACAAATGGAGTCCGTCGCCATTGCTCATCGCAACGCCAAAACATGGTCTGATCGGGTGGCGCTCGCCGCAATTCGTACCCTACGCTGGGGTATGGATCTAGCCACTGGCTACAAGCATGACCACGCAGTCTCACTCGGCCAGAAGGACCCAAAGGCCGCCATCAAAAAATATGCCATGACGGAACGCAAGTACATGATTCGGAACATCTTTCTTGAAAGTGTTGCTGGTGTTCCCGGCATGGTCGCTGGTATGCTGCGGCATCTGCACAGCATGAGACGAATGAAGAGAGACAACGGATGGTGAGTGAGACTTGTTCCCCTTACTACTGACGAAGATACTAACATGGCACAGGATTGAGACCTTACTCGAGGAGTCCTACAACGAGCGGATGCATCTCCTTACATTTTTAAAAATGTACGAGCCAGGCCCTATCATGAAAGTGATGGTTCTAGGGGCACAAGGTGTTTTCTTCAATGCCTTTTTCGTTGCCTACCTCGTCTCGCCAAAGACCTGCCATCGCTTCGTCGGCTACCTGGAAGAAGAGGCCGTCCTCACATACACACGGGAGCTTGCCGATCTCGATGCTGGTCGACTACCACTATGGGAAAAGACCGTCGCCCCTCCAATCGCCGTCGACTACTGGAAAATGCCCGAGGGACACCGCACAATGCGAGACCTTCTGCTCTACATCCGCGCAGATGAGGCCAAGCACAGAGAAGTCAACCATACACTCGGTAATCTCAACCAGAAGGAGGATCAGAATCCCTTTGTCAGCGAGTACAAGGACGACGTCAAGCCACACCCCGGGAAGGGAATCGGTCACCTGAAACCAACAGGCTGGGAAAGAGAAGAGGTAATCTGAGTTGAGCACAGCACAAACGATAACACCTCAGTCGTTCTTGCGGTCTTTCTTTGCGACGATCTCTTTATGTCCTGCTTTTCACGACTCTCTACTCATGGTTGATGATTGGTTTTATGGCGTTTGGGCGAGCCTGGAGATGGTATCTCGGCATGGAACGCGTTGATAAGTAGTTTCATCATGTCCATTAGTGAAATGATTGATATTGAACCCTTCGTTCCGATCACACAAGCTTGAATTGCTGTGAACGTGCAAGCCTCAGTGAGCGCAATACTATCATGATCATCTTCCAGCTCGCAAGAAGACACAGATTTGCTGCCATCAAATAAGGTTTGATACCCCAGACGTCGCCTACCACGATTACGCGATAATCACGTGGATGCGCGTCTGTGACATAGGTAAACTCGACCCTTGTGGATCTTGTGAAACCTTCAGAATTCATATTATACGACTAGTTGTTGTTCCTGTGTTCCTCTTCCTCTTTGCTTCTTCCTACAGGATAAACAAGGAACCAACACTTTCAGGTCAAATTCAGCCGCAGCTCAGGATCGACCGCCAGTACTTGGTACGCTCCCGGCCCCTCATTCCTCCAGGCAGCCAATTCTCAACCTTATTACCAACGCTCCTCTCTTGCAAGATAAGAACGCGAGATGATGCGCTTCCTGTAACGGTCAGGGTCTACATCCACAACGACTCCCAGATATGTAGTCGACGCCTAGGCACGCGACTCAATTCCGTACAAACACGACCAATCTGCCGAGTTGCTGGGTCCGGAGTTGTGACCGGGGCATCGGAAAGGAAGAGCTAAGGCAATGGACACAATGGCAGCACCTTCGTACGCACAAGCTATGAGTCGGGACATTCACAGGGTTCCCAACTCTACCTGGTATGCTGCAGACTCAGACGGCTACCAATCTTCACTTGCCGACACATCCACCAGGATGGCACCATCTGACACAGAAGACGGTCACTACTCTGCACATGGAGACTTGGATTTCATTGGGCCTTTATCACCAACATCTGGACTCCGCATACATACCGGTATCCCAGCTTCTCCATCTCGACGCACCTCAATACCTAGACCAAGTCCTCGAACGCCTAGGACAGTCTCTTCAACCTCCATCATTGTTTCGCCTCAAAGATCCCTCACCTATGGAAGCAGTGATGGCGATTTTTTCGCCTCGGGTCGATCGCGACCTGATTCCATATACTCTCTGTCTAGAGTCTCGTTCGCGAGCCAGCTTGCCCAATTGACCTCGATTCAACTACCAAGCGCGTCATCCTTGTCAGCTAGAATATCCTCCCAGACTACGGCACATCTGGCAGCAAAGGCATTATTCGAGGCTGGCGACCAGATCAAGACATGGATTGGAAAGGCCGCCGAGGTTCTGGACGATTTGGACGCAAAGGATGACGTCGAATGGGCTGCTGCGGGCGGAAGAGAAGGTCTCGATGATGTTGACCAGGCTATCACGCGCTTTGAGGGCCTCGTCAAGGTCTACGTCATATCTATGGAAGAGTTGCAGATGCGCAAAGATATTACGACGTTGTCCGACGAGACGCTGAGGGGACATGTCACCCAGATGGATGGCGTTGTTCGAGACTGGACAAAGATCAAGGACTCGCTCAAGGGCGTAAAAGAGCAGGTTGAGATCGCCATGGAATGGGAAGAGCTGTCGAATAGTGTTCTGGGCGATATTGGACAAGAGCTGGACGCCTTAGGAGAGCTTGTCTTCGAAATGGAGGAGAAGCGACATAAGGCAGGCACGTTTGAGGATCACGCGAGCACCCCAAAAACGATTGATATCAACGATTTGGCCAGCATCGTGGAAGGTAAATCAGGTGACACAGCGAGAAGTCCCAGAGGAAAGTTACCGCCGCCTTTCTCCCCCAGCTCACCTATCGAACCACCGTCACAAGTTTCCACCAAGGAAGACTCGAATCTTCTAGCGCTCTTCGCCCGCATGCAACCACTCAGAGCATCCCTCGATTTCTTGCCCATGCGCCTTTCTGTTTTTCACGTTCGTGGTAGCAAGCTATTCCCAAGTGCTTGTGTAGATCTTGAAGATCGGCGAAACTCGGTCGAGGATCAATGGAAGAAGCTCGACGCTGATGCTGAGGCACTTCGAAAGGAGCTGGGAGAGGATCGATGGGTGCTTGTCTTTCGCAACGCCGGTCGTCAAGCTATGAAGATGTTTGAGTCCATCGAAAGAACACATGACAAGCTCAGAGAGGCTTTAAACGCAAGCTACAAGCACAATGATACCGCTCGCATAATTGAGAGCTATGAAGCAAAGAAGACTCATTACGTCCCGGCAGTGGAGCGAGTTCTGGCTATCATAGACAGAGGCGTCATGGATCGGTTGACTGTCAACGGAGAGATTTTGAGACTTCAGTCTGACATGAAACGGAAATGGACGACTCTGCAGACCAACATGCGCGATATGGATGTCCGATTAGAAACCGACCATGCTGGTCAACAGCTACGGGACTCGATATCGACCATTTTATCATCAGAACGATCTCTTGCGAGCAGTACGCTTGACACACCACGAAGCTCACCCGCTTCTTCCGTTGTCGGTCGCAGTATCAGCCGCAAGAGCAGTTTTAGTATGACCACCCCAACTCAATTCGGCAACGGCCTTGCACGTACGAGGCGACCAAGCGGTATACCGCGAGCGACACCAGGTCGACAGTCGAATAGTCCCACTTTACGCAGCGTCACTACGCCCATATCTTTGCGCCTTGCTGAACCGTTTCGAGACAAGCGCGAGGATCTGGTTCGTGAGTTCAAAACACCTGTCGGCAAACCGCGCTGGTCGTCAGTGTCCGCTGCTACCGCGACGGCAAACACTCCTAACACCTCGAGGCGTAGCGATCTCCGTACTCCACAATTCTCGCAGTCGCAGTCGCATTCTGGATCTCCGTCACTGAGATATACTGAGACGACTCCAGCGACTCGCAAATATACCCCAACCAAACTTGCAATCTCATCTATACCAACACCACGCAGCCGTGCAGTATCTCCATCACCAACGTCACATGCATCCGTGTCTTCTCGTCTCCCAGCTCGAGCAGCAAGTGCAATGGATACACGATCAACCTCTCTACCGATCTCCTCGCCTTACAAAAGCCGTACACCGGGTCGCATCAGCTCCTTCAGACCCACGACTCCATCTATGGGCAAGAAACGAGACTTCCTTTCCCTTCCTACTGTCAACGACACGCTTGTCGAAGCTGAAAGCGGCGAAGAAGGCGACAGTGAGGTGGGTCATCCTATGCCTAGAAGCGGAAGTAGAACGAGCAATGTCATGGCCATGTCCAGACCAGGGAGCCGACTCGGTACACCAGCACGATCTGAGCGTCCGGGCAGCAGAGCCAGCGGCATCAGGCCGCCTAGCGCTCTTGGAGGTTCTGTGGTCGGTAGACGAAGCAGCCTGAGTGTTGCGAGACGGAGGAGCAGTATGGCTTATGGTGGTGCAGAGGACGGAAAGCCGAGATGGATGTTCTAGAAGAAATGAGAACAAAGTCCGCAACACAATGCGTCAGCAGCGTAAGAGAAACCGGGCAGGCGCCTCGAAATAATGTCTTTCATTTGTACAGTACGTTGACGACAAGCGATGGACGGATATGATACGACATGGATACCAGATTAGGAACAGCACAGGTTTCACGGGAAGAATATCGTTCGAATCATCGCACAGCATAGCATAGGCGCACAATAGCATTTACACTTTCTCACAACTTGATCTCCCTACCCCTTTTCCCTTCGCTCTGCTCGTCTTCCAGCACAGCAACAAGCACGCCTTCACCGACGTCCTCACCCTCCTCGCCCTCAAACACCCATACCACCCGTCCCCGTCGATGCGCCCTCACTTCGACCTCCATTTTCATCTGGCGCACAACGGCGATGACGTCTCCTTTCTGCACCACATCGCCCTCGTCCACGGATACCTCTATCAGCTTCCCCGCGAACGGAACAATGACGTGATCCTTGTTTGCGGCGTCGCCGAGACGGTGATTCGAGGATGCTGATGCCGAGGAAGACGTCGTCGAGGCGAGCGAGAGGTTGTAGGTTTGTGGCTGCTGCGAGGGTAGCGTGTGCGTTATGCGTCCTGTCAGCGAGTGCGGGAAGTTGTTCTGGTTGATCTTCAGCAGGTGGATGTGATGGGTTTGCTGCTTTGTGGTGGCAGAGGACGGAGTCGGGGAGAGCGTGATGGTCCATGAGTCGTCTTTCTTCAGCAGGAGTTGGGAAGAGTTCGGGAGGGAGGTTGTTTGTGCTGGCGCAGAGGCGAAGAGGGCGCGGTGGTGAGAGGGTGGTGGCGGCTGAGATGTTGCGAGGAGAGCTGACTGGTGCGTTTCTAGCCATCGCGTGTCGCATTGCCCGGCGATGAAGTCTGCGTGTGAGAGGATCGAGGACAGGATTGGTATATTGGTCTGTATACCCGTGATTCGAGTGTCGCGTAATGCTCTCTTGGCTTTCTGGAGCAAGCCTTCCCATGTCGGCGCGGTCACGATGATTTTCGCTAGCAGACTATCGAAGTCTGTTGTTACTGTGGCTGGCAGACCGGATACGAGATTTGTGTCTACTCGGATCCCGTTGCCTTGTGGGAAGTGGAAGGACTGTATCTTGCCTATACTTAACGACCAGTTCTTCGTGGGGTCTTCAGCGGTAATGCGTAACTGTAATGAGCTTAACCTTGGCATATGGTGGTTTGTGTCAGAGTTACGAGTCAGGTCCAGGTCGTGTAATGAGGCTCCTCGAAAGATCAGTAATTGAGCCATGACAATGTCTATTTGCCATATCGATTCAGTGATCGTGTGTTCAACCTGGAGGCGGGGGTTGACTTCGAGGAAGAAGAACTTCTGCGACTGAGGGTTGACGAGGAACTCAAAGGTCCCCAGCGACTTGTAGCGTATCTATCACTGTCAGACTCCTCTCGAGAACTGTCAACGGACAAAGTCATACCTTGTCGGCCATCTTCAACGCTGATTCGATGACCTGAGCGACCAGTCTCCGATCAATTATTGTGGAGGGTGCGAGCTCTACCACCTTCTGATACCGCCTCTGGATGCTGCATTCTCGTTCCCAAAGATGCGTGACGTTTCCATGGTTGTCACCGATGACTTGTATTTCGACATGGCGATAGTCGGAGATGGCGGCTTTCTCGACGAAGACTGCCTTGGATGGGCTCTCCTCGATTGCTCGACGTAAAGCCGCTTCCAGCTCTGATTCTTCGTTGACTAGCCTGATACCTCGTCCACCTCCACCATCGACTGCCTTGATCATGATAGGAAACCCGTTGTCGGAGGCAAATCGTTGGACCACGGTCGCATCACTGGTCGGTTCAGTCAATGCTGGCAGTACTGGTACGTTGCATTCTTCTGCCAGCAACCGAGCTTGCAGCTTGTCACCTGTTCGTTGCAAGATGTCGTATCCAGGTCCAATGACAGGAATGCCTGCTTCATCTTGCATTCGACGAGCAAAGTCCGCGGATTCGGAAAGGAAGCCATATCCGGGATGTATAGCCTCTATTTTATGACCCTTTGCGAGTTTGATCAGGTGGTCGATATCCAGATAGGAAGCAGGAGATGGCAGCTGGATCGCATGGTCGGCATAGTATGTGTGACTTGTATCATTCTCAGTGTACACAGCGTAGGTCTCCCACTCAAGTTCCCTTGCGGCGGTCAATATCCGCACAGCTATCTCTCCACTGCAATAGACTTGTCAGATTGGAACCTGAATCTTCTGTCATTGTATCGTCTCGTACCGATTCGCGACAAGAATACGCATCTTGCACTGTAGCGCCAAACTCGGCGGACTTCGGCTCAAAGTCGGATCATGCACTACTACTTTGATCTTGTTCGACGCATTCCCTGCATACCCTTCCAATATGTCTGCTGTACAGAACGGTCGATATGGCCAATGGTGATGCGATTGAGTCACTTCGAAATGGACTTCAGCAGCAGCGTTGGACAATAACAGGCCGTGAGCATCGATGAACCTCGGTTGTCTTTCTCCCGGGAGGGGAAGTGGTTGACTTCACATCAACCACACCACCAAAGGTATCAAATGGTAGCTATCGGTCGAAATCGATCATTACAATGTGAGGAGTATCGAACTGTCCACACAACACAGATACCGCACTCAACATGGCCGGATCAGATGATAAGGCGTCGAAAGCTTCGAGTGATGGAAGCGGTGCGAGTACTTCTTCTGCCAAAGATCGCGTAGAACAAGTCAAGGACCACCTAGACAACAGGAGTGAAACGAATCATTCAGCAAATTCCTCGCGGCGTCGACTACGCAAGAAGAAGTCTCACGATGAGCCACCAGCAGACTGGAGCGACGTACTGGGTCAGCTCAAGACCCTTCGTTCAATGGCAAAAACGCCAGATCCGTCACATAAGGGCTACTCACGACAGAAGGCATCCGGTAAACTGTGGGTTCGCGAACGCGTAGATAAGCTGCTGGATCCCGGTTCATTCAGAGAAGTCGGCAGCGTCTCCGGCGAAGTCAAGTGGAAGGCTCTTGCGAACAACAAAGAGGAGCCCGCGTCCTACATCCCCAGCAACAATGTACAAGGCTTCGGAAAGCTACGCGGTCGAGACGTGCTGTTCACTGCCGATGACTTCACACTACGAGCCGGACACGCAGACGGCGCTCTCATGGCCAAGACGATCTACATGGAAGAACTCGCCATCGCGCTCAAACTCCCCATCATCAAGCTCGTCGACGGCAGCTCCGGTGGCGGATCCGTCAGCACGATCAAGCAGATGGGATGGAGCTACATCCCACCGCTCCCCTCCTTCGACGCAGTGATGAAGCAACTGAACCTAGGCATCCCGAACCTCGGCGCCGTCGTCGGACCAGCCATCGGTCTCGGTGCAGCGCGAGTAGTGAGCTGCCACTTCAGCGTCATGGCGGCAGACATCGGCGCGCTGTTCAACGCGGGGCCCAAAGTCGTGTCCGGCGCGACCTTTGAAGAAGACCTATCGTTTACCGACCTCGGCGGGCCCGCCGTGCATTGCACCAACGGAACAATCGACAACCTCGCCGCCAACGAAGACGAGTGCTTCGACCAATTGCGCACCGTGCTCTCGTATCTCCCGAACATCGGCACTCAGATTCCACCGACCTTCCCCTGTTCCGACCCCGCCGATCGCCTGTGCCCGAACCTAAGGTCCGTGATACCGCGGAAACGGACACGCATGTACGATCCGTACACCATCATCAACAGCACCGTGGACGCGTCCTCGTTCTTCGAGATCGGCACGCACTGGGCACGCACCGTCATCTGTGGCCTCGCGCGTCTGAACGGCAGACCAGTCGGCATCGTGGCCAACAACCCAGAATCATCGACAGCGGGTGCTCTGGACGCGCAAGGATCGCAGAAACTGCTGCGCCACCTCAAGTTCTTGGATATCTTCAACCTGCCACTGCTGCAATTTGTGGATGTGCCAGGGTACGCTGTTGGTACTGTGGCGGAGCGCGGCGCTACTATGCGATGGGGCGTGGAATTAGCCAAGGCGTATTACGGGACGACGATGCCGATCTTCTCGGTCGTGACGAGGAGGGTCTACGGGGTTGCTGGTGGTGTCATGCTAGATTGTCGTAGTCCAAGGATGAGAGTTGCATGGCCGAGCGGTGAATGGGGCTCTCTTCCGCTGGACGGGGGTATCGAGGCGGGTCATGCTGGAGAGCTTGGCAGAATTGGGAAGGAGAAAGGGAAAGAAGCAGTGAAGGAAAGGTACAAGGAATTGGAAGATATGTACTGGAAGCTTATGAGTCCCATCCGAACGGCGAACGCTTTCGGGGTCGAAGAGATCATTGATCCGGCTAGGACGAGGGAGATTGTGTGTCAGTGGACGGGTCACGTTTACAACCATCTCTTACCGGAGAGGATCCAGGAGCGTATCGCTGGGAAGTTACAACCCAAGTTTCTGTAATATCACATCATCACGTGGCACCATGAAGCAGTGCATGACTCTAAACGTTCATTCGTGTCTTTGTGTAATCATCAGTCGTCTGTGTCGTTCAGGCATCCGTGAGCATTAATCCTCGTCTTCATCATCGTCCTCGTCCTCGCTCGACCAACTGTGTCTTCCACTCTTGTTGATCGGCATCTCCACGTCGTGATTGTAGTAGTAATCCAGGACGTCGCATCTCGGCTCGATATACTTTGCAGCATAGAATTCGACCGGTACCGCGACAGGAACATGCTTGCGGCTGTCGAGCAAGAACTGCTTCGATCGGTAAAAGAGTGCCATCTTGTCGCGATCGTCGTCTCTTTCACGCCATGTGATATTACACATGCCAAAGGTGATGAGGCGGAGCTTTGGTTCGTTCTTTTCGACTGCAGGAACATGGCTCAAGACCTTTGTCGGATCATCCGCCAGCTGTTCCAAAAGATCCGCATCATTTGGCAACTCGAACATGACTTGAGCTAGTCCACGCAAGAGAAGGTGGTACGGCGTATATGGTAGCTTCTTCTGGTTTGATTGGTATCCAGGCCAGTTGGATATCTGCAGGGTCACAAGCGATGTCATAGAGGTGGTGATAGCAGTCGCGAAAGATCGCCATTTGACGCTTGGGGCGCCGGAGAGAATCGTGGTCGGTGGGAACGCGCAGCTGAGCTGCTCGAGATTGGGACAAGCTGTGCATAAGTTGCGGAAGTCTTTGACCAACCAGGACAATTCTTCATCCGAAGAGACCTCCTTGAAACCATGCACGTTAAGGACCTTCAAAGTCTTTCCGTGCTTGACGATGCCGTCAACAGAGGGAAGCACGCCACTCACTTTGTCGAAATCCAGCGTCAGGCGCTCGAGGCCAGAGACCAGACAAAGCGCAACGTCTAGCGATGAGATGACATCTTCTTCCGTGTCTTTGCACTGTACCTGCAGGCGCTCCAGTCTCCGAGGCAGATTCTGAGCTTTACAGAGGTTCGAAAGCAAAGCGTCTGTTCCAACGCATTGTTGCAGGATCAACTTGGTGATCTTGCTGAAGTCAAAGACTTTGCAATAAGTATCCAAGCATTGTTTGAGATTCAGTTCGCGCAGACTGAGCGCAGTTAGGTTGGCCAGAGGTGTGCAAGTCTCAAAAGGTAGCATGTGCTTGAAGAGGGTCCGTGTTATGAGACCGGGTACTGTCGGTGCATCATTCAGCTCTCGCGTGGTGATCGAGGAGTCTTTGAAATGTGCGTGCAGGTTGATATCTTCCACCAGGGGGAACTTTTCCAAGAACGACTGTGACATATCGAGACTTTCTCTGGTATCAACAAAGAGCTCAAGGGCTCTGCACCTCGGAAAGTTGACGCTGTCGACTTTCGCGTTGGTGAAACCCTCTGGTTTGTCGACTGTCAAAGCCTGTAGAGTTTTCATACGTCGTTGTCTCTCATGAAGGATAAGGAGACTGTCCAAGGAGAACTTGGTCCAATGGCACCAGTCAAATTCTTCCAGTACATCTCGCGGTATGGAAGAGACAATCATGCGTACCATGACATCAGCCAGTTGGTCTTGCTTGCACGTGTCGTCGATCTTGGCGAGTTCCAAGCACACCGCTCGGAGGTGATGTAGACCTTTGTTGTTTGGGTTGAGGAATGCGGCCAGACAACCGTCATTAGGGCCGCCTATAGAGAGAGTGACGGTGTGGTAAAGAAAGCGAACGGCAATCTCATGGCAGGCCTTGGAGACCAAGCAGACATTTTTGAGATCGGTGGGCCTGGTGATCTGGAAAGCGGTTAGTCTGGTATCTCTGCTATACAATTTATCAGTTTACTTGCCTTTCCAATGACCTGTGCCTTGAGCTCTGGCGACAGGCCTTCGAAAGTTAATGGAGCCATAACATTCAAGCGAGACGTGCGAGAAAGACACGACGGTGAGGAGTATCGCCCGCTCGGCTGTCTTGTCCGTCGTGTAGAGCGCTGGTATCGGCTGATTCGAAATACGCGCGAACAGGAATCAACTGTCGATACTACGATGAAGAATGATGGCGATCATGACCTGCGACGAGGGTGTGAAGGAAAATAATTCCGCGGTGACCGTGTTTGATGGTTGGTGAAGGAAAGGCGGTAGAAAGGAAATCAGGTGGCAGTGAGGCAACCGCGACCCAATGGGGAGCTCACACATGACCCCGCGGCATTCGCAGCAGGTATTCGTTTGTACCTACCGGATCTGAAACAATTGCATGATTGTGGCTTGATTCATGAAGTGGATGATTATTTGTCAAAGTGTCCAACATGAACATCTAACAAAGATCATTGGGAAGCAGGCAGCCTCACCGCCGTTTCTGCCACGGCCAAGGGCTCAACGTACCCCTCAAGTGAGTCTTACAAGCAACAGGACACTAGAAGAGTTGAAGATTAAGAGGTCTCGATGATCAAGTCAGTTAACAAGCTCAGGAAGTGGTATAGTATATGCTTCCACCAGATGCTGCCAAAGTATCACTCATCAACTTCGTCATCCTCTTCGGCCAATCCAGCCTCCAGTTGTGCGGCTAGATCGTCCCCATCCTCTTCCTCGTCCTCTTCTTCCACCTCATTCGCTTTCGCTTTCATGGGATCATCCTTTCCTGTGAGTAATGCTCTCGCCTCACTAGTGGTAGCGGTATTGAGACTCGAGGTTCTGGCAAGAGCCTTCCTCTTGCGCTTCTGTAATCTGCTATCGCTGACAGAAGCGTCGCTGTCTTCACCGTCTGTGTCTACTCCATTGGTGCCTGGCCTCTTTCGCTTTTGACTTGTGGTCGCTTCCGACGCTGTTGTTTGCTCCGACCGTACACTCTCGGCATCGCTTTCGCTGCCGTCATCGTCGTCTGAGCCCATGAACTCGGCGAGCTCGTCATTCCACGCTTCCATCATAGACTTATCGTCAGCGTGCGGTGAGCTCTCCTCCCTTGACATAGTTGGCATGTGAGCAGCAAGCTCTGCCTCGTCCTTTTTGTCTACGTCTGACCGCGATGATGAACGATTTGAACCGTCAACCTCTTCCTCAGTTACTGCAGCCTCGTCATCAGAGGAAGACAGCACGGCACTAATCTCTGGATCGTGCGACGGGGAGCCATTGGCGGCGGACTTGTCGACTTCGTCGGCAATGTCCACATGAACTCGGTACGGGCCTTCGTCCAGTCTTTTCCACTGCGACAAGCAATCCCACAGCCAGTGTTGCGATACTATCTTGATTCTGTCGGGATGCCGGGCTGCTTGTCGGACCTTGGCGGTGCGTCGTTGAGGTGCAGCTATTACATGTGTCGTCCGCTTCTTGATGTTATCTGTGATGGTGGCACCAAAGCTTTTCGCCCAGACAGCAAGGTCGTGGCTCTGAAAGTCGACACCTATTGGCACAATACCGGAGAAGACTATGGACACTCCTTGTAAGACATGGTGCTTCATCGCCGCCATGATGCTCGTGACGTCTGGTAGATCGTCTAATCCATCAGTGGATCGCTTCTTCTGATGTCCAGGTCGAAGTTCCGCCACACGGCCACCGTGCACTCCCTGTAGTCGTCGATCATATTCATCGAAGAATGCCTTGTGAACGTCACGCAAGCTCTGCCCGAGGTATGTCAACTCTGTGTCGTTGTCGACAAGGAGGTTGCCCTTGTACCGGCTTGGAGTCTCTTGTGGGCTATCAGCCTTCTCCTGGTTGTCTTCCAGGTTCAATCCGGCGTCTTCGTCAGGAAAAGCAGCACCTTCAGCGGCCTCTATCTTCTTTTGTTGCTGAAGGAGCGGTCGGTCCGCGAGTTGGGCTGCGATGGTTTCATCTTGCTCGGTCGTCTGCTCGGCTAGCTTATTCGGGTCATTTGCTCCTCCCATGGACATGAGCTGTTCGATCGCAGAGACATCACCGTTGGTCTGAGGTTCGACTGGCGTGGCGGAGACAACTCGAGCCGGCTTCGCTGGTTTATTATCCAAGGTTCCATTTTCGCCGACCTCTTCAGTATGCTCCTTACCGTCGGTTCCGTTCTGACTCTTCTCTTTCTCCGGTGCCGGACTTCTCGGCTCCAATTCTGGTCGTTTCGGAAGAAAACTCGAGTTAATGTCTCCAATTCCAACGAAAAAGTCGTAGGGAGTGACCTTGACCAAATTTTGACTCCACTGCCAGACATCGCCTCTATCATCGATGATAACAACCATTTTGGTATCCACAGGAAACAATCTCTTCAAGCTCTTGACAGTCATGCTCCCGCTCTCATCTCGACTTAGTATTCTGTCGGCAAAGATTTTGCGGTCGGGATCAACAATTCGTGCGATGTGTTGGGCGTACGCTCGTGTTCCCATAGTGTAGATATGTAGCTCGTAGCATTTCGAGATGGTGTCCAGGAACTCTTTCAAACCAGGTCTCAGCTTGATGTAATACCAACAGCCGCGCGCTCCAGGACTGTCATCCAGCAACTGGAACTTCTGAACATCTTTGACTGCGCCATGATTGGGGTTGGATGGATCGTTCTGCCATTCTGCGACAGTCGGGTCTACAGTTGCGTGTATGATGGTTTGATCCAGATCGACGACCAGTGAGAGCTTCCGTGAGGACAGAAGGCGGCGTTTGGCTTCTTCATCGGATCGTGAGGCTTCCTCCTGTGAGACAAGCAGATTGGTATGTCCATGTACTGTGTTGACTGTAGCGCGTGACGTGTCGCGGATCGTAGTATTATACTCAACTGTGGTCATATCTCTGCCGCAATCTGCACACATACCACCATATTGTACTGCATGCTTGCAGGGCTCCTCGATCTCGGCGATGGCCACGCCTCGCCGCGCTATCACTTGACCAGGTTGTATGTACCATTGAGACAGGGTTCCCTCAATATTCGTCTGGAAGATGGTATGGAAAGTCTTCACAACCGGCCTACCCTCTTTACAGTCCTCGCTCCCCTCGATGACGGTAGAGCTGTAGTCATACTTGAAGATGGTGGAGTTGCGCGCTACCTCATCACCCTGGCCGAGGAGCAACGCGGTGACTGTAATAGGGTAGTGTAGGGAATCGGGGGTTGAAAGACGCATTTGGGGTGTCGTGTTTAATGGTGGTCTTGATTATTCCATAACGCAATAGTGTAGGAGCGAGAGGGCGCTGTAACGAGATCCGGCGCCCTCAGCGTGAGTCGTCTGTAGCAACGAGTGATGGGAGAATTGGAGACGCGATGCGTGAGGTGGGTTTGTTCGTCGATTCGTGAGCAGTTCCAGAGATGCCAAAATCCAGGCAAGGAGGTGTCGCGTCGATCAATATGTCCTTGCACAATGTAGTATATCTCCTGACTCCAACTTGCAAATACACACGAGTGTTGAAGATGACAGGCACCGACTGCGATATTCTATCCCCGCGAAAGTTGTCGGCGATTGTAGGTGACAGACTCCGATATTTATACCGTGCCGCAGCCATCTTGACCTATAAGGAAGTCACGCTAAATTCCTCTCGAATGCTTGGCGTAGAGCTTTCCCCACAGAGCCCACATCATCATTGCACCTACCTAGGTAGGCACATGCTAATGGACCTCAAGTCCCGTCACATCAAGCTTCCAAGTTATAATCGTTAAGAGGTATCTTTAAGGTACTTCCAGTCAGCACAATCAAACCATGCTCACGTACTTCCGCCTTCATTTACGAAGGAGCAATGAAATAGGCATCATCCCGATAGTGCTAATAGAGCAGACATGCTGCCCTAGCCATCGTATAGAAGCTCAGTCAGCTCAAGGGAAGGATCCATAAGTACAAGCCGGTACATATCGTGACATGTGACCCACATAGGTATGATCTAGTATGCGACGCTCTTCAAGCGAGTGTGAAAGTCAAAGAGTTTCAAGAGAGGGACGACGAAGTGATTCATGTTCGGGTGTCTTTGCCAGGCTACCTTGATTGGTCTCGGACAGCAGAATGCTGGTAGAATGGAGTACAAGTTTGCCTTGATTTGTCTTCCAATCATGAGGTTTTTTAGCTTTACTACCAAACGAGATACCGTCGGTTAAGAAAGCCTATAGCGCCGTGCTTTACATGATCTTTTCTTATATATCCAAACCACAGGCATTCTGAACTTAGCACATGGCTATCGTCTCCCGTCTGTCTCTCTTTTTGCACCGTAGTCTATTAGTAGCATGGACCGTCTACTGATGAATGATGATGAAGCGTCTTTAAGGATGAGCAGAGCGGCTCTTTCGGTAGTAGTGGGTGGGGCTCCAGCTTTGGCCGCTAATTCCCCATCCGGCAAGTGGTCTCGTGCCCGGTGGTCTCACGATTGCGAGCATCATCTATTATCATGTATCTCCCATCACCTTTTCATGACTCTTTCCTTCGACTGCTATTTGGTCGCATTCAGTCTGATCGCTCCAAAATCGAGTTTGCGACCTCAGAAAGTGGAGGTACTACAAGCAGCCAAGTATCTACTGCATTTAGCGTTCCTGACTTCTCAACCCTTGGCACTGATCAACGTCACCGCCTGCAGCCCAGCTTTTACAAGACATCTTTCCTGACCTCCGCATTCGATTCAACAACGGCGCGAACCGCATGTCTCGCAACCTCTGACCAAATCTCTCATTCTTCTTACAGATCGCTCATTCATAATAATACTGGACCTGATATCGAAGCCCATTATTCGTCATGGCTTCCAACGACAAACAGTCCCTTGCTGCGGTGGCAGGGCCCGAAAGCATGGCCGCCCCAGGCTCTGGCAACGGCGCCGGACGAGCCTCATCATCAGTTGCGAATGGCAGCACTGCAAGCGTCGGAAATGGAGACAGCCTCGCTCCTAAGAAAAAGAGACACAGGGCTGGCAAGAAGCGCCGTAACAGGAGACAGAGCTTTGTAGCTCCCTCGGAGTCGACCGTAGCCGAAGACCAAGACGACCCCGACAGGCGACCGAGTCTTCTGGACAACCCACGCAGTTCGGGCCCGCAGAACAGCTTCTACCGGTTGAAGTCCGCCGCGAAAAGTAATACCAGTCTAGAGAGTGAGGCCTTGCTCGATCACAGGTGAACACCATCAAGTCATCCTATTTGATATAGCTGACCCGTAGTTAAGAGGACATCAGTCCGTGCGACCCAGAAGACGCAGCAACTCTACTAGCATGCCGCAATCGAAGGCTAACACACCATTCCGCAACCGGTTCCAAGGCAATCACCACGAAAGTCCTCGGACCCCGAAAATAGCCATTAGCGAAAATGACGAGGACGATGACCCCACAGACCGCACACCCCTCTTGGGCTCATCCTTGCGCGAGCGCGACAACAGGCCCTCCAATTCAAGGTCAAACACAGGACTCGGAGGAGGACACAAGGGTGGTAGCTCCTTCTTCGACAACCACAGAAGAAGATCGTCAACCGGATCTCCCGATAGTAGCAGGAAAAAGGGTGGCAAGATCTACCCACCTACACTAGAGCACTCGGACGAAGACTTTGATGTCAACAACCCACCTTCCGTTCCTGGCTCTCCACGGTTAGGCTCACTGGATGATGTGATGATTGCTGATGAATTCGAAAACCGGGGCAAGGACAACAACCGAGATGCTATCATTGACATTGATCGTGTCGAATCGCGAGAAGCCTCGAGAACTTCCTCGCCTTCGCAAGAGGATGGAAGCCGGAGATGGAAGTCTGTCAAAGACCTTGCAGAAAAGGACGTTTGTTACCCAGCAGATTCCGAGCTTGGTGAGGATGACTATCGGCGAGAAAGCACCCATCGTAGCCCACGCCGTCGCAGGAGACGCCAGTGGCCAGACCTGGATGTGCTCGAGGATTGGAGCATGGAGGAGAGAAAGGAGCGAGACCTCGAACAGATCAGAGCCAAGAAGATGACCGAACCAGTCATGGTTGGCGGCCGTCTACGCCCCTCGAAACAACCATGGCACAGACAAGAAGATGATGCACCTTATCGCTACACATATTTCATCGAGTCCTTCGACGCCACCATTCACAGTCGAACCATCAGCGAGCTTTGTCAATTCGATTCTAATTTCAAGGATCTGTTCAACCCAGAGGCACCAGAGCTGAGCGACGATAGCAGCGACGAAGATGCACCCATGTCTCCGATGAAGAATCCCTCTGTATTAGGTCAAGATACAAGGGGACGTGCTTCAATCCTGGGGGACGACAGCACGAGATCACACGGGGTCTCTGGTTCACAAACACCCGTGAAAGCTCACTCTCAGTCACAAACCCCTCGGCAGATGGCCAAGAAGCTAGGTCCTCGACCGACTTTCTGGTTGGACGTCCTGAGTCCAACCGACCAGGAGATGAAGGTACTGGCCAAGGCCTTTGGCATTCATCAGCTCACCATTGAGGACATCCTCATGCAGGAGCCTCGCGAAAAGGTCGAACTCTTCCAGAACTACTACTTTGTCAACTATCGCAGTTTTGAACAAGACAAGGACAGCGAGGACTACATGGAGCCTGTCAACATTTACGTTGTCGTCTTCCGCGACGGAGTGCTAAGTGTAAGTCTCACAAATGTCGCGTCCAGTTGACATTGCTAACACCTATGTCTAGTTCCATTTTTCCATGACTCCACATCCGGCTAACGTCCGCCGCCGTATCAGACAACTCAACGACTACATGTCCCCGTCAGCCGACTGGATCTCCTACGCAATCATCGACGATGTCACAGATGCATACGCTCCGCTTGTTCAAAAAATAGAGGAGGAAGTCGACGATATTGACGACAATATCCTGGAGCTGCATGATTCGGATGATCTCAAAGACGAAAAGCCGAAGAAGAATGCTAAAGGGAAGGATTCTGACAGCAGATCCATTCGCAGCGGCAAGAACGAGGGCGAAGCCGGAGGTGACATGCTCAGACGCGTCGGTGAATGCAGAAAGAAAGTAATGAGCTTGTACCGGTTGTTGGGTAACAAGGCGGACGTCATTAAGGGGTTCGCAAAGAGGTGCAACGAGCACTGGGAGGTCGCTCCACGCAGTGAGATCGGTCTCTATCTTGGAGATATCCAGGATCACATCATTACCATGACGGGCAACTTGTCCCACTACGAGAAGTGAGTACTCCAGCGCCGATGCCATTACGTTTGCTAATACTCCACAGTCTGCTCTCCAGAGCGCACAGCAACTACCTGGCCCAGATCAATATCCGCATGAACGAACGTGCAGAGCAGACCAACGGCATCCTTGGAAAGCTTACAGTTATGGGAACTATTGTGTTGCCTCTGAATATCGTTACTGGACTATGGGGAATGAACGTGTGGGTCCCATGGCAAGATTCCGAGGGCAATCTCGTTCCATTCATGGGAATCACGGCGTCCCTTATTGTGTTCTCGCTGATTTGTTATACATTGGCGAAGAAGCTATATGGCATTGTCTGATCGAAAGGGGAAAGGAGAAAGTGAGGTTTTGCGGTGGATAAGGCCGGTTATCTCCGTTTCGATTGATTAGTTACCACAAGGTACGTGTAGGAGCGGACGTACATGTAATATACGTGCTTGCGCATGCAGTAAATTTTGAACAATTCACGACTTGCATTACGATATGTGCATTGAAAATCGTAGATACATGATGTTTAGGTAGTTTAATGGTCAGAACAGGATTTTATTGAACAGAACAGTCTTCGTGATCTTGTAGTACTCGCTGTCACTAACAGCTCTTGGAGGTCATAAATTCTATCTATACACGTTGCTTCCCCAACATTCAGGCTATTTTCTTAACCACTGTTTACCTTTCTAGATTGTTGACTTTGCGTAATGAATCAATGATGATGCCTTCAAGCGGCTCTTGTAGCCTTGTGCTAGCATGTATCGCCCTCTGTGTCTGTGCTGCTCCGCCAGTCAACGTGGGACTCAAGGCAGCTTTCGGAGCACCACCTTACCTGGTGGAACTGCTGTACGTCTGGAGGATTCAACTCGACAGTCCCAGGTACTGATAAAAGACAGGGAGACAGCAGCCGAAGAAAATGCAACCGCGTACTTCCCATTACTTGACCGCATTGCAGAAGGTCACTTTGACAGGGCCACGACCGACAAGGAGCTCCACGAAGCCTTTCTACAGACGTTACAAGACGACGGCCACATACAACAAGACTCGGAAACACTATCCTCCTTCGAACTCGCCCTCGCCCTGCATTCTACTGCGCCCAGGATTGAAGCACACTATCAGTACTACCATACGGCGGTGGAAAAGGCTCTAGCGAGCGACACTCAAGATGGCTGTGAGAGCTGGGTACATTTCAATGGCAAGCAATTCTGCTCGCCAGATCTCAAGAGCGAGGATGGAAAGGCACTAGAAGGCGGCAAACATGTCGAGCTTCCGTTCGACCGTGTACTTGGGGATCCCTTCAGCAAGAACCCTTCGATCCTGTATGCCGACATCACATCCCAGAGCTTTCGCCAATTACATGCGACGATCAAAGGAACGGCAGTGGCAGGCAAGACTTCATACAGGATACGACACAAGCCGTCGCGAAACCATCCGAACAAACCTCTGTACGTGAGTGGATATGGTGTCGAGATGGCGCTCAAGCGGACCGACTACATCGTCATTGATGACCGTGAGGCCGAGGCCAACGACGAAGGTTCAGCAGAAAGCAAAGCGGCGACGTTGACGGATGAGGAGGTCGCGGACCTTCGACCCCTGTCGTCTTCTGAGCTACGAAGACTTGGTGTCAAGGCTGCCACCTTCATTTTGCAGAGCGAGGATCCTTGGTCAACCTTGACCAAACTGTCGCAAGATTTCCCAAAGCACTCCTCTGCCATGTCCACGGTCAACACCTCTCAGCCGATCATGAACGAACTGATGGCAAACCGTGAGACCTTTCTTCCTCCTGGGTACAACATTGTCTGGATCAACGGCGTTCAGATCTCTGCTAGAGATTTTGAGGCTTACGCCGTACTAGAACTGCTCAGAAAGGAAAGGAAATTGATCAAGGATGCCGAACTACTCTCCATGACTGCCCAAACAGCTATTAGCTTGATCTCGCATCCTGCCATCTCCGAAGTCCAAGGTGCTCAGGAATCTCAACGTTACGATTGGCGTGACAGCATTGAAGGCGGCAGTGTTATATTATGGCTCAACGACATAGAGAAGGATAAGCGATACAAAGATTTTCCAGTCTCTATCAATGCGGTAAGTCTACCCTCGAAGGGCCTATGATTCATGTACTGACTTGCGTTCAGCTTCTTCAGAGGTCTTTTCCAGGCCAGATTCCTCAGGTGAGGAAAAACCTCCACAACGTTATCCTCCCAGTCGACTTTTCAGACCACAAAGAAGTGACACTAGTTGTTGAGCACGTTCAAGGACTTATCAAACGAGGAGTCCCGGTAAGGTTCGGCCTCGTGCCACGATCGGACTCGGAAAAGGCTACTGCACAGGCAAAGGTCATGTATCATCTCGTCGATGCTTACGGTCTAAGCGCCGCTCTCACCTATCTTCAGAAGTCTCTGGCCGGGAAGGGGTTGAAACATGCCCATCCCATCGAGTCGTACTTCGACCTAGCCACGAAAGACCAGAACCTTCGGAGGGACCGGACTGTCCTATCCTTCCAAGAGGTTTTGTCGTCTGCATCGACCGGAGAGCATCTTGACAGCAGCAAAGGCTACCTGAAGAGACTTGGCATCTCTGGCTCGACCGCACCAATGCTGGTAAATGGAGTGCCCATACCGCAAGGTGATGATTGGATGCGAGTAATGAGCCAGAGAATCTCAATGGATCTCAGAGACATTGCACAAGCTGTGTACATGACTCAACTGACCGATGACGATGACGTACCCGCGTTCTTGCTTCAAAACGCAGTCATTCGACGGAACCCCTTGATCATTCCAGAAGACGAGAAGTCGATTAGGTTCTACAATCTCGTGAGCGGTACCGCATGCAAGGATGGCTTCATTGGAGACATCCCCAGTATTGCAGCAAGCGGGTCTGTGGCAGACGCTGAGGTCGCCAACCTCGTTCATCTGGCTGTGGTTGCGGATTTTGATACCGCTCATGGAGGCAAGTTGTTCTCCGAAGCGGTTGCATTCAGGGAAGAGCATGACGATGTCGAGCTATTTTTCATCCACAGTAGCACATCTTCGTCACCTATCAGAGGATTCTCTGACGACATTTTCGACACAATTCATGGTAGACCCTCGGTGGGCCTCCGCTCTCTAGCAACGTTGAAATGGTTAGAACCGCATGCTGATCGGCCCACCCCGAGCAAGAGCTCTGCCGCAGCAGCATTTTGGGCATCTGCCGATCCCTTACTGAAGGATGCGGGTATCGCTCATGGGGAATCGGGTATTCTGATCAATGGCAGGATTGTTGGTCCCATGCCTGCGGCTACCACATTCGATAAGGACGACTTTGAAATGCTTCTCGCCTACGAACACAAGAAAAGATCAACGCCAGCTGCCGTTGCTCTGAAAGAGCTGGGTCTTGTCGACGGAATCCAGGGGTCTCCTCTTACATTCGCCAGATTTGTGAACCTCATTGCGCTGTCCGCTGTGTCTGACGTTCCTGATGGTATCTTTGACACGCCATCAACTGTCAGAACCGCCATCTTCGAAAGTCTGAAAGGTGAGCATACCGTGATCCGCAAAGGAGACATATCAAAAGCGAGGATCCAAATAGTGGCCTCGCTGGATCCAGCTTCAGAAGTCACTCAACGCTGGTTGCCGATTCTGAATGTGCTTTCTGAGCTTGAAGGCGTACACATGCGTGTCTTTGTTAACCCGAAGGAGAGACTGGAAGAGCTGCCCGTCAAGCGCTTCTATCGCTATGTACTGGAGTCGAAGCCATCGTTCGACTCAAGCGGCGCCCGGAAACACATCCAAGCAGAGTTCCAAGGGCTACCAAAGAATGCTTTACTCACAATCGGTTTGGATATGCCACCTGCATGGCTTGTCTCGCCGGTTGACAGTGTCTACGATCTGGATAATCTACGTCTAAGCTCGGTCAAGACCGACACTGTTGACGCCACCTATAAACTGGATCACATCCTGATAGAAGGTCACTCGAAGGACACCACGACGGAGCAAGCACCCAGAGGTGTTCAACTTGTGCTTTCAACTCATCAAGACGCCCACTTTGCAGATACCATCATCATGGCCAATCTAGGATATTTCCAGTTCAAGGCAAACCCTGGATTTTACAACCTCGGACTTCAGACAGGTCGAAGCCAAAGTATCTTCACGATCGATAGCGTAGGTGCCCGTGGTCAAACAGAACAGTTTGGAGATGGCACCACGGAAATAGCTCTGACTAGCTACCGTGGGTTGACCTTATTCCCGCGCCTATCACGAAATGCCGGAATGGAGGAGGAAGATGTCCTCGAGACTGCAAAGACGGCCACTGAGGGCATTGTCGAGAAGGCTGGCGAAGTTCTGTCTCAGGTGGGCTTTAAAGACGCCAGTAAGTGGCTTTCCAAGGCACAGAAGATCGGTTCTTCAATGCTGTCTGGTTCCAAACAGTCGACTAAGGACATCTCGATAGTGCCGCATGCCGACATCAACATCTTCTCGGTGGCCTCGGGTCATCTATACGAGCGTATGCTAAACATCATGATGGTCTCAGTCATGCGACATACATCCCACACAGTCAAGTTCTGGTTCATCGAGCAATTCCTTTCTCCTTCGTTCAAAGCCTTTTTGCCCATCATGGCAGAAGAGTACGGATTCAGGTACGAGATGGTGACCTACAAATGGCCACACTGGTTGAGGGGCCAGAAGGAGAAGCAACGCGAGATTTGGGGCTACAAGATCCTCTTCCTTGACGTGCTTTTCCCTCTCGATCTCGATAAAGTCATCTTCGTCGACGCTGACCAGATCGTGCGGACGGACATGTACGAGCTGGTACAGCTCGATCTTAAGGGTGCACCATATGGTTTCACACCAATGTGTGACTCACGAACGGAGATGGAAGGCTTCCGTTTCTGGAAGCAAGGCTACTGGAAAAACTACCTCCGTGGCCGGCCATATCACATTTCGGCTCTGTATGTTGTGGACCTCAAGAAGTTTCGACAAATTGCTGCGGGTGACAGACTCCGCCAACAGTACCACCAACTATCTGCCGATCCAAACAGTTTGAGCAATCTGGATCAAGATCTGCCCAACAACATGCAGCACGTCATCCCGATTCACAGCTTGCCTCAAGAGTGGCTCTGGTGCGAGACCTGGTGCAGCGACGAAAGTCTTGGGGTAGCTCGCACGATCGACCTGTGCAATAACCCACAGACAAAGGAGCCGAAGCTGGAGAGAGCGAGAAGGCAGGTGCCAGAGTGGACCGTCTATGATGAGGAGATTGCCACCTTCGCGAAGTCCAAAGCTGCGACTTCCGAGCAAGGTGCACCTATCGCTGTGCCTGATGATGCTAACGAGCAAGCGAAGATCCAGGAGGAAGAGTACAGGGAGAAGCAGAGGGAGGAGAACGCGAAAAGTGCAGCGGCTGCTGACAATGCACGACCTAGAGATGAGCTATAGACTTCTGAATTGAACTGTATGACTCTGGATGGCCATGAATTTCCCTTCCAAGATATAGCGAAATCTGTAGCACCAGTACAGCAAAGTGCCTTGAGAAGCTGGACATAGTCACGTGCGGACGCGTTCTTCGGGTCAGCCTAATTTAGCCGGTGGCGACTCGGCGCGTTCCCCGACGCGCTGACGCCTTGGACTTGTTCCTGGTTTCGAACAATTACAGTATCAGTCATCCATCTCTCGACCACATACACTCTCTTTGCCAGCTGACCAGAGAACGAGATGTTTGTCACATTCACTGCTCTGTACCCAAACTCAGAAACTGACTCCATCACAGGGCCGTGGCAATCAAGAACGAGAATCTCGCTCCCACACCAATCGCAACTCAGAAGCGTGCCCGCGTCCACGGCGGTACACCCCAGTCGGCTGATCGTCTCATCAAGCCCTTCAGATGTCCCGGGGCAGCGGTCGCTCCTCGAATCTCGGAAAAGCCAGCACGTAAAAAGAGAAAGGTCAATTATGCAAACGCGGGCGGAGATGCAGAGGACGGCGAGGATGCGGCCTTCTCAATCGAGGAGCGCATTCCACTGTCACAAAAGTTTCCTGTATTCCAGGTCAAGGACAAGGATACGATGTTCCGTCAGCGGTTCATAGTGCCCTTGGCGAACAAGAATATCGGAGGCTACAGTGCAAGCCGACCACCTCCGCTTTTAGGACTAAGACAGGGCGCTGTTTTCGTCGCCAAACCACTACATGACCCTTCTGGAGAGTTTGCCATTGTACTTTACGACCCGACTATCGACGACAAACCTGTGCCTCCGCCGGAGAAGACGGCCGAGGAGATTGAGGCAGAGAAGCAGAAGAAGAAGGAAGACAAGGACAAAAAGAAGATCGATGCACCACTGGTGCACAAGAGTTTGGCTGAGATTCTGGGGATCAAGAAGGATGTGGAAGAAAGGCCGAGGGTCCCGGTTGTTATCGACCCAATCCTGGCTCAGAAGTTACGACCTCATCAAGTCGAGGGCGTCAAGTTCTTGTACCGCGCCACTACTGGACTGATCGAAGAAAAAGCAAATGGCTGCATCATGGCCGATGAGATGGGTCTGGGAAAGACGTTACAATGTATCGCCCTCATGTGGACATTACTCAAGCAGTCGCCTGACGCTGGCAAGTCGACTATTCAGAAGGCTGTCGTGGCGTGTCCGGCATCTTTGGTCAAGAATTGGGCGAACGAGTTGGTCAAATGGCTGGGTAAAGATGCCGTGAGTCCTTTCGCTGTGGACGGCAAGGCTACCAAGGAAGAGTTGGTGCAACAAATGAGGCAATGGGCCATCTCTACAGGACGTCAAGTCTCCCGTCCGGTCTTGATCATATCTTACGAGACTCTGCGCATGTATGTCGAAGAGCTCAAGCAAGCACCCATCGGTCTGCTCCTCTGCGACGAAGGACATCGCCTGAAGAATGGAGAGAGTCAGACATTCACAGCCCTGGACAGCTTGAACGTGCAAAGGCGTGTCATCCTGTCTGGTACGCCAATTCAGAACGACTTGACCGAGTACTTTTCGCTACTGAACTTTGCCAACCCAAGCTACCTTGGAACCCGCATGGAGTTTCGCAAGAAGTTTGAAATTCCTATTCTGCGTGGTCGCGATGCAGATGGTACCGACGAAGACAAGGAGAAGGGAGACACAGCTTTGGCCGAGCTCGCTGGCCTAGTGAACAAGTTCATCATCCGTCGGTCGAACGATATCCTCTCCAAGTATCTACCCGTAAAGTACGAGCATGTCGTCTTCTGCCACATGGCGCCTTTCCAGAAAGACCTCTACAACTATTTCATTCAATCTCCGGACATCAAAGCGTTGCTTAGAGGGAAGGGAAGTCAGCCCCTCAAAGCGATCGGTATGCTAAAAAAGCTCTGCAATCACCCCGACTTGCTCAACTTACCGGAAGACCTTCCTGGATGCGAACAGTACTTCCCAGACGACTTTGTACCCAAGGACGCCAGAGGTCGTGACAGAGATGTCAAGTCTTGGTACTCTGGAAAAATGATGGTCCTCGATCGTATGCTCGCTCGCATCCGTGCAGAGACCAACGACAAGATTGTGCTCATCTCCAATTATACACAGACGCTGGACATTTTCGAGAAGCTTTGTCGCTCGCGCAACTACGGCTCCCTTCGTCTCGACGGCACGATGACCGTGAACAAGCGTCAAAAGCTGGTCGACAAATTCAACGACCCTGAAGGTCAAGAATTTGTCTTTCTGCTGTCATCCAAAGCAGGTGGCTGTGGTATCAATTTGATCGGAGCCAACCGTCTCGTGCTCTTCGACCCCGACTGGAACCCAGCAGCAGATCAGCAGGCACTTGCTCGTGTTTGGCGTGATGGTCAGAAGAAGGACTGCTTCGTGTATCGCTTCATCGCTACCGGATCGATCGAGGAGAAAATCTTCCAACGTCAAGCACACAAGCAGTCGCTTTCGTCTTGCGTTGTCGACGGTGGTGAAGACGTCGAGCGGCAATTCTCCCTCGACAGTCTCCGCGAGCTGTTCATGTTCAATTCGAAGACGAACAGTGACACACACGACACATTCAAGTGTAAAAGGTGCAAGGATGGTAAGCAGTACATCAAGGCTCCGGCGATGCTGTACGGTGATACGAACTCTTGGAATCATTTTACCAATGACGGTGAGAAGGGTGCTCTGGGCAAGATCCAGGACTTGCTGCTTCGACAGGAGACGGCGGAGAACGTTGTCAGTGCGGTGTTCCAGTACATCAGTCATTAGCGAGGTATTCGGAAGGACGGTGTACGATATGGAGGAGTCTACTATTGAGCCCTCGAATTAACGAAATAATGCCATGCAGTTTCATGATTTACCAAATGTTCTCCCGGTGCCGTAAATGCAGTATTGGTCAACGTCATGTTTATGGTTGCCATGAACTAGTTAAACGATCTTCACAGTCCGGTTCTCCCATGTTCCGTCCTGCAGCTGATGCCGTAGACTGGTTAAGCGGTCGGAGATGCACACACCAAGCCTTCTGTGGATGACCCCGCCGGTGTTCTGTCGACTCCCACGATCTAGTATTAAACCTGCGTCTGGACGAACTTGCATCATAATGCAGTCAGGCAACTCATTACAAGGTTGGTCTAAATAGATGTCGTAACTTGCATAATCGGGACGGTGGTACGAAATGCTGAGCACCCCGAATTGATCAGGCTGCAAATGGACCTCCTTGGCCTTCCAGGGAATACGCCATCGTCTGAAGTTGAGATTACGGACTGGCGCCTGCTTGGAGTGTCGCTCGACCACTTGCCTAAAGTCCCATAGGACTAACCCATGAAGTACTAATATTGCATCAGCCACTTCGCCGAAGGGATTATATGCCTTCGGAGTTGTCCTGGCTTCAAGCACGTTGCACTCAGTCTGGGACGGAGAGCCTGGATGGGACACAATGTCATAGAGTTCCTTGGGTCTAGTGAAAATTGTGAAAGGTCCGTCGTGTGAACTCCATGACCATGAAGGTATTTCAGGTCGAATCCTGGCTTTTTCTTCTCCCCCTTTTCTTTGCTCTCTCTTCTTCTTGTAATTTGATGAGACCATGGCATCGATATTACACCTCCATATCAGTGCTTCTGGCAAATGTTGTCTCCACAATCCAGCCAGGTAGTCAGAAGCTGCATATGATGCCATTTCTCCGAATCGTTGAGCAAGTGCTGAGATCGTTGAGCAAGTGCTGAGATCGCGGGAAGCGTGTCTGTAGCAAATGACAGGTCTCTTAGACTGTACTCGTGTACTATTGATTGCCACACCGGATGCGTTTCTTGAATCGTCATGACACTTAGGTCGACCTTACCAGTGAAGCTGTCTAGCGGTGTTTTGTTCAAGTTTTCTGTGACAGCCCAAGGACGGTCCGATGCTGAATGCATCTCTCTACACCTCCAATATGACCGGTTCTGTCCACAGTAGAGTACTCTTCTTGACAAGTATTCTTCTTGCATGATCCATGCCCTTGTTCTTGCTGTGCCTTCTGGGATATAGTCAAGGTCTTCACCTTGGTAGACATAGAGATCAGGGGTCACCTGCCATGGCCAGTCAACCAAATTCGTGGAGTATGACCCAGTACAGGATCCTGAGCCATCCTTGTCGGTATAAGCGCAGATCGTAAGTGACGCTTCACTGTAGATTCTTGCCATTTGGGATGACTGCTGAGCCCAATCTTGCTTGTTGTCTTGGAGAATGCATAGTGAATCGACCCAAATATAATCGAAACCAAGGTCTGATGTAATCTGGAAGGCCTCTTGGAACGTCTGGGATAGGTCTTCAATCTTGATGCCTTGCTCGAGCTCATGTTGCGTTTCGGATGTGAGCATCACAGATCTAGAAGTCGACCATCGGTGACTAAGAGCTACGTATCGCCCTGTCTTGGTCCCTGATACAAGAAGACGCGGAGCTAGCACGCCAGAATGTGTATCAAGAAACACGACTCGATGCGGAAGTTTAGGGCCATAGTTATCGCTAGTAACACAGACAGTGTGCGTTTGTGTACAGGTCCTTAACCAGTGTCGGCAGCTAGATACAATAGTCGGACAGCGGCGCTGGGCTAAATCAGGATGGGAAACAGCTGATGGATCGAGAGCAATCACCAGTTCCCGATAAGCACCATGACCGAAATCGAGCATTCCTGTGGGTGGCCTCCCATTTCTCTTGTATAAAATCCAGAATACTACCCTTTGGGAATAAGAATCGAGCCAAGGATCTGAATACCTCCGAGCTGGAATTTCCAACGCAGCTGGCGAATATGGTCGAAAGACTGACGGCGCTTGAGTCGAGCCAGGACAGTAAAAGAGGTACAAGACTAGCAAGCAAACATGACAGCCTTGAGAAGCCGTAGCGATGATTGCGTCCATAGACGCATGGCGGAATGAGAACAGCTCCTCTTTCCATCCACGCTGACAATTTTGCTTGAACCAGACTGTTGGGACTGGTGAATGTAAGCTCCTCCCGGCATCGATCACAGCATCACGAATTGCTTCCCACGGAATTGAGCGGCATGAAGAGCATATCACATCAATTTTGCGACTGTCTTTGAGGAACTCCGGGACGTGCTTGCGGGCAACATCGGGCGGAGCGTGGGATCTCAAACGGTGTAACCAATCTTGAAAAGATTCCTTGTTTCTAGTCATCTGAACACAACCATATAAGACTGGGTCTTGTTATTAAAGGAGACCAGAAAGACTCTGTCACAATACTGCAAGCTGTAGGGAAGGCTGATACAAGGCTGAAGAGATCAGGCAATGTCGTCGGCAAGCGTCGGGCGGGAGGGGTAACCCTGCCCACGCCAAGACTCGTGCTTTCCTAGATTTCACGCTCCATTTCTGAGTTTGCGACTGCCATATCTATTCTCAAGGCATCTCTGATGTGCGCGTGCCCCTGCCACTACTGGCAGGTTTTAAAATGGGATCCGCTTCTTCTCAGCTAAAACCTACTCAGCCTGTAACACCATCTCAAAAGCAGGCGCTAACGGCGGAGGCACTTCCGGAAAACGAGCTCGAAACCCAACCGCGTCTGGGAGAAGATTTTTGTCCTGTACAAAGCGCATTGCGAGAGGGAAACACAGCCCTATCTCGTCCTGCAAGGTCGGACAGTACCAACGCGTTTCTGCGCGACAAATATCAAGTCGACGCGGTCGCGGAACAGGCAGACATGGCAAAGAAGAAGAAGGACCAGCGGTCCAGCTCCAGACCTGCAACCCCAGTCGATGTACCTGCACAAGCCGGCGATCAGGATGTTTCAATGACACTCGACGAACCAAGCACCCAGTTGAGACGAGAAATGCTGCTTTCCCAGCAACAGCACGACGCGAGAGCCGCTGAGGATGGCGAGGATCGGCAGGATGAGTCACCAGCGAAGAAGAAGAAAGAGCGCAAGAAGAAGAAAAAGTCTATGGAAGGTACTGATGCACCGATGGAGCAGGCCGAGGGCCCAGAACCAAAATCCGTCCAAGCTGCCGAGGTCGCGCAACCCGCGGCGCAAAGCAAGAAAAGGAAGCGCAAGAGCAAGGCTGAGAAAGATGCAGAGAAAGAGGCTGAGCCCGAGGCTGACACCATCCGGGTCGCTGCCAGTTCGGGTTGGCAGGCAGTCAATGTCAATGGCAATGGTAGTGCCAACAACGAAGATAGCAACGAAAATGACAACAATGAAACAGAACAGCCACCGGCGAAGAAGAGGAAGCGAACCAGCAAGGCCGCAACCAAAGAGGTCGATAGTACAACAGCCGACCCTGGAACGGAACAGGCACCAGCGAAGAAGAGGAAGCGAAAGAGTAGGGCTAAGGCCGCAACCAAGAATGCTGACAGTACAACGGCCGACCCTGGAACACTTTTGGTAAACGCTGCGGAAGATGATGTGCCCATCGAACGTCCTAAATCATGGAGGAGGAAGCCAAAGGACGACACCGAGGGTCCAAGCCCACTAGGTGCAGGATTTTCTGGTCTCCCCAAATCCGGCGCTTTCACACCGATAGAAACCGAGCTGATTGCTACTACCATCGATGGTTTCCGCGAAGTAAACTCGCTTACTGAACATGCTTTCAACGCCTTGGTTCAGGAGGGCGTCAAGAAATCGGTCGAACTCAGAGACTTGCTCAATGACATCCTGGAGACCTTGCCGAACCGGAACAGTCAAGCTATCAGGAGATTCCTGGAACGCAGATATCACAACTGCCAGCGTGGACCGTGGTCTGCCCACGAAGATGGAGAGCTTCGTCTAGCTTTCGCTGATCACCCCAATGAGTGGAAGAAGATTGCTGGAAGACTGAACCGTATGGCAGAAGATTGCCGTGACAGATGGCGAAACCATGCTCAGTATAGCCAGGATCAAAGGAACAAGGATATCTGGACTCCTGAAGAAGAGCAAGAGCTTCTCGACGCCATCGAAACTTGCATCTCGCGTATGCAGGAGTCAGGTGCCTTGCCCGCAGATGTCGACTCCACGCAAATCCCCGAGGAAACCATCCAATGGAAAGTGGTCAGTGAAATCATGGACGGGAAAAGAAATCGATTGCAATGCTCGTACAAATGGAAGAAACTCAAGTACCGAGCATGGCGAAAGCAACAAGAAGCGAACGGGACGCTGCCGGCTCGAAGAAAGCCCCAGAAAACTTCTAAGAAATGGAGAAGCGCCGACAAAGTCACAGCTGAGGATGATGAGGATGGTGAGGAAGGAGATCCAGAGGTGGATGAGGCTCCTATTGAAGAAGACGGGCAAGACGATGTCGAAGGTGACGCGATACAAGGCTATGTTATCGAACCAGTACGTTCCCGCTCCCCACTTACACCTACACCCACAGCACGAAAAAAAATTCCCTTCACACATACATCCACAGAGCGAAAGAAGAAGAAGAAGAGGAAGAAGAGACGATCAAAGGCTAAACAGCATCAAGGAACAGGAAGAACATGAGTACCGCGCCGATAACCTAGATGGCATTGCCCGAGAGCCAGAAGAGTCAATCGAGAGGCACACTCTATGGCACCATCGATACGATGTTGGAGATTGGTACAGCATGTTGCGCGAGATGTTCGAGATCTACAACGACTTCAAATCAACTGCTCAACCTCATCACCAGTACTGGGATGTTCTTCACATGTCTTTCGATCATGGCAATTGGGGCAACGATGACAGAATGAGGTCGCTTGACCGATGTTGTCGAGGACTTCGTATTCCTAAAAGTGGCCTTGGTAACGAGCTGAACATGAGTCTGCTGATATTGGAGACACGATCAAGCACACGAGATCTTGAGCGTACTGTCATGGGACGTCGTCCATGGCCTTATCTGACTTCGGGCAAGCAATATCGAACTCCTTCCGCTTCAGATCATTCTGGTACGCCGCGCACGCTCACACCTGTGGTAACAGCCATCAACCCGGAGCTGGAAGAGCCCGTTGTTGAGAGCGAGCCAATGGAGTCTGCCGTCGACAGTGAGCCGATTGACGTTGAAGATGACTTACCTGAGGATGCACCGCCGGCTGCTACTCTGGACGAGAACGATCCTACCTTCTGGGACCCCGTTTCGCCTCCTACTCAAGCACCCCAGCTCACAGTCAGCAAGAAGACGCCACGTACTGAGCGTGCTGAGCCTGTCGAAGCAGGTCCTTCGAAATCTTCTTCGATCAAGAAGACGCCGCGTGCTGAGCCTGCCGAGCCGGGTCCTTCCAAATTTTCCTCTACCAAGAAACGAGCATCTTATGGCAAGATGAGCAAACACAAGTGGACGCCTGCAAAGAGTTTCTACGAAGACGAGAATGACCCTATCGAGGACTCTCAAGTTGACGCTATTGCTAATGCCGAGGCTGTGGCGGCAGTTGAGGCGGGAGCTGAGAATGATGTCAACCATAGTACGGTCGATGTCGTAGATTCGGCTCCCCAGGATGTCAACGATGTAGCCGCTGAACACTCAGAAGGCGAGACCACTGCAGAAGTCGAGGGTGCAGCCGTAGAGAACGTTGACACGGCGAATGCCGCCCAATCTCGAGAGGAACAACCTTTGAATCTTCGTAGCTTTCGACCAGTCGCATTGCGGTCCCAAGAAACTGCCGACGACCTGCGACCATTCGATGAAGCTTCTCTTGATGCGCCCGGTGCCGATGAGGCAGCGCCAGCCGGACATTACGTGATCTATGAGCCGGCCTTTGACCGCCACAGCACGGACGAAAAAGACGAAGAAAGTCAGGACAGCAGTAATCTGGACGTAATGGCGGTGGACGGGGAAGCTACTGTGCGTCAGCCTCAGAACGTCGAAGCAGTCGCACCAGAGGACCACCTAGGCGAAGCTGCACAGGAAGAGACTGAGACTGGTCCAATTGCCGACGCAAGCGATGACGAGGAGGAGATGCGGGAGTGGAGACTTCGCGATCTCACTGCTGAGCGTGACGCTGCTGGTGTCGAAGGCGCCATTGCTGTTGCCACGCCCAACGAAGACGAGACCATGGAAGACGCTATGGATGGTGACCACGGAAAGGATACTGCTGTCGCTGTTTCGGATGATGGTGATAACGATAGTGATGACGACCGAGAAGAAGTGATCCGTGTTGCACCCAAGCTTGAGGCCGAGGAAGCAGAGCTCGACACTCACAACTCCGACGAGGAGAACGACGCCGCCACCGCAGCTGTCAACGTTCAAGAAGACCAGGATAACTCGACCGAAGACGAAGATGAAGAGGACGAACAGAAACCAGCACAGTCACACGCGGTCATGATGGCAGAGCCGGAACTTGGATCGCCGTTCCGTAGCCAGTCTCCCGAATCTGTGGTCCTTGACACGCAAGCTCGAAGCATCAGCAGCAGCAGAACTTCATCAGTCGTCAGCTCAGACTCGGAAGAGGAATTGGCCGTCGTCGGCTCAGACTCGGAGGAGGAAGCGGCCGTCGTCGGCTCAGACTCGGAAGAGGAACCGGCTGTCGTCAGCTCAGACTCGGAGCAGGAACCGGCCGTCGTCAGCTCAGACTCAGAAGACGGATTGGAAGTGGGAAATACACAATCTAGTAGCAGCAGCAGGACTTCATCGGTCGTCAGTTCAGACTCGGAAGAGGAAGAGGAAGCAGTAAATACACGACCTCTCACCAGCAGCAGCAGCAGCAGCAGCAGCAGATCTTCATCAGTCGTCAGCAGTGATTCCGAACACAGTGTGATCGAGGCAAAGCAGCAACAGAGGAACAATCCATCGGACCAGATGAGCACTCAATCAGAGGACGAGGTCCCGAAATCATCCATCGTCCCCGTGACGCAAACGCAGACCAAGACCCAATCAAGCCAGAACCCGACTCAGTCTGGAAAAAAGAGCAAAGCTATCGGCAGAGTCAATCGCGCAGTGGTCAAGCAGGAATCAGAGTCGGTACCGGAGAGTGGCAGTGACGAAGAGCCCGCTATGACCAAGAAAGCACGACGGCTGGCAAACATGAGGCGCAAGAGGAGAGACGAGGATCTGGACTTGGGCAGTGTCGATGGACGGGATTGAGGAAGTTGTCGATAGGGTGAGGCTGGAGAAAGGGATTAGTGGCAATCAACCGGGTTGTGTTCGCGCTACGCTACATGTATTTTAGTGATGCCTATGAAGGCCCTCGAGGTGACGGGCTAGGGTCTCGTTTCACTAGTATAGATTATCGAGTGTAGAAATATCAATCACAGACTTATAGATACCACTCGAGGGTAAACGTGTTCGCCGCGAAATGCTTCAGTCGAACGCGTCAGGGAACTGATTCATTTCACCACCTATAGGCATTGCTCAAGAGCAAATCTGGTTGGTTTACAGATGGCATATCGATATAACAGAAGCTAGCCAAGTAGCACAAGTTCAGCTCCACCAAGTATACAGAAAGATGATCTTCGTTCGTGAATATCTTTCTGCACAAACAAGAACAGCAGGAAAAGTTGACGTTCGGGGTGCCGAGAGTAGCTCAAACGGTATCTCCACAGCGGAGAGATTGCGGGGACGGGAGCGGAGGTGGGACGAAACCCAATCAAACCTCCCCTGTCTATCAGTAATTTATCCCTCTGCAAGATTACACATGATGCTTGTTACATTATTCCTTGTTTCGCGAAGCCTACCTGTGCTTTTCTCGCTTCTGTGCCGTGTCGGGGCGCTGATACAGACTTATCGAGCCTAACGATGAGAAGGCTGCCCCGGTTTGCTGATTTCTCGGCCGGAGGCTTCTGTATCGTCAGGTACAAGATACTTGATCTCTTGGCGATGCAGCACATCTGCGACGCGTCGTTGGTGTGTTGGACTGGCGGTGAGTAGATATCTGAGCCAATAGAGGGAACTGAAACTGCGTGTTTGACGTGGATCGCTTGGGTCGCGGTATCGATGACAGACACTATTTGTCCAGAAGCACGGTCACGCCAAAGGATTGTGGCTTCTCGAGGCGGCTGCTGTTTCTGACCCGTCCGCTTTACTGAGCCGCCCTCTCCCCGTCGGTCCCTACATGTGAACCATGGACATCGCCAGACGGCCCGTCGATCCTGATGTAGTCTATTGTACTTGGACCTGGATCAGCGCGTGGACGCCAACGCAACGTTCCACGATCGCTTGCTGCAGCGAGCCTGTGTCTTGATTACTGTAGCTGCTGCCTAACACTCGTTGCTGACCAAGAGGTGGCGACGATAAGCGGCAAGGGTTGTCTTTGAGCATTTGCGTTGATGCTTTTTTTCGTCTGTATCGAGCAGGAAACAGCGATTCGCAGGGAGAGTGCACGGCGGTAGCTGTTCTTTCCGAACAAATCAATCTCTTGCCGCCTGTATCGCGGTTCGGAGCGCCGACGCCACTGCAGCACAGGAAACGATAGATGACGCGGCTGCCCGGTCCGTTATTAGCACAGCGAACGGAGTGAGTTGGAAGATGAGGTAGGCGTAAGATTGGTGAGACCAACTTTACCTGTTCTTTTTGTGGAGTGATTCCGGGGTTGCAGCAGAACGTTCTGGGGTATGCATCCGCTGGTGGCTGTCTTATATCATCCCAGCTTCCATCCTTCCTGTACCTTTTTCTTTCTCCCTTCTCGTAAGCAAGCAGTGGCCTCTTGACTAGACAAAAACAACTCAACTACAAACAGAGCGTGAAGCGAATCATCACGAACCAAGAATCCAACATCGTACTTCAAACCCGCATCTCCATCCATCCATGCCTCTTCGCCGCCCAGACAACAATCACACACCACAATGCCATCCCAACCAACCACATCCACGCGCCCACACCTCACACGCACACACAGCCCCTCAGCCCTACCTCTCAACATAAACTTCAACGCAACAGACCTGGCCCACGCCTTCGCGGCATCAGCCTCGCACCCACGCAAACCAGATCTCAACATCCGCACGATCAGCCGCCCGTACCCAGACAACGCCGAGGACGAGATCAAGGGCGAAGGAGGCGACGACGTCAGGGGATGGGCTGCGCCGCCCAGCAGCCCCATCGAGGGCGTGTTTCTCCGCGGACGGGAGTGATTAGACCAGTGGTGGTATCGTGGGAAAGATTCCACGGACAGTGACCACGGTGGGAATGATGGAGGCTGGAGGATGATGATGACAACGCATGACTACAGCGAGCTTGAGCGGTCGATTTGCACCTCTTTTCCTGATTTTGTTCATTACGATCATACTGTACAAGCATCCACATGGGTTTTGTTTGACATAGGAGTCTGGACTGGAGTTTTTTCTTTCTAATAGCAGTCGGTCCTTTATATCTCCTGCCGAGGATGGTGTCGCGCACCATGGACGATCCACGGTCTTCTGGTCCTTGTGCTAGATAGCCGGCTTTTATTGTTATGATATCCCCATCCGAAAATCAAACAGACTTGCTATTCTTTGCGCGTCGGAATCAAATAGCGGAAATGTTACCGGTCTCTATGTTCCTCGAGGCATCAAGACTACATGAATCACACGTCCTACGGTTTTGAAAACGTGGATAAACCGCTTGAATACGAACGTGCGCGCTTTTGAATAGTATAGTACAGAAGCAGCTCAGTATATCCAAACCACAGACCTCAGTGCCAGACCACATCCCTACTCGAAAAACGCAACATGAACTCCGCCGTGCGGTTGCAAGACAATCTCACTCTGCTCGCTCGGCTTCTCGTCCATCCTACACTCGACACGCGAGTACTTCTGCAAGATCCTAACAGTCGTGTAAGCGATCTCAGTCAACGCAAATTGCTGTCCAACACAGATTCTCGGTCCGCCGTTGAATGGGATATACGTCCAAGCCTTGGGCGTCCAGTGCTCCCATCTCTCAGGGGCGAACTCCATGTGGTGTGGGAATTTCTCCGACACAGGTGGGTAGATGTCTTCGCGGCGCTGCATGATCAAGGGCGAGTAGCCGACTGGTGTGCCCTTCAAGACACCCATCGGCTGATTACCGTCGGGGCCACCGCCGCGCGGAAGAGTGGTGTCTTTCAGGGCCATGCGGACGTTGAACGGGACGATCGGGTACAGGCGAAGCGTCTCGTTGATGGTAGCGGAGAGGAACTTCAGCGATTTCAGATCCTCGTAGGTGGGCTCTGTGTTGGTTCCAACGCGGTCGAGGATTTCGGTGCGTAGTCTAGACACGGTCTGCGGCTGTAGAGACAGATGGTAGAACATCCACGAGAGGGTGCAGGCGGTGGTATCACGACCGGCGAGGAGTACGGCGACGAGTTGGTCGCGGAGAACTGTTCGATCTCTGGTGTAACTTGCAAGGGAGTGGAGGAAGGTGTAGCCCTCGTCGGTCTTTCCCTTTTTCTCCAGTTCCTCGGGCGACAGACGTAAAGTACGTTCGATAATGGGCTGGATCCACTCGTCCATGACCTTTAAACCTTCATGAAATGTCTTTGTGTTGATCATGAACTTCATAGGTCCGGCACGGCCGAGCTGGCTCTGAATTCGCTGCACTTCGGCAAAAGCGTGTGAGAAGCGTACTGTGGGGTTTCTTAGACTGTCGACACTCTCGCCGAGCAAGAAATCTGTTGCGGCATCTAGGGTGTATCGGAAGAACAAAGATGCGGCGTCTACGGTGTGGCCTGATTTGGGACACAGTAGCGGTACCAGGATCTGTGCGTGGCTTTCAAAGGTCTGCAGATCAGACACTCGGTCTTTGATGAATTGAGGACGAATCAGCTGTCTAGACTCTTGCCATCGCTGACCGTCAGTGGTGAAGATACTGTCACCAAGGAAGTCGTGGAAATCCTCATTGAACTTGTCGCCCTTTCCGAAATCGTGGAACTGCGTGGCAAGGATGGCTTTGATGTTCTCTGGGTCAGCGGTCTGGACGATTCGAATGCTGCTCAGGAGTCGAAACTCGATGTTATATGGGTTGCTCCTGTTGCCGAATTTGTTAAAATTGTGAAGCCAGAATGAAAAGTCCTTGTAAGTCCGCCCAGCTTGGACTGCTCCGTAGACGAACGGCAGACCGAAGGGAAAGCTGTGACGTGTCGCACAATGACCACCGAGGGCTTGGATTTTCCTCTCTTGCACGAGTCGAAGGACAATCAGGCGAGTGATCCATAACACGAAGATTGCTGTGACAGGGAAGATGATGGGATGTGCATGGAATTGATCCACAAGTGATAGCCCCATGACGATGGATATAAATATGGAAAGAGAAGAAGGATATTCACAGAGGAGATCCTGCAGGAAGAAGAAACAGGACAAACAGATATGAACGGCAGCAGAGTATAAGTACAGCTACGATGGACGCCTTCATATGTATACGGCGGCCTTGTGGGAGGCTCGGAAGTGTCGCAATTATATCCCAATCTGGCCTGGTATAGATGTGGGGGAACTGCCACGTGAAGAAATAATTCAGCCGAGGCTGGCGAATCCTATTCCTTCGCCGTTCTACAGCGCCTATGAGTGCTCCGCTCTCCTTTGAGGACATGAAAGCGAGCAGGACCAGAGTGAGCTCCATCAAGAATCTCGCGCCAGTGATTTGTGCCGTCTCGGAGGAACATGTCGCTTTTCTAAGCAGCATGCCATTGGAGTTCTTCCGTGTTGAAATCCATCAAATGTTTCGACGAGCTGCAGCCTACATTACAGCCTGCGAACTGTCTTGGCATTTCTCTAAGCCGAAATCGGAACTGACAGCTGCCTGACTCGGCAGTCCACGTTCAGCTTCTCCCGCCATACTATGAGGTCATAATAAACACCCCGGAGTTTACAGCATTTTTATGTGCGATTCTTCGGTGAGCGCTCGCCATTGTGCTGGATGGAAGAAAGAAAGCCTTCGGAGCCTTTCATCTCCGTGGAAGGTTCTCTCGACCGAATGATTACTCGTCCGGCTAGATAAATAGACCTCACACCGCTTCCTCCGTCCCTCCCATAGCTCTCCCTCAATCGGATCGTCATACCTAGCTCACCATAACTTAATCGGAACACGTGCCGGCACATATGAGCGCGATCATTGACAAAGTCAGAGATCTCACCACCAACTCTCCTGCAAACGCAACCCAAACACAAGCAACACAATGTCGTCTCCACAGATCCCAAAAACCTGCAAGGCCGTCGTCCTCGAGGGCCCGAACAGCCCATGGGCAATCAAGGACATCCCAGTCGAAGCTCCAGGTGAGGGCCACGTCCTGATCAAGGTCTCCGCCTGCGGTGTCTGCCACAGCGACTCTGCCCTGCAACAAGGCCACTTCGGTCCCATGGGCACCTTCCCTCGCGTGCCGGGTCACGAAGTCATCGGCACCGTCGTCGCCGTCGGGCCCGGCGAGAAGAAATGGAAGATTGGTGACCGCGTCGGTGGTCCATGGCACGGCGGCCACGACGGCACCTGCAAGGCCTGCAACAGGGGCCTCTTCCAGATGTGCGACAACGAGGTCATCAACGGAGTCAATCGCGACGGTGGCTACGCCGAGTACTCGGACCTGCGCTCCGAGGCCGTCGTGCGCATCCCAGACGGCATCGACGCCGCTGAATTTGCGCCGCTGCTCTGCGCCGGTGTCACTGTCTTCAACGGTATCCGCAAGATGAACATCGTCCAGGGCGACACCGTCGCCATCCAGGGTCTCGGTGGTCTCGGTCACCTTGCTCTTCAGTATGCTCGCAAGATGGGCTACAGGACCGTCGCTCTGTCCTCCAGCGACGACAAGAAGGATTTCGCCCACAAGCTCGGCGCTAATGACTACATCAACACCAGCAAGACTGATGTCGCGCAGGAACTCCAGAAGATCGGCGGCGCTGCCTTGGTTGTCGTCACCGCTCCTAACCCCAAGGTCATGACTCCTCTCGTTGGCGGTCTTGCTGCAGGCGGAAAGCTCCTCATCCTTGCTCGTAAGTGTCCACCTAAATATCTTCGTCACGATTTGCAAGATACTGACATCGTCCAGCTGTTGGCGAGATCCCAGTCGACACCGTCACCTTGATCATGAAGGGCGCCTCCGTTCACGGATGGCCATCTGGTCACGCTCTCGACAGCGAAGAGGCAATCCAGTTTGCCCAACACCAAGACGTCAACTGCATGATCGAGAAGTTTCCTCTTGAAAAAGCCGGCGAGGCCATCGAGCGCATGCACTCTGGAAACTGCAGGTTCCGTGCCGTCCTCACTATGGAATAAGGTTACGACAAGATATGGTTGATATTATAGAGAGCAGGAGTAGATGAAGACATGACCGGTACGAAGAACAGGAGGGAACAACATGTTTGTAAAAGAATGCTGCTGAATTCTACATGTACATGTACCTTGATGGACCTCTTTCCAAATCGGGCTAGCCAGTCGTCGTGGCGCGCTCTGCTGCAATTCGTGTAACATTTCATGATATCGCACCCGGCTCTGACGTCTAAGCAGACATCACAATTGTCCAGTTTAAGGTATCCATGAGCTCTACCGTCAAATCAACAGGCCTATCTTTTTGGCAAACGAGCCGAGCAACCCCGCCCACGCTCACAGCGCGCACTGCGTACCATTCATAGTACAAAACGGCATCTGCACCGGCTCAGCCGCCACACCCCTCGCAACAAGCCGTTCCCTCATCTCCGCCAACCTTGGACTCGCCGTGACCTGGCTGCGATTCCTCCCCTGCTCATCCTTGGCACCACTCCACAACACCTCGGCCGCCGCACACGTGCGCGGCCACACCTGTCTGTCCAGATTGACGGGATCCGTCTGTTCGGACCAGATGTGCGCCTCGCCGCCGAGGACGAGATGGGTGAGATTCGGCGGGATGTTGGACAACGGGTCGTAGGCGTACATCAATCGCCAGTTCTTGCGTGGGGAGCAGTAGTCTGCGTAGGGGTAGTAGGTTTGGCTGGACTCGCCGGGGCGGAAGTCGAGCCATTGCCCTTGGCCGCAGTCGAGGTACTGTGGTGTGTTGTTCAGTTCAGTTCGTTGCTGTACAGCAGCTAGTAGAGGTATGGAGATGGACTCACCCAGTATTCGTAGTTGCCGACAAGGGCTTTGTGCCCTTGCTGCACTGTCTGCAGCACTGCGTCGTCGCTTTGCCATGTCTGCACCACGACGTCGGAGCCGAGAGATACGTTCCATTGCAGCAGCATTTCTTCCCATACGATTGGTGTCATACCGGCGGCTCGTACTTGGTCGTGGTTGCGGTCGACAAACTTTTGCATTAGTGGTTGGATGACAGCCGTATCGTTGGACTGGACAGTGTCGTCTAGCATATAAGCATTTGGGTTGACCTCGTCGCCGCCGGTGTGGAAGTAGGATGAGTAAGGGTACACTCGTGGAAGCAAGTCACCTAGTAAAGTGCTCAGGAAGTCCGAGACCGCAGTTGAGTTCAACTTGAGCGTGCCTGAAGGAGGTTCGGCGGCGTATGACGACCAGTCTGGCTGCATATTGAACGCCGTAACAAGATCGGGATAGCTGTAAGCGATTGAGGAGGTGTGGCCGGGCATGTCGATCTCGAGGTAGACTTCGACACCTCGAGCTGCACCGTACTGCTGGATTGACTGGATGACTGCTGGACTGTACGACATGCCAGGACCATACGCTCCCTTGACGGACAAGAGCGGTAATGCTGGAATCTCAAGCGGCCAGGACTGAGCATCAGTCACATGGATGTGCAAGCGGTTCATCTTGTTGTAAGACAGAGCATCGATCATGCGGACGATATCGCTAGGAGCATACCATGACCTAGATACATCCATGTTCAGACCACGGTGCTCAAACTTCGGAGTGTCGAAGATCTGTACAGGTGCTAGAGGCGTGTAGATCTCGCCACAAGTGTGCTTGTAGAACAATTGTGTAAAAGACGTGAGTCCGTACGCGATACCAATCGAAGTCGAGGCAGTGATGGTGACCTTGCCGTCTGCGGTCAGCGACAAAGAGTACGACTCGTCGACATCGCCAGCGAGTGGCTTGTACACGTCCTTAGGGTCGGTTCCGTTCTGTAGCAGTAGGATGGTATCGATGTAGGTCCGAGACGAATTCGAGGCCGGTTCGTATCCAGAGTTGCGAGGGTGAAACTTCCATGGGACAAAGTTCTTGTTGAACAACGTATCTCTAGTACTCGAGATTGCGGTTGAGATGATATTTGAGCCTGTACTGCTGTAGTTGAGTCCATGCCCGTAGCCATAGCCAGCCGTCTGTTTGTTCGAGCCTTTTAGCCATTGCATCAATCTCGACTGCTGGGCAAGGTTGATTTGTACCTGATTAGCACCCTCATAAACTATCCGTACATCTTGACTGATCCACAAGACTTCGGTGCCTGAGGAGTAATGTGTAGGAATGGGCCAGATGGCTGATGCTGCGCAAATGAATAGACAGATGATGAGATTGAGGAAAAGCATGATTGAGACGACCAGAGATCAATGTAATGTCTCTGAGAAGTCCGTTGACCAAGGCAGACAGCAGTGAAGCACTGGGCTAAACCGCATGCAAGCAAACAGGCAGTGTACACAGTCTATATGATGACTTTGTCGGCCACTACTGCAGGAGACAGAGTCTGGTATCAACAACAAAGGAAACGCGTGATCAAATCTTTGCTTGAGAGATAGACGATACTCCCACCGCAGACACTCTGTCGGAAAAGAGGGGCTCGTATATGCATGTGCTAGATTGAAGAGTGATGCACTTTGATAAGGTTCATGACTCGACTCGATCCCCGAGCAGCAAAGGGCAATGATCGGCAATCGCGATAGATGCATGCAGGAGAGCTATTAGCCATTACCAGATCGGCTGAATCAATTACAGCGCTGGAATTGAGGAGAAGCAACAATGCATTGCTCGCTTGGAGAGGGGTTGTGTATGAGTTTGTGAGGGAAAACGCGGGCGGCTGCAGACGCATGCTTGCTCGAACCATGGCCGCCCACATGCATCTCACATCACACAACGTTGCATGAACCACGGCTCACCGCAGGTGTCGAGCAGCTCGTCCAATCAAGGAATATTTCAAAGTACACAACACGAACCGACCACATGGAGGACGTCACACAGACACAGCTGTCAATGCGAGACTGCTTTTATTGAACATTACGCTACACAGGCAGTCTCTTATGCTTCCACTGCCGTCCTCCAGCACCATACATCGCTGCCGCCTGACCCGACCCCTTGATCCTGTACTCATAGATCGTCAGCCCCTCAAGACCAACTGGACCTCGAGCGTGGATCTTGTTGGTACTGATACCGACCTCTGTGCCAAAGCCAAACCGCATGCCGTCGCTCATGCGCGTGCTGCAGTTCCAGAATTTGCAGGCGCTGCCGACGCCGTCGCAGAATCGGTCTGCGACTTCTTGCGATGATGTTAGAATGGCGTCGGTGTGTTGCGAGCCGTGGAGGTTGATATGCTCGACCGCGGCGTCGACAACGTCCAGCTCATTCGCTGTTCGTGGAATTGTCTTGATCGCCAGTACGAGGTCAAGGAATTCGGTGTCGTAGTCTTTCTCGCCGGCGTCTTGGAGCATTGCTGCTTGGTGCTTGTCAAGTTTCTCAATCAAAGCAGATTTAGATGCTGCGTCGCACCGAAGCGATACACCCTTTAGTAACAGCTTCTCTGCCACTGATGGTAGAATCGTGGTTAGAGCATCTTCGTGCACAAGGAGAACCTCAAGCGCGTTGCAAGCTGCAGGGTAATCCGTCTTTGAGTCAAACACAACATTGACCGCCATTTCTTTATCCGCGTCGGGATGAATATACATGTGGCACAATCCATCAGCATGTCCTAGGACCGGCATATGCGCCATTCGCTGACAGTGTCGCACGAGATCGTTTGACCCCCGTGGTATGACAAGGTCAATGTATTGACTGAGTTGTAGTAACGGATCGACGGCATCGCGAGTGGTGACCAGCTGTATGGAGTCGTTGGGGACTTTTGTGTTCTGTAGTGCTTTTGAGATGACGGTCGAGATGGCCTTGAACGATTCAGTCGATTCTTTGCCGCCCTTGAGAATCGCAGCGTTTCCAGACTTGATGGCTAGCGATGCGATGTTGGCGATGACTTCTGGACGTGCTTCGAAGATGATGAGGAGAACACCGATTGGACATGATTGGCGATGCAGTATGAGGCCATCGTCCAGTTCTGTTCTCATATCAACCTTTCCAACTAGTCCTCTTAGTCTGATGTGTTGATTCTCGTTGTGATCATGACATACCTGGATCCTCGAGATCTCGTACATCCAAGATACCCTTGAGCATGTCATCGTATTTGCCTTTTCTTGAGAGATCTAATCGCTTGAGAATACTTTGGCTAAGCTCTCCATCAGCCGCCGATTTGACTGCAAGCTCCAAATCTCGAGCGTTTGCCTCCAGTATATCTATCTTCGCATCTGACAATGCGCCGTGTATCGCTTCGAGTGCATCGTTCCTCTCCGACACCGGAAGCACTGCGAGTTTGCGGGACGAGATTTTTGCTGCCCTTGCTGCTTCTTCCGGCGAGGCGTTTGTGAGCGACATTGTGGAAAGAATAGTTTGCTTATTAATGTCTCGAACAAATAACCATCAAAAGTTGCTGATCAGGAAATGGCTTCGTCGCACTGATTTGATCACATTGCTCGTGACTCGAAACTTTATAATTGTGTCAAAATGGTCTTGGCGGCGGCGTGCCATAGATGAAAAACCACCACACAATCTCGAAACACAAATTCCGTAATGAAGATGTATTACATATATGCTAAACTAACTCTATTCTACTTCTGTCGTTCGAGTGTTCCCCTTCTTTCCTGTAGCTACAATGCAAGCTCCGACCATACGGCCACTGCCTTGCCCATTCTTCTCAGTAAGCTCATGAAGCATTGCATCGTGCACCTCTTGCTTCTTCTCTGCGCCAAGATCCGCAGTGTTCCTCACGAAGTACGGAATGTTCGTCATGAACCAATCGCAGACCTGCCTTGGGTCTTGGTATTCTACAGCGATCTCCTTCTGGTCGGCATAGATGTCTGTGAAGCTTGCCTCCTCCAGCTCACCGCGGACGCTTTCGATAGTCGACCACGCCTCTGGGACCGAGTAAGGTGGCTTATCTGGACAGACCTTTCCAAGCAGCTTCATGAGGTCTTGCCACTCACTGTGCGGCCAGCAGCTCGCTGTGAGGGTTCCGCCAGGAGTTAGATGCTTGTGGCATTCCGCGAGAGCTTTCTGCGGCTCCGGCAGCAAGAAGAGCACCAAGCCAGCAGCGATGTGACTGTACTGGTCGTCTTTCAACACTGCGAGGTCTTGAGCATCGGAGGCTACTGTGGTGACCCGCTTCCATAATGACTCAGGGTCGTCTTGCAACTGTTTACTACGTTGCGCTTCGACTTGACTGATCATCTCTGGACTGATGTCGGAAGCTGTGATGGTGACCGAGGAATTGAGGGATGATCCGTGATCTTTGATGATCTGTGAGGTGACTGAACCAGGACCGCACCCAAGATCTAGGATGCGAGTGGCTTTGCTAAGAGGATGGCGAGCATTTAGCTGTTCAGTCAAAGCCTTGGTGGAGCCCTGGACCGCTCCAGCAAGGAGATTGGATGTGTAGTCCTGCGCGAGCTTGTTGTACTCCTCAGGCTTGGCTGGTGAGCGATGGATTAGTGAAAGTGCGGTGGCTGTTGTCTGATAGGCTTACCGGTGTATCCGTTCGCCATGTTGTATCGATAGCGTTTTGCTTTATTCACGGTTGTTAAAGGTGTCAAAAGGACCTACCTGTGATCGCTGCACGATGTCGCTGTGACCCGAGAGTGGAAGACGTCTGTTACGCTGACCCAGAGCTCGACTATCTGCTGCTTACTATACATGCAGCTGTATACAAGTACGATTACCTTCCTTATCTGCAGAGAACTGCGTACTCCGGTGGGTACTGTGCCCTGGGAATCAACAGGCGATCGCAGCCTTGAGCTCTCAGGCTGACATGAGACTCGCGGGTTTCCAACATGTAGCTTGTTTGGCTTAAGCTTATTCTGGTTAGCTCATACAGGGCCTGAAAACCCCCAGAAGTCAGCCGGCTATCACGACGACTTCACTTGCATCATTTCACAAGCCATGCGCGTGCATTGCAGCACTTGTCGACTTGTCGCTACACACAAGTGGACATGGATACGATGGTGGATCCTTGCTACAGCGATTTGAGTCCTCCCAGCTGCATTGCAAGATCGGGAATGAGAGTCATGGTACGCGAGTCCATGAGATACGTGATAGCGGTCGGAGTGATTGTTACTGTTACAGATACTATACAGGGGGTATATACGACTTCCACACTACACCTGGTCTGACTCGTTGCCCCTGAGCCGACGGACTTCTTCCGGCTTCTTTAATGTGGCAGACCACTGCGGGTCATACACTTGGTCTGCGGACGATGGCTCACGCGGTCGCTCAATGTAGTCGCTGAGACCCACCGACCCCTTCGGCAGTAATGACATGGTAGTCTCGAGCCATACATCGCTTCTATCTGGCGGTGCTGTTCCTGTGCTCATGGCAGTATCGATCTTTTTGTTGTAAGCTTGGTCGTAAATCTCAGCTTCTGCCATCAGCTCGTTCATGACCTGCCAATTACGAAACCGTAGCTCAGTGTAGGGAACACCGCTGGCAGAGACAGGGGCCTGAGAGCCAAGCTTGTCTAGCTCGTCCACTTGGATTTCCTTGGATAGCGAAGACGAGTCGGATGTCAATTCGTCGTACAAAGCTTTCGACCGCGCGCGAGCTTCGTCATGCTCGATTGGTGCTTGAGTGTGGCCCAAGTTCAGGGGAATTTGCTCCATAGAAAGACCAGCAAAGTCAGGATCTCGGACTACAGCAGAGAAGACCGCCACATCAGCACTTATCTGATCGAGAAGCTTCGTGGCGACTTTGATGTCTTGTTTATGAGAGACGGAGAGGTCGAATTCGAAAAAGGGGCGGAAGTGTTTTTCACGCGAGTCAAGCTCCTCGAGTATGGAGCTCGAGGCTTCCTCCGTAAGGGTGTGAGAGAGATCTTTCAATTGCTGACGAGCGAACATCGCGTTACCTGCAGGGACCGCAGTCGCGCAGAGCAGACGCCAGTCCGACTGCCGTGGCTGATCTCCAGCAGCCTCATGGAACTGCACAAGACTGTGCCATGCCGTGGAATGGAGCTCAGCATCTCGGGGCTCGACGGAAGCTCTCATGACAGCCCGATGCGTTATAGCCGTGGTCTTTAGACCTCGAGTCTCAACATCTTGTAGCAGCCTATAAAGAATGTCCGGTCTCTTACCTCGTCCAGCGAAATTCAAAATCAAGGTGTTGTACACAGCCACGTTGGGCTGCATATTGAGCGCTCCAAAGGCCTCGAACAAGAACGAGAATATCCGATCCATTCTATCAGTCAAAGGTCGCAGTTGTTGAGCTGATAGCCTTGACCATGTCTTCGAGTATAGGATACCGACAACAGTACTTATGATTTCCACAAGTGCAGGACTTCCAAAACTTGAAGCGCCCAGCTTGACGTTCTGCGTGATGACAGTCAGCGTGGCTCGGATGAGCGAGGCGCAGCTCATGGGGTCTTCCATAGCTGCCAAACGCAGCTTATTCAGCAACGTCCTGGTGGTACTCTTGTGAGTAAACGCGCCACACCGAGTCCCAAGCTGAAACACCTTGTAGGCTTCAGTCACCGGTCGCTCTTCGATAAAGCTGGTGTAGAAATGCAGAGGAAGTCTCTCGGGACTAATGCGAAAAGCGGTGTCCAAGCCAAGATAGGCATCTTTCGAGTTCCCTTGTAAGAGACGGGCATTTACGATTGCGGAGAGCAATACCATTGGGGTATCTCGAGCCATAGATGGTATTCCGCGATCTTGTAGTACGGCATTTGGCGACAAGTGGTATTCGGCGAAATTCGAGGGGAAACGCTGCAGGGCTTGGACGAACAAGGCCTCCGTCTCTTGCTGTAGCCTGCCCTGTTTTGCAAGAAGTCGTATGGCAGCCGCGTACGTGTGCGGACTGTTGTACGTATCGTCCTGCTGAACCAGCCATGCCCAGAACTGAGCACCCCTATCAAACTGCCGAGTCGAATCGTAGAAGAGCAGAATGTTGTAGCATGCGCTGTAATTCGGAGGTAGCCTCCTCGAACGCATGTTTTGCACCAGGATATCCGCGAACCGGGTCCACTCCTTGGGCGCATTGTAACTTAAGGATGGAGCTGCGCCAAGTGCGTAGGTAAGAACATTAGACATGGCCAGCACATCGTCACTCCCCAAATCAATGTCAGTCGGTATTTGGTTGTATGCGTCCATCAACAGGCTGATATCTTTGTCGTAAAGCGCTTGTCGAAGTCGCAGTAGAGTTTGCACACTGCCAGGAGGCTACATCTGATATTAGCTTGACATTGATTTCAAGATGTCTTCATCGCGATCTTACAGCTTCTTCATTCTGAACTTTCGACTTGCGGCGGTCCTTCCTCTTCTGGACGGCTAGTGGTGCGGCTGTAGAGAAGGGTTGTGTGTTTACAGGCGGATGCTGATCTGTAGCACGACCCGAAGGCCGGCCAGCGCGTAGTGCTATTACAGCATTATTCCGATATGAAGATACGCCGAATCGACGGACAGTTGCAAATTTGATGGCGTTCTCTGGGTGCAAAAGACGCCTAATCCCGCAAGCATTCAGCATTGGGATGGAGAAGAAGTTTCGGAGGTGAAGACTGATGATATTCTCAAAGCTCCGCAATGCATTCATTCACTTCCGTCGCCGACGGAAGCAAAGCTCCAGTCTTGGCGTTGCAGTCGTGTCCAGTGCGCGGACAGTTCAGGGAGCAAACATACATGTAACCCTTGATCAAGTCAACATTGAAAGTATCCTTGCACGCCAATTGACAACACCACAGCTGACCGACGAGGTCTGAACTTCACAAGATGGCGCCAAATATGTCTCTATTCTCGGTCAATGCGATCCTCATTATCTCATGCGACGACTCATCACGCATTCTAGCCAAATACTACGCAGCACCACATCCTCCCGCCAACGCACAAGGCAACAACTACCCTGGTGCGAATCCATATCCGACAGTCAAAGAACAGAAAGCATTTGAGAAAGGACTGCTGGACAAAACCGCAAAGCAAACAAGCGACATCATCCTCTACGACAACAAGGTGATAGTCTTCAAGATGGAGAGCGATGTCATGCTATACGTTGTTGGAGGTGCCGACGAGAACGAGATCCTGCTGTACTCGGTGATTTTGGCGCTTAGGGATTCGCTGAACATTTTGCTAAAGTACGCTTTTGCTAAGCATAAACCGCTTTTGCTAAACAAACGGACAAACCACTTACTGACCCACAACAGAAACTCGGTCGACAAACGCACAATCATCGAGAACTACGACCTCGTATCACTGGCGGTAGACGAAATCGTAGACGACGGCATCATTCTGGAAACCGACCCGGTCGTTGTTTCATCGAGAGTTAGCAGACCTCCACAACAGGATATGGCCTCGGTGCAGGGCATCGACCTCTCAGAAGAAGGTCTCATGAAGGCATGGCAGTTTGGAAAAGCAAAGCTGGGAGAGAGACTGCGACAGGGACTGCAATGATGCATGTCATGTCATGGCATTGAGCATGGAGTTGAGGCGTTCTGGACGAAACCGTAGGATTGGTCCAAGGAGACAAAAAGTCTTGGGCTCCTGCAGGTTGCTGTACCCACGCGAGGCATGATAAGACGATGAATATTTCCAACAGGACCTCTGACAGTCGCGGATGGCTTGCAATATCCAAGATGGTATGCTCCTGAATTACCGACCTGTCTATCAACACTCCTAGACCTTCCAGATTTGAATAATTTTGTGTCGAGGAATTGAGCATTGGGAAGTTCTTATGAAAAGATCACGAACGTTGAGGGGGTCGAAGCAGTCATAGAGCAAGTGATCATATTTGCAAGTCCGCGATAGGCTGTGTGGCATTCGTTGACCAAGTCCTCTCCAAGTTGTACGACAGAAGCTCAAAGGCTACAACAAGGGGTTCAAGCAGACTCATTGTGATATACTAAAATGTTTATAATTTGTGGTATCTCAGCGATCTGCGGCTCGCGTGCATCAGATCGGATTTCTGCCCGCAATACGTCATGGAGTAGACGCTTTCAATTGTAAGGTACATGTAGTTCCATTGCCTGACACACTCCAACCATTTTTGCATCCATTGACCTCTCGAGGCTCATAAACTACAAGATGAAGCAAAGATTCTCGTCCTTGGATGTCAAGATCATTGCCCATGAATTGGCCGCCAGTCTGGTCTCTCTTCGTGTCTCCAATGTATACGATCTCTCCACTCGCATCTTCCTCCTCAAGTTTGCGAAACCTGAACACAAAGAGCAGCTTCTGATAGACTCTGGCTTCCGATGTCACCTCACGAGCTTCTCGCGAACCACTGCTGCTGCTCCTTCGCCGTTCATCGCACGACTAAGAAAGTTCTTGAAGACGAGACGTGTGACTGCCGTCTCTCAGGTCGGAACGGATCGCATTATCGACATTCAGTTTAGTGATGGACAATACCGACTGTTTCTTGAGTTTTACGCCGGAGGCAACATTGTGCTCACTGACAGTGAGCTCAACATCCTCGCGTTGCTGAGAAATGTCAACGAAGGAGAAGAGCACGAGCAGTATCGCGTAGGACTCAAGTACAACCTTTCCCTGAGGCAGAACTATGGCGGAATACCTCCTCTCACCAAGGAGCGCGTCCGAGAAGGCTTGCAAAGAGTGATTCAAAAGCAAGGACAAGATGGAGGGCAGGGAAAGAAGATCAAGAAGAAGCAGGGAGATGCACTGCGCAAAGCTCTTGCCGTCACCATCAACGAGTATCCTCCGATTTTACTGGACCATGCATTGCAGACAGCTGGATTCGACAAGGAAACTCAGCCTTCGGATGTGGTAGAGAACGACGCGCTCCTGGAGAAACTCATGGGCGTCTTCGATGAGGCAGCAAAGGTCATGGCAGACATCACAAGCCGCGATACTGCAAAAGGTTACATCGTAGCCAAGACGAGCGGCAAAGAGCAAGGACCACCATCAGATGGACAAACGGATGCTGAGTCACAAAGAGCGGGTGTCATGTACGACGACTTTCATCCTTTCAAGCCTATTCAGCTGGAGGGAAAGCCAGACACGACTTTCTTGGAATTCGACGGCTTCAACAAGACCGTGGACGAGTTCTTTTCTTCCATCGAAGGTCAGCGACTGGAGTCGAAGCTACAAGAGCGTGAAGACAACGCGAAAAAGAGGCTGGAACAAGCACGAACTGAGCATGAGAAGCGAATTGGTGGCTTGCAGCAGGTACAAGAGCTCAATGTTCAAAAAGCCGAAGCTATCGAAGCGAATCTGGATAGAGTCGAAGAGGCGACTGCGGCTGTCAACGGGCTCATCGCTCAAGGCATGGACTGGGTCGAGATCGGTCGTCTTATCGAGATGGAGCAGAAAAAGCACAATCCCGTGGCGGACATGATCAAACTGCCATTGAAACTGCACGAGAACACGGTCACACTCAAACTTTCTGGCTGGACTGCCGACGAAGAGGACGATGAGATGGCGGATGAGACCGACTCAGAAGCGTCTGATAGCGATGAAGAGCAAGCGCCTGCTGCTAAGCAGAAACCGGCTGAGGATAAGCGTCTGGCGGTCGATATTGACTTGAGTTTGTCGCCCTGGTCGAATGCTCGACAATACTACGATCAGCGAAAGACGGCTGCCGTAAAGCAGGACAAGACTCAGCAAGCCTCAGCCAAAGCACTCAAGTCGACTGAGCAGAGAATCACTTCTGATTTGAAAAAGGGATTGAAGCAAGAAAAGGCTGTGCTGAGACCGGTCAGGCAGCAGATGTGGTTTGAGAAATTCATCTACTTCATCTCATCGGATGGATACCTCATCATCGGTAGCAAGGACGCCCAGCAAAGTGAGGTGATCTACCGACGACATCTCAAGAAAGGCGATATCTATGTCCATGCCGACCTACCGGGAGCGGCACCAGTCATCATCAAGAACAATACAGCGACACCAGACGCACCAATCCCACCTACGACTCTCTCTCAGGCAGGCAATCTTTGTGTTTGCTCATCCAATGCATGGGAATCAAAAGCCGTCATGTCAGCTTGGTGGGTAAACGCTGACGAAGTGTCCAAGACTGCGCCAACAGGCGAGTATCTTGCGACAGGAAATTTCACAATCAAGGGCAAGAAGAACTTCTTGCCGCCTGCTCAGCTCTTGTTGGGCTTTGCAGTCATGTTCCAGATTTCAGAAGAGAGCAAAGCACAGCACATGAAGCACAGACTTAGGGATGAGCCATCAGACACACCGCACGAAGTGACCACTTCCGCGCCTGCAGAAAACCCTCGGAATGAAGAGCAGGATGATGATGATGATGGCAACGAGGAAGAAGGCACTGCCGATGAGGACGATGAGTTCCCAGACGTCAAAGCCGCCGCGACTGACGAGGACGACGACGATGACTTTCCGGATGCGAAGGACGACAACGACGACGAGGAGCACCATGAGGATCACCAAGCCAGATCGAACCCGCTGCAGAACGGACAGCCTACTGCTAAAGAAGAGGACGAATCGTCCGATGACGACGATGAGGATGTCGCAGAGGCCCCTGGTAGTGGCGCAGCATCCACCGTAGACGAAGACGAACATGCATCCCAGAGTACTTCTGGCGTCCGCCACCTGTCGGCCAAAGAACGTCGACAGCTCAAAAAGAGCGGCGCATCGTCCACCGAGGAGCCAAGTGACAAGGTGACCGACCCAGCGCCCGAAAACAAAGGCCCAAAAGCCGCAAGTGCTCCAAAGCCGCAACAGCTTACACGCGGCAAGCGGGCCAAAGCAAAGAGACAAGCGCAAAAATACGCCGACCAAGACGACGAAGACCGCGCGCTCGCCATGTCCCTCCTGGGCTCGCGCAAAGCCGAAACCACAGCACCGGCCGCCGACGACAGCAAAACCGAAACGGCCGAAGAAGCACGCGAGCGCCGGCGGCAACAACACGAGAAGACGCAAAAGGCGGGTCTAGAAGCCGAAGAACTCCGCCGCCTAAAACTCGCCGACGACGCCGCCGCCGACTTGGACGACGACGAAACCTCAGCGCACGTCATCAGCCTAGACCAATTCGTCGGGATGCCACTACCAGGCGACGAGATCCTGGAAGCGATACCCGTATGCGCCCCCTGGAACGCGCTGGGCAAGTACAAGTACAAAGCGAAGCTGCAGCCAGGCGCGCAGAAAAAAGGCAAGGCGGTGCGCGAGATCCTGGGACGGTGGGGCAAGGGGTTCGCCGAGACGAAATATATTGACGAGAAGGCCATGGATAAGGAGCGCATCTGGCCCCGTGAGGCCGAGTTGATTCGCGCGTTCAAGGAGGCCGAGGTCATGGGTGTTGTGCCTGTGAAGCAGATGAGGGTTATGATGGCGGGTGGGAGTGGTGGCGGCGGCGGCGGCGATAAGACAAAGGGCAAGAAAGGACGGGGCGGACGGGGGAGTAAGAAGAAGTAAATAGTAGAACAAGTAGTTGTTGTAGATATCTCTCTCTGTTCCAAAAGGGGGGCATTAGTATATATCTTATCTTTTCCACAAACTTTTATTCCCGATTCCATGTGACATCCCATTCCCTCCCGCACCACCACAGCAGCGGTACTGTGCGCAACTAAATCCACGCCATGCTCATGCAAAATCATCAAAGAATTTCTCAACCGACAACGGCCCAGAGCACCAGCTCCTCAAACTCGACCCAGAGATAAAGCAGAAACACGCTGCCAACCTATATCGCAGCCATGTTGCGGTACCCCTAGAGCTTGGACAAGTGCGACGCCAGCTCCTTGACCTCGGCGTCGACGCGCTCCTTCTCCTTGAACGGGTCATACATGCGCTCGCGCACGTAGGCGGCCAGTTCGTCGTCGGACATGGATCGCAGAGCCAGCTCGCGGTCGACGCCTTCCTTCTGGGCGGCGCGGATCACGCCGCACGTCACGGTGACGCTGACGTCGCGGATGCGGCTGATGTTTGGGTACAGCCAGTTCTCGTTGCGCTCTTCGGGGGTCAGAGAGGTCGAGAGGGCCTCGCCTGAGGCGTAGATCATGGATTGAGTCACGTTGACGGCTTTGGACAGGATCGCGGCCAGTCCGATGCCCGGGAACACGTACATATTGTTGCCTTGGCCTGGAGTCAGGGTCTTGCCGTTGAACTCCATTTGTGGGAAGGGGGAGCCGGAGGCGAAGAGGCAGCGGCCTTTGGTGTACTTGATGGCCTCGTCGAAGGTGCACTCGGACTTGCTGCTTGGGTTGGACAGAGGGAAGACGACTGGGCGGTCGTTGAGCTCGGCCATGCGAGTCAGGATCTTTGGAGTAAAGGCACCACCGATGGTACTGAGACCCATGAGGATAGTTGGCTTGACGTACTCGACGACGTCGTCGAGGCTCTTATACTGCTTGCCGTCGTTGTCATTGCGGGCAAAGTAGACCTTGTGGTCGGCGAGCTCATCACCTCTGTCGTTGGTGACGAGACCGCGAGAGTCGACGAGCCAGAAGCAGCGCTTGGCTTGCTCCTCGGTGAGACCCTCGTTCATGAAGAACTCGACCAGCTGCTTGGCGACACCGACACCGGCAGAGCCAGCACCGAGGAAGACTGCACGCTGATCGGCGGCAGCGACACCTGACTGCTTGACGGCGTTGATGAAGCCACCGAGAATGACGGCGCCGGTACCTTGGATGTCGTCGTTGAACATGGTGTAGGTGTGCTGGTATCTCTCAAGAGCAGGGAATGGGTTCTTGAAATCCTCGTACTGGATGACAATGCCCGGCCAGCGCTCGGTCAAGGCGGCCATGAGCTCGTCCAAGAATTCCTTCTCTTCCTCGGCGGTGACCTTTTCCCTCCTGCTGCCCAAGTATAGAGGGTCCTCGATGAGAGCCTTGTTGCTTGTACCAAGGTCGAGGGTCAACGGAAGAGTAGCATCTGGCCTGATACCGGCGCAAGCAGTGTAGAGTGAGAGCTTGCCAATCGGGATACCCATGCCGTTGATACCAAGATCTCCCAGACCCAAGATACGGGATCCGTCTGTGATGACAGTAATCTCGACATGGTGTGGCCAATTTTGCAGGATGTGGTGGAGGTGACCCTTGTCGGCAAAGGACAGGTAAAGACCCTCGGGTTGTGTGTAGATCTCAGACCACCTCTGGCATGCCTCACCAACGGTAGGAGTGTTGATCAACGGAGTGATTTCTTTAATGTTGCCGGAGAGGACGCGATAGAAGAGGTGGACATTTGCGACTCTGAGGTGTGAGAGGTATTGGAATTTCTCGAGGGGTGTCTGTTTCGATTGGAGGAGCTTCATGCATCTCTGTGCTTGCGTCTCGAATGACTCGACAGCGGGTGGGGTGAGACCATATGAGCGGAGGTACTTGCGGGCTTCGATGCTGTTGGCAGTGTCATAGTCACCGCTCCTGTAAATCAAGTCAGTGAGGATGAACATTTGCATACGCAAGGCATTGAAGCTGACGATAACGAAACCGCTTGTCTAGCGTTTGGTGCAGGTGCGTGGTTGGCCATGGCGGAGTATAGGCGCGGTCTCTGGTTCAAAAGATATGAAGGTATAGAGGGAAGGGAAGAATGCGGTTGAGCGCAAGGCGAAGGGGACAAGGATAATTTAAGGAGCGAGCATAGGGACCTTTTCCTGTAGGACGGTAACCTGGGTGGCATTGTCAAACAATAGTGTTGAGGGCAATGGTCAGACCCAAGTCGGTATTATGTATATGTTCGAAAAAATATCGGAGCAATGAATGTTCACGGACAGTATAGAGACCCACTGTCCGACGCGTGCCGATGGTGGAAGCAAGAACTCCCCGGAAGCTGGAAAGAAGAGATATCGATGTGGAGATGTCCGTCGGACAATTTCTGCAAACAGGCAAGACCAACAAGGCCAGAGAGACGGGAGTGACAGGAGCAAGGATTGACTGAATGATAGTCGCAGAAGGAGCGGTATATACCAGGGTCGGCCGCCTGTAAGCGGACAACATATGCACCATGAACGTACTAGCGGTTCGCACCTGACTGGGCAATTCCCGACGGGGGCTTAAGCCACACGCCGATGTCAGTACCTACCTTACATCTACTGCTGCACTACGGTAGTCACTTCCTCATATCAGTCGCTTCCAATGTCCGAGATTCGTTAACAACAAGGTAAGAAGGTACTCCAGCAGCGGGTGTATCCACGGGGATTTTCCGAATTGCTTGAGAATCAACCTTGAGCTTGTCTCGCGATTTTACCCGGCAAGTGGATCAAATACCGACGGCAGCAAAAAGGCGGAAATCATTGAAATGCACTTCCGATCGAAGCATCGGGTTTTATTGTTCTCAATTTTCCGTTGCAGACATATTTCTACGCGCATCGAACTGTATCGGAATAAGTCACGCGTAGAATAGTGTACGCGCTCTAGGGAGCCATGTTTATTACATGAGTAAGGTACATGTACCTTCAGATGGAAGGCGCGATCGCGTATCGTGGCTTCCCCCTTTGGAGAAGGTTCAATTGCCGAAACACGTTCAACACACAGCTCCATATCGAAAAAAGATAGGCGCAGTTGTGTCGCGTGCTCATTTTTTCCAACCCCATATATAAACACACCCAGTCTCCACTCATAACCAACACTCCTCTTAAAAAAGCGTCCAACATGTCACTCGGCCGCCGCCGCGCCAGAATATTGGTGGACGCACGCAGGCTCTTCCTATAATCGTGATCTTAAGCAGTTTACTGGTCACAGTGACGTACCAGACCCCGCAATATAGCAGCTTTCGCAGCAGGTTCAATGGAACCCAACAAGCACACCTTGTAGGCAGCAGCTTCTGATTTTCATATTCCATTTTTCACCACTCCATCTTCTTTTCAGACACTTCACACCAGTGTCATTACAGTCAAACATGTCGTCGTGTTTGGGATTTGGCCGCAAAAAGCGCGGAGATGACCATGAGCCGCTTCTGCCACAGTACCAGGATGACACTATCCTGCAGCGCGAGCTTCACCAAAAGCTCCACTCATATCAGATGCTGAGGGCGATCGGCAATGGATATATGCCATCAACTGAGCAGACCATTGTCCACTTGCGTACTCTTCTCGCTGCTGACATCTTGAATCCACGCGACCCCAACCTCAGCGATTCTGGTAGATTACTCACCAAATACACCAAGCAATTTCTCACTCAATTCATCGACCTTCTCCAACACAAGAACAAGAACGAGGAGATCCAAGACTTTCTCTGGTACCTCTCTCAGTCCAAAGTGAACGTCGACATCAACGACCTTGGTAGAAAGGCAGGAAACGCCAAGGCCAAGGCTGATACTGCTGCTGCCTACCAGAGCCTGCAGACCGTCGGCTCCCTCCTTTTGACCAACTCTGACTTCCGTGTCTTCCTCTCAGACCTCAACATCACCGCTAGGGAGGTCTTCAAGGATGCCGCTTTCTCTCTCTCCAACGTCGCCGAAGATGCAGGAAAGAAGATCGACCCGAGCGAGGAGGAGCGTCGCAAGGTGAAAGAGCCAGGAAATGACTCGGGCGATGCCCCACCAAACCAGGAGCTTGCCCAGGATGCCGCAGAGGTCTCACAAGTCGTTGCCAATGGAGCCGCTCAAGTTCTCAAGGACACCGAGCAAAGCGCCGAGGAGAAGCTTCGCGGAGACGAGGGTCAAGTCATGATGAACCGCCTGAAACAAGCCATTTCCAATCTCAGACAGAGGAACGATTACTCCGATTCTGTTTCGGTCATTGGTAAGCTTATTCAGAGGTACATGAAGACATACTCGAGAGCCGCCGAGGACGCGGCCAGCGCTCTCGACGAGGATGTCATGCAGAATGCCGAGATGGACCGTACCATGAAGAACTTCAAGTCTCTGGTAACTTCTTTCGGTGACGAACAGGCATGGAAGGATCTCGAGAAGAGGTGGGAGCAGGTCATGTCACACAAGGACTCTGATCCTCAATTCGAGAATCTTGCCTCTGACCTCGGCAACTCTGTTCAGAAGCTACTTACTGATCCCGACTTCTTGGACCATGCTCCCGAGAAAATCCGAGAGCTGCGCGAGAAGTCAGAGAAGGCTGGCTCAGAGTCAACTCTGCGTAAGGATTGCGAAGCTCTTCTGCTTCAGATTCAAGTCGTCATCAACTCTGTCCTCAAGGACAATGACATCTCTCGTCTTTTGCAGACTTCGATGCACATTTTCAGAATCCTATCGCCACTGCACAACACCACCAACACCGACCTCATTCAAGACTCTATCAACACTTTCGTCCCTCTGTTGATCAACGCCATTCAGTACATTCCAATTCCACGTGTCGAAGTCAGCACGCCAGATATCGACCTCTTGCTTGAGAACCTCATCGTCGAACCCGGCAAAACCGTCAATGGCTCATCCTTCCTGCCTTACAAACTTCGAGTCGAGACCTACAACGATCTTGAGATTCGCAAGGCTAGATTCCGAACCACCACCACTCACTCACATCTCGTCACCATCAAGCTTGACGGTATATCTGTGCGCGCCGAGGAAATTGGCTTCTGGATGCGTGCCCACTCTGGTATTCTTCGTCTTGCAGACGAGGGTATTGCTTCGTTCGCTTTGGACGAAAAGGGTCTGGACATTCACCTGGACGTCGAGATCGCCAAGGAGCGTCTGGAGCAGCTCGTCACTCTCAAGGCTGTGCGTGTCAATGTCCACAAGCTCGACTACACCATGCGCAAGAGCAAGTTTTCATGGCTCGCTTGGTTGGTCAAGCCAATTTTGCGCCCGATTGTCCGCAAGGTCATGGAGAAGCAATTGGCCTCTGCCATTGCCGATGCATTGCACTCGGCCAACCGTGAGCTTCTCTACGCACGCGAGCGTCTGCGTGCCACCAGAATCTCGGATCCACAAGACGTGATGACCTTCTTCCGCGCCATCTCCGCCAGGCTTCAGCCAGAAGAGGACCCAGACCTCTACACCCGCATTGGTGTCGCCCAGCCGGGCAAGGGTGTCTTCAAGGGTGTTTATGCACCAGGCAGTGTTGTCAAGCTATGGAACGAGGAGGCAGCTCAAGCCCAGGAGCGCATCGACGACGGCTCCGAGGTCCGTGGATGGAGAAACGAGATCTTCGACTTGCATGCGAGATCTATGGGCTGAACAGCCATCGGTGGACTTTGAAAAGATGCGGTGTTTTGACCGCTACGGAACCGTTCCTGCAGCATTGCATTGTATTATATTTGGGAGCATTTGTAGCATGCGAAAACATGATTGATGACTATTCCGCATACTTTTACCATCTTCAACCGTAGATCGTGACCGACGAGACGCCATTGGTCGTCCTGATATAATTAGATTCTAAAGGTATGGTTGTGTGAAATTTCAGCCGCACATTGTTCACCACAATTTTTCCTCGCAATTTTGGTTTCCAACATCAGTCGCGCGCTCTTGTAGAACATTTATCGATTGGAACGCTTTGGAGTTGTATGCAAAGGTCCTCCCCCAGTTTATATAGTCGACTATCTACACATCGCACCTACAGAATGGCTGCTGCTCTGCCGGAGCCGGCATACTTGCGCGGGCTAGTTGATATGGGCAGGTAAGCATGACAGACTTTCACCGCGAAACCTTTCTCCATCACTTGCGCATCTCTCTCTTCAAGTCATTTCGGTTGTCCATCGCATGAGCTTCCTGTCTTTTGCATGACCAGCCTCAAACGACAATGAGGCCCTCGGGTTAGCTTTAAAGACAAGAGCACTAATAAGCTTTGCGCCAATTCACTTGTACTGACTACCAAGCACAGCAATGGCATACGCTTCTCGATATCCGACCTGTCACCACCTACTGCACGCATAGTGCCCACTTTGTATCAGTCTCGCGTTGGAATCTCGCTCTACGATGCTCAATTCACACCCGACAAAGCTCAACGAATCCCGATTCCTGATCAAGTCATCCACTCGGTCGTCGCTTCATTGATACAGTTCAAGAACACTTGTAGCGACTTTTCGGTGCGGTCGCAAAACATCACAGTCCTCGCCACCGAGGCGACTCGTACAGCAATCAACTCGGAAGCCTTCCGGAAAGCCATCAAAGATGCCACGGCTTGGGACGTGACTCTGCTGGCAAAGGAAGATGAAGGTCGTGTTGGCGCCATGGGCGTGGCTTCTTCTCTTGGCTATGTTGGCGGACTCATGATGGATCTTGGAGGTGGCAGTACGCAGCTCACGTGGATCATCAGCCATGGTCGGGACGGCAACTTGCAGCTGCCACAGCAGGGTGCGGTGAGCATGCCGTTTGGTGCTGCTGCGTTGACGAAACGTCTCATGGACGCTGACAGAGAAGGCGGTGATTCGAGGCAGCGGTTTGCGAACGAGATCAGAGACACGATCAGTCAGGCATATGCGAGCTTACATGTTCCGGACGAATTGGTACGAGCCGCCAGACAGGAGGGCGGATTCCCTCTGTACCTTTCCGGTGGCGGCTTCAGAGGTTGGGGGTTCGTGCTCATGAGCCAACACGCCGTCCAGCCGTACCCCATTCCAATTATCAATGGGTTCACTGCCAGCAAGGAGGATTTCCTGAACACTTCTGCCGTGCAGGCGTCGGTAGCAAAGGAATCAGAGGAAGAAGAAGGCGATGGCGTCTTCAGGATCTCGGAGAGGAGAGCAAGTCAGGTGCCCGCGGTGGCTTTCCTTGTCACGGCTCTTTCGGCCGCTCTACCACATATCAAAGAGGTACGGTTCTGTCAAGGAGGAGTCAGGGAGGGCTTCCTCTATTCTACCCTTTCAAGAGAAGTCAGAGCTCAGTCGCCGCTCCAGGTGGCTGTTGCTCCACATTCCCGCGACGACAACGGACTCCTCTCCAAGATACTGTTCGACTGCATCCCGGATGACACCAAAGGCCACGACTCACCTTTCCGGGACATCTCACAAGATATGATTAACGCACTGGCAGCGACGATGAATACGCATTCCACCTATGCTAGGGACATCAGACCATCGTCTGCGCTGCGGTTCACTACGACGGGTGCGATGGCTGCTGTACATGGCTTGACACACACCGAGCGGGCCATGTTGGCTCTGCTTCTTTGTGAACGTTGGGGAGGTGACAGGGATCTTCCACCGACCGACCAGGCCTTCTACGCTGCCATGTCGTCGCTACTCGACCCGATGACACTATGGTCAGTCAAGCTCCTTGGGCGCATGGCGGGTCTTGTCGGTACCATGTACCCTGCAGGTCGCGTTGGTAGAGAACAGAGAGTCAAGGTAACCAGCAAATGGACAAAGACCAAGAATGAGAACCTGGTGCTACACGTAGATCTACAGTTCAGAGCCACGCAGGACAAGATGACGTCGAGGAACCCTCTGGACGATGTGCAAGAAATGGTCGGGTCGGACATTGGTCGGATAGGCAAGATGGGCAAGAAGAAGAACTGGCCCGGTGGTCGTGAGGGAAGCGGCTGTAAAGTCGAAGTTACAGTCGGTACGTTGTAGATGTACATATAATACACAGGGAAAACTCCCCACCTCTGTCTTTGCTCATATCCTGACACCCATACTCCTCATCATATTAACCGCCGCAACGCCCTGAAAACCAGCCCACTGCGTGACATTACCCGCCGCACTCCCCAGCACTCTCGCCTCCTCCAACCGTCTGTCGAGGAACTGCTCCGTGTCCTTCATATCCGTACTCTGATCCGTCGTCTGATAGAGCTCGGTGGCCGCATATATCGACGACAGCGACGCGCGCTTCGTATACCACGACGTATCGACCGAGACGTCGCCAGCCAGGAACCAGATCTCATCACTCAGCGCCCCGAGCTCCTTCAGCGACGCGGGTATGTTGCCAGCCAGGGACATCAGTCCCAGCGCCTGTGGTACATCAGCACCCCATCACCAGGTATACCTTTTCTTATAGGACACATACCTCCTGCCACCGCGGCACAACCCCCGCATCAACATTCGCCCGTAACCGCTCCAGCACCAACGCCTTGACTTTCCGCCCGACCCTGCTCTCGTCCTCGCTGAACTGCACGCGGTGTTTCAGCCCCAGCCGCTGCGTCGTCAGGTGGTACATGACGACCTCGAATTCGCCGCGCGGGAACAGGTTCGCGCTTGCGTCGCGGTATCCGGCGTCGCGGAGGCCGGAGCGCAGCGCCTCTTGTGTGAATCCTTGCGAAGGGACGTGGGTGAGTGCGGCCGAGAGAATGGTCGATTCAGTCTCCGGGTAGGGTGGTACTTCGTCGTGTTCGTATGAGTAGTATGGTCGTCGGGCGGTGGTGGTGAATGTGCGGTAGAAGGCTGGACGCAGCGTCGCGGGGCATTGGAGGAGCGCTCGGAGTGGTGATCGAGTGCATAGCGCCATGACTGAAGGGTATTGAAGTGTAAGGTGATGTGGTGTGGTGATGTGTAAGGAAGAATAATCGTCGACCAGATGGAGATGTCCAGTAGGTGTCGGCTAAAGTTGCCAAGTCTGAGGCTTCTCCAATTTCACATCTGGAAAGCCACTCGATCCAGATATTTCCTACAAATGTTAGATGCATTGATGTCACTGACCAGAGTTCCTCGCTTACTTTCTAGGCGAGCAAGTGCTCTCCTATATGGACCTGTATTTCTGAGCATCAATGGCGGTCATGCTGTTGGTCTCCAGCGCCGCCACCAGCACGATGCCTCGAAAGCAGACGCTGTCCCCTTGCGAAAGCAATTGAAGGAAGAAGCCAAAGCACGCAAAAAAGCAGCAAAAGCCGCCAAATCAGATGTAAACACTCCTCCTCAGAAGGACGATCGCCTGTCAAAATGGGAGCTCACAGTCGGCATCGAAGTGCACGCCGAACTCAACACCGCCCACAAACTCTTCTCCCGCGCCCAAACCTCCACAAACGCAACCCCCAACACGCACGTCGCCCCCTTCGACGCCGCCCTACCAGGCACACAACCACAATTCCAGACCGCGACTCTCATCCCCGCAATCCGCGCCGCCCTCGCGCTGAAATGCGACATCCAGCCCCGCAGCTCCTTCGATCGCAAACACTATTTCTACCAAGACCAGCCGAACGGCTACCAGATCACGCAGTACTACGCGCCCTTTGCGCGGAACGGCGAGCTCGTACTGACGGCCGACGACGGCATCGATCCCGCTGACGCGACGGATGGGAAGGTGGTTGTGCGCATCAAGCAGGTGCAGATGGAGCAGGACACGGCCAAGTCTACGCATCAGCTGCCGTCGACGTATTTGATGGATTTCAATCGTGTGAGTCATCCGTTGATTGAGATTATTTCGTTGCCGGATATTCATTCGCCGGCGACGGCGGCGGCGGTCGTGAGGAAGATTCAGGCGTTGCTCAGGGCCGTGGATGCTTGTGTGGCTGGTATGGAGACCGGTGGGTTGAGGGCGGATGTCAATGTTAGTGTGAGGAGACGAGGGGAGGAGGGCAGTGGCGAGGAGTATGCGGGTGTCAGGAGCCTGGGCACAAGGACGGAAATCAAGAATTTGAGTTCGTTCAAGGCGGTTGAGGACTCCATTGTGGCGGAGAGAGACAGACAGATTGCCGTACTGGAGGCTGGCGGAGTCATCGAGGGAGAAACGAGAGGATGGACGATTGGAAGTACAGAGACGACACGCTTGAGGAGTAAGGAGGGAGAGGTCGATTACAGGTATATGCCTGATCCGGATCTTGGAACTATCTATATCGGCCAGGAACTCGTGGACCATCTAGCTTCGACATTACCCGAAGCTCCTGAAGATACGATAGTGCGAGCCATGGACGACTTTGCTCTATCGCGCAAGGACGCCACGACACTCTTTTCGCAAGACGATGGCGAGAGATTGGAGTTCTGCGCCAAGACAGCAGACATCATCCTCTCATCGGTGCCATCCCAAGACAAAGCCAAAGTCGGCAAGATGGTGGGCAACTGGATCCTGCACGAAATTGGCGGTCTTCTGACCGAAGATAATCGGAGCTGGGCCGATGTCGTCATCACACCGCAGATGCTGGCAGATATTCTCAGCAATCTGTTGCAGCGAAATCTGACTGGTCGAAATGCGAAACAGCTGCTTCAACAGGTCTACCGCGGCGATGCGATGAACAAGTCAGTCGAGCAGCTCATTGACGAGGGCAACCTGCGTCTAAGGCCAATGGGTGAAGACGAGTACCGACAATTGGCCCAATCGATCCTGGATGAAAACCCGGACATGGTGCAAGCGATCCGCGAAAAGGGTCAGAAGGGCAAGGCCATGTTTTTCGTTGGACAAATGGTTCGTAGGGCCGAAGAGGGTACTGTCGAAGCGGACAGAGCTCGTCAAGTCGTAGAGAAACTGTTGGGCATATAATATCATGTGTATGCCAATGATTCTTCTGGGTAGAGTGGTGGTGGTTGGGTCGGTTTCAACGCCGTGCCCTCCTTGAGATACAAGATCAATCGAAACGCCGAGTTTCCGCTCAAATAATATCGATGTAGGCGTTTGGTTCGGAGAAAGCCCAAGCGCTCGTACAGTTTTAGTGATGGGATATTGTCGATCTCAGTCTCAACAGCGATCTATGTTTGTCAGAAATGTGTTGTCGAAAATATTCGAAACAGCATGCACGCAGTACCTCATCGGCGTCTTTCTCGACCATAGCCTCTACAGCCATGCGGACCAGTTTAGTAGCAATCCCCTTCCCGCGTTGATCGTCTTTGACCGCAAGCATGGCAATGTATCCTCGCAAAGGGCCTCCACGATGGACCTCTAGCTTGCAGACGATGACACCAATGAGAGTGCCCGTGGTGTCGATGGCCATGAAGCACAAGTCTCCCCATTGGTATAAGAAGTACCGGTAGACATAGATGCTGTATGGTTCCGAAAGGTCTCTTGATATCAATTGTCGAATGGCTGTGAGATATTCCGCTTCCTTGTCTTGGCCATATTGAATGTAGAGGAGGCCGTGGCGGGTGTCTTCGACAATTGGGCCTCCCTCCGCTTCGACAGTGGTGGTCATGGTAGAACTAGTTGTAGGTCAAGTATTTTGTATCGCGTGACGTTCAGTCGTTCGCGATCTTCACATGTCAAATTATGCTTTCAGTTCACTTCACTCCGACCGCGGAAGGTGCACGCGGAAGCACCGGCCAATGACGGCATGGTTCGGGGAAATCGCTCAGGAACAAAACATCCGCAGGTGCAGCTGCCCGTCCGTCTCCAACCAGATTCAGGGACCATCATTCTATTTCTCCTGACATCCCAATCGCGAGTCGTGAGGCCGCGCATTCATAGCCAGCATGTCAGAGCTGCGAAGGAGAATTGTCAGCGTCTTTGTCGGCGGCGACTCGCCCGCATCGACACCCTCGATATCGCGAGAGAACAGCCCGACTCCTGATGATTATAAGGTGGTTCCGGCGCAACAGTACAAGAGTCTGACCAAGAAACCAAAGGGCACAAAGAGACGGAACTTCTGGATATTCGGGCTCGGAGGACTGTTTGGAATTGTTGCGGCTGGCCTCTTCGCCAGCAGTAACGACATGATGGACTTGGCCATGCTGCGCGACATGAATCTCGACTCTATCATGGATGTACTCCCTGCTGGCTTGATCAAGGACGCGCGCGAACTTCAGGTTAGTCAACGATCGATCCTATCCATCTATCACGCTCGCACGCGCTGATGGACGAGAAGCTTACAACCCACGGCGAGTAGAAACATGAGCGTGATGCTGTCGATTATGATTCCTTCTCCATTGGATTGCACGCCAAATCCCTAGGCATAGAAGCCACCCATCCCGTCATCATGATCCCAGGAGTCATTTCGACTGGACTGGAAAGCTGGGGCACCGACAAGGAGTCGAGACAGTACTTCAGAAAGAGATTATGGGGCAGTTGGAGTATGATGCGAGCATTGGTCTTGGACAAGCCCGTCTGGAAGAAGCACATCATGCTGGACGAGAAGACCGGACTCGACCCTCCTGGTATCAAACTCCGAGCAGCCCAAGGCTTCGATGCTGCAGATTTTTTCATTACTGGCTACTGGATCTGGAACAAAATCCTAGAGAACCTTGCAACCATCGGATATGACCCTTCCAACGCCTTCACTGCGGCTTACGATTGGCGACTCAGCTACCTGAATCTTGAGATTCGCGATCAATACTTCACCAGGTTAAAGATGCACATCGAGCAAGCCTACAGGATCGCAGGAAAAAAGCCAATACTCCTCAGCCACAGCATGGGCTCACAGGTTCTTTACTACTTTTTCCACTGGGTCGAGGCAGAAGGATACGGTAATGGTGGTCCATCCTGGGTAGACGACCACATTGATGGTTGGATCAATATCTCTGGTTGTATGCTGGGAGCGCTGAAGGATTTACCCGCTGTCGTGTCAGGAGAGATGAAGGACACTGCGCAATTGAATGCTTTTGCCGTGTATGGCCTAGAGAAGTTTCTCAGCAGACACGAAAGAGCTGAAATTTTCCGTCACATGCCTGGGCTTTCTAGTATGCTTCCGATCGGAGGTAATGCTGTATGGGGTGACGAGAATGGAGCGCCTGACGATCTACCAGGTCAAAATGTGACCTATGGACGTTTCATCAATTTCAGACATTCACAAGAGACTGGATCTCAGAAGAACCTGACCGTTGAGGACTCCTTTCCCTGGTTGTGGAACAATACTGAAAAGTGGTACAAAGAGATGGTCCAGGGCTCGTATTCACATGGTGTAGCACATACCAAGGAAGAAGTAGAACGAAACCAGCTGGATCACTCCAAGTGGATCAACCCTCTCGAGACTAGACTACCGAAAGCGCCCAACATGAAGATTTACTGCTTCTACGGCATCGGAAAGCCAACAGAGAGAGCATACTATTACAAGAACGATCCAATGCCTGGAGCCAAATCGAACGTCAGCATCGACACGACCGCCATGTTTGAGGACTCCAAGGTCGATCACGGAGTCATGCTCGGTGAGGGCGATGGTACAGTCAATTTGCTGAGTAGTGCGTACATGTGCGCAAAGGGATGGAGGATGAAGCGATACAACCCGTCAGGAATCAAAGTGACAAGTTATGAGATGCCTCACGAGCCTGACCGATTCAGTCCACGTGGAGGTCCGAATACCGGTGAGTGCGCGAGGAAAAGGGTCATAATCTCGCCATCAGCTAATTCCCACAGGTGACCATGTTGATATTCTCGGTCGATCGTCGTTGAATGACCTGATACTCAAGGTCGCTGGGGGCAAGGGCCACACCATTGAGGACACCTTTTTCTCCGACATTCATTCTTACGCCGAGAAAGTCAAGATCTGGGATGACGATGAGGATCTAAGTGTCGAGAAGCCAAACGCTTCAGATCCGGTCATTGGGGATGCAGTCCTTGCGAAGACTTCTACCGAGGAGCCAGCCGCCGAGGAGCCAGCCGCCGAGGAGCCAGCTACCGAGGAGCCAGCTACCCAGGAGCCAGCTACTCAGCAGCCCGCTACTGTCGAGCCAGCTACCGTCGAGCCGACGATCGAGAAATCAACCGCTGACGTGCCTCTCACCGAGTGATGAACCTACCTGAGCTCGACCAGATCCCCTGGTTGCTGAACGATTCAAGCCGCTGTGTTGCACAGATACCGAATCATCAAGGCTCGTCGAAGAAGCCCAACGCTATCTTTGAGCCTCGAGTCAAGTCGAATGCTTGAATGCTATGGTGTCTTCCCTACACTCCAAGCCTCCATCGTGGGTTCTCTCCGACGACGTACGGAAATCGGTCGGGAAGCGATGTCAGAGCTACTCTTGCGACGAGGAGGGCGTGGAATACACTTCAGCTCACAGTTCTGTCCCGCCAAGCGGTACGATCAAGTCGACGACTGCGTCGATATTCGCGTGCTCCAGACTCGGGACAGACTTATGCCTACAGAGGCGATACACAACGATTCATTGTACGATAGCTTCTGCACTCTAGATGAATCAGGAAGCGTCACGAGAAGAGAAAGTAGTCCATGAATAATACACAATCAAAAATTCCTCTTTATGTGTCCATTCGCACAGCGTCCCATTCTCGCCGGATCAACGCCTCTTCAAGTGCATCACAGCAAGCAATAAGATCCTTCGCCTGCTCGTCCCAAACCACCAGACAATCGGCTTCTGTAACCCATGCCGCGAACGCGTGTGCATCTAACGCAGTAGCGAGTGCCGCCATGTCCGGCACGACTTGCACCATGATGCCGTCGGCCAGGGGCACGAGGTCCGTCGTCGTCGTGTCGGCGAAGATGGCGGAAATGGTCGGACTGCGCATCGTGATGGCGGCCTGTGTATCAGTCAGTCCTCGTGCTCTCGATACAAGTTCATATCACTGTGGGAGAAGCTGGTCGCACGTACCCTGTAATCAAGCATCTTGACCGCGTCTACGAAACCAGCAGCCGTGGTCTCGAGATCGGCGGGGTGGCAGATATATTGCTCTGGTTCTGTGGTTGTCTTGATAATCACGCCTTCGTCCGCTCGGCCGCTGATCCGTGATTTGCGCTGCTGTTGCATGTAGAGCCACAGCGCGACGGTGCGCCAGTTGTGCTCGTGGATCTCGGCGGGAGTGTACTGAGTGACGAGAACATTGCGGATTCGTTGGCTTGAGCCCTTTTCGCTGATCGCGCTGTCGACCCGCTTCATCGAGTCCGTGTCCAGAGATCGGTGACTGAAAGCATTGTGATGGTTGTGAGTTAGGGTCGGCGTGCCGTGTCGTCTTGCGAATGTCGCTGCTTTGCTGGCTTCGCGGTCCGCTGTCGAGCGGCCGAAGAAGTATGTCTTGAAGGCCTCCATGGTGGGGAACGTTGAGTTGTGTCGATTTGGAGGAAACTACTTCCGCTCTCGAAGGGTGAGGTAGCTTGGCAGAAGATGGAATGGGAATGAAGTATGGAGAGCAGGTAGGACGGTTTGAGGAGAGATGATGGTCTGAAGAAAATTGACAGTCTGAAGAGGAACAATAGTCTAGTCTGAAGAGAAATTGGACTTACTTCTAGCCATAAGAACATTCTCTTGACTTGTGGTAGATACCTTACATTGAACGTCTCCTGGACGGCAGAGTAGCTGAACAGCTGAGCTCCTCGGTACGAGTGTCAAACAAAGACGCGAATTGATCAATTCTGGACGTGTCCTTGATCGGATTCCAGAACGTTGCACAGCTCGCTCGATTCCTTCGAGTTGCGGACATAGCGAGCTACCAGACCGACCTGACTTGTGACTTTGCTAGACAGAGCTGAAGATGAAAATCATTTCAGACTCGAGGACAGACGTCTGCGCATCCGAGACCGAGATGTTCGAGCGCGGCCACAGCGATCATTTCTCGGATGATCAACATTTAGGTGGTTTTCAGCTGAGCATGAACAGTCCGTCTGCTTGACCGGTGTCATTCCTCGCTAGCGTGCCAGATCATCGTGGGATCTTCTAGGCCTATGATTTTGACTTTTGTCGCTCGGGCACGGGGGAAGTACCACCTAGAGCATTGTGTCGCTCCATGTGTTTGCATTGAGATGGCTCCATGCGTTCGCATTGGTATAGGCCCATGTGTTTGCATTAGTGTCATATCGGAATTGCCGTTGGTTGCATTGCATCTACTCGGTCGATTTGTGTACAGCATCCGAGCTCCATGGTTCTACGTGACCAGACCCAAGAACTTGGAAAGCAGGTGTATGGGGTCGCGAGATGGTCCAGAACACAGAGCAGACTGGGACCAGCCACAAGTGATCACGTCAATTAGACCCTGCGGCGGTCGGTCGATGCCTGCATCGATTAGAGGATCGCGTCCTTGGCCGAGACGTCTGATGTGATTGATTAGTATCTTGGCATACCGCAAGCAACACCTGGTAGGGGCAAGCTCATCATTGTTCGGTTCCAGGCTGGTCAGAACCAAGCCTCTTCTTCTTTGGGAGACTGCAGAGTGACACCACATCTGCCACTTGCCGCATCCGGAATGCAGAAGAAAACGCCTCGCGAATAAGCCACCTCGCACGCAGAGCCGCAGGATAGACGAGAACAAAGGAGCGCGAACGTGTCGGTGGCCGTTGTGTGGCTGAAAGTTACTGGTTTCGGTACATTCCATAGGGCAAGCATTGCGAGTTCGCAGCAAGTCGGTGTGGCTTGAGCTAGATTCAGCCTTCCCGCCGACTCCTGACTCTGCGATCCTGCGTGTTTTGAGGCGCATGGTATGGTTTGCCGGTGACATTCGCTGCTCAAGAAGGAATATGGACTGACGTCTAGACACAGGCCATGGACAGCGGTCGAAGAATGCGACAACCCTCGACGCCGGGGCGTTCGCGGCGCCAAGACACGGGATTTGCTTAGTGCGATTATGGTATTTGTAAATCGGGTTAAATCATTTGCAAATCTGGTACGGCGATTCGCGCTTGTGGCTGAGACTTTTCAGATGTCTATCGCGACTTCCGCAGAGGTCGCATGCGACTCCGAGTCCATCTCGCATGTTTTGCCTAACTTCATTCTTCAGCTGCATAATGTTATGGTACTTCTCATCTGGAAACAAAACATACCGTACACATTTCTGATCGACAAGACCTTGTCTGAAATGTTTCTTTGTAGTGTACCTGTGTACGAATGAATCACAGCCAGTCCGACGGCGTGGTGATGTTGTAATACAGTGCGGCTGAGAAAGCGCTTGAATAGAAGATTATGCAGTGCACAAAGCAGCTGAAATCGGAGGATAACCGAATTATGCAATGCACACAGCAGCTGAAATCGGAGTCAGATCCTTATTTATTTATGCAAGACACCCAGCGGCAGAATGGAAAATAATGATATTGGTATCTCTGGTTCACACTCTGGCCAGTATTGGTAGATAGTGATATGAAAGACTTTTCGTCAAAGAAAAACAGGTGTATCCATGCGTCCGTGTTATCAAAACAAAAGCCGTGTCTAAACATCGTGAGAAAAAATAACAAAAAAGGTATCAGCAGTAGTCGGACATGGGCATGTTGAGAGCCTTCCATGTGTCGCGACAACATTCATCAACGCCCTTCTCGGCTGTCCAACCTAGCTCTTTCTCGGCGCTTCTGGTCGCTGCAGTGCACGATCCGACGTCGCCCTTACGCCTTGGGGCTCGGATAGCTGGTACTTTGATGTTCGAAGCCTTCTCGAAGCTCTCTACAACCTCTGCAACCGACATACCGTTGCCCGTTCCCAGGTTGTATACTTCGAAAGCATTCGTCCTGGAGGAATCCTCACGCGTCGCCGCAAGAGCCGCGACATGTCCCTTGGCAAGATCCACGACGTGGATAAAGTCACGGATGGCTGTGCCGTCTCGTGTGTCCCAGTCTGAGCCGAAGATCTCCAGTGTGGACTTCTGTCCCTTGATCACAGAAGCGATGACCGGGAACAGGTTGGTTGGCTTCTGTCGAGGATCTTCGCGAAGCAATCCAGATGGGTGACAGCCAACAGGGTTGAAATATCGTAGAGCAGTGATGCGCATGGTCGGGTCTGCGCGAGCCATGTCTGCCAGAATGGCCTCGGAAAAGTACTTTGTTCGTCCATAAGGAGAAGTCAGGCCCAAGGTACCATTCGGTCGGACGACTTGGTTGCCTTCGCTGTCGGTTGTGATCTCGTCAAAGTGCACCAAGTCTTGCTCGTGCAATGGCTTGCCTTCGTTGGCTTTTGATCCATATACAGTGGCAGAGGAGGAAAAGACAAAGTTCTTGATACCGTTTGATTGAATCGTGAGTAGCAGGTCGACAAGACCGCCAACGTTGTTCTTGTAGTACGCCAAAGGGTTGTCGATGGACTCTGAGACTGACTTGAAGGCGGCGAAATGGATGACACCTGAGATGATGGAGCGGCGAGCATTGTAAGTCGCAAACAGGCGGTGCATGGCTACGCTCTTGTAGTCCAACTTGTGGAATCGAAGCGAGGGTAAGATGAGTCCATGGCTTCGGCAGTGGTCGTCAGCGAGTAGTCGTATTCTATCGAGGACATTCTCAAAGCAATTGCTGAGGTCGTCGACGACTATAACATTGTATCCTTCCTTCAGAAGCTCCAGAGTGGTGTGTGAACCAATGTAGCCGAGTCCGCCAATGACCATGACATAGACCTTGCCGTCATCGGAAGAAGAGAAGTCAGGTGCTTGGAAAGCGCTGAATGTTGGAGACGAGGGTGAGGAGTAGGCAGTGGCAGGTGTGAATGGAGCTGCCGCTGACTCGGCCAGAGAAGACAGCGAAGAGTGAGAAGAATTCGACCTCATGTTGGAAGACGGGTGATGTGTAACGGGCAAGTCTTAGATGTGATCCAGAAATAGTAAGGTAGCCAGGCAAACGTGGTATACTTATGGAAAACGCGTTTCCGTCAGTGATGCACGATTGAAGCAGTCGGCAGTGTGAGTTTGCGTTAGTGGACCTCTCTCTGTATAGAGTCTTTCAGTCTAGGTGAAACAGGCCGAAGATGGAGCGTGGAGAAATGGAACTCGAGGGGAGTGTGATGTTATGTGATGTTATGTGATGTGCGAGGAGCCGAGCTTTGTGCCTTCTCACTTTCCTAGAAGAGAAAGACCACAAATGATATTGAGGCCGATTTAGTCTTTCAGAGAAACACCCGACTTGTGGTGGATATCGAAGACATAGACCACACGTTCTGCGTCGACAGCCAGCTGCACTGAACCCATGTCTGCAGATGGCGCTCAAAGCATGATCTTGTGCAGACTCGATTTCTTCTTGTCTCAGCTGCCGATGTTCTAGTCCCAGTTATTCGGATCCACTCGTGTAAGTAGGGCAGAGGGCGTAAAAAAGATCCTAGTCAGGTCGTTGGGAGAGTCCGCGTCTCGAACTCGGTGCGGCGTGCGCATGGCGCTGGGCCGGGCGAGGGGTCTTACGGTCTTGTTGCACATTAGTGGTGGTTGTGGACTGTGAGCACAGTCGAGGTTGAGATTTTCGACTGTGCTCATCGATCGAGGGATGTGGTTATTCCCTAACGCCATTAGGCCGAAGCTAAAAAGAGCTGTACGGTACTGTACATGGAAACATGGAAACACGGTGGAAAGAGAATGACATATCATCCAGGATATTCATGCGAGGTGATGGAAATAAGGTTTCGAGGTTTAGCCGAGCCGCTTCCAGCTGGCCCCACAGATCTACGACTGGAACCTCCACTTACAGTAAGAGGATCGCAAGTGCGATGATGATCAATGCCAGGGCATGCGCTAAATTAGGTGCCGGAATCGCAGCCATCGCCATGAGCCGTGTCGACATCACTGCACATTTCCAAGTTCCTGTACCCGGTCTTCTGCTATTTGAAGATCAGCCGGTGGGGAATAGCCGAGTCAAGACACGGCTGAGTCAAGACACAATCCCGGTCATGCGTCTGTTGCTGATCATGGTGAACAGCACTCGTTGTAAAACGACGACAAACCAGAACCAAAGAGCCAAGGCCGTATGCACGTTCTGCTCCTCTTCTGACTGAAGGAACCAGGAAGCCATTGCGTGCTTTCGAACACGACCACACCAACATCTTCGGCTGTGCCGTTCGTTGCAAAGGGAGAGAGCCAAGAGAGCCATGGCTGTTAGCTGCGCACTACGCAGACAGTGCGTGTTTTGCATGCATCGAGAACTCCTAGTCTTTCTTGCCGCTCTGGCCGCGACCTGTGCCCTGAAAGCCACGACTCAGCAGTGCCAGGAACACGCGTTATTTGCAATTTCAAATTTGCTCTCGATGAAGAAGTACTGTGGTGGCGAAGCACCCGAGCCAAACGATGCCAGCCCATGCATTGCTGGACAATAATCGCTGCACAGAATAGTGTCGCAGATACCGCCCAAACGTGTACGGCGTGGCCGCGTTGGTACCTTTTACATGAACCTTGAGCTAACCACATTCAGGGTCTAGCTTATTAACAGTATTTACTTGCTCAGTTTTGGTAAAAATGCACGAAGCTATGGCCCCACGACAAAAATACAGCTGTCCAGGAACGACGACCTTGGCGATTGAGCTGTCACAGTCCTTGTATACTAGCTTCATACATACTCACTGTCGGTCGATAGTGTGTCTGTCAGTGTCAGCAAAATGCAGAACTATCAGATGATGCAGGCGAGTTCGAGGATGACGCGAAAGCGCTGGACCTATGCTGGAATCGCTCTTGCAGTTATAGCCGTTATCATCGTTATTGTGGTACCATGTGCGATCCTCATCCCCAGAAGTCATAGACCACCGGCGGCGACAGTCTTACTACCTCTATATGTTTATCCGGATACCAACTCGACATGGGCGCCGCTGTACAACGCGTGAGTGGCTGACAATGCCTGGTGTGATGGAGAGAAGACTGATTGAAAGACTTAGCATCCAAGCACAACCGCAACTTGATTTTGTGACCATCATCAATCCCAGCTCTGGTCCTGGAAATACATCGACTCCGGACGCTCAGTATACTCAGCAGATCGTGCAACTGAATGGCCTCAAGAGCGTCAAGACCGTAGGCTACGTTCGCACCAACTATACGAATCGCCCCATCGATGATGTCCTCGCCGATGTAAGGACTTACTCAGGCTGGTCGACAGCCAACGCCAATCTTACCATGCACGGAATCTTTTTGGACGAATCGCCGCATCAGTATTCCGACAGCGCTGCCAGCTACATGCGAACCGTCACTTCCGCTATCAAAAGCTCGAGTGGAATTCAGGGCCAGAAACTGGTCATTCGTAATCCAGGCACCATTCCAGACCCTGTATTCAACGACACCAACACCGACGTTGTGGTCTTCTTCGAGGATGATTACACGAGCTATCAGAACCAAGTCTCGAGTCTGCAGTCGCAACCCAACACTAGATCCAAGTACTCCATCTTGGTCAACTCGGTTCCTAGCATGTCTACAGGTGGCTTGCGGACTTATGTGGATGGATTGAGCAGACTTGCCGAGTATGTGTTCGTCACAGACAATACTCAGAACTACTACGAGAGCTTTGGGAGTGATTGGAATGAATTTACAAGTGTCGTGCCGACTTGAGGGTCGACAGAACTACGGAGTCAAGGAGCAAATTCGGGGGGCACGTTAATATCTCTGTCATATTCGTCATGTTTTCTCTATTCTAGAGCTGCAATAAATTTCTCGTGACCACTGCCAAAACTTTCGTAAAAGTTCTCGACGAGATCTGTGACGAATAGGTAAGCGCACTCACGGCGGAGAGCTCCTGTCAGCCAAGCGACCTCAGCTGTAGGAACGCCCGAGATTTGATATGCAGACATGGCATGCGAATAGTTGAAATTGGCGTAATGTTCCTGCACCTCTTTGCTTCGATAGCGGGCGAATGATTCTTCGCAAGTGACCACCGCATCAGCCGTTTGCGCCAGGCGAGCGTCCGGCGGGGTGCCCGGGTTGTGCATGATCTACGCAACATTAATAAAGATTAATCAAAGTGGCAGAACAAAAGAACACACCAGACTTGCGCCATTGAAACCCGACAAGGATCTAGTAGCATGCTTGATGGCGTTCAGATACTCCTCAGCCTGAGCTGAGTGATGGTTTGGTGTCTCATCGACAAAGATGCCACTGACGCCCAAGCCTGGCACCCTAGACCAGGCGGCGTACGTCTCGATCTCTGCAAAGACTTCGCTCAAAGGCTTTTTGCAGTAGTCGATACGGACATAACCGATTATACTCACATTACCAGATGCGGTAAGTTTGGGTATTTCTCGGCAGTAATCGTGACCCGGAAGTGACAGGCGACCTGGTTCACTGTTTGGATAAGCGGCATAGGGCCCACTGTTGGGGTTGACAATGACCACGAACTCAACAGAGGGGTGACGGGCTATGCTGCGAGACGGCGAAAAAAGTATGTCAGTAGGGCGCTACGAGTACTTCTCAACCGCTGTCAAACAGGGAGTACGTACGAATCGTATAATGGTTTCCAGCTATCCCCGTTTAGTGGATAGATGTAAAGCGGGATCAAGGCCTTGGTCGTCGGGACAGTCGGAGTAGCAGACGGAGTAGGCTTTGGGCTTGATGCCCGACTTGACGCCCGGCTTGATGCCCCAGAGCGGAGTTTGTTGAATAATGTCATGGGTGTTGCCTGTCAGAGTATGAGTCTATTGCAGGTCACGCACGACAGAGGATGTTGCTGCAAGAAGGCCGGAGAAATGGCAAAAGAAGACGAGGGAAAATAATCGACACCGGGCATACAGATCTCGATATTCGTCCAGCACTAATGCCCAACTAGGGAACTGCGCCGCAATACATGAAGACCTACTGGCGAGAGGGATCGTGATAATTACGCGGTTGGACCCAGGAGCTGCAGTAGTCTGCAAAAAGAGCCGCAACTTACATAAGCTGTTTCGATCGCGGGAAAGGTCTTGGCGCTACCGACGTCACGTTGCAAGGTTCATAGACGTTCAACGGCCCGCCCGACGCATATTTTTACACACGATCGACGCACCTCCGCAAGTGTAGTACCGTTTGATCGATATCTCAAAGTTCCCACCGTCGCGTGTCCACCGACAATGGTCTCCCCAGGCATGTGAGACATGGAATTACTGAAACTAAAACTGTCGCACTTCAGCCTGAGTCTGAATCGTCTTCGTTTCTCGAGCCTAGCTCTACGTTTTCGGCCCCAGCGAAGAAGCCATTGCCGACACCGTCGATGTCTCAGACTCGGGCGTCATCTAACTACAACACATTTAGGAAGTGTATCTCCGTAACATGCTCCACCACGTGGGGACGTTCGACAAACTCAATTTCAAGCCTTCAGGCTCTTATGCGAAACTACTGTACAGCGGTAGGGTTGCACGGGCGCCAGACTAAACGGAGGCGGGACTCGCGACTTCCAGGACACGCGATGCCTGTCTCGAGCTGCCACAAGCTGAGTGCGATTCGCAGAGCCTTCTGGATCGAGATCAAGGTAAGAACCATGGCAAAGGCCTCCGAGCCAAGACCTGTGGTTCAGGCGGTGATGCAACCTGTTCGTGTTGCACCTCAGCGCGCCTAGGTAAGGTACACTCAGCGACCTGAAGATCTTCTCGCTAAGGTCCGGAACAGTCCAACACATGAGCCACTCGGACCTAGTCTCGCGTCATTCCGTCAAGGTCTGCGTGGACCCTGTGCTATACCAACTGAGCACAGATCTAGTCCAAGGTATTCGAAAGTGATTGCTCTTCAGCTCTTCACTGCAAGGTACATGTAGTTTCTCCGACTCCCCTGCATGTTGCACCTTCCTTCTCCAACAAATTATCGTCCTGCCTTCTTCGCAACATTCTTTCTCTTTGTCCAGTAATCTTCCCACAGTCATTCACTTTTTGATACCCGGCCCAGTATGAGTGAGCTAGGCCACCCTTCGTATCTCGGCCTTCACGGCTTGGGATGGAGGGTCTTGACTGGAAGCTGGTTCGAGAAGGTAAGCCTATGGCTACACTACGGCGCAAGAAGTGCTGGCTGACCATGTTTACAGATGCTCGCGATCATCCTACTAATCACAGTAATTATGGGTGTCGGATATATCATATATCTGCTTTCACTTGAGTTCATGAAAAGGCTTCGTGTAAGTTTGACATCGTCCCCGCGTTTCGCACGGTATTCCGGCTCTGACACTATACAAACAGGCGAGAAAACAAAAGCCGAGTGTGCCTGCAGCGATATCCAAACATCTGGACGAGTTGAACAAAAGCGCACCTAGTGGGAGGCGGCGAGACCTCCAGATATCAGAGAAAGAGTCGTCAAGAACAAAAGAGCTCAAGAGCTTTGGAGTTTACCTGGGTGGCTTCGCCCGACCACCAACACCTAATCAAGCGCGCTTACTTGATTCCTGGGATGTACTTGTTCTGGATCCCTTCGCCGACGGCGTGTTTTCTGCTCTTTCGGCAGGATCAACAAGTGCTTCGCAAGTACTTGGAAGAGTTGACGTTGTTCGACTCACCCGCTCCGATGCTAGCAAGTCGCCCAAGGGTGTGATTGGAGCCCTGGATAGCGTCTCGAACGTCGTACACTCTGTGTTCCTTCACGACCACTCACGGTTCACCGGCATCCTTCTTTCTGGATTTGGCTCCCACTTTCAGCCGCTTGTGCTGAACAGACTTGTGGACTACATGAGAAATCTCGGCTTGGAAGTCTGGCTGGAACTGTCATTCCCCGAGTATCTCACAGCATCAGAATGCCTCCAGATCAACTTCCACAATCTCCGCGGTATCGTCTATCGCAACGCTACCATCCGTACCGATGGTGTGCAGCAGAATTGGCATCAGATGGAAGCTCTCCGTACAGCACAAAGAGGAGTAGCAAAGCAAAAGGTTCCACGTGGCCTACCCATGCTCTTGTGGGAGACCATCGACCACGGAGCCGACCTGAGCTACGCTGTTTGCCAGCGTACCTTTTCTTGGTCCCGATACAACAGCGCAATCCCTTGGATCGGCCGTTCTAGCGCCCTTTACGATGCTGACGTTGCCACCGAGCAGACTGTTCTTCGTCCTCCACTTGGAGCACTGATGTGGCTCAAGGATGAAGACAACATGAAGGCGCACGATTTCTGGAGATTGAACAACGACATCTCTCTAGAGCCCGACAGTCACGAAGATCTCTACCGTTCCCTGGACGATTTTGTCCCTTCTCTGGCCGACAAGCTTCGACCACTGTCGTCGAATGACCAGAAGTCGATGACGATCGTGCCTAGCATTTCGAAAAGCAGCCTCCACAGCGACAACTCTGTGAACACTTTATCTGAGGCCCTCTCGGTGTCCGTCAATGGCGAAAGCTTCACTGGTCTGGGCTGCTTTCAGACTGGTTTGGAAGCCGCTTTCGGCGACTTTGCTGAGCTCGTCATGGCACAACGTGAATTCAGAGATCTGAACCTTCTACGCAAACTTGACACGACCGAGATTGTGGCCATTGAAACCGAGATACAGGCCATGTACGATGCTCAGCGCAAGACGAATCTCGCCTTCACGACCTACTCAGCCGTCAAAGAACTGCTGGCTCTGCTCCGCTCGTGTGCCAACGAAGACTCCGACCGCCTTGCGATCTACGTGGGACTGCACTCTGGCTTTCAGAGGACTGCCAAGGTGCAGTTTTGGGGACTGTACGACGTTGACGCCATTTCTGGTGGTTTGAACGTCTTTCTTTCCAAATTCAACGTAGACATGGCAGGAACCCTTCTCCACACATTCCTGTCTAGTAAAGGAATCAGCCGTGCTGAATGTCTACTTGCGGAGTTAGCCATGTCCGAAGCAAACAACTCGCTGGACCAGCGCTGGCACCTTCCCAAACGTATTTCCAACGACGTATCAAAACTGTCCCCTGAGGAGGCACTCTTGTTTCTTCGCCGAATGGTCGATGTAGACGACCAGGACTTCATCGAGAGGCTTCGGTCCTGCGCCAAGTACCAACTCATTGAGATTCCAACACTTCTCCAATTACGCAATCTTGGTTCGGTCGAGTATCTCGATGGAAAGATATCCGGCAAGGACCTAGTCATGACCCGACTACAGTGGCTCGCCGACAAGGGTGCTGCATGTCCTGAACCAGCAGCGGCCAGCGATCTTTTCGACGAAGTAGAGGCTCGCCTGTACCAAGTTGTCATGACCGGGCAAAGCGAGACTTACGCACGAATCAGCGCTGTCGTACAGTCGCTCTGTCGAGCTGAACAGGTCACAGCCAGTGCGGACATCTTCCTCCTGGCCGTTTTCAAGGCCTTCCAAAAATTTGCATTGGATGAGGTTTACCTCGAGGTCAATGACCGTCTCGCCTTCCCAAACCAGGCAGACGACCAGGCAGGTGTTTTCGCAGAGCTCTTTGCGCTAGGCTCAAGATGTGAGAATTTCTTTGACGCCACGCCCCGCGCAATTGGAACTGTCTTGCACAACCGTATGCGTGTCTACTACAGGAAATTTCAACCAGCACGCCGTCCAGACGTCTTTACAGAGCTGCCAACAGCATACGCCGGTATGCAATCCGACGATGACCCAGATGATGGCAGTGCTGCGGTGCCGCTTCATTACAAGCTTACATTTCTTGGTATCTTTGCAGTACCTGCGCTCATCGACATTACGCTGCTCACCACAATCGGCCGTGGTCTGTACCTGACCACTTTCATGACCTCGAGCGAGAAGACCACAGCTACCACCGCACTCATGTTCGCCCTGGTCTCTTGTGGTGCCGTCGGCGGTTGGATCAGCTCCGGAGGCAGTTACTACCTGTTCGCCAATGCGTTTCCAGCCATGAACATGTTCGTTCTAACACGCTTCGTTGTTGGTATCGCAGTCGTCCTGATCGGCGGAGTTGCTGGCATGATTACTTTTGCCATCATCAACCACAATATCATTCCTGGACTGGTCTTCTTTTTCTATTTTGGAATGCTTGCCACTTATCTGATGGCACTTTCGGCGCTCTCGATCTACCAAGTGCCGGGCTCAGATTTCCTTTCCGGACGAACAGTCATCATGCACAGAATCCCCATCTTGTTCATCTCACCAATCATTACAATTTGGGTGGGGCACGATATCATTGTCTACGTTTGCGTCTTGGTTTCTTCCTGTTCACTCTGCTTTTGGGAGCACGAGACGTCATGGCAGAGTGGTCAGTCTGGTACCTGAACATTCCCACGGTTACAGATGCCGAGGTTCTCAAGTGGTACATGACTACAAGCGGGACTCAAACCAGTGCCCAAGAGCTCGCTGTGTCTTCCCTACCGCGAGAAGCAATTTATGCAGCGGTCATGAAGGAGCAGAACCGCTGGTCGCTGGCCAAGTGGCGGAAGCCTTGTACCGATCCTGTGATTGCCAAGTTGGCCGCCGGCTATGCATCCACCAAGTTCCTCATGGGCTGGTACTGCAGGTTCAAGCGTTCCAACATGCCTTTGGTCTACAGTTCATCTTGGAATCTTACCTTGAAAGCCGGAATGGAAGCAATGACCAACATGCAAAAGGGACTCAAACTCCACAGCGCATTCTTGCATTGGCGCCATACTGGTTCTGACATTTGGTCCGCCATTCTGTACTTTGTTGTGGCGCTCTTGGATAAGTGGGCCTCCTTGTTCTCTGGTCATGCCATGGTTGGCTTGTCAGCTGCAAGCAGTACAGAATTCCGTCTCTCGGTCGGATTCGGTCTCTGCTACTACCTCATTGGTGCAGTCTCGCTTGACACTGTTTCTCAGCCCTTGTGGACGGCCGCGCACGAACCGACTGTCCAACCTATCGGATCCATTGGTTTCCTTCGACAAGTCACCGCGAACGACAAAGCTCACAGACGCGTTCTCTACTGGCAAAACTTCTTCAAGTTCATTTTCCTCCATATCTGGGGTATGGTTGCTACTTCTGCAATGATCTGGATCTTCTCCGACGACGAGAAGGCTGCAATCATGTACCTCTGCTATCTCGGAGCATACTCTGGTTTATTGTGGTACCAATACAACAAGATTTATTGCGGCTTCGAAGCGTCTCGAGCACTTGCCGCTGCTGCAATCATTGGCTTGCCAATCGGTATCGCATTGCACATCAAGCTGCCGAACTTTGTTTACAGCAGTGTTCTCTCTCTCGGAATCGCTACCTGGATCGCCTGTGTCTATTCGCTCTGGATCAGCGACATTGGCTGGCCCAATCCTTTCGCAAAACGCACCTTGGACAACTCTTCCGAATACTTGGAGGATAATGACGAGAAGACCAGAGCATTCTACAGCAGCACCACAGTAAGCCAGGACACGGATTACTCTTACGCCACTATGGAGAAGGTATACATGCAGATGAACAAAGTCCCTGCGGATCGAGTATTGCGTCTGCACACCACAACAGGAGCAGGTGCTGGTGTGATGAAGGTCTTGACTACTCAAAGCCAGTATCAGCAGCCTGCGCCCGTCCAACGTGCATTCTCGACAGCGCCACAGATGATCCAGCAAGCCGCCAACCTCTGGGCTAATGGAAAGATCGTGGTCGACCTCATTTCTGCACAGAGCAGCTCTCGTGTTGGAAAGCTTAGCACGAGTGCCTGCAAACGTGGGGACCAACTACACATCGTCATCTGTTTTGGTGTCAGTCTCTCAGATGTGACCTTCCAGCAAGAGGACCATCGCTACCATGGTGTCATCGCCGAAACCATTATGCAAGCAAGCGCCGAGCACTTCCTCGGACTGTCGCACGAGGACTCGATGATGGCTCAGGTCTTGGTTACACCAAACCCCGGAAATGGTCCAATGCCAATACCAGAAACTGTCAGGCTCCAGATGGAGACTTCGCCTAAGGAGCGTATGGAAGTCTTCCGCGCTGCGGAAAAGACCTTCCTACACTATTTCCTCTTCAAGATCCAGTCGGAGACTGAATGGGACGGCTTGCCTCTCTGCATCAGATCTTACCTTGTTGCAAAGTGCTGTGCTGAGGAAGTTGACCTCACTCCAGAGCAAACACACTGGATTCTTTCCAGGTGCTCCGAGACCGAGCGTCTGACAGTCGACGAATTTGTGGCTCGCTGCGATCTTCAAGTCCGCCTCACAATGGCGGTCAAGTTCTTTGTCAACACTCTTCGTTCCGACTTTGAATCCGAGACCACCGTGCCAAGTTTCGAGGATCAATGCGCTGACGGATTCTATACCTCATTCGAAGACCCAGCCACTGACGAAGTCTCAAAGACTTTTACAGTGGAGCGCGCCATCTCTCGCCTCGGCCACAAGCTGCGGACATGCATCAAGTTTCTTGTACTGCCTTTGACTGCCGATTTCGAATACCAGCGAGAACTGGATTACACGACGAAGGATATCCCTGTCGTCCTGCGTGTACCTTTGACATACTTCCTCAACTCCATCTGGGTTGGCTGCAAATTCCTGCAAGGCTTGGTGCTTCCGGCGGTGCTGTTCCACAAGCGTCCTCACATGGCTACTCTTTACGACAACATGAAGCACATGAAGACAGTCATGGAGAAGAACCGTACGGTTATTGAGTCTCTGGATGGTCCATCTACCTGCTTTATCACTCCGGCATCCGATGGTGGGTCTTCCATCTCGCAATACTCTGGACACCATGACTCGGAGCCTGGCGACCAAGCAAAGCTCATGGCTATCAACACTTATGCAAAAGGCATGGTTCTGACCAAACGGCAAGAATTCAAGAAGCAGTCCCTTCTCAACGAGTACGCTTACGACTATCCCGCTGGCTTGCCTTCCAAGCTTCCAATCCAGCGCCGCTGCGTCCAAGGTGTCCGTGAGGGCGAATCTGTTCAGTACGACGAGCGAGGATATATCACCACCGGAACATACATGGAAGGTGTCAACCGGGTCAACTTCACTTACTGGTACCGCAAGCATGCTTCCTTTGAGGATGAACTTCTCCGTGGCGAGTACGTCTTCCCCCACGTTACCATCCGCGTGAACTGGAGTATGCCACCCCGCAAACACAAGGACCGTCTTGACGGATGGATCCCTCATATCAAGGTCACCGAGGCTACTTTCATCGAAGGCGCCAACGTTCATCACACTTCATGGGGCTTCGACCACAAGTTTGAGACTGAATTGTCGACCACTCTTAACGGACAGCCTGTTGAAAACCCTGCTTTCGTCACAAAGGATTGGTACCATGTCCTCGACAAGCCAAAGAACTGTGCTTTCTTGAGCGACAACCCCCTCCTCGCCTTCTCCTCGACCAGCTCCAACATTGTTTCCCGTGCGCTGGGTCTCAACACCAAGTATTATGCAGTCTCCACATCGCATGCCAGAATTCAGCTCTGGAAGGCGTGGAGATCGCGAAGAGACATTGACGCCGTCACCGCAAGATGGCTGGATGAGACTATGGTCCGTTCAGACAGCACCCTCAAGCCTTATTGGAGAAAACGTGACATGGGTCGCCTCACTGCTGCGGCGGCGTACATCGATACTCATGCCGACACCATCATGGCCCGCGTTGATCTTGACCCTGATAGTTCGTCATGGGTTCACATCGCCTTTAAAATTGCCGACTACTACAGTTTTGGAACCGGTGGTGATACCACAATCAACACGAGAACCGTCAAATCTCAGCTCCGTGATACTCATAACGAGCTGCACGTTCTTGCCATGGACACTTCAACATTCCCGATGGAACCTGGTGGAGTTTCTGCCTGCCGTCGTGATCTGGTGAATGACCTCAAGACTATCAAATGGCATCTTCTGGCCGAGTCTGCAAACGACTATGGTGTCCCCAGATTCCAGATTGAGAGGAACATCCAGTCGCTCACTTTACTTCCGCTTTGGGGCCTCGACTTCCTCAACCCCACTCACGGCATGATGCAAAACAGTCTCGACTCCGAGGTCATCGAGCGGTCTCAATTGACCACTGCAGAAGACATCAAGAAGAACTTCGTTCCTATCCTCACGAGTCTGGTCAGAGTTTCTAGAAAACGAAAGCTGTCGATGCACGATATCGAGGAAGCAACCAGAGCCTTGGTGGACCTGAACACCTACTTCGAGTCATCCAGAAACTGGAACGATGTGTGGCTTAGTCCCACAGTCAAGCATGCCTGGCGCGAGCTTTGGCTCGTCGATCAGCGGGATACAATCAACATTAGGGACTGGTGGGACTTTGAGAAGCCCACGTTGAAACAGATGGATACAGCGTTGAACATGTGGCATCGTTATCTCTTCATCTTCGCGATCACTGTTCCCAAGGACATTCCGGATATTTTCCAGGCGTCTCATCACTTCACCAGCGCTACATACGGCATCCTCTGCAAGGTCAAGCGCAACTGCAGTCTCCACGTCTGGGATCATTGCATCTCGTTCCGCGAGTTCACTACCTTCATGTCGTCCGCCGTCACCTTTGACAATCCTTTCACCAACAGCTCCCTGATTGGCTTGGGTCATATGAACTGTATCCTCCTCGAGCACCACGCTGATGTTGTACTTCCTTGTGCAGCGTATTTCAACCCTGGTTGGGAAGTGGAACTCGGAACTTCCAATGGAACACTCGAGCACCGCAAGACCTTTGCTCGCAAGATCGATCCTGTTGTCAACGGTATCTGCAACATGGAGAAGTTCGAACCTATTGAGAAGATCAAGACCAGCAAGCCCACCGCAATCATGTTGTCTCACGTCCAGTTCGTCAAGGACATCAAGAACGCCATCCTGGCTACTGATTTCATCGTCAATAAATGGGGCTTCAAGGACTACGAACTGCACGTCTACGGTGACTTGGAACGTGCCGCTGGAACAGCTGTTGAATGCCAAGAACTTATTGCATCCAAGGGTCTCCGTGACAACTGTATCCTGAAGGGTCTCGGTAAGCCAGATGTCGCGCTTCAGGACGCCTGGCTCTTTTTGAACTCCTCCATCTCCGAGGGTCTTCCGCTGGCAATGGGAGAAGCTGCGCTTACTGGTGTTCCGGTCGTTTGTACCGATGTCGGTGCGTCTTTCTGTGTTGTCACAGATGACGCGACCGGCGAACGATTCTCGGAAGTCGTTGCGCCTAACGATTCGGAGTCTCTTGCCCGTGCTCAGATCAGCGTCATGGCCCTCATTGGTCAATGGTCAGGATACGGAGAAGACAAGCCTGGCGACACCATTCCTGTTCTCGAGTACCCTGATCCTCAGCCTGCGTCGGTTGCCGCCATCGCTTCTCGAATGATGGAGAAGCAAGAGCAGCGCCGTAAGCTCGGTATGATGGGTCGTAAGAACGTTCTCAAGAACTTTTCAGCCGACCGATACCTACGCGAGCACGAGCAGATGCTCTGGATCGGAAAGTACCTCTCGACAAGCTACCGTCAACGCCGCCGACCAGCATCATGGAATGCCAAATCGAGACCTGAGTCGCTCGCGGGCAGCTCGATCTGGGCGCCGCACTACATTGAGCAGACACCCAAGTCTTTCCTTGCGGGCAGCGGGCGGGACAGCGGTATTGCCACACCATCACGCACACCACGTCTGTCGCCTGAGACCTGGGATGCACTCAGCTCGAAGAGTTTCTCGCCGAGCACGGCGAGTACTCTATGGGAGAGAATCAGCGGCAAGCCGCCTACTCGACCAACCTACAAGCGTCACACGACGGCTACGTCGGTCGACTCAAACTCAAACCCATTCACCGACGAAGAGATGGGCAACCCGAATGCGCCCATTCTGGTAACAGAAACTTCGCCAGACGGTGCCGCCATACCTCTCACCAGGCTATCACCCGCTCACCAAAGCCCTACACCCTTCCACAAATTCGTACAACCACAACGCGAAGCGACCGTGGAGGACCCAATGTCCAGCCGTCTTCAGTCAAGATTCCAAGAGGCGGTTGGGGTTGGGCTAGGCATTGGTCTTTCGAAGAGGGCTGGGTATCATCGTACCGGCACTGCAACCAACAGTCCACTTGCTCAGAGTCCTTTGGCAAGCCCTGCTATCCAATGAGGAATGTTTATGACTGCTTTAGATTTTTAGATATGTTATGTTTATAGCTTTTTAGCATAGTCTGGTGGAGTTTTGCATCGCGAAAAGCGAAAAGGAGTATAGGGTTCTGGGTTCTGTAGATGTATTCACGGATACCAATATTTATTTTTCAAAGCCTTTCGTGCAAGTCTGTCTAGTCGGACGTGCCTTCCATTTATCGCTAGCAAAATGTTTTGCGTTGCTGAATACCTACTACCACAACCAAGGAGTTGTGATGAGATCACGTGACGTTCAACGCCAAGCAGATGGTTCAGGCGCCAATCCCTGGCGGTTGTCCTCCCTTAATTTCCCCCTCAAAGAAATCTGAAACTCCTTTCGCTATCCACCACATCCCTTTCTCTACTTCATGCATTACTGTTTATAGCATGGAACAAATCAGCTCTCGCTGACATGCGCCGGCTGTATATTACGACCCCGTTTGACGATACTGTTGCCTGTCATTGAGGTGTCGAACCCCACCAGATGGGCGCACCCAGCCGGTAAGTCGTTTCTGCGTCGTTTCATCGTTATATTAACAATAATCAACAATAATCAAAACGGTCGGTATTCTACTGACTATATGTACTTCTTGTGTTCGCAAGGTCCTTGATCTGCGCTGTCATTACTTTCCTTCATCACTGTCCTTCATCGATCCGCGAGAACAAGAACTAGATCAAGTGTAGCTCCTCTTGCCTGATTTCCCGCGAGCCACATTACGGCGAGACACTTTTTACGTTGGCCCACCATGCTCTTCTTCGCCATACTCGCGCTGCTCCTGCAGCCAGTTTTTTCACTTGTGGTCATGGTACCGCTTTACGTCTACCCAGATGAAGGAGCGACAGCATGGCAGTCTCTGATGACAGTAATTCGGAACCACCCAAAAGTCGAATATCTGATCATCATCAACCCCAACAGTGGACCCGGGCCGAACAACTACCCGGATTGCAACTATGTCAGCGGCGTTGCGCAACTCAATGCCTTTAACAACGTCAAGATGATTGGCTACGTCGATACTCAGTACATGGGGAACTCGATAGATACCGTCAACGCCAACGTCGACAAGTACGCCAGCTGGACTGACTACGCCACAAACATCACTCTCGATGGCATTTTCTTCGACGACATGACCGACAGCACGGAACAGAGCGCTTTCGACTACATGTCCAGTGTCTCGGATCATGCTCACTCGTCCTTTGCCGCCAAGAACGGCAACAAGACCGCGACCGTCGTCTTCAACCCCGGCTGCAAAGTGGACACTACCTACTTCCAATGGGCAGACTACATCGTCGAGTTCGAGAACTCGTTCGCGGACTACCCCGGCCTCGCCACGATCAAGCGCAAGAAGCAGCGCATGAGGCAGAAGCAGGCGATTATTGCTCACTCGGCGGATGTGAATTCTGCAGCGATCCAGAACATGCTTACGCCCATCTATAAGCAGAGCATCGGCGCTGTCTACATGACCGAGCAGTGTTGTTACAACGGCGTGGATGCGCAGCAACTTAACAATGTCTCTGCGATGATTGGCGGTATGAAGCGAAGGAGTGAATGATTGGATCAATGATTGCGTCAATGGTTGCTGGTCAATGATTGCTATACTGTATATATTTTTAATTTCACGAAAATTGTCTTCTCTTCCAAATTTCTCATGTTCGATTGCAGTGGGGGCTACCTTATGTTGTTTATGTTCATCATCTCGTCAGTGTTCGTCAGTCGTCCATCACCGACATGTCCCTTTCGTCCTTCTATTGGTCTCCCCTGTTATCCTACTGTGGCATGCACGCCTCAAGTGTGGGTTACCTTTCGCCAGTCACGCCCATGAGAGCGCTACCGGCTTGGGCTTGCATCTATGGCGTCTTCTGAATAGTGATAGGTAACGGCCGGCCATCCACAGACTCACTAGGTACGTGGTAGGCTTGTGCATACCATTAGATCCCCAGTCATTGCTTCTTCTCATTGGTACGCTATGTACTATGTACTGTAGTGATCACCTACTCGCTTAACTATGCACAACGTCTGAGGCGTCTTTTGAATAGTGATAGATAACGGCCAGCCATCCATAGACTCACTAAGTACGTGGTAGGCTTATGCGTACCATTGGATCCTCACTCTTTGCTTCTTCTCATTGGTACGTTATGTACAGTCTCCTTCCAAAATTCCTGAGCAGTGCTTATTTGGTGGGCTGCATATAAACCACTTTATTGTATGGAAGCGGATAATATCTGCGCCATTCGGTATTCTGATAGGTCTAACTATCCTTGCATTAGCACATGCCACAGTGGGGGTGCTCAAAACTTATGTGAAGAGACTGTACATGTACAATATACCGAAGCGATCAGCTAGAGTGTGCTCGCTCAGCTATGCACACAACTTCAAATTGCTAACTTAGGATGATTCGATCCTTCGCGTCGGCGCTGTCACTGTTGAGTCCAGCACTTGTCAGGTCGATCCTTCAACCGCGGTTGCATCTTTCGGAAGACCATCAGCTAGGCCACACTTCGGGTCTGCTACTTCGATGACGATATAGGCTAAATTGCAAGATGATCGCATGGCAAAGGTAAATGGAATTTAAGCATGTAAGTTGAATCCAGTAGAAACTGCATCGGCGCCATGCTGTCAAGGTCAGTCAAGGTTTGTAGGTAAAAATCAAATGCTCAAATTTCGTCCGATCTGCTTGACGTCGTGAAGAAACAAGGATCTGGTCTTGCTTGGTTCCAGACCATCGGTGCTGGGGGTGCCGCTTTCCCAATTTGTCAGTGGCTTCCAAATTCAGGATAGTGCGAGGCCAAGTTTCAAAACGAGACTAGCGTTGTTCTCTTTAAGGTTTCGGAGAGACCTTGGACGACGGCATCCTTCAAGGATTCAGGTCCAGCTTGTCTTTGCTGATTCCATTCTCCAGTGCGAACCAAACTCGGTCCTGCGTCTACGGCGATCCGACCCAAGATTGACGGCCCCATCTGCTCGCAGGACCGCACTCGAGTGACCATCCAGCCAGCCCTATGCGCCCCTGCGCGTGCGCTGCCGCGCGCTTGAGCTTCGCACTCCATACCGCTAGCATCATGGACTGCGACGAGGCGCTGACCAGGTCTCCTAGTGCGCTCACGCCCAGCTGGAATGAGGCTCATCAGTGTCTTCCTTGTCGCTTCTGCCGTCTCTCTTGGGCCGAGTCTTGGCTAGATCGTCTGAATCATGACCCATCCACGATTCCACAGTGGCCAAACATGGACGTGAACAGCACGTACTGTAGGCAGGTACCCGTATTCGGTAAGAAGCAAGCACAGGCAAGTCAGCACGGCGAGTTTCAAGAAAACCTTTACGCTTGAGGTTGTCCATTAAAATCATGAGAAAACCTTCCATCTTCACTCTGACCATTTTGTATTCTGTCCGAGCATTTCTACTCTCTTTTCTTTTAACACCAGTTCTACCAGACCCTACGCACCTACAGCCAGTGATTCGAAGCAAAGTCTTGGCCTATAGGCTCTCCAAGACTCATCATGTCCCTGGTCAGCATCCTCCTGACAGGCCTTACAGGCTTGGCAGTTGCTGCTAAAAGTACGTCGACATCAACGGTGAATGCTGCTATCAACGCGGACAATACTGACTTGGTATCTAGCCACATCGGCTCAAGTTACGTCGAGTTCAACACACACATCAGTTCAGACTAGCCCATCTGTAGTCACTATCACTTCGACCCTACAGCCTAGCCCATCTACAATCACTATCACCTCGACCGTCAACAACACCGCTACCGTCTATGCCTGTACCCCAGTGTCAACATTGACGAGTAGTCTGATGACGACGTCGAGCTCTGTCACTCCCACATCATCAACAACCTCTTCCGCTTTGAGCCTTTCATCTTCATCAGGCTCATCAAGCTCCACCCAATCGACCACTCCAGCGTTGAGCTCTTCAGCATCGTCTACCATCTCCAGTTCCTCGATCGCTTCTGCGTCAAGCTCATCAGGCTCATCAAGCGTAGTGTCGAGCTCCACCCAGTCGACCGCTTCGGCGTTGAGCTCCTCGGTATCTTCTAGTGTCTCAAGTTCCTTGAGCGGCAGTGCCTCAGCGTTAAGCTCCTCGGTATCTTCCAGTCTGTCGAGTTCCTTGAGCGGCAGTGCCTCAGCGTTGAGCTCCTCGGTATCTTCCTCCTCTGCCTCTACTGCTTCTGCGTCCCTCAGCGCTCCTGCGACTGGTCAGAAGTTCGCCTCGTCTTCTTCTTCCTCCATTTCTTCAAGCGCCAGCTCTCTCGCCTCATCTTCCTCGGGCTCCAGCATCTCTTCAAGCGTCTCAGCTTCCTTGAACACCACTGCCTCAGCAGTTACTTCTAGTGCCGCTACCGCTTCTGCCTCCACGTCACCCGTTACTAACGGTGCGAGCGTCGGCAACACCATCCTCATTTTTGCAGTAAGCGACTCCGACGCTTCCTCGGCCTACTCTGGCCTGAACGGCTATGGCATCCCATACCAAGTAGTTATTGTTCCACAAGGCGGAATCACTTTGCCAGTACTCAACTCCTCGGCGACGCAGGGTAACTACGGTGGTTTCATCATCGTCAGCGATGTTTCATACGATTATTCCACTGGTTGGTCCAGCGCATTGACGAACGACCAATTGACGACAATCTACAACTACCAAATCGCCTTTGGAGTCAGGATGGTTCGTCTCAACTCTTACCCGCAATCCGCCTATGGCACAACTACCTCGTCAGGTGGCTGCTGCAATTCAGGTGTCGAGCAGTTGATCAGTATATCCAACGCAACCGGTTTCCCTACTGCCAACATCAAGACAGAGGCTGGCATGACTACCGAGAACCTCTACCATTATTCAGCTACCATTACTGACTCCAACACATGGGAAGTTGCTTCATTCGCCACGAGCTCTGATGGATCTGCCCCGGCCGGCAGTGCCGCTGTGATCAACAACTATGCTGGTCGTCAACAGATGGTGTTTTTCATCGCTTTCGGCACCAACTGGTCTCCTACTTCGGCCTTTTTGACACACGCCTTCATCCACTGGATGACTCGCGGACTGTTTGTGGGAGCTCGCAAAATCTACTTCAGTACGCAAATCGACGATATGCACCTCAGCACTCCAATGTACACCAATGAGACCGACAGGTTCCGTCTCCGTCCTGCTGATCTCGACGCCGTGGCTAGTTGGCAAGCGAGCATCAACAGCCGTCTGCCGAGCGGATCGATGTACAAGGTCGAGATTGGCCACAATGGTAACGGCAATATCATCAACTCTACAGTCACAGACACCAGTAATATCTGCAACCCTGATACTGCCATTTACCAAATTACCCCACCGGCTCCGCCAACCGAGTTCCAGAAACCTCTGGGTTCTGGCACCAACATCTGGCCCACCACGCCTGCAAACTATGTCTGGACTGCAGCTTGTACCAAGATTGATGATTTGGCGTCATGGTTCCAGAACCCAACGAACCGCGACCATTTCTCTCATCTGTCGCACACCTTTTCTCACATGAACCTCAACAATGCGACCTACAACGACACGAACAGAGAGATCTTCTTCAACCAAGCATGGTTGGCACAAGTCGGTATCTCCGCTGGCGACTTTTCTTCGGCAGGTCTCATTCCTCCTGCGATCACCGGGCTGCACAACGGCGACGCCATCCAAGCATTCATGGACAACGGGTTAAAGTACGTCGTCGGTGACAACACGCGGTCCTCGCTTCTCAACCAGAACAACAACATGTGGCCAGTCATCACCACCGTCGCGGCCAACGGTCACGACGGACTGGTCATTGTGCCGCGATGGGCCACAGCCATCTACTACGACTGCAGCGACGCCAATTGCACGACAACAGAGTGGGTGCAAACGGACAGCGGAACGAACTCCTTCGACGTCCTCATCGCGAACGAGAAATTCCAGAACAGCTTCCACCTGCTCAGTCTGTCGCAAGCGCCTTACATGTTCCACCAAGCCAACCTCCGCACCATCGATGTCGCTACCTACACGGTTGGTGCGCAGACAGCACAGATGTCGCTGCTGCAGATCTGGGTCGAGACCGTCACGCAGGAGATGTCGCGTCTGACGAACTGGCCGCTCGTGACCTTGCCGCACGATACTATTGCGCAGAAATTCGTCGACCGCATGACGCGCGATGCTTGTGGTGCGAACTTGAACTACGTGTACAGCAGCGACAGGAGCAGCATCACGGCGGTTACCGTCACTGCAAACGGGAACACTTGTAGTGTGCCGATTCCAGTGACGGTGCCTGGTGGCGCGCCATCGTCGAGCGGTACGTCGACGAGCGATCAAGTTGGGTCGGAACCTTTGATTCAATGGGTCACTTTGTCGGGTAGTGCTGTCACGTTGACTTTGCCAAAGCCGGTCAGTATCAGTATGTAATCGTGTTAGTAGCGTTAGAATTCTTGATTACATTTCATCGTTCATCTTAGTACACTTAATGACGTTGCACTCCTATATGTTGAGGTTCTTTTCGAAGCATTAGAGGAAGTTGTTTCGTCGTAACCACAGGAGAGCGGTATTCAGTATGGTGTGAAGGCAGTAATGTCGGTCTACAGAGCTTGTACCTCGATATAGGTTACCCCATTCCTTTGTACAGCAGCTACCCATCTCTCCGAGTCGAACTGGACTTGCCAGACACCGTCCAGATCTGTGAGTAGTTCTCGGCACTCGCCCGTGCTGATGTCCCACCTTGTCAGCGTACGGTTGGCTCCGCTTATCACTTTTAGATCATCATGCTGAAAGCAAGTGACGGACCCGCTGTGTTGGAAAAGAATAGATCTAGCAGCTCCGTAGTCCAGGTCCCAGATACGTAGTCTCCCATCTACTGAAGCACTAACAAGGTGACCATGACCTGGCCTGACGAAACTCACTAGAGAATAATGACCTGGTAGCGTGAACAGGCACGTCCCGGTTGCGACCGACCATATCTTGACAGAGCAGTCCATGGAACCAGAGATGCAATGTCCTCGATCGTAGTCTAGCGCTACGCTATAGACTTTCTGCGTGTGACCTCGTAGGCGGTGAAGCATGTTGCCAGTCGATATCTGCCATACTCCAACAGTATAGTCGTAAGAACCGGTTATGAGCACATCAGCGTGGGCAGCGATGTCTCGTATAGTATTCTCATGGCCCATCATGGCCCTTAGAAAGTAAGGATCGGGACGTTCTAGAGTTGGAGGAGAAGGTGTAGACAGCTTTTCGTCGCTTGATCGGGGAAGCTTCCAAACTCGACATGTAGCATCTCTCGAGGCGGTGATGAAAAGAGGCTCGTGAGACGACAGGCCCGCAGCGCCAGTGGGCGAAGCAGCCTTCAGGATGATAAGTCGACGGACGGTATTTGTGTGACCAAGGAGGACATGTAGACATTTCCCAGAGGGGATGTCCCAAACACGCACTGATTGATCAGTGGAGCCAGAGACGAGTGTATCGCCTTCGTACTGCATCGCCCAGACTGCTCGTGTGTGATCTTTGAGTCTCGTGCGCAGAGCACCAGTCTCCGTGTCATGAACATGGATTTCGCCGTCATCGCTGCCGGTCAAGATCTTGTCGCTGTCAAAGAGCAAGCAAGTTACGACGTGTTGCCCATGAGCCGTGAAGGACAGATTCCGCGGCATGGTCGGGGATATTAGATACGAGACAGAACACGTTACCTGACCATGGTGAACGAGCTCATACCACGTAAACCGCTGCGGTAGCCTCGCTCGCTGCCTCAGGCGTTGCTTTGTCACGTGTGTAGCCGCGCCTTGTGGTTCCCAGTACAGGAGGAATCCTCGAGAGCATGTATGCGATGTTGACTCGGGTCTGAATGCACGATCTTCTTGCACGACCTGTCTCACTGTTCAATATCTTATCTATCGCGTTATTATCTCTGATCTTACACCTGACTTCACAATTACATGTACAGTACCTTACCTTATCATTGACTTTCTCAGAAACTTGGAATCGGAAGCGCCGACCGCGCTGTCCGTCACGTGGTCGTCGTCACAAAGTACGTCACAGCCCCGCTTCCGTCATCGCTCCACCCCGCGAGCTCGTTTGAGCAAGTACAAGTACTTCTTACTTCTACTGCCATCCTATCCAGTTTGCTTATTCCATTCCACTTCCACACATACCTACACCACTATAATTAATTCACAATGAACTCCGGTAACAACTACAGCAACGAGATGCCAGAGGGTGGCTGGAGGCCACAGGGCAACGGCCCCCACACCACCGTAAGTTTGAACTCAACCATTCACCCGAGCGACTAGCTAATCTATTATAGGTTGCCGGCAACATGTTTGACCCAGCTGTCAACGCTGACGGCGCCATGCACGGCAGCAAGGGTGTCGGTGGTACCGATGAGGAGACCATCTTGAAGGAGGGCGAGGAGCACATTCACAGGACTGGTGGTGTCGGCTTCGACGGCCAGCCTCCAAATGTCTCGTCCAACGCCTACGACCAAGGTTACGGCCGCGGCGGTATCAGCGGCGTCAGCTCGTCTGGCGTACACCAAGAGGGTATTGACCACATCAGAAGCGAAGTTGGTCTTGGTCAGTCTGACAGATATGGTGCAGGCTCAGGCTACGACTCAAACACTACTGGCCGCGACTTTGACCGTTCCGGTCTCAACTCTGAGCGTTTCGAGGGCCGTGAGGGATACAGCGGAGCGAACGACACCTCTACCAGGTCAGGTCTTAGTGGCAGCAACGCAAACACAAGAGACCAAGCCACCGTTGGCGACGTAGACAATGTCGGTTCCCAAGCAAGAGAGGGAACCGCCCAAGGTGGTGAAGACATGGGAGAGACCAAGCAAGAGAGGGAAGGCCAATCAGCCGGCCAAAACTCAAGCGGTCACCACGTCGGTGGTTACATCGGAAACCCAGAGATGGACGCCAACACCAGTGGTCCACCAGACACCATTCCAATGGCCGGTGGCGAGAGAATCGGAACCAAGCACTGGGGTGAGAGCAAGGTCATCAAGGACACTCCTCTACCAAAGTCGGAGCAAGATGGTTCGTGACAGGAATGCTTTTGCAGTGATTTACATATGCTAACTCTTTACAGCAGCCACCGCCGCAAACACCGAGAAGAATGCTCACGGCAAGGACGAAGGTCAACACAAGGAGAGCATGATGGAGAAGATCAAGGACAAGATGGGTATGGGTCACCACGAGAAATAAGCTATTGATTAGCGATGTACCTGCATAGTAGATAATGTTGCCTGCCCTGCAATGAAACGAATAATTTCCATGAACAATCCTTCTCGATTCATAATTTCGACACGCCGACACGAAGTGACTGCGTTCATGTGCCTGGTGTCTGTGTGTTACATGTACTGCAACATGATACTGATCACACATTACACCACAATTGTACTCTCGGAGTCAATGCTAGGGTTTACACTGGTACTTGCTAGTCGAGAGCAGTCTTCGTGGCTCACTACAGGAGAGTCGATAGAAAGAGGGTCGAGGTGATCCAACAGAGTAGTCGTGAATCTTTCCGGAATACAGCCCGAGCGATCCGCAATATGGCGACCAGGAGTTTCCTTGGCTGAGGCACCTTGACATGCTCCGGCTCGTGCAGGCCATGGATGCGGGAAGGTACTATAGCATGCTCACGGAGGACCTTTATCTAATTTCAACTCCTGCAAACCTCCGCAATTTCTAAAGACACGGAACAACTACGAACTCTTGTAGGAAGTTGAGTACTTCGCGGTTGCTAACATGATACGCTATATCAACGCATGCATTTGGCAAGACACGGAGCTGTACCGGAAAACATTCCACGTCGCTTCTCGCTCGACTACATACTGTCTGGTCTCGTGCCTCGATACGCCAACGGGGAGTATGCCTGGGGTGATAGAGAAGCAGCTACACAACGCTTTGGATCTCGCTGCCACACCATGGTGATCACAGATGTGGAGGTGACTTTGAAGCAAAGGACGTATCTGCACTATTGGCAACTAGGGCGCGGCGTACAGTATCCAAGAGGTCGACGATGGCAATATCAAGATCTGATCATGCGAGCACGAAAACGGTCTGCCGCTCTGTCGACTTCGGCTAATCATTGTCGGGGCGTCGACGCATTCTTCCTGACTTTTGTCAGGTAGAACCTTGGCTGCGCCTGAGCAGCTGTCAGTCTTGTGACCTGTACAGCACTGCAACCTCGGCTTTAGTGGACTTTTGCCATCGAGCTTCTTCCGTCTCTACGTTATTGCGAACACGAGTCCTCTAGAGTGATCATGGCATGAGAAACCTGGAGACCTTTCTCATACTCGTCCCGATGACTTCGACTCAGAGCGAGCCGAGCTTCTCTACGAGCTACGGTATACATACCACATGCATCCGACGGCGTCTTGGCTCCAGCTGAAATCAGGAGGCGAGGTTCGAATCGAAAGTGTGGAGAACCCCGCTTTCCCCAGTCTGGGGTACGTCGCGAACGTGGATCGTCGCTCTTCTGCCGTCGTGTGTCGCGCACGAGAATCCTCCTAGTGCATCAGATGGGCACCGTTCTCGCTAGGTCTTTCCCGACCTTAAACATTCCAAACCCTAGCGCAGCTTGTCATCTCGCTTACTCGACCCACTTCCCCAGTCGATTGTGTCAAGTACTGTACGTCCATTCCGGGGAACAGACCGCTCTCGAACATCGTCACATCGTCTAGCACGCGACCGTCCGATGCTCATTTCCCTCTCACTTTTGACTTGGGCCTCGCACTTGCTTGATGTAGTCACAGTCAGCACATGAAGTGATCAATATCATCTCGAGTATCCCCAAACCTAGTCACCTGCTGAATACGAGCCAAGTCCAACGACAAGAGTGAGAGGTACGGATTGACTTTGTCCAAGACTTGAGGCGTACGACACATGATCTTACGGGCTTGAGGAAGCGTTTGAACTATCTTCATATAACCAATTGGATATTTGTGTCACACCAAGGCGGATAAAAATGCAGCCAAGTCGACACACCACGACCCTACCTTGGCCACGCGACACTGTACATATCATCCGGGACAGGATCGAGGCACGTTTCGAACCGTCACACGACAAACCCCATACTGTTTCCATCCTTCGGGTAGCGGGCCTCTCTACCATATTAGCCTCGCAGGCTCTATCCGATCATGCCCCTCGAATATATATACCTCTTGCATATCGCCCTGTCTCCAGAGTCGTCCCCCCCAAGAGAGCCTCCTTTCTCAGGTCGATCCTATACCAAGGTCAACCACTTCACACCTCCTTAGATCAATACCACATTCGCATGTCATGGTCGGTATCGCTACCATGACTGGGCGTGTCCCCAAGGGCGCTTCCGAGGGCGCCATCTCAGACGCCCCAGAGTTTGAGCACGTCAACTGGAGAAAGCAGCCAAACATGAAGACGCTTTACTTCTGGTGCATCATCCTCTGTGTCGCATCTGCCACCACCGGATACGACGGGTAAGTACTCGACAGAGTCTGTGTTGCGACGATTGGCTGACCACTTCCAGAATGATGATGAACAACTCTCAGAACATGACTTATTGGGTCAAGTTCTTTGACGATCCTCAGGGTTCCCGTCTCGGTCTCATGAACAACGCTTACAACCTGGGTTCCATCGCCTCTTTCTTCATCGTCCCGTACATGGCAGATTGGTGGGGACGTAGGCTTCCCATCACCGTCGGTTGTGTCATCATGGTCCTCGGTGGTATCATCTCCACTGTTAGCCATAATTGGCAGACCTACCTCGCTGGCCGTCTCGTCCTTGGTTTCGGAAACTCCATGGCACAGATGTGTTGTCCAATCCTCCTCACCGAGATCTGTCATCCTCAGCACAGAGCTCGTTTCACTTCCGTCTACAACACCCTGTGGAACTTGGGTGCACTTAGTAAGACCTCTCTTTACGTCGGCCTATACCTCGAATACTGACGTTGCATAGTCTCTTCTCTCATCTCTTACGGCAGCGAGTACATCGAGAGTGATTGGTCCTGGAAGATCGTCACACTTCTCCAGATCTTCCCCTCGGTCATCCAGCTTTGTTTCATCTATTGGATTCCAGAGTCCCCAAGATGGCTCATCAGCAAGGACCGCACCGACGAAGCTCTGTCCATGCTCGCCTACTACCACGCCGCCGGCGATGAGCTCAACACCACTGTTCAGTTCGAGTTCCAGGAGATCAAGGAGACCATGCGCTTGGAGAAAGAGGCCGACAAGGGCTCCAGCTACATCGACTTCCTCAAGACCAGGGGTAACCGTTGGAGATTGGCCATCTTGATCTCTCTCGGTATAATCTCGCAATACTCCGGTAACGCTCTCTTCTCCAACTACACCAGCTTGATCTACAAGGGCGCGGGAATCACCGGCGCCGGCCAGAGTCTGGGTCTCAACATCGGTCAGACATCCATCGCCCTCATCACCTCCATCACCGCCGCCACTTTCGTCGACTCGGCCGGTCGTCGCCGCCTCTTCCTCATCGGTACTACCGGTATGGTGGTCATGTTCACCATCTGGACCATCACATCCGCCGTGTACGAGAACTCGGGCAACACCAACAAAGCCGCCGGCTACGTGCAGATCCCCATCATCTGGATCTTCGGAATCTTCTACGCCATCTCCTGGTCCGGTCTGCTCGTTGCCTACGCGCTGGAGATCCTGCCCTTCCGCCTCCGTGCCAAGGGTCTCATGATCATGAACATCACCGTCCAAGCCATTCTCGCCGTCGGTAACCAGACCAATCCTGTCGCATGGAAGAACCTGCCCCGCCACTGGAACTTCACTCTTTTCTACACCCTGTGGATCTTCCTCGAGCTCGTCTTTGTCTATTTCGTCTACGTTGAGACCAAGGGTCCGACTCTCGAGGAGATCCAGAAGATCTTCGATGGCGACGAGGCGGTTGCTCATATCGATATTAGCCAGGTCGAGAAGGAGACTTCGATGGCTACGTATGATGAGAAGTCCCAGGTTGTCGAGCGCATTGAAGCTGTCTGAAGCTAGTGACCGACTACGATACTGTCCGTGGTGTTTGGTTGAGAGGCAATGTGGATGTTCGTATCGATGCAGCTGCAATGAATCATGTTACCTGATTTACTCTTATTGCTCTCGTGATCTATTGACCCTCTTGACATTTGAAATATCCAGCGACTTGCGCCTTATTGCGAACGCCGCACTCGAGTGGTTTCACGGCTGGACTTGGCGATTGTCTGCGCCGTCATCTCCCGACGAGGATCCAACCTCGTTCGATTTCGGGAATGGTTTGTGACCGGCGCCAATTTTACCTACATGATCGACGGCTGAAGCCAGTGGAGGTATGTTTAGCGAGTCAGAAACGTTTGATTGCAGACAGTCGCAGGCGGGCAGATGCAGACACCAACGCGGCGCTAACAGGACACCAGGTCAGATGGAGACGTAGTATAGCGGATACGAAGGCTCTTCATCAAAGGAGTTGTTGTATTGATTACATACTTGATGTCTGCTATCGGAGATGGAAGTTCTGGCTATACCAACTGTGCTAACATATATCGCCAGTACCCATTATACGCCGCCATAATTATATTACATAAGCCAAGTCTTCCTCGCTTCAAACGTCCAGTGGGCCACAGTTGATTATCTCAGCACTACGACCAGCAGGTCCGTTACACGTCGCCCAGGCACGACCTCATTCCTAAATGCAACCGGATCTACAGTGCTACCATAACTTGATTCCAGGCACGACACGAGAGTGAGACCGACGCTCAGCCGCTCTGTCGGCTTCTGTCGACCTTATAGCTGCGCGACTTCCCCCCCACGGGATCCCCCCACGTGTTCTTACTTGCCATGTAGTCAGCTTAGTGATCTTGACGGTCAAGCTATGGATGAGTGTTTATCAAGGATGTAAGATGATACAAGAACGCATTTCCCCGTTGTCAGCACTCTTGCTTTCCTCGTTCAATAGTAGCTTCCTTTCTGCTTCTTTACACAGCCCTCTGTAACCGTTTGGCACCTATCGAGTCCATCAGAATGTCGACAACCACAACAACCACAGGCACATCAACCACGTCAAATGGTCGTCCCAGCTGGATCCAGCAAGCGCTTCAGCACAGGACACTGCTCAACACTGTCATTGAAGAGCGATCATTTCAAACCCCTAACAAGACTTATGCATATGTCCCAAAGACCGAAGATGTTGAGGAAGGTTTTCGAGAGATGTCATATCACGAGCTCCGCAACGCTGTCATGAAGATGGCCCACTGGCTCGACGCAGAGCTTGGGAAGCTACCGCAGACCAGGGACAACAGAGAGTGCATCGCTTATATTGGGCCAAACGATCTTCGCTATGCATTCCTTCTTTTCGGTGCAGACAGGACCAACCGCAAGGTGACCAAACGCCCTTTTATAGTTTCAGCGCTCACGTATTGACTGAAATTCCTAGCTATTGGTCCCTCTTATGTACAACAGTGCCGAGGCACAAGTCAGACTTATCGAGGAATGCGAGTGCTTGGCCATCATTGCTCCAGCCTCTCACGTTCAGTGGTGGGATACTGTCAGAGCGGCCAAACCAGATATAAGATGTCTAGCTGTCCCGGCTCTTGAACACTTTTACGGCACGGATGATGTTCCGGCCTATCCTTTCACCAAAAAGTTCGAGGACGTCTACGATGAGATTTGTTACATTATTCAGACATCCGGAACAACAGGTTGGCTCCCCTATCTATGCCTAAACTGTGTCAATTGACTGTGTCTAGGCTTCCCAAAGCCACTTCCTCAGAGCCACGCTACTGTTGCGTTCGAGAACATCGCCAAGTGGCGCGCCGACAACTTACCACCAGACCAGCACCTTGCAATCTTCTCTGGCATGACTACGTTTCTCAATATCATGCCCTACAGCTGGATCGCTGGAATAATCTTCACTGTCTATTACCCACTCATGCTTGACACGCAAGTTGTAGTCCTCCCGAGCTCAACACCTCAGCCTGTGCCCACGTCAACCATAAGGCGTGCTTGCGAGCTCGTCCCGTCCATCAAAACAATCATGTTCACCCCAGCCATGCTGAAACAGATGGTTCAGGAGCACGAGTCATTGGAGCTCTTGTTTTCCTTGAGCATCGTCTTCTTCGCCGGCGCGCCTCTGGACGAGGAAATTGGCGACATGATTGCGAAACACACCCGTGTTCAGTGTGTCATCGGCAGCACGGACATCGGGACCGGCTATCCTATCCTTCTGAACGCAGATAACGCTGATTGGAACTGGCTCCGCCTCGAGGTCGACGTGCCTGGATCGAGCTGGCGGCTCGTCCACTTTTCAGACGACATGTACGAGCTTGTGGTGGACAGGAACTCTAGCACGCCGCTGCCATGGACCTACATCCATCCCGAAATGCAGACACATCATACAGCAGACTTGTTTCGCGAGCATCCCACGAAAAAGGGCTACTGGAGAATGTGCGGCCGAGCGGATGACTTTGTGAAGCTGGCTAGCATGACCAAGTTCAATGCCATCAGCATTGAAAATGCCGTAAACAGACATTCAGAGGTCGAGAGATGTGTTGTCGGTGGTGATGCGAGACACAGTACCTTTGTAATTTTGCAGCCTTCAAATAAGGACTACAGCAACAAGGAAGAAGCGCTGGAGAAGATGTGGCCCGGTGGAGAAGTAGCTAATCAGAGCATCTTCTCCGAAGCCAGACTGACAAAGAAATTCGCTATCGTAGCGGACGAGGACAAACAGATCCAAGTTACTGTCAAGGGTACAGCGCAGAGGAGAAAGGTATTGCAGGAATATGATGTCGAGATACGAGCCTTGTACAAGGATGATGGGGATCAGAGTTGAACAGGATCGCGTGGTACAGCGCATGCCTTGTTTCATATGCATCTCATACACCATGCTTGATTCTCTCACAGCACCTCGATAACGCGCTTCATCATCTCGATCACCTTTTCTTCCTCGAATCTCTGCGCCACAAGCTGCAGACTAATCGGCATGTCATGCACCTTGTCCGCGTCGTCTGATTGTGTTAGTGGTTCTCCATTATTGAGGGCAAAGATAAACTCACAATGATCCCTCACATATTCATCATCCTCACTCATGATCTCCCACGTTTCCGTCTCTTTGTCCACATTCTTGTCGACCTTCATACCGGTAGGGAACGACACGGCAGACCAATCGACTATGTTGAAGACACCAGTGTACGCCACATGCCTGAACTCGCCATTCGGCACGGTCGAATACGGCGTCGTTGGCAGCAGCAAACAATCGCACCCCAGCTCCCTCCACTGCGTCAACAGGTCGGTCGCTAATGCCGACCTCTTGGCCTGCACGTCCCAGTACTCTTGCACACTGAGCGCTTGCGCAGAACCATACGCCGCCATTTCCGGCCTGAATGGCTCCCCGGTAGGCCTGAGAATAGCCTTGAGACTCTCGCCTCCATCCGCAGTGAAGAAAGTACCAAGACACTGATACAGACCCTTATGCAATGTCGGGTCCCACGACAAAATCTCATGCCCGGCTCTCTGCAATTTCCGCACAGTCTCCCTCAACGCCCTCCGCACCGGCGGCGTAGGCATAACCATACCATCGCACTCCAGCACCGCGATCCTCATCTCCTGCGGCGCAGACACGTCCCGCCACGGGATCGGCACGCACTTCGGGTCCAGCAGCCACGGCTCAGCGCCCACTACGCTCGACGCGAACAGCTCCAGCGACGCGACGCTTCGCGCCATAGGCCCATTGACGCTATTCACCGCCTCCTGGCCGGCGAGACCAGAGCGCGCGCCGCCGGTCGGGAAGCGGCCGAACGACGGCCGCAGGGTGTAGATACCGGTACACGCGGCGGGGATGCGCAGGGAGCCGCCGATGTCAGTGCCGACGCCTAGTGGCGAGGCGTGGAAGGTCAGCAGCGATGACTCGCCGCCCGAGGAGCCGCCGGATGTCAGGGCGCGGTTGCGTGGGTTCGTGGTGCGGCCGAAGAGGTTGTTCACCGTCTCGGCGATCATCATTGCGGTCGGCACGTTGGTCTTCACGTAGTGCACTGCGCCGAGGATGGAGAGGATTTGTGGCAGGATTGACGTGCTTGTTGCGGGCTCGTCGGCCCAGGTCACGAAGCCTAGACTGCTCGCTACGCCGGGCAGTTGGAAGTTGTCCTTGAGGCTTATGGGGAGGCCGTGGAGGGGACCGATGGGCTTGCCGGTTGACTTGAGATGGTTGTCGAGTTCAGCGGCACGGGACATGGCGGTTGAGAAGAGGGTCTCCGAAAGGCAGTTGGTTAGCTGATGCGCGACGCAGGCGCGGTGGATGAAGGCTTTGGTCACGGCGAGGGAAGTCCATTGTCCGCTGTGGATCTTAGTGAGTAGTTCTGAGGCATCGGTGGAGGTGATCTCAAGTTCTTCGGCGGTGAAGAGGCCTGATGACTCGGGAAAGGTGGTTACGTCGAGTTGAGTATCAGGAGGAAGTTGTGATGGCGATAAACGATACTCAGATGGTATTGTGTCCAGCAAAGCTTGCTGCTTTGCCGAAGCAATGTCTTGCCAGGTTGGTGCCATGGTCGTGGTGTGTGAACTCTTGCGGTGTTGTCACGAGATGCGGTAGATTGTGAAAGGAAACGAACGTTGTTGTGGACGTGTATACCTGTTTTCGGGACACCGATATGAAGAAGTGGTTGGACCACGGTGACAGCAGATACAATGTAACCTTCCTAATCAGCCACCACTTCCTCATACGACTTGATGGACCGCTCAAGGGCGTTGAGTCGCATTACCGTGTCCAACGTATCGCGGCCATCTTCCGCGTGGGAACTATACGTGAGGGGTTGCAGGATGGTTTGCACGTACAGGACGGGGTTGATTCCGAGGCTGATATTTAGCGTCGATACCCCAACACTGATCCCTACCGCATCTGGTATCTCCATCCTTTTCAATCACACCTCGTGATAAACTCCTTCCTCCGTCCCCGCCCTTCTTATCACGACAACATGCACGCCAAGGTGCAGCCATCTCGTTGATATCTTGTGTATCTATATCAAATGCTGTCGGAGTAGCGCCGAAGCTCTCAGAGATAGCAGGTGCACATTTCGGAGGATGCGGTGCGATTGCGCTCGAGTACACGGCATTCTCAGCGATAGCCACATGCAGCAATACAGGTGCGCAATCCGATATCAAAGTCAAGCATAAGTCCACATGTTCGCGCTACGTTTCTGAGATACCTGTCTTTCATATCCACCCCAATTTGCTGGATCGGGTCTTCCCAAAATGGCTTTAGGCAAGAGACTCAAGGACTACTTTCGCCCGGGCGAGGGTGCACCAGGCGAGAGGGCACTGGTACAGAAGCTCGATTTCTTCATTCTGAGCTTCTGCTGTCTGATGTATTTTCTGAACTACCTTGATCGAAGCGCCCTGACCAATGCTTACGTCTCTGGTATGAAGGAGGAACTGAACTTCAGGGGCAATCAATTAACACAGATCAACACTGTCTTTACCGTCGGTACGCGAGAGTCGTCTTTGTACGATGATATCTGGTCTGATATTCTATAGGCTATACTATCGGGCAGATCCCTTCCAACATTGCACTTTACTACATCTCACCGAGGATCTTTCTGCCGTCTATGCTGGTTCTATGGGGATGCCTGACCATGATTACCGCAAGTGTCCACAATCCACAGTCCATCATGGCCATACGCTTCTTCCAGGCAATTGCCGAATCAAGCACCTTTGTTGGTACACACTACATTCTGGGTGCGTGGTATACAGAGCGAGAGCTAGGCAAAAGGAGCGGCATATTCACCAGCTCTGGTCTGGCAGGGACCATGATCGGTGGCTTCATCCAGACCGGCATCCATCAATCACTGAACGGCCGTCACGGCATATCTGGCTGGCGATGGCTCTTCATCATCGACGGCTTGCTCAGTTTTCCAGTAGCCATATACGGCTTCCTCCTGTTTCCAGACACTCCCCACAAGACTCGAGCGCCATACCTCACTGCTGCGCAACGACAGCTCGCCATCGAACGCATACCCGAGCACAAGGAGAAAGCACCCCTCACCTGGTCCTTTGTCAAGCGAGTTATCACCTCCAAGTACTGGTGGGGATTCACAGTCCTCTGGATGATCGCGGGAGAGACCGAGAGCTTCTCCAGTAACTCGTTGCTGTCACTTTACCTCAAAGCGAACCCTTTCCACAAATACACAGTCAGTCAGCTGAACAACTATCCGACGGGTGTGCCAGCCGTTGGTATTGTCTCGACGCTCTTCTGGGCGACCTTGACCGACTTTCTCGGCGGGAAGCGATATCTGGTCGCGTACTGGATTGGCATCACAGGCATAGTCACGTCTGCAATGATCCTGTCACCGAGTGCAACAAACGGGACCGTGTTTGCAGCATACTACTGGGCCGGCTCAGTCTATGCGTGTCAAGCTACCTTTTTCGCCTGGGCGAACGACGCTCTGAGAGGGCAAGAAGACAGTCTTCGCGCCGTGACATTAGCTAGCATGAATGCTTTCAATAACGCCATCAATGCTTGGTGGAGCATCGTGTTCTACTCAGCAGATATGGCGCCGTGGTTCACAAGGGGCATGTGGGCTATGATTGCTACGTCCATTGCGTTGATTCTCTGGGCGGCTGGGCTTACTTACATCACGTGGAAGGATGAGAAGAATGCACCTGCACCAGTGCTGAGGGGCCGAGAAGACTCGGTCGAGAAGGAGAGTTTCGAGCTACAACCGAAGGTCTGAGCTCGTTAGCCCTTTAAACGAACTGTTTGCTTGATATATCGTTCTGTTCCTCGAAATTGATGTTATGTCTGGATCCGAATGCAATGTTCGCGCACAGACCAGAAATGCTGGTGTGAAGTGAACATGAAATTCCGCCTCCAATGTTTTAATAGATGGAGTCACCAATAATATCTCAAAATGTCATCAATAAATTCAGTATACAACTCTCAACTCCCCATTCCGCCCAGCTGCCTGGCTTTCTCTCCCACGCGTCCAGATCTCTTCGTTGTTGGCACATATCACCTCGAAAAGAATGAAAATATCACAAATTCAGTAGATGAAGATGAAGCACCTGAAGAGCCCAGACCACAGTCTCGAAATGGTAGTCTGATATTATGCAAAATCGACGATGATGAGATGTAAGTGCTTTCGACGAATATCTCTCTCTCATCAGGAGTCTCCAATCAAAGCACAATAACTCGAGACACTGACAACCTCAGCACCACCATCCAAACCGTCACAACTCCCTCCGCTCTCCTCGACCTCGTCTTCCTCCCCTGGTCCGGCTACGAGCACATCTTCGTCACAGCGACCTCAACCAGCACGTTATCACTCTACACCCTCACGCCCGATCCAGCTCCAAAGATAAACCACATCTACACACACCAATGCACCGACACGTCGATCCTCCTCACAGATGTCGAAGCCCACCCAGATGTCCGAGGACTAATAGGCTACGTGACCTCGTCCGGTCTGGTATCGATAATCGAATTCAATCTCGACGTTCTTATAACCAACAACGAAACGGGTCAAGACATTCCTACGCACGATCTCGTGAGATACCACCACTCGTCGCCGTGCGCCGACGACGGCTTCGAGGCCTGGACGCTCGCGTTCGCGCCGCCGTCTGCACCAGGATCACCCGATGGCGAAGCCAGGACGGTGATAGGCGTCTACACCGGCTCCGACGACTCGACACTCCGCCGGCTAGATTTCGCGCTCGGACCAGACGCTGCTTCCTCGGCACGTTCTTCTCTCCAGGGCGCCACCGAGCGGGACGAAGACGACAGCGACGACGACGACGACGACGACGACGACGACGAAGACGACGACGACAAAGCCCAGTCCGCAACGCTGCAGATCCTAGACCGCCGCTCCCACGACGCCGGCGTCGTCGCCATCCTCCCCCTCCTCCCTCATCCGCACTCCCGCAGCGGCGAATACCTCCTCACAGGGTCCTACGACGACCGTCTGCGCGTACTTTGCCGCCCCTCCGGTGCCGCGACACCAGCGGTCCGCAACAGCGTGCTGGCGGAAACGAACCTTGACGGGGGCGTGTGGCGGCTGAAACTAATCTCCTCGTCCTCCTCCGACGCACAAGATGGCGCAAGTAGGTCCTGGACGGTCCTGGCGAGTTGTATGCATGCTGGAGCAAGGGTGGTGAGGATCACGCAGACGGTGGGCGAGGAGGAGGGGGTGGGTCAGTGGACGGTGGTGGTGCTGGCGAGGTTTGAGGAGCATGCGAGTATGAATTACGGGAGTGACGTGCAGCCTGTAGTCCTGCCGAGCCAGGATGAGTCCGAGGGAGTAGGGCAGCGAGAAGGAATGAGTGGAGCGATGGTGAAAGGGACGAGGACGGTCGTCAGTACCAGTTTCTACGACAGGCGGATGTGTCTGTGGCGGATCGATTGCTAGACATCATGGGCGTCGGGGTTATTGTGATATAGCATTACACAAGGGTCGTGGTCTCGTGAGAAAGAGGCTATGGACGCCGGTAATCATCTCACGCTGATAGTGTCTCCAGAGCGAAGGCTACCACGGGCCTCGCAGCCATCACAGCACGCTGCAGCATGAACAGAGATGTCCACATTGTCAGAAGCAGAGGCTGGAGACACTGTTGATCATCTCATGATTCATTTCATTATGCGGACTCATATCAAGCAAAAGGTATCAAAGCCAACCCAGCACAACTACTTGTTCTCAGTACTCGGCCCTCCAAAGTCAGGGAACGCCTCTGTTCTCGCCGCCTCCTAAGCGTTGGTGTAGTGGGCGCGCTCCGAGTCCTCGGCCTCCATCTGCCTCTGCTGCTCGGCCTCCATCTGCTGTGAGGAGATGAACGGCGTTGGCTCGCCAGCCTGAGACTGGTTGTCGTAGCTAGTCACGGATCCAGGGACGTGAGCCGGGGTCTGAGAGTGGACCGGGGCCTCGTCGGCGTATGTCTGCTCCTGGCTGTAAGTTGGCTCCTGGGCGTAACTCTGCTCTTGATGGTGGTGGTGGTGTTCCTGAGCCATCTGTCCGGGGACAGCGTTTGTTCCCAAGTTGCCTGCGCTGCTCTGAATCGGCGCGACGCTTGGACCCCAGTTGCGCAGCTCGTCCTCGGCCTCGTTCAGGATGTCGCGCGCGGCTTCCGCGTGGGGGAATGGCTGGTGCGCGTCGCCTGGTACGACGGGAGTGTCGTCGAGCATCTCGAGGAGTTGACGTGCGTGCTTGGCCAACAGAATCTGCTTCTCGGCGCGCTCGATGATAGCGGCGGTGTGTACGTCGTAGGCCTCCTTGAACTTTTGGCGCGTAATGTTGGTCAATTGCGCTTCGGCGACGAGAGATTGTGCCTCGGCGCGCACAAGCTCTTGCTCGAGTTGTGGGAGCTTGGTGGAGGTCGGCTCCTTGTACTTGAGCTTTTGGATCTCGTCGGAAATCTGGAGAGATTAGCATTGAGCTGTCGAGGTGGGACGCATGTGAAAGCAACATACCTTGGCCTTCTGATCGCGACTTGGCTGGACGGAGCTCTCAGTGTTACGGATCTGTTTGAGTATTCCTCTGCTCTCCTCCAAGTTGGAGGCGAAACCGTCTTCTTGTTCAGCGATCTCGGCAAGCAAGACACCGAGCTTGTCGGAAATGTCGGAGATGGCGTCGTCACCAGTTTCCTCACCCCAGTCGCTCAATTGAGAGGCAATGTGTGTCTGCTCTTTGGCCGCGGCCTCGTATGCGCCAATGCTGTGGTTCTGGGTCTTGATCAGGGCGTACAGCTTCTTGGAGAGGTCGGCTTGGCGGATTCCACGAAGAGAGGCCATGGTGAAGCGGTGCTTGGAGGAGGACGAATGGCTGGCATCGCCTCTTGGGGTCTGCTTCGACCTTACGGAGAGTGAGCGGTTCCTGTTACCCATTAGTGCGTGTTCAGCCAGCTATTGCGAGCCAGTGGCATGGACACTAGGGAACCTACATCTTGGCTGTTTCTTTTCTTGGACTGGTCGTGAGTTGTGTGTATGAAGTGGGATCTTCTCAGGGATCTGTATTATGTATAGTAGAATTAGGAGAGGTGAATCCGAAATCACACAGTACATGTAACTTAGGAGAAATCACCGTTTGGAATGTGAGACCACCTACGTCATACGTCATTGCTCTGAGCGACCAAATTCCGCCGCATCCATTCAGGGTCCAGCCCCGCGGTGAAATACTGTACATGTAGCAAGAGAGGGGGCGGCGAATTGGAAATCAATATCTACCTGTACTGTACCATGTTACACCGAGCATTGATTGCTTCAATCTGCTTTGTGTATCCACTGTCTGAGGATATCTACTTTGTAACGGACAGTTTTCTATAAGCCGCTGTACTCTGCGAAGTAGATGCAGTCCATGCTGTCGTACAGCTATAGCGCACTCCATGCACGTGGTAGCGATCGCGCCTTCCTGTTTCGACCACATGGCATCCAGATCAAGCAAAGCAAACTGTACTTCATACATTGATCCACATCAAACATAGACGATTCTCCTCTCGACCTCTACGGGTCCCCTGCCTTCAGTCACGACCGTGACCGTACGATCGCGCTCACTACCACGACCGCTATGCCTCTTCTTTTTCGGTAGATTCGAGCGGCCACTGGAATGTCTCGGTCCTGAGTGATAGTTCGATGTCCGTACTGGAGCTTGGTCGGATATGTATTTGTTCGAGCGTTCGGAGATGAGACACATTGTGTTTGTCTGGGGGTTGTTCCTGTTCTGCTCAAAGATGTGGCAGATAATGTGAGGCGCGCTCTGAAGTCTCTGGTCAAGTGTACGACCACGTGGGTGATAGCAATGAGAGGCTTGTTTTGCACTGGGCTGACTCAGCAGCCTCCCCGCCATGCTATATTTGGATTCTGGTATAAAACTTGTCAGTTGCGGCGACAACGTTGTGCAGTGGCGTGTCCGGCTTTAGCTGAGTATAGTACCTACTCCCCCAGCCATACCGGCGACACCGCTCGTATGCGACAAAAGCGTCCAACACAGCTGTGCTGTGCTCAGTCTTGCATGAGCATCAACGCTGCCGCAGCTCACAGAATCAAGGCAGTGAACGCCAAATTCACATGGTTTCTCTGACCGGCAACCAGCCATGTCTTTTTCGAGAGCTGACGAAACTCAGCTGGTATAGCTATTTCTTCAGTTCGTATGTTGAGCCTCAGGTAGGAAAGACATATAAAGGACTTCATAGCTCGCAGATTCCCAGTCCATTCCATACTCGTACTCAGACTCATCAAACACTCCCCTCTGCTCCAATCCATACAAGACACATCCTTGTACCACAGCAACAATGTACAGAACAACCATCCTTCTCGTCAGATTAACCATCCTGCTCTCCGCCCTGGTAGCCTTCTCCGTCGCCTCACCCCTCGGCCCTGGGCTCTCCCGTCGCGACAACAACGTTCCTTGGGTGACAATGACCTTCACTGGCGGTCCAGCATCATACACCTCGACCTTCCTTGCCAATGGACTATACAACAGCCTATCCTTCCCCGACGACCAGCTCAGCGTCTCCCAAATCTCAGCAACGGGCATTACTGATATCGCCCAAAACTGCACCTTTTGGGACGGAGCGACAATCATCACCAACGCTGAGTTTGTCGCCAACGCTGATGGAAGCCTTACAATGGGTCCTCCTGGTCCGATCACAGGCGTTTCTTGTGGTAACCCCGGCCAGTGTGCGCCTCTTTACGGTATGTCGAACGCGCTTCATATCAACGCGCTGCTGTACGTAGAAATGGAAGACTAATCATGATCATAGCTCAATGTCAAGCGACCCTCCCAAACCGACAGGAGGAGTTCCTGAGTTGCTGTGAGGGGTGGTGCCATGCTGGAGGACTCTGTCATCCTTTCTGATACTCCGTAGCGACGTATGGGAAGGAGATTGTTTGCTGTGGTGGAAGTACTGAGAAGGAATGACTGAGATGGGTTATGATATTATGTATATATACGTAATCAGAGAAATGTGTCAACACCAACCTCCGTTCGTCATGACTGTCGCTGCCCTTTTTGGGGATGCGCGTGCCTTGCAACCACAGCGATGAGACAGAGAGAGCAGAATCAAAGGGCCTAACATGATTGTATGACGGGAACTCAGACTTATCGACACAAGGCGTCGGTCTCAGTTCCGGGCGCTGCAGGAATCACAGTCTAGCTCAGATGCGAGTCTCGAGTAAGGTACATGTTACCATATTTGAGCAGCGACAATTGTTGCCGATCTGTCGGGTTCGGCACGGGTAAATAGATGGCTGCGGAGTAATAAATACAGTACCTAACCACACCTCATCTCCAATTTTGACTTTACTAGCTCACCGTCCGCTACCACATGCTACTCAATTGCAACTACACAATCAGATCACGCCTGACTGTTGTCGAATAGTGGTAACCAAGAGAGATGTTGGCAAGGTACTCCTACAATGGAGCCCGAATCGTTCTCCAGCGCGCTACACATATCTCGCGTCGACTGCTCGTCTCCTACTCAACAGTACCCATGACAGAGAGAGAACCAAGAGATAAGAATGATCAATACAACCCTGAGAGTGCCTCAAACTCAACGACGTCGAAAGCTGCGCGTATACAGGAAACGAGTCCTGTGCGAGGACAAGGACAACCCAAGAACTCGAAAAAACCACATCTCGATTGGAGGAGCCTCCATTGGACACCTCCGCCAGTACTACCCGAGAATTTGGCAGATTACCCTACAGCCCGTCAAGCATCGGAAACAGTATCAGAATTCTTAGCAAGATGCCCCCCGCTCGCATCAGCTGCATTGGGTCCCATGCTCATGGTACATAGTCCTTTTTGCAACCCGGTCTCAAACTCGTCAATAGCCGAACGTGGCGGAGCCGCTTTTGAGAAACGAACCGTCGAGCTCATGCGAGCTCACCGCGAGACCCGGGATAGACTCTACAGAGAAACGCGAAAGGAGGAGTTCCCAGAAAAGCTCGCTCCGCTTCAAGCGAAGTTGACAGAAGATGTCACACAAGTCGCAAGGGAAGAGGGCGTGCTCGGTGGCAAGGTAGGTCATATTATCGTCTAAAGCGTTCCGTTCTATGTTGATGCTCTCCAGTGGTCAGTGCGCCTAGAGGAGGAGGAAGTACATGACGTATGGAAGACAGTCGTCGAACGTGTGCTTGAAGGCCGACTGGGCACCGGTGCAAATCTCTCGACCATGAAAGACCCAAGGAAACGTACTCGTTGGTTATGCATCGAGACCAAGGACTGGACAGATGAGGCAGATGTCCGGCATATCCTTAACGAACTCGTCCGGCTGAAACTGCATAGTCCCGAAGATGGTGGCATTTTCTACACATGCCACTTTTGGGTCTACCTCATGGTCTTCTCTGCGACGGTGCAAAAAGACGTCTACGACATCTACAGAATCGGGCCAAATAAGTACTCCAGTGTGATAATGTTGCGGAAGCACGAGGAAGTACCTGGTAGTCAGGACACCGTTGGTGAAGATACTGTCCAGATCGTAAGGAAGGTTACAACGAACCAGCCTCGCGTACGGAGGGTTTTGGCCCTCAAAGGTGGCGTAAAAAGATCGACTACCAATGGCCGGAATTCTGGGTCTCGAAGACGGGACAAACCCGCAAAGGAGAGGCGAGTGTAGCACTTAGCGGGTATACATATCAGGAACATGAGTTATGAGAACAACTTGCAACCACAAGAGTGCTACGCATCTATAGCAGTACAATGAAAGTCATTAGCCGAGCTCCATATCGGATCGGCCAGCTCCGACACCGACGGCGGGCCAGGTGCGGCTAAATTTGGATCGTCAGGGTCATGTCAAGGAAGCTCCATGATAGCTTGAGGCACTCGAATATTCATCGAGTAATGGCTTCTCGAAAACGTGTCAGACCAAACGCTCAAGCTTCGGGAACGTAGACTCGAGGAGTCAATTCTCTTCTAGACCGAAACGAGATCCAAGTCCCTCGAAACGGAGTACATATCATCTTCAACGTCCCCCAGATGAAGAGGTAAGACTTTAGACCTTGCCATTATCATCCACCCGCGAAATTGGAGGGTCACTGTAGGTTCTCTCCGCATCACTCTTTACGTCGGCCAGCATAGACCGCGTTGGAGAGCTCTACCGAGCAGTCTTGAACACAACAGACATGGCTTCACTCGCAACTAGCTCGACCAACGAAGAGGTATTAGTCATTGCCTCTTCACGAGCAGTCATCGATGAACAAACCACACCGGCCACCATTGTCATATCCCCAACAACTGGCAAGATATTGGAAGTCCACAAATCAGTCGTTCCAGCATCATCGTTCCGGAGCGGCACAAGCTATACCGACTACTCTCCGCACATTCTCCTTCCCGGTCTGGTAGACGCACACGTACATCTCAACGAGCCAGGAAGAACGGAATGGGAGGGTTTCAATACTGGAACACAAGCTGCGGCCTTTGGAGGTGTCACTACCGTCATTGATATGCCACTGAACGCCATACCTCCCACGACTACCGTAGCAAACCTGAAAGAGAAGATCGCTGCTGCACAAGGAAAATGCTGGGTCGACGTTGGGTTCTATGGAGGACTCATACCGGGAAACGAGGCAGAGCTCAAGCCTCTGGTCAAAGCTGGCGTTCGAGGGTTCAAGGGATTCTTGATCGACAGTGGTGTACCAGAGTTCCCAGCCGTCTCTGCCGAACACATCACAAAAGCATTCCAGGAGCTGGCAGACGAGCCGACGACAGCCATGTTCCATGCCGAGATGCTACCACCCATCACAAAGTCCGTCGGAGACGATGTCCAAGTATCCGAGCCACCGCTTCAACCATCAGGACCTCTGAACCACTACCGGACTTTCCTCGACTCGCGACCATCATCTTTCGAAACCTACGCCATTCTCGAGATCCTCAGTCTGGCACACCTGGCCCCAAAGCTTCCACTACACGTTGTCCATCTCTCCGCCGTCGAAGCAATCCCGCTACTACGTGAAGCACGAGCGAAAGGCATACCTATCACAGCAGAGACATGTCCGCACTACCTCTCCCTCGCCGCCGAAGCGATCAAGCACGGCGACACTCGCCACAAGTGCTGTCCACCAATCCGCGACCAAGCGAACCAAGATGGCCTGTGGTCAGAAATGTTGCGGCCAGACAACAGCTGCATCAAGACCGTCGTCTCCGACCACTCGCCCTGCACACCCAATCTCAAGCTCCTGCCAACCGACGTCCCAGGCTCCGTCAGCACGTCCTCAACCCAGGACCCGGGCAACTTCTTCACCGCCTGGGGCGGCATCAGCAGCGTGGGTCTCGGCATCAGCATCCTATGGACCGACTCCAGCTCCCGCGGCTTCACGATCGAAGACGTAGTACGTTGGTGCTGCGTGAACACCGCCAAGCAAGTGGGCCTGGAGCACCAGAAGGGCAGCCTGGCGGTGGGTTTCGACGCGGATATCGCGGTCTTTGACGACGAAGCCGAGTTCGTCGTGCAGCCTAGCACAATGCTGTTCAGGAACAAGTGCTCACCTTATCAGGGCAAGGTGCTTCGAGGTGTGGTCAAGGAGACGTGGTTGAGGGGACGGAAGGTGCATACTAGAGACGGTGGATTCGAGAAGGGTGAGCCGGAAGGACAGTTGTTGTTGGAGCCTAGACGGTAGATCGCATCTCATAGACTACTACACATTGAATCAATACCATTGGACAGCTGAAACCCTTGGCATTCGGACTCTACTTTGTCCTTCCTCGACATGTCCTATGCCCATGCCTGTTTCTTTGTGAAGCTTGACATGTTACTTCTACACAACCACGGTCATGGATTGGAAACAGCCTTGAATTCCATGGAACCAGGGCACGCCACCATTCATACTTCAGCAAACACTTCAGCAGGCATTTTAGTAGACAATCAATCAGACACTTTTAGCAGACACTTCACCAGACACTTCAGTGGACATCTTAAGTAGGCACTTCGCCATATGCCTCGGTACACACCTTACCACATACTTCATCGTATGACTCGTCGTGAACCTTACTACACACAAAGATCGCATAGTCATAACCTGTGATTGGACAATGTATCTGCACTACCATAAAATCATGAACGTCCCAGTTCCAGCATCCCTCAGAACACAGGAGAACCGATCACGGAATCCATTCCCATGCTTCCATGCCGCAAAACCCTTAACTTGACAAAGCACTTCTGCGGCGAATGTGTCAAAAAGTCCTCGGCCTCGTAGCCGCGAAGCGGCTCCGGACACCGCTCGAACTCAAAGTTCCACACCAGCTGGATGAGGAGGATCTTCAACTCGAGATAGCCGAGTTTCTTGCCTGTTCGCATGTCAGTATTGAGGAATCACGAGAATGCATGGGGGGCGACTCTTACCGAAGCAACCTCTCGGTCCCAGTCCGAATGGCGTGCTTGGACCGGCGTGGAAGTCGAAGACCGTCCTGCCCTTCTCGTCTTGCTTGAGCCATCTGTCTGGTACCCAGTCCATGATCCCGTCGGGATTCCACGAGCCCGTTCTGTTCTTCGATTCTTGCGACGTTTTGCTTCTTGTACTCTCCTCAGGTGGTGCCCAAGGTGACACTACGTCGACGCCGAACGAGTTACTCATGCAGAACACATCAGTGCCGGCCGGGATGTGGTAGCCGAGGACCTGGGTATCGACAAGAGACTTCCGAAGCGCACCTGGCGTTGTGTGGGCGAGCCGCAGACTCTCCTCGACAGCGGCGTCGAGATATGTTATCTGTGCTTTGACGAGGGCTTGGGTCGTTGGTCTGCCGTTTTTGGCGAGATCGCCGACGAAGTAATCATTGATTGCCGCGCGCAGCTTGTCTTGGTAATGCGGCGAATCGGCCAAGAATTTTACGATCCAGGAAAAGGTCGCGGCACTCGTGTCGTTGCCGGCGATCATGAAACCCGTCAGTTCGTCTTTGGCGTTTGGCGAGTCGTACTCTGGCTCCCTGCCTTCTCTGTCTGCGGCCTGCTTCTCACGGTACACGAGGTTGTCGACTCCAGAATTTATGCTGGCTTCGGTTGCTGTGGACTTCAACATGCGATCTTTGGCGTCTTGAATGCGTTCTTGCACTAAGCGATTCTTGTGCGCCACCGCCTTGCGGTATTTGGTTGATTGGCGTTCCCACCAGTGGGCCAAGAGGGGAAATGGCGATACCGCAGCTGGCTGTATAGCCTTGGTAATGGTGATGAGGGCCTCGTAGTCTGCCGGAACTGTGGGAGCGGGTATGACCACTGGCGAATCTAGATCTGATGGAAGCTCAACCTCGTCAAGGCGTTTCAAGAAAGACGAATGTGTGTTGAGTGTTCCAATTTCGGAACCAAAAGCTATTGCCCAAATTCCATCCATGGCAAAGTGTGCGATATCCTCGAGCGCCTCGAAGGCGTGTCCGTTTGCTAATCTCGCCTTCTCAACCCAAAGTTCGACGACATCCTGGGAGGTCTTGACAACATGGGGGCCTGCTACTTCAGTCAAGAATCTGTTAGACATGGTATCCATCAGGAGGCGGCGCTGCTTCTTGAATTTCTCGTCTGTTTGCATACGGATAGTGTGGTTCGGAATGGTGCCCGCAAACAGATCACCAAAAAACTTTGATCGATCAAACTCGTTGGTCCGTTTGGTCTGGATATCTTGTCCTTCACGAATGTCGAAAAGAAAGACGATGGGTTTGCCAAAGGGTCTGATGAATAGTTGAATCATTGGCGAGTTGAGGTTCCCAGCTTGAATGCTCGCCCAGTCCCAAACGGATTTGTGCTTTCTAAAATGACCCAGCATACCAAGGGCGTCTCCGAGTATTGTGTAGGCAGATGATTTGTTATGTGGAATTCCTGGTATAGGTTGTTGCACCAGCGACTGGTGAATCAAATAGCCAATGGCCAGGACCGCGGCTCCGATGACAAGCGTCGACATGCTCGGTAGATTGTCCATGGTGGACAAAGAATGATAATAGCAGGGATCTGTTCGGCTGATCTCTCGCCAACGATAGTTAAATGAAGGCGACGGCAATGAACAGTCGTGCAATGATCTGTTGCCTCCGAAGCGGCACGGCAGAGCTATAAGGGATACTTGGAACTGGGTTTAAGTGAACCACATCATACAAGAATGACATGTTTGCGCTAGAATACCAACATTGTATGCTTGTTCGCGTGTTTCGTGTTGAGACGCGTCTTCGAGACCGTTGTGGATTCGTCAACGGTCGTTCAACTCAGTGACCTACCTTGCGAGTATCTAGCGGAGAGACGGGGGGAGAGTCGGTCTGCATAGTTGATGAATAGCAATTAGCAGATCGTCGCCTTGTAATATCCACATCCATGTCGTGACTGACAAGTGGTGGGCATACATCTTGACTGATCGCAACTGAGTGAGGTAGCTACCGCCGAGACCTAGGACTGGAGAGGAGTTATGGACCTCGTGCATAGTTTGAGTGGGGAGTGTCTGTTCGTAAGACAGAGTTCGTACTAAGAGCGACCGGTTTACTACTACTGAGACCTTCGAGACCTGGAGTTTGGCGGCTGATAACGGCAACTTCAGCAGATTACTATCGGAAACTTCTGATAAGAGCGATTGGTCGGTTCGTTTTAAGCGTACGCCAGTGGCTGCGCCGCGCGTGGTATAGACCGCGCGCCCGAGTAGCGCGAATTCAATCTCTCTGTTCGTTCAGAACGAACCGTAGGCCAGATTAACTAACTCGATTATCAGCCTTAAGCTGCTGACTAATCTCTATTCTCCCTTGCTACTATATACTTCACGTAGTTGACCTACAACTTCTTTATCAATATAACAACTACCTTTCGCTCCAAACGAACAGCAGCAACAATGGCAGACTACACGGAGCATAACGTTCGTTTACAATGAATGACGCCTCTTCAGAGGTTCCATCTCGTATGGAGGATTAAGCTCGCTAAGGCCGATGAACAGTTCGTCAATAACGAAGCGTAGCACAAAGGTTCGTTACTAACGAAACGTAGAACTAAGAACAGGATGCACGACTGGCTCCAGATTTATGGCCCTCAGCTGGTTCGAAATATGGTTGATCCAGACATTACCATAACTGGCTAGTTGGTGATGGAGGAGCAAGAATTCGAGCCATGGTTCTATCTTAGCGAACGGTACTTCGAGGCAGACGAACTGGTTGCTTTGTCTTAGTGCTTCTCTTACGCTACTATAAACAAGATGCCAATGACTGGTAAGTCTTTGTCTTTCTACATGGACGAATCGTCGTTCGTTACTAATGAACTGTTAGTTAAAACAATTCCAGTCAGTGCTAATGATAGAGTCCGCTTATGCTGCGGTTACGACTACTATGTACTTTATTATGAACGAATGGTCGTTCGTCGCTAACGTACTATAGGAGTCTGTACTCGAGGCTTGGTTGGTACTTAACTGCACACTGCCAGACTTTACTGAGCTTTCGCCTATAACGAAGCACACATTGCTTGTGGTGTTTAAGGCAGCTGCTAGGTATGTTACGTCTAAGTCGAACCACAATTCGTTATTAACGAATGTAGGGCTCCTATAACCTTCGACCTTATCCGTCAGAGGCTCTATATAGATAATGAGTCTTATATAGGCTATTAGCTCATTAGGTAGGAGGAGTTTGTGGCTGGTCGTTCGTCCTAGACGAAGCACACTTAAGGAAGTTCATTCTTAACGAAGCATGACATGATTATATGATTTATGAAGCAGAGATATCTAAGCAGTTCGTCCTTGCCGAACCGTCAATAATGAATTGACCTTACCTTACTGTTGTTGTCCTTCCCATGACTGATAATAGTTCGTCTTATGCGAAGTCCGATTGACAAAAGCAGATGCTCTTAATGGAATAGAGTAGCCGTGCTGTTCTATAAAGGTTAGAGGTTGATTCGCTAAAAACGAAGGCTACTATGGAGCTAACGAAGGGAATGGCGGTAGTGGCTATGTAGTCTAAGGAATTTGGTGCTAATTCGGTAAGAACGATCGATAAATAGGCGGAGGAGGCATGTGCTACGGTAAAAACGAATAGGGCTATGGTAGATGGCCTAGCTATTATTGACTAGGGTAACTATAATTGTTCTGAACGAATACAACTGGTGGTTAAGGGGCAGGCTGAATTGTTTGAAGGTTCGTTAACGACGAAGGACGCTACGTCTACAACGAAGCCTATAAGAGAGGAGTAGCTTGGTGTGAAGGAGTTGCTTAATGATTCGTCGACGGCGAAGGACGCTATGACTATAACGAAGCCTAGGAGTAAAGAGGTCTTTACTAAGAAGGAGTTAGAGTCGTTATGAACGAAGCGCTGTTGTTCTGGTCTATAACCTTAGCCAATAAAGGTCCTCGCTTCGTTAATGTAAGACCTTCACCTTTACAGTGCATCCTTTGTTGTGGACGAGTCTAAATTGTTGTAGGCTCCTGTAGGAGTGGTAATTCAGTCTTAACGAAGTCGTTACCTCGATTTATCTACCAGTGTGGATGGAAATCTGCTCGCTTGAGTCTTCGTCTAGACCGAATGATATTCATAAGCTCATGGTAGTAAGGTAACCCTATTGTCGTCCTGAACGAATTAGTACACTTAAGCCAAGTATACTACTCTCCTTTCTCCTATGCCTTTCGTTGCTAAAGAAGCTTAGCCTCTATAAAGGCAACCTGCTTCGTCAGTTCCGAAGCTACATAGTGCTAGACCTGTCGAGTGATCTGATGGTACAGTTCCTTTCGTTGGAAACGAGCATTAGTAAGTAGCTCGTCCTGTGCTTTAGAGGCATAGGTATCCTTATAGTTATTCATCAGGTATAGCACTACCATTCGTATAAAACGATAGATGTCGTGATTGCCGTTCGAATCGAGCCAGTGCTTAAGCGTTGAATGTGCACCTTCTACTCGAGACGTTATTAAGTTGCCAAAGTGAGCAACCTTGTTCGTCTAGAACGAAACGCACTTCTCCTTATACATCCACTATTGTCGATCGAGGTATTTTACACCCTCTAGCCAGAGCGTTTCTAACGCATCGTAGTTCGTCTTGAATGCTTCCTCTGTTATAGACTGAAGTATAGTGTGGAAAAGATTATAGAACTTGATGCAATCTTCGTTGTCGACGTACGACCTATCTGCCGTTCGTTTCTAGCGAAAGGTATTTCGAGTATACGCGAGTACGTCCTTTCCTTAGTGCTATGTACAGATAAGCGTTAGAGTCGAAGGGAAGACCGTTCGAAGCGCACGAATTGTAGCATAAGCTCGATTAGTTATAATCACTGAAGGCGGCGTAATTCGTTCCTGGTGAAGGAGGGTTCAGAGATGACGAAGCACCTACTCAAAGTTCTCTATAGACTTAGCTGGCAGTAGGCAGAAACCTAAGTATATTAACTTGTTCTGGCTAGTAACTCCAAGAAGGTTAAGTAAAGGCTTGTTATACTAGTTCGTCTTATACGTACAGTCCAAGACAATCACATTATGATGCTGGCAGAAGAGTGAAAGACCTTCGTCAAGAACGAGCAGAAGGTGATAAAGGTGCCCTTCTTCATCTTGATCGTAGCGAAATTTGTATAGACCATTCGTTAGAAACGTAATAGTGGCTTACATCTTCGTATGACTAGATTACTCCTCTTCGAAGTGACTAGCACGGACGTTGTAGATGTCGCGTTTCGTTATAGGCGTATTAGGGTACTCCTTACGGATTAGAGCAATCGAACGAGAGGGGGTAATTCCAGTATCTATATGGCTGTTTAGGAGCTAAAGAATCGCTGCTATTCGATGGCGACGACGATGGATTGGTAGAGTAACGTTCAGTATAGACGAATGGTTGTGCTGATGGACATTTAGCCTAAAGCTGATCGACCAAGACGAAGCATTAGGGTTAGTATCATCGTCCAGAACGATGTAGAGTCTTATCGGGCATTGTAGTTTCTTTGATCGTTTATTACGAAGCCTCTCTGATTCGTCTATATCCATCCTTCGTCCAGCACGAGAGCAGACCATTCGTTTCTTGTATAGTATTTTGGGCTCTAACTTCGTCTACCACGAACCATTGAGACTTAGCTTAACCCAAGCTCTTCAGACTAAGTAAGGAGATAGGTCTTAGCCTCGTCAAACGTTAGGAACGAACGCTTATTAGGAGCTTTAGTGCGTAAGAATTCTTCTACATCCTTAGAGGGAGATCGTTCGGTTTAATTAAGGTGTAGTTCGTTAAGGGCGGTAGGCAGTTCGTTAGCTACGGATCGTGGGCTGTCTAGGTCGAGGTTAGATGGTACATCGATATAATCGAGAAGCTCATCATCGAAGCTACGTTAAGTGGCCATTATTGCTATAGTTCGTTATAGTTGAATGTGTTTTCGTTGTAGGCGAATAATTTGTAAGGAAGAGCGCGTATATAACGCGGCGGACGCGTTAGTATAGTAAGCTAGGCACCCCCGCTTCGTTCTGAACGAAGCGGTAACCAGATAGTATACTTAATGCTGATAATATAACCTAGAGCAGTATTAGCTGCTACGACGTGGTTGTTGTCCTTCTTATAGATTAACAAGGAGATTAGGAAGGTATCCTTCTTAATATATATAATATATAAGAAGGATAACTACTACTACAATACAATCTCCTCTAACGCTTCGTTTTGAACGAATGATCTCCTTAGACGCTTCGTTATGAACGAGGCGTCTAAGGAGATCATCTAGCTAGCTTATATGCTTTAAGCTAACTAGCCAGCTAAGAGAACTTGACTGGAATTAATACAATTCATTTGGTCATAACGAAAGTTAGGGACTTATGGAGGAGGGAGAATTGTCAATTACTGCCGTTCGCTTTGAGCGAAGGCCTAGGTATCTAGTATACAAAAAATCATTATATCTCATGCTTCGTTAAAAACGAATCGTAGCTCCTTTAACTGCTTTTCATTCCATACCATCATTCATTAGAGATAAACAGCCAGATCGCTTAGCTAGACTTTCGTTCAGACTGAACGGCAACTACTCACTATCTACCTCATCATCAGTAGCAGCCTTTCTCTCCTTCTTTCTGTCTGAACGGCGCTAAAAGTAGTCCAGTTCTTCAGGACCGAACGGCAGGAGCTTAACCATCTCATCAAAATCCCAGTCACCACTATGATTCGTTAGTATCGAACGACACTTCGTTAAAACCGAACCTACTAAAGGGACTTCTAGAGAATCATCAAGTTATGCTTAGACTGACTAGTGCGCTTGATACTCTCCTACGCTTCGTTAGGATGGAACGGCCAATTCGTTGAAATCGAATTCCACTTACTTTGAATCCATTGCTATAGAGGTATAAGTACATCTCTAAGGTGGACTCCTACGGTTCGTTAGCGGCGAATCGGTGATACGTTTAGAACGAATGGCACTTACTTAAACTGGGCAACTATAAGTAAGGTAGTCGTCATCTTTATCTAGACTAATGGGGAGATCTGTCATTCGTTAGTAACGAATGGGGAAGCGGTCGTTCGATTATAACGAACCGGCGTCGTTCTTAGGGTGGCCAGCTTTGCCATCAAAGCAAGAGATGCACTAAGACATAGTGAAGCTACGATTCGTTAGTAACGAACTAAAAGCCAGCCATTCGATTAAAACGAACTTAGTGTTGCTATAGAGGAAGAATTGTCTAAAGTCCTCCTCGTTCTTTAAAAACGAATCGCGTTAGGTGGCGGGCTTCTAGGGTCCATATTTGGCGTAATAGGCATCCATTTTGTCCTTATCGCTACGATTCGTTAGCGACGAACAGACAGTCAATGGTTCGTTCAATATGAACGCGCGGCTGGCCTTGGTGTACTTCTTCTTAAAGTATGCGTCATAGCAGTTAGCGATCTTGACCTTCGTTCTGGTCGAACCGCCGTTCTTGCTGGACGAAGCAGGGGAAGACATGTTGCTAGTGATTCAGATTAGACGAACGGCAAAGGAAAAGCAATTTTTCTACAAAAACACGATTCGTTAATAAAGAACGCGTAAAGGAAGATACTCACAAAGCTCAATTCGAGCTATACTTACTAGTTGCTATAAGGAGAGAAAGAGAGGAAGGTTGGAAGGAGCGAGCTGAATATATAAACTAAAGCTGCTAAGGCTAGGTAGCAACGCTAAGTCACCAGCCGCTAAGCCTTAGCATGACTCATAGCTGCTGCCTAATTACCCCTCACTGAGCTATCTGGTTCGTGCCGCCTGAACCGCCTGCCCTTCTGTTCGTCTATGTCGAATGGGGAAAGGCTCGCGCGCGAAGTTTCCGATAGTAGATCAGTGAAGTTGCCGTTATCACTCGCCCTGGAGTTTGTTCAGAGAAACAAAAGATGTGGCAGAGCAAACCGTTGGGGCTTCAAGCTCGACGTTGGCAGTATTCTGGCACGCAGGAGAGGATCCCAGCCATGTGTATGAGCATGCCTGTGAGTGATTGGGAGTAATAAACCAACAAACTAATGGTTTGATCAGAAGAAGAAGAGAACTCTGTTGACTTGAAGTTGTGCCGTGCATAAGAGAACACGTGACATACCCGAGTTCGCCTAATCGCCGAAGCCCTGAGCCGAGGTTTCCACATTCGGTTAGGCGGTCAGCACCGAACTTGCGTGCTGAAATCTCCTAGTGTGCCGCAGTCTCCACTCCTTCTCCTCGTTCCTTCCATGTTCTATAGATGCCGTGGCTGCTCTCCGTTCATGCTACCTACGTACTGTATTTCCAGTCCACGTGGGCGGTTCGAATCATCGTGCATCAGGTCATGCCGACACGTTACAAGGCAATCGCCGGGCTGTCGAAGCTGCCAGGTCTGGAAAAGCAGCCCAAGCCGACTAAGGTACTCATGACTTGATGCGGCTCAAAGAGGCTGACTGTACAGATACACCTTCGATTAGCTATGGCCGTGGCAGCAGCTCCCGGTTTATCTTCGTATCTGCTACACGGGACTGCAAGTAAAGAAGGATCACGGTACAGTAAGGTACGATCCTCCTGCTCATGTTCACTGACGGAGATGAGCGGTCCAAGGCAATTTCGAAGGATCATCAAGCACAGCCTTATCTATCTCAAGCACGTTTCTTTGTGTTCCAAACGATCAGGTTAGCTGTACCTCCTACTTTGACTCAGCGGGACCCGCAGATCGACGTTCGCTCGTTAAAACATACCATCATCCGTCGAATGATTTCAGGTTGGCCGCAAGGGTTTCTGAATCATTGTTCTCCCCTATCTATAAGCGTAAGCGTTGGTGGCGTGCAATCTATCACATCTGCGACTAGACCAATACTGGCTGAAGCCGACCCATCGTCAGCTGCTCTCGGGGTGCTACCCACCTGTTCAGACCTCTTTCTTACACCAATTCAGCCATTATGGCGGCAACAGAAACACGGCAATAGAAGCATGTCACTGACTGGCCTTCCAATCTTCTATCCTTGAAATGTACATACCTTTTTCTCTTTCGTCTTTTTCACTCCTTATGCGCTATCATGTTTGATTACATTATTATTGGGGCAGGTGAGTCAATCCTCAAGCCAGATCAAAAGTGCATCTTCTAATCATCACCCGCAGGACCGGCGGGCCTCTGCGCAGCAAAGACCATATTACAATGCGAATCGACTGCTAATCTCATTATTCTGGATGCTGTGGGTTGAGCATACGATCACACTCCCACGAATACTGACAGACCTTCCTCAGAACACATCAATCGGCGGCGTCTGGGCGGAGAACAAACTCTATCCTGGCCTCAAGACTAATAACCTTCATGGCGGTATCGACTACACCGACTTCCCTATGCACGAGGGCTTCGGCATCGGTACGGACCAACATGTCACTGGTCAAGCCATGCATAACTATGTCGAGGCCTATGCACAAAAGCACGACCTCATCAACCGAATACGATTCTCTACCGAGGTCAGAGAAGCATCGCAACTATCGACAGGATCAGGCTGGAGACTGGTCATATCAACGCCTGATGAAGCCGTGGTCGAGACACGCAAACTAATCGTTGCCACCGGCGTGACCAACGAACCACACAGACCATCGATCAAAGGTTCCGATCACTTTGCAGCTCCAAATTTTCATTCGTGCGAGATGGGTCAATATCACACTCAGATCACCCACAATCCTTCTGTTCGTACAGTTGCTGTACTTGGCGGTGGCAAGTCCGCGTACGATGCCGTGTACCTTGCTGCAACCCATGGCAGAAATGTCGAATGGATCATGCGCAAGTCAGGCAAGGGTCCCGCTTGGGTATTTCCCGCACATACACATCTCGGTCCGATGAAAGTCAGACGAGAGGTACGCAAGACCCGCATCCAAGCAGCTATCCATAACTGACTACAGACAGAAACTCTCACTTACCCGTATGGTCTCATTTTTCAGCCCCAGCATATTCTCTGACGGTTTTACGTGGATCAGGCGCTTCTTCCATAACAATGCTTGGGGCAGGATGATCACGAAGCGGTTCTGGATACAGATTGGAGCCGCCACGCTTGCTGACTGCGGCTATGCTAAGCACGACACGACCAAGGTGCTCATACCGGAGACAAATCCCTTCTTCTACGGAACCGCTTCTGGTGTCTTGAGCTACGAGACCGATTTCTTCCAATACGTCAGATCTGGTCAGGTGCGCATCCATCGCCAGGATATCTCGCATTTGTCACCAAAGACGATCCACTTGGCAAACGGAGAGATGCTATCCGTCGATGTTCTCATCACAGCAACGGGCTTCTCAGCCAAGCCCACCGTGACATTCACACCGTCAACAACCCACTCCGATCTCGGGCTCCCAAGCACGCAACTAACGAAGTCACAACGCGCATTGTGGGAAGACCTCATGATAAAAGCAAGTCTACGCATCGAGCCTCGCTTCCCCCATTTCCTAGTAGCCCCGTTCACCAGCGCCTTCTCCTCCGACAAACTGCAATACAACCCCGGCATTGATGACGACATGCGCTATACACCCTGGCGCCTCTACCGCGGCATCGCTCCTCCGGGTCTGACATCACGCGCCCAGCACGATCTAGCGTTCATCGGCATGTTCTCGAATATCGCAAACACACTCCGGCTGGAGCTGCAATGCCTCTGGGCATACGCCTACCTGGACGGGCGGATCGACATCGACAGACACGGTGTGTTCGACGAGACGGCCCTGGTGGCCCGATGGGCCGAAGCAAGGAGTCCGTTCGGCCACGGGCGCTATTTTCCTGATATCGTCTTCGATCAGTTGCCCTACTTCGACACCCTACTCCGCGATCTCGGGCTGCAGAGTCGCCGCAAACAGACGTGGTTCAGAGAAATTTTTGAGCCGTATGAGCAGCAGGATTACAGGACTGTTGTTCCTGAGTGGCTTGCGATGCAGCGGCGTGCTGAGAGTCCCGTCGACTTGAAGGCCTTGATTGCGTGATGTGGCGTGGTGATTTTGCTTCGCTACCTTTTCTGAGCGTATTTAGCGATGTTACTATTTCGTAGACCGGCGTTTGTATAGACCATTGTACATATGTGTGGTGTGATGAATAATACAGTAGCTCTCATGGGTATCTAGTCGCTGGTATAACAAAAGCCGAATGACTGCGGATAAAGCTCATTTCGTACCACTCAGGTAAGCACCTAGAGTTACCTGTTTTCCACCGTTCAATACGTCTCGGCTGGAAGCACCTAAAGTTGCCTATTTCCTACCCTCCAACACGTCCCGGCTGGAGTAAATGCTCGCCTTGAGCCCATATGAATTGTTCGAGTTGATGCCAAGGTAGGTGAAAGCATCACACTTGTAGTAAATACCATTGCCTTCTCGTGGACACAAACCAAGCTCAACCAGCTCCTCAAGCACCCGGCGAACATCACCTTCATCGGAAAAGTCCTTGGTGTAAACGCAGATGAGAGCACGTCCACGTCCTTCAATATCGTCTGTTGGTCCAGTTGCCACCTTGGCGATATGACCAAGCCTGTTCTGAATGACACCTTCGACGACGATCTTCCATGTCCGAGAAATCTCTTTTTCCTCAGGAAAGAGCATCCACTATCAAACCATTAGCCATTGCGTGATTCTTCCCTACAGAATGACCAACTTTGCCGCAGACGGCATTTTCTTCTCTGGCTACGGCTAGCAGCTTGTCTCTCAATACTGTCCTCAGAGGGGTGAGCTTTCGAGTGATAGTGCCCTTGGCCTTGCCTTTCATCTCGTCCTGGATGCGTCTTTCGGTTCGCAGATATGTGTCAAGAAGCTCTTCGCAACGCTCAGCACAATGATCAGTAAAGTAACCAGTCTCCCGATCGTCTTTCCTGCGCTCAGCCTCAGAATTGGGATTGTATACCCACAGCCAAGGTCCTAAAGTATCGGATGACAACGGCGGACATCGATTGACAAAGTCTTGAGCTGACTCTGAAAGCTGCCAAGCATCTGGGCGGTCCTTCATCGGGTTGAACTGTTCTGTAGACAACGGCTTTGTCTGAACAGGCGACGTGCGAGATGTACGAGCGAAGAGGTTTGTGCTTTGCGCGACCTGCCATCTTCCGACAATCTCTGCATCTGACGTCTGACGGAGTCTCTTCTCATATCGACGTCTTGTTGACAACTCCCCTGCATCCTGTTTAGTCCAGCGTATCACGAGACTCGCCCATTCAGCCTCACCGACGAAATCGGACTCTTCAGAAAGCGCATCGTCGTTAGACATTGTGGACGAAGCTGAACGCAACTGTGTTGGACTGTGCAGTGGCTTCAGGAAAGGTGATTACGAGCATCGAACGAGGGGACAAATCGCGGAAAGAAACGTCTTGTAAATGCAGACCGAGATGGAAGTAATGCAGTAATTGCAGTTTCGCTTAGCCTTGGAGCTTCGTCGGAGCTCGTATGTCTGTCTTTGGAGTGAGGAGAAGAGGTCTACAATGCCTCACATGACCTGATGCTCGACTGAGAGCTGACCGCGAATATACCAGTGAAGTATGACCTGGTAGTCATCGGTGCTAAATTGAAGTGACTGAGGCTTGGTGGAACAGATAGGCGACTCGATGTGCATCCCGCAGATTTAGCCCGCCGTCATTTCCATTTGACGCGAGCGCGCGTTGACGCGTCGTCCCGTTGATTGCTCGTCCCTAAGCCAGCCAGCAACCAACCTTGAGCTTCTACCAGAACATCCTACAACCGCAATCACAATCACAAATCAAGTATGCCTCACGCAGTATCCCCGAGTTCGTCGCCGCCTGTGGCCGAAGACACAGTCATGTCAGAAGCACCAGCAGTCAACCCACTATCCAGTCAAAGCGAAGCGGGACACTCACAAGATCTACCAGCAGAGTCAAAAACGACCTTGGATGGCATGTTCGACGAAGACGACGATGATGAGTTCTCGTCGAGTGCACCCACTAATACAGCACCGTCTTCATCAACAGCCGCACAAGGAGCAGGATCAATAAAAGCATCAGACCCAGACACACTACGCGCGTTCTACCAGCGTCTCTTCCCATTCAGACAACACTTTCAATGGCTGAACCACTCCCCGATACCATCCACCGACTTCAGCAACCGCGAATTTGCGTTCGTCCTTCCAAATGACGCCTACATTCGTTACCAATCCTTCGTCTCCGCCGATCAATTCCGCAAACAATGCCTCCAAATGCCCCCCGTCCGTTTCGAGATTGGACCAGTCTACTCGATGAACCCACGCGACCGCAAGTCGATACGAAAACAGAGCGCCTTCCGTCCCTTGACCAAAGAGCTCGTCTTCGATATCGACATGACAGATTACGACGAGATCCGAACGTGCTGTCAAGGCGCCTCGATTTGCCAAAAGTGCTGGAGCTTCATAACGATGGCGATCAAAGTAGTCGACGCCGCGTTACGAGAAGACTTTGGCTTCAAGCACCTGCTGTGGGTATACTCTGGACGTAGAGGAGCACATTGCTGGGTCAGCGACAAGCGGGCACGAGAGATGGACGACCAGAAGCGCAAAGCGGTAACAGGGTATCTAGAACTGATCCGCGGCGGCGACAAGGGCGGGAAGAAAGTGAACCTTAAGAGACCGTTACATCCACACATCGAGTACGTCCCTCCTCCCTCGACAGCAAACTCCACTAACGCAACCAGACGCTCCCTCAACCTCCTAAACCCGTTCTTCGCAACACAGATCCTTCTCGAACAAGACCCTTTCGCGAACCCCGAACAGAGCGCCCGCCTACTCTCCTTGATCCCAGACAAGACCCTCACGGCCGCTCTCCAAAAGAAATGGGACTCCCAGCCGTCCCGACCGTCCTCACAGAAATGGTCCGACATCGACTCCCTCGCCTCCGCAGGGCACCTCTCGACGCTCTCACCGAAGCAACTCGTGGACGTAAAGCAGGACATACGGCTGGAATACACGTACCCACGCCTAGACGCCGAAGTCAGCAAGAAGCTGAACCATCTTTTGAAATCGCCGTTTGTGATCCACCCGGCCACCGGACGGGTGTGTGTGCCGATTGACGTCAGGAGAGTCGAGGAGTTTGATCCGCTGGGCGTGCCGACTGTGGGGGAGTTGTTGGCGGAGATCGATGCGTGGAAGGGTGAGGAGGGCGAGGGAGATGCGAAAATGCAGGATTGGCAGAAGACTAGTCTCAGGCCTTATGTGGAGTATTTCAGGAGGTTCGTTGACGCGTTGATTAAGGATGAGAGCGCGGCTGCGAAGAGAGGGAGGGAAGAGGATGGCGGTTTAGACTTTTGAGGAACGACGGGCTGGTGTTTGTTGATTGCATAAGAGAAGGGATCACAGGGAGGCGTCGGAATTGAAGCGGGTTTTTTTCTGGTACCTTAGTCATGCTATAACGACCATGGAGGTGAAGATCTTCATTTGATGGCGCGCCTATTCCATGCATGCCCATTCCACGCAATAACGCTGAGCATCTACTGCACGGTATCCCGCACCGAACGCAACAATAAGAGCCGTCGCATACCCAGTCCGTGCATCACTCTCAACTCACCAAGATCCCCATTCACAGCGTCTCCCACCCACCAGTGTTGATATCACTTTCCAAGCGCCGACTAACAGCACTCTGAATGCCATGCTGGAGCCAAACATCCCTAAAAAGGCGATCATACCTCTTCTGCTCGAGGAACAACTGATGATGCCTGCGCAACGTCGGGTCCGCCTCGCCGTGCTTGTCCAGATACGGCGCGTTAGCCCAGCTACCGTTGTTACCGTGCAGGAACAAGACCATGCACTTGCGGACGTTGATGAAGAGCCCCACGCTGCCCCCGCAGACGCGCATGTGCTGCGTGCACCCACCTTGGCCGCTCTTAGTTCGGCAGCAGCTTGCTTGACTGCAGAAGATGGCGCCGCAAAAGAGGCAGACGGCCGGGTCCGTGACTTCTTTGCCGGTCGTTGGGCACCGGCGTTTGCGCGCTTCTTCTGTGAGGGCGTCGAAAGTTCTGGGCAGGCCGACCAGCTCGAAGATGGCGGGGTGGGAGAGGTCGGGGGAATATCCGTTGTCGCTTGCGTCGTACCATACCTTGGCGTGATGCATCCAGCGGGTAGCGAGAGCGCGGCTCGCTTCGCCAGTCGGTGTCGCTGAGCCGAAGCTCGACAACATTTCGTCGATCGAGGGCAGGCGTAGAAGGGTTGTGAGACGGTCGATCTCGTCCGCGTCCGGATTCAGCTCGTGCTCGACGACGGCAAAGTCGACGCCGCAGCGGATGTGGAAAAGAATCAGGGCTTTGCGCAAGAATGCCAAAGCGTATGGTCTCAAAGCTTTCGTTACGACCGTCATCCACAATGTTATCTTTTTGCTTGTCGGTGCCAGGGGTAGCATGTTCTTCCACCATAATTGGTCGACTATTGGCACAAAGTCTGTAGGGCCAACTCGCTCAGATACCTCCGCCTGAAGCAGCGAGTCGGGCACTGGGGCATACGCCATGTAAGCAATGCTGACTTTGACCATCTCGGCCAAGAAACATGCGCGCAGAACGTGATGTCCCGTCTTATCCCATGTCGTTGGTTGGAAGACTGCACAGTGCGTCAAGTAGAGAAAGATATCGTGACAGAACAACTCGTTGTACAGCTCGCCATACTCGGACTTACGTGTGCCAAGTAATGCGGCCAAGTGTCGCGTTTCAATTTCCTCCAATTTCTCATTGTGAACCATGTCGGGCTCCAATGCTTTCTTGCCGAGACGACGAAGGGTGACATACGATGTCACTGTCTCCGAGATGATCCGTAGGTTATTGAGCGAGAGGTCCGAGATTGAAGACAAGCAGCTCGGATACCCAGCTACACCACGACTGGCTATTTCCGCCGCCGAGATCGAGTAGCCGAGAGTGTCTGCAAGGGCGGCTTCGTGATTCGTTGAAAGTTTCTGCCAAGTCTGGTTCCGGGACGTCTTGATATTATTAGCTACAAAGGTTTCCTGGATCCTCATATACGCGCGGTCCAGTTCCTCCGCTGTACTAGGCAGCGCCCTTGCCGCACTTTCGACTGGAGTCTGAGAGGCAATCTCGCGACCAGCAGAAAGAAGAGCGGCTAAGGACTGAAGCGGACCTGTCCGGACGGGAGACGTGGTCCTTGCTATTGGTGTCAGCGTTAGGGTATCTCCATCAGCGATGACGGATGGCGCAAGTTTCGCATTGAAAGTAGACTTGACATATGTCTCTGCTTGTAATATGCTTGCGGTCGTGCTTCCAGAAAGCCTGTCCGGACGTTCAATCATGGCCATCTTCCGATCAGCATCTGCGAGGTCAGAGTTAACCCATCTCTCAAACGACTGCTCGGTGGCAAGAGCACCAGGGTATGTCTCCTTCTTGGGTTTCCAGATTAGCGGGATGAACATGTTTCCGAGCGCCTTGCATAGTGGGCAAAGAAATTCTTTTCTGGCTTGACTTTCCGGGTGATTACGGGCAATCTGTTGTGAATGTCTTCGGTAGGTCGATGTCAGATATTGCTCAAAGCAAGACCAGTGCATGATGTGGCCGCAGCTTGTCGTCACAGGACCTTCCTTGACGAGCGGGTGAGGGTCTTGGTTTGTTGTGCCACTTGTGGCTTCGCTAGCCACTTTCTCGCATTCCGCACCATTCGGGAACGTCACCGATAGAACCTTATGTTCTTGCACCCAGATCTTGGTGCCGTCCGCAGTGGTCTTTTCCACATCGACTGTATGTTTGGATGCAACGCCAAAAGGACGAATTGATTCTGCGGAGCGGTCGAGATTCTTCGGAGTGTTAGAGACCTCATCGAAAAAGTCGTCATCTCCAAGCGGAGTCTGTCTGAGGATACGACTTTTGCCAACGAAAGCAAAGCAGCCATACAAACGGTCGTCATTCGTCTCTTCTTGACAGAGCATGCACGGGTCTGCCGGGTATGGGCGTACAGTTTCTGTTTCTGTTTCTTCACCCACATGCATGTTGGCATCTTCCTCATCGCTGGCGTCTTCTACGCCCCAATCTATACCTTGATTCGTGAGGAAAGAGCTTTGCTGTTCTTTAAATTGCGCCATTACCCGTGCTTGCCTTTCCAACGCTTGTCGCTTCTTGGTTTCACGGTCCTCGGCTTGTGCAGGCTGTGTAGGGCCGGCGGATCCAGAGGTACCAAGATTGTGACTTGCGAACAGTTGAGGTTGCTTCTCCCGAGCCCGACTGATAATGAGGTTTATTCTCGGGTGACAGGCACTGAACTTGTCTTTTTGCAGGATTTCTTGCAAGTAATTCAGGATCGAATCATCAGACCCTTTGAAGAGGTTCTCGACGAAGCTCGGGGTGCCTTCTGGTTCCTGTTGGGAAACATCCTCGGCGATCGCGATCAAGATCAGGTGAAGGACAACGGGTAAGAACGCCTCAAGCCTGCCATTAGGCACCGGAATGGAGGTCTCTGGTACTGTAGACATCTGGATTACTTTGAGAGTGGAAGCCAATGTGCGTGCAAAGAGGTTAGTTCTGGTAAAGGAGGAGAGGGAGTGGAATAGTCCAGAAGTAATTGGCGGCAGGTGTGGCTCGGGAACAATGTCTGCAGGACTTTTGCCATTCTTCTTGGCCAGTACACCCTTGATGATGGTTTCCGAGTCCTCCCGCATGTTCTTGGTGTAAAAGACATGGTATGGGTCGATCAACTCGATGTTCTCAGGCAGCAGCTCATAGGTACCGGAGTCACTGAGACCTCCAGGAGCTCGGAACTTGGTCATGCCCTTGAGTACGGCATCGAACTTGTCCGAGTCATGAATGTGCTCCGTCAAGCGGTTGATCAGATCCGAATACGACAACGGCTTGAAGCACAGCACGTGAGCGATATCCCTTTGTATTGCCCTGACAGTTGGCTTTTCGCCTGTGACATCGGGCAAGAGATCCTCGCGCTCGCTGAGCAAAACGACCAAAAGGTTGAAGAATTCCTCGATCACATCAATATGCTGCGGAGTCTCGAAACCTTCTGGTTTTTCAAACCTGCCTTGAACCCAATTGGTCATATCGAAGCGGTCAATTATTTGGGCCAAGAAACGCTCTCCTGGCATTTCTGTTCCAGAGTCACATATCACAAGGCCCGCTTGCAGCATGAAGATGTCTCTCTGAAGGGAATGGTCTCGTTGCGAGGTGCTGCGATAGGCGAGCATCTGATGTCGTAGCGTGAGACCGTTTCTGATCCACATGTCTGCTCTAATCTGGGCCTGCCAGGCCATCACACGCAGAGGCATGTCGAAGAGGGCGCTCAGTCTGTCTTCGGATCCAACAAAAGCCGCAAAAGGTCCATTCTCAACTGGAGTAGTTGCTGGATATCCAGGTACCCTGATATCCGCTACATCGAAGAGGAGTAGTTGGCGGGCTTGGAAAGCGCTCATACTCTTTCCGGCTTGCAGAAGCCATGACAAAAGGTAGTGAAGAGGGTGGTGAAAGCTCATGGATTCGTGTAGCACCCTGACTTTGGGTAAAGTAATGGTAGAACCGGAACTAAGGGAACCTTCAACCTTGGTGAACCCAATCTCTGACTTGAGCTCCGAGGTTGTAAAACGCTGCCATTCTAGACCGAGGGACGCAGTGGTCGCAGCCGCTCCCACGCTTCTGATGGCAGCCATGATCATTGGTAGATCGTTCTGATCATTTGATGGTAACACGAAGCCCTGAGCAACGAAGCGGCAGAACTTGACAAGGTCCCTGATAAGCTGTGCAGCGCTGGCCCAAGCATCTGTTTCGTATTCGACATGCTCACCGACAGCACGTATGTTCGGACAAATGCCTTGATGAAGCTTGACAAGATCCAGAAACTGCATTAGATACTGCGGTTCTGTCCGGATCTTTTCCCGTACGAACGGTGATTGAAACATATACCTAATGTCTCCGTAGAAGTGTAAGAGTCGTCGATTGGTAGCGGTGCCTGCATCCAATGCGAGGGTCGTTCGGGTGCTGACATCCTTCGGGTAACCGACTTGCCTGGTGGTCAAGAAAGTGTAGAGGATGGCTAAAAGATTGGTGAGGAAGTTTGCTCGGTCGATAACTTCTGCTGCAATAGTTGGTGTGGTCATCAGCTGTACCGAAAGGTGAATGATGGAGTGGTCGGGCTCGCGATCCGCGATTAGGTAGAGCTGAGACAGCATGGTGTAGAGACCAGCGAAGCGGAGTCCCAGGACTCGCTTGAATTCGGGGACTGTGATCATGGTGCTAATGTAAAGGTCGCGGAGCAGAACACGCAGGGTCCTCCATAAGCGCAAGTCGTAAAGAATCAGATGATCAATTCGTAGACGTTCCCAGAGATTTTCTGCGAGGGGCCGGTCGCCTTGATCCAAACTCTCTCTCGGCCTCTCTAACCAATAATTAGGAGGCTTGGGCTTTCGACTGCGGTTGTGATGCTTGGGTGTTTTGGGAAGCTTGGTCTCTGTCATTGGGTTACTTGAATCCCCTTCATCAGACTCTTGAGGCGTCATCATCGTTACTGATTGGCTGTCTGTAACGGAACCCTGTCTTGAACGGGTGATTCCTGCTTGCCGAGCGCCTGGAGGCGGCGGAGGCGGTGGATATCCAGCGAGTGTGGCTTCCAAGATCTCATTTGCTGCGTCTTCTGCGTCGTCTTCCATTTCGACATCAGCTTCGTTATCTGGTGGAACCAGGACAAGAGTGTCACCGTCTTCCTCGTCATCTTCCCCGTCGTCCATAGGCTGGAGAGCGCGTTGGAAAATACCATTTGTTCGCAGAAGCTCGTTTACGGTCGCTAACGCGTCTGCATTCGGCTCAGCATCAGCATCGACACCTTCATCGTCTGCCTCTTCCTGCTCGTCATCCATTTCTTCATCTTCGTCTCCGTCGTCATCGTCGTCGTCGACGTTCTGGGTAGGGCCTGTTATGATTCCCCCTACCAGAACTCCAGCCTGTCGTAAGGTTCTGATATAGCGGTTGTACTGCTTTCTCTCATGCTTACTGTCCTCGGCTTCATGATCATGAATTCCTGACTGGCCGACTTCGCCGTTTGTCTTCTGACTGCCTACATTCCAACGTCCCAGAAGCTCGGTGCAGATGGTGTACTTCAAGATATACCCATCGGACCCCACACTGCAGCCGGAAATGTCCGAGAGCCAGTCGATCATGGTGTGACACATGTGCTCGCGGAAAGTGTCCCTTGAAGAGCGGACTGTGACTGAGACTTTGATCTGCTCGAGAATTGTTGCCATGTCGAGTATTTTGGGCAGGTCTGTTGCATAATGTACTATGGCGCGCCCTATCTTATCGACTTCAAGAGCCTTTTGCTTGCCAAAACTTCTTTTTTCTTTGCATGCCCTTGCGACCTGATCTGTCACCCCGTCGAAGGTATGCTTTTCGTCGTTCCAGAGCACGAGGGCATACTCGCATGGTTCTTGCAGTTCCTCTGCTCCGTGGTAGCGGTCTGGGTTCAGTCGCGAGCGGCTTTCGTCGGCTAGTACGGAAGACAGGGTCTTTGGTAGTCGCAGCTGCTCTGGAGAGCACGACAAGACGTCGCAAAGAAAGTCCAGCACCCTACCAATTGTCATCTCCACCAGCTGGACGACCTCGTCTGGCAGATCGGGAGCCTGCGCGGTCTTTCCAGAGGATTTGTTGACAGATGCTGCTTCTGCCTTGTGAATGGCACAGCATACGGGGCGTGTCCATGCCTCTTCATCTCCACAGTCACAGCATCCGCCATTGCCTGAAGAGACACTGACCAAGATCTCGTGACCATCATGATCGGACTCGGCGAAGCATCTGGCGCAAAGAACGCAGGTGTCGTCAAAAGCGCAGGTTTTGCAAACGTATGTAGATTCTCCGCTGATAAGAATGTGTCCACATGGACGTCCTCTGGCAGCTTCTGTGTATTCTGCTCCTTCGACCGCGCCTTGTGCTTCTCTTAATCTCCAGGTTACTGCGGGATCTTGTGGAGGGCCTTGTGGAAAAAGTAATCGCCAGCGAGAGTCATCTCCCCCGCCGACTGCGCCAACCAAAGAGCGAAAGAGGATTTGTCTTAGATGCTTGTCGGCCTCGTCACTCCAGCGATAACCGTGAACCGATGTGTGATTTCTCAGGCGAGTCGCAAGCAGCCAATCGTAGTGGGGATGGAGCGTCATTCTGCCGGGCTGGACTGTCATCCAAGATCGTGGTGTACGCTCATCTGGTTGAGCGATTTGAAAAGCAGAGTGCGGTGAGAAGAGGTCGTATTATTATTATTGAATATTTGGGCATGTCACATGTGAAGCAGTCGCGGCCGCATTGTGTTGTTTGCCAGCGGCAGCCTGAGTGCATTTCACGAGATGACGTCGGCACCTTCGAAGTATGCACATGTGGTCGAGAACAACGTGATACAATCACATCTCGGACATGCTGAACATCAGAACGTGGAAAATCGTACTCACTAGCAAGGACACCTTACAGTCTATATTCGGGAACGGTCACTGCTATAAAGTGGTAGATTACTGTCGATTGTGAAGATTGATCACGCCGAGTAGTGATTTCAGTTATAGTAGAACAGCAACTCTCGACATCAAGGGTTCATCTCATTATCACATTGCGCAGACAAAATGATGAGCCACAACGATACTGGCTGAAGCATGTGTTCTTTAAGTGCCGTTCTGAACAATAGTCTCTATGTTTCAGCGGACCTCACACAGTATACCCAGACAATAGAAAAACTGCATCCCCGGGCCAAGCATGGTCAGAGTGTTGTGACACGAGGCGTAGGGGCCATGCAGTGCGACAACAATGGGGCTACGCCGGATAGAAGAGGCAGTCGTCTAAGCTCTATAGCCAGAGTACGCGATCGGTCGAACAAAGACTTCTAGAATTTTGTACGATCGATTTGAATGCTGTCTGATGTTCTACTCTTTCCCAACACACCAACGCTTCGTCATGTTCTACTCGTCGTCATCGTCGTCCTTCTGGAGGTATTGCTGCTTGATGTCCTTCCATTGACGCTACAAGGGGTTAGTATCCAATGTTCTAGAGGTCCATATTTCCGCAGACGTACGCCTTTGTTGACCATATCCCATGTGCCGTTTGAGACTGTCTCGAAACCGCTGCCAAATTATCAGATATTGATTGTACTGATGCGTGCTGTTCCCGGCCTGTACATTTCCATGGCGAATGCGGTCGCGAAGACGCTTCCAAGCATGATAGTGTTGCTTCTGAACAAAGTGCTGATGGCGCGTTAGTCTTTGAAGGAGTCGCGACAGCCGCAAGTCTCGTTGGGATGGTATCGTCGTACTTGTAGAGGGTACCGAAGAGCTGGACGATCTGATTAGCTTCTGCGCGGATCTGGCTGGAGTCAATCGCGACTCACAGTGGCCATTTTGACTGGTCTGGAGCAATGCTCAACAGCGATGAGATTCGATTGTAGAGGTGAGGGAGGGTTGTCGCGGAGTGTAGAGGCAATTGATGTGCTTCGATGTGGTTAACTTGACGAGTTGAAGTTCTACAAGAATTGGCCAGCTCTGATTGGCTGCCGGCTGGAGCGACCGAGCCCTAACAGGCAGGAACATTGCACTTCCCTTTTACTCTCCCGACACTTCACATTGCACTTTCTTATACCTTGAGCGACTACAACTGCCATGCCTCCTTCGGCGACAGGGGCTGCACCCACGAAATCTGGTATTGTCACTGGAAAAGACGGAGAGCGACACATTCCTTCTTCGGTCAGACCAGACGGCACCGTGCGCAAGGAGATTCGAGTACGACCTGGATACCGCCCTCCGGAAGATGTAGAAACATACAAGAACAGGACTGCACAAGCATGGAAAGAAAGGGGCAGTGGTGGAGTGCCCGGCGCGGATGCCATTGATACAGAATCCGCTACTGCGGCCGCCAACAAGAATGCAAAGCGGAGAGAGGCGCGCAAAAAGGCTGCTGCGGCCGAAAAGGATCAAGGCGAAGAGACAGCCAAGAACACTGCCCCAGCACCGAAGGTCGTGCCACAGGAGGAGCCGGTGGATCCCGAGGCAGAAAAGGCAAGAGAGGCACGCAAGTTGTCCAAGAAATTGCGACAAGCTCGTGAGCTGAGCGAGAAGAAAGACAAGGGCGACGCGTTGCTTCCAGAACAATTTGAAAAGGTCATCAAAATCAATGAGCTCATACGCCAACTCGATAAGCTTGGATTCGACGCAGAAGGAGAGAAGAAGCCTTCGGCGTGATCATATCACTATCAGTATGGTCTCGACTATCATCTCGATCATTCCAGCACCACCTTGACCAGGATCGCTTGAACTGTAACCGTCTCGAACAGCCCGAATGCCGACTCCCTTCTGACATATACCTCTGAAACACTGACTTGCACTTTGTCAGATTTCAGTGCGGAAGGCGACCCATCAACTGGCGATTTAGACACGCACGGGGGCTTCGAACTTCTGGAAAACCATCCTCTCTTCTTTCCGGCCTCCTCGGTGGTCAAGGCTACTTTACCTTCGGCTTCCTTTGCGTTGAGGTTGTGGGAGACACCAGTGGTGAGCAACAGTTCTGACCGCAGTTCCACTAAGACCTCTTGCTGGGTCCAGAACTCAGTACTGTCACCCTGGTCCTGCAACAACACGAGCAGAGGCTTGCTGTCCGTCATGGTCTCGGTTCTCAAAGCGGCATCCTCCTCTGTAATTTGTCAGTACGGCTGGCTTCAATTTGCAGAAACAATACACACCAGTAATATCTTGACCTGATGGGACGAAGACAAGAGTCGATCTGGACAGGCCACCTTGCGCTCGACTGTTGAGAATCTTCCGAACCTGAGCAGCCATGGCATGAATCCGTTCTGCTCGACCACATCTCAATTCAAGTCGCAAGTCGAGCTGGCCGGCATAACCCTCAGCTGGTAAGGCCTTGGTGTCGAGCGACGATTTGCTTTCTTCCTTGACGTAAGGCGGTGGTGCATCCATTGTGTAACATAAGATGGAAGAGGTCAGGTGTGCTCGATTAAACTTGTTGTTCCAATGCGATGAGCGAATTTATTGGTTGGCAGCAACACAGCAGCAGTACAGTCATACAGAGCCAAGCCTCGCGCAACAAAGGGCTGATCACCGGATGCCTTCTAGAAACTAAAGCAGGGCGCTTACGGCATTCTCGGCATGCCGTGCGTCTTGGAATTACCTCAAATGTTAGCAAAATAGTCTCAGATCCCCGCCAAGTTGCCTGAAATTCGGCACAGCCTGCCGTATACCAACACAGTACAAAAGCTTCACGATCCTGCATAGAGTCTTGGCATCAAGTGCACCAACAAACTTCTCTGTCATCTTGCATTCGATCACATGGCAGGCTGAGATGTAACAACTTTCTTCTGGCAACGAACTCATCGGGCAGTGTCGGAGCCATGCGCAGTAAGTCATACGCTCGCGTGAGTATGAGGTAAGCTTTCCAGCTCTGTGGAGGAATTTGTCTCATTGGCCCGCCCACGTTCGTGCCATGAGGTCGATCTTATCATTCACATATATAAACGCACACTCCACGGTTGCTTGCATCTCCCATAGGCGTTGGCCGCAACACACATATCTTCATCATCCATTACCCCTCATCTCGATCAAATCCTCATCTACACATTGCTCACCAGTCAACACCGCCAAGATGTTGTGGTTTCACATTTCCGATCCCAATACCTACCTGGTCCTCACCGGTGCTGGTATTGACACAGTCAAGATTCAGAAGAAGGCCTTCGTTATGCCCTTTCAGCGCGTCACCAGAATCAGCATTACTCCTTTCGATTTCTCCATGTCACTCCACGCCATGACCTCTGAGAAGCTCAAATTTTCCCTTCCAGCAGTCTTCACCATCGGTCCACGTGATGAGCGCAAGAGTCTGGAGAAGTATGCAGTCCTCCTCACCGGCAATTCCGACGGCGTCGTCAAAGCAGCCAAGGGTGGCGCTGTCATTACCGGCCGCAACCACGTTCAAGACATTGTCAAAGGCATCATCGAGGGAGAGACCCGCTCTATCGTCTCGACCATGACCATGGAAGAACTCTTCAACAAGCGTCAGATTTTCAAAGAGAAAGTCATACAGCATGTCCAAGCAGAGCTCGACCAGTTTGGTCTATGCATCTACAACGCCAACGTCAAAGAGCTTCAAGACATGCCCGGCTCGCAGTACTTCGAGTTTCTGTCGAAGAAAGCTCACGAAGGCGCTCAGAACCAAGCCAAAGTTGACGTCGCTAACGCGCGCATGATCGGAGAAGTCGGAGAAGCCGAGCGCCAGGGCGAAAACCAAGCAGAAATCGCCAAGATCAACGCACACACCGCGGTTCTGGAGACAGAGCGCAAGATCGAGCAAGCCGCCGCCGACTCTGAGCTCAAGCGCCGCCAAATCGACTTTGAGCGTGGCCTGACACTCGAGCGCATCAACGCCAACCGCGCCGCCGAGCAGCGCGAAGCCGAGCTGCAGAAGACGGTCGAGCAGAAGCGCGCCGAAGCCGAACTCGAGCGACTCCGCGCCACCACCGTCACAAAAGCCAAGATCGACCGCGAGAGCGCGCAGGAAAAGGCCGATGCGTCGGTGTACTCGGCGACGAAAGCGGCTGACGCGAAGAAATATGCCGAGAACGCCGATGCTGAGGCCCGTCTCTACAAGGCTGCGAAGGACGCCGATGCGGCGCTGTATACCCGCACGCAAGCCGCCGAGGCCGGGTTGGTTGCGCAGCGCAAAGAGGCCGAGGCGACGTTCGTGACCAAGACGCGGTTCGCTGAGGCGGATCTGGTCGCGAGACAAAAAGAGGCGCAGGGTCTCATGGAGATGGCGAAGGCGTACGGCGCGCTGGCTGATGTTCTTGGCGGACCGGCGGGTCTGATGCAGTGGTTTATGCTGCAGAATGGGGTGTACGAGCGCATGGCGGAGGCGAACGCGAAGGCGGTGCAAGGCTTGCAGCCTAAGATCAGTGTTTGGAACACTGGTGCCGCGGATGGCGCTGGTGTTGATTCCATGGCTCCGATTCGCAATCTCTTGCAGATGATGCCGCCTATGCTCCAGTCGATTCAGGATCAGACTGGTGTCTCGCCTCCGAGTTGGTTGGCTGGTATGCCGCAGACGCAGGGTGTTGATCTGCCTGGGATGAAGAATGGTGAGCTCATCACAACTGGCAGCAGCGGCAAGCATGGCATGGTCAATGGTCACAATGGGGTCGATGGTGGCAAGTAGTTAGTCTGCTTTTGATATACCCGTGAGAGTCTTATTAATACTGCATGAATTACCACACTGTTTCTTGATGGCTGTAAGCCCGCCCGTGTCTGGAACATGCTGTCGCCGATGGGAGTTGCGGTACGGTTGTCGTACTTTGTGATCGCGACCTGTCAGCAACAGTCCACCACGGTCCCTTTGTATGATTAACAACGTAGCATTATGATCGGACACCAAGTATCACTTGCAGAAATGCAGAAATTACGGAATGGTTCTTCATGTGAATGCACGAACAGCAACGTTTCTTGGCTCCGAACATGGCTCCAAACCACCTGTCGGAGTGACGATGGATGTCGGAGGTTGACAGCGGCGAAAGCCCAGAGACTTGAGATAAAAATATATAATTTCTATATTGCTGCTTCTTTCAGCACTGGCAATCTCGGGCTTGTGGTCTAGCGGTATGACGCCTTCTTAGCATAAGAAACACGATCATCGTGTACTCACGTCAATCCTTTCCTGTACTAAGTTGGAGGAGGTTCTGGGTTCGACTCCCAGCCAGTCC